>Ga0302275_10001730_pt1 | contig 23329 bp, 15 predicted proteins | sample III_Bog_N2_2_FD_200229 | JGI IMG/M metagenome (GOLD analysis project Ga0302275, IMG submission 200229) | Peat permafrost microbial communities from Stordalen Mire near Abisko, Sweden - III_Bog_N2_2 | ecosystem: Environmental > Terrestrial > Soil > Wetlands > Peat | place: Sweden: Abisko... | reverse complement strand
TATTTGGTAACGTAATGTCAGCTGGCGTGGATGGCCATATCTATTACGTCTACAACGCGGCGATTCCCGAACGAGACCCTCGCTACGACTGGTCGAAACCAGTCGATGGCAGCGACCCCGGAACCGAATGGAAGGGATACTTCCCTCTGTCCGAGCTTCCGCAACTAACGGACCCCGCGACCGGGTGGATGCAGAATTGCAACACGTCGCCATTCCTTTTGACGAGCGACGGGAACCCAAATCCCCAGGACTATCCGAAATACATGGTGCGGGAAGGGATGGTAGCGGGTTGGGATGCACAGAATCCTCGTGGAATGGCATCGCAGCGTGTTCTTACATCCCGCTCCGCGTTCACTTTTGAGGATTGGGCAGCGGCAGCTTTTGACACTTATGTAATTACTGCGGACGAGATCTTGCCGAGATGGCTTAGGATCGTTAGTCCAGATCTACTTGGAGGGGACTCAGCCGAGCGGCTTCGGAAAGCAATTCGTCTCCTACAAGATTGGGACCATGTTAGCCGCGTTGAGTCCGTCCCTATGTCGATTTACACGATGTGGCATGAAGCAATGAAACAGCGCCCTGAAACATCCGAAAACGTCACTTTTACGCTTGATCAAACTTTGGCTGAACTGGCGCGTAAATTCGGCGACTGGAATGCTCCTTACGGAGAAGTGAATAGGCTTGTTCGCGTGACTCGAACGGCGCAACCTCCTTTCGGCAATCCAGCCTTTGACGATCATGAGGCGAGCACCGGGATTGCCGCCGTTAATGAGGATGACGGAGCCGTCTTTACAATGCGCACGGTTCCTGGAATTCAGGATCACCGTCGTTACGGGGTGCACGGTGACACCTACGTCAGCGTCGTCGAGTTTGGTCCGACGACTAGGGCATTGTCAGTGATGACGTTCGGCGAGAGTGGCGATCCTGCAAGTCCTCACTTTGATGACCAGCAAGAACTATTCACAAAAGGTCATTTCAAGAAAAGCTGGTTTGCGCTTCAAGAAGTGAAGGCAAACGCTGTAAGTGTCTACCATCCGGGGGACGAGAAAGGCAGGAGGAACAGTAGGTCTGCGAACGCCAGCGTCCGGTGATTCTCGGTTGTTAGTCTGCATTTCGCCTCGGAAGGCCGATATTCGCGCGAACATCAATCGGTGATTGAACTGCTTCAACATCCTTGATGGCCACTACAGTGTGGGTAGGAACGCAACTCACTTTGATGAAATTATGAAGAATGAGTCCGGTTCTTCTCTGATCTTCTTTGTTTTCATTTCAGTCTGTCTGCCAATTCAGGAAGCTACAATCCCGTTCGAGATCGACGCGATCAACTGGATGAACGGAAAGGGACATCAAGTTCTCTCCTATCTCCCTCCAACGAAACGAGTTTCATGGAGCGATCCCCTGGGAGATTTCGTCGAACATGGCGGATCAGAATGATCCCTTTAACCGCAGTAACCAAATTCCAATGCCGATAGACCCCACCGTCCGCCAGCGCTCAGCGGCTCAGTTCGAAGCACATTGCCTTAAAATCGAATGTCGCGATTCCGTGCTCTAGGAGCCCGATGCCGACCGTGCCGTCGAAAAGACCGTCAGGCAAATGGACGCCGGGAGTGGAGAAGTAAAGAGGTAAGTTGCTACCGAATTTTACAGATCCGAAGGATTCGTCGGATGCTTCGCTCCGAATCAGATCCACGCCAGAATCAGTAAAAGGAAAGTGCTCCTTTCGACTGGACGATGCTTCGTTACCGAGACCCAGCTTCAGTACAGCTTCGGGGAATAGGAGAAGCGTGCCAGCGAACATTGTGTCCACCTGGACAAAGACTGGGGCATCGTTAACGCGAAACCCTGTGGTGGCGACAATCGGCGGCCCCGTTTTGCCAAACGTCACGAACGAAATCTTCCCTCCCCGACAAGTACCCTCGCCTGTACGAGGGTCTGTAATCTCTACCGTATGCTGAGTGAAATTCAGTCTGAGAATACGATCTCGAAAGGCACCCCATCCTAATGTCCCATCCACTCTAGGCATCTGTCCGGAATCCACTGCCGACTTCAAGCTGAGAACAGCCACTTTGATCTGCGACAGCGTACTAGACCCGAGTGAAATGTCAGGAAGAACTCCCTGACTCATGCCGGGGAGCGCGCGACCATCGGGCGCGTGGAAGGGTTCCAGCTTTATGCCGAGTTTCGCGGCGGATGTTGAATCCAGAATTGACCTTGGATTACCGGTATCAATCGCCAAGTGAAGCACCTGGCCATTTGACCACTTGACATCCACGCACGGGAGTCCTGAGCATGACAAAAGCTCAGCGGGTGCAGAGACCGGCCCAGTTACCTGTGCCATGCTATCTGGAGTTGGGGTCAGCATGCAAAATACAAGCGACAGTGGAGCTAAGATCCGAATTCTCATGAGCCTCTCAATCGTTCAAGTGATAGAACAGCGTGTACCGCCTCGATTCGTATTATCGCGGGGGGACGGCGTCCGGAGGTGTTCGATTACCCGGCCCAAGAGCAATTCCCAACTCCAAGCATCCGATGAGCTACATCTCATCCTTGAACCTGATCAATAGACTAGTGAGGGGTGCGTGCCAGCGCTTCCCCAGAATGGATAGGATGATGGCTACCCGTTCGAGTAGTATGCATTCGCTTTGTTTGTTGGAGGATCCAAGATCAATTTGCCCGGGTGTGGCTCGAATCGCTGCCTCCCGATGTCGCGTTGCATAATTCCTGCCGTGGTAAGGTGACAACCCAGGCCGGACGGCTACGGAGAGTGGTCGGCAATTTGCTTGTTGCGTCGCGGGGAATAGGAAGTACTGCGGCTCGTCGCCGTTGGGGATCGTGAGCTCGCTGCGCGGCATGTTTTCACCCTTCGTAGATCCACAAGAGTCAAGAAGGGAAGGTGGCTCGGAACATGACGACCCCGTTTCTTCCCATCGCAACTGCTCGGACGAGGGGCGTCCGAATGCGCCTTCAGCATAGATTGAACGCCCGCCAGAAGAGAAAGTGATCATCAATGCAGATGAGTCGGATTGAGCCGTAAGCTCATACTTTCACGCGCTTCCTTTCATCGGCCCTCAGCTGCGAATGCAGGTCAAATCGCCGGGGAGGAAAATCTACGAATCGGGAGTAATGTTCCGATCTGATCACCGCTCAGGTTCGATTGCGGATCTTTTCGACATTTGATAGGCCAGCAACGGGGTGGGACGAGCAAGTGCTTTCAGCCCTCTCTTGCAAGATTTCTTTTCCAACTTGAGTCCTACCCAAACGGGTAGGCGCGAGCCTAGCAGGCTTGGGGATGCATCCCTCTCTCGAATTCACTAATCTTCCGCTGTCACCTGAAAAGCGGATCAATTCCGCGGGAGAATGCGACGAGAAAGGCACAACCGATGAGCGCAACAGTCGATATTCTGAACCCGAGCAAGCCGAAACGCGTGGCAATCATTGCCTCCAATCCTGCAACGTCAAAGCAGACAGGATGGCCGATCGGATTCTGGTGGAGCGAACTGACGCATCCTTATTGGGAGTTCGTCGAGCATGGGTACATCGTGGACGTCTTTAGCCCGGATGGTGGCGCGCTTCAGGCAGACTCGTGGAGCGACCCGCGAGATGAAAGCAAATATTCCGCTCACGATCTTATCTCGCTTGGGTTCATTTGCTCGACGGAACATTTGAAGCTGGTCGAGGGCACCAAGCCAATCAGTGAATTGAACCCGACGGGTTACGATGCACTGTTGTTCGTTGGTGGGCAGGCGCCGATGTATACGTTCTATGATGATCAGCGGGTTCATGAGCTTGCGTCTAAGTGTTATCAGGCAGGCAAGGTCACGGCAGTGCTGTGCCATGCAACGTGCATTTTGCTGAAGGCGAAAGTGGATGGCAAGCTACTGGTGACCGGAAAGACCTGGACCGGCTTTGCCAATTCCGAGGAACGCTTTGCAGATGAGTTTGTTGGCAAGCGCATTCAGCCATTGTGGATCGAGGATGAAGCGAAGAAACTCGCGGATACAAACTTCATCGTCTCCAGCCGATTCAAGGCCCATGCGGTACGTGACGGGCACTTGATCACCGGTCAACAGCAGTACTCGGGAGCAGCAGTTGCCCGTCTTGTTATTGACGCGCTGGGGATATAGGGTACAAGAAGGTTCAGCAGAGCACTTAAACTGAGGATGACGCCTGCCCGACATTCATGCATGAGGGCTCTCCACCCACGGGTCTTGGCTTCACCGGGCTTAGCCGTCATGAGCAGACGATTGCCATGCACAACGCCCGGCGTCGCACTGCCGCTGACGGTCATCACGGCCTTAAGCCTTTCATGGTCCTTCTCAGCTTTTCGGTTGCACATCGGAAGCTTAGGGAATTCGAAAGAGCGGTGCATCCCCAACCCGGCTAGGCCCGCGCCTGCCCGTTTGGGTAGGATTCAAGTTAAGAAAGAAATTTGCCAATGGTGACCTGAAATACTTGCTCATCTCACGCTCTTTCCACGCTCAAGCAGGTTCCTTGTAGGAATTTGTCTTTCGTGGGTCCATGCAAACCAATGTCATGTGCTCCTCGGCAACACAGCTCTGGCATCCTTGGCACAGCTTGCAACCTTCACTCACGGACACTTCGATCAAAGCTGGCCGCGGCCTCTGCCGTGACCCCTTCCATCACTCCACCACGACCGTCAAGTTCACGGAACGGACGATTGCGCCCGCGCTTCCCGTGACCTGCAAAGCGGTGCTCCCAGTAATCACCTGGTTGAATCGGTTGGAAGTTGCTGCCTCGTCATTCTGGTCGCCGCTGTACTTGGCCACCAGGATATGCGTGCCCACGTTGAGCGACGTGGTCTGTAACGAGGCCGTGCCGTTACTCAACGGAACGGGTTGGCCGAGTTGCGTCGCGCCATCGAAGAACGAGACTGTTCCCGTGGGAGACGATCCGGAGGCAAGGACCGTCGCGGTCAGATCGACGGGCGCACCGCTCGCAACCTTAGAGGCGGTAGAGGTCAACTGGACCAAGGTTTTTGAGACCGGCGCGCCTCCACTGCCGCTGCCGCAACCGAGGCTGTAACCGATAACGCAGAGAATAGTCAGCAGGGCAGCAGATTTGCGGCGGCGGCCGCGTCCGGCTCCCAGCAGAAAGATACCGGCCAGTGCACCAACTCCACTGACTGCCCACAAGGAAGTCCTTTGTGCAACTGGCATGGCGGAAGCCGCTGTCGAGGATGGGCTCAAGACACTAACGGACAGGTTTGCCGTTTGCGGGCTGCCATTCAATGTAAGAGTCGCGGGTGTAATCGTGCAAGTTGCGCCCGCTGGAATTCCGGTGCCGCACGCCAGCGTGACAGTGCCTGCGAATCCCAGGATGGACGATGCAGTGAAGGTTGATGTGCCCGTCGACCCGGCCGGAATGTCCAACGTTGGCGGAGTTGCGCTTACCGCAAAGTCCGGCGACTGCACACTGATGGTCACAGGCGCGGTTGTGGCCGGAGCGAAATCCTGGGCTCCTTCAAAGTACGCGGTGATCACGTTGATCCCGGTTGGCAGATTCGCCCGCAGGCTATAGACGGACGTTGGGGCCACCGGTCCTCCCATCAACTCGAACGGCCCCGCCAATGGCTGCGCTGGTCCTCCATTTACGGCATCGAGAAACAGCACATTCCCATTCGGGGCATTGGCGGAGGTGGGGCTCAGGATCACTCCCGTTGCGGTGAAGTTGAGACTGGTCTCACTGCCAGTAAGCACATAGTTGGAAGGCGTGGTCAGAGAAACGGGGGTCGCCACCGGATTCTCGGTCAAGGTCACGATGCCGCTATAACTATTGGGGACGGAATTAGAGTCTCCACTGTACTGCGCGTAAAACTCATAGAGCCCCGCATCGGTGGGCGGGATCGGAATAGTGACTACACCATTCTGCAACGTCCCGCTGCCAGAAAAGAATCCGGTCCCGAAGATCTGGATGGTACCTGTCGGTGTTGGGGCGCCTGGATTCACCGGTGTCACCTTCACCAGCAAGTTCACCGATTGACCATAGGTGATGACAGATGGAGAACAGATAAGAGAGACCGTGGTCGTGGCCTTCCCCGTCTTCGGCATGGTGACGGTGACGCCAGTCGCGTATTGCGAACTAGGATCCACCGGGAGGTAGTTGGGGTCCCCGCTGTACTGAGCGGCGATGTAGTGCTGCCCGGCGCTCAAGGGTCCAACGTTGGCGGTTGCCTGGGGATATCCGGTGCCGGCTAGGCCGTTCATGGTGATGGTCGCGGGAGCACCAATGGGCGTTCCATTATCGTAAAACTGGACCGTACCACTGGGCTCGATCAAACCGGATGAAAACACGAGCGCGGTCAAGGGTCCGACTTGACCGGGAGGAATGTTCGCACTGGCTTGCGTGTAAGTTTGATAACGGTTGACGTTCACAGTGACCGGAGGCGCGCTGCTCGGCGAAAAACTGTTATCCCCGCTATAGGCGACACTCAACGTATGTGTGCCTCCTGGCAGAGTGAAGTTCGCGGTGGCAAACGGACCTCCGCCTGGGTAGATCTGAGCGCCCGACGCGTTCAAGGGAAACGTCGCAATCACCGCGCTTCCATCCATGACGTTAACTGTGCCAGTCGGGGTGCCCTGGCCAGAAGCCCCCGTGACTGTCGTGTTGACGTAAAGATTCTGGCTGTAAGTCAACGGTCCCACCAAAGGCACCAGATTGCCGGACTGGTCCAGGACTTCCAGGAAGAAGGAAATGGTGCTGCCTTCCGGTGTCACGGTGAAGGGCACCGGATTCGAACTGCTGCCGGAGAAGGTAGCATCTCCGGCATAGTGCGCGCTCAAGTTATAACTACCGCCGGGCAGATTGCTGACCGAACCGGAATAGCTGCCGTTGGTCAGAGAGAATTCGCCAACCGCTCCATACTTGTCGGTGGAAAGGGAAAAATCACCGCTGGGAGTTCCGTTACCGTTCGCATCGGTGACGGCGACGTTCACCGTCAAAGGTGTGCCATGTTTGAAGCTGGATGAGTTCGCGGTAAGAGCTGTGCTCGAAGGTTGAAATGTAGCTTGCGCCCAGTTCGCGACCAGATTGGCTGCGTTCACGCTTCCGAGGCCCGTCGCCAGATCGTATCCAGTTCCTGCTGCCCATTGCGCCTGTGGCGTTCCGTAGCCCGGAAGGCCAGGATCGCTGTTGTTGCCCAGCGTGATGTCATAAAACATGCACGAGTTAGGTTGCTCGGGGTTGGTCAGGTTCGACGAATTGCAAGCGTTCAGGTCCTCCTGGGCGGCCAACTTGTACAGCGTGTAATTGGCTTGCCCCTGAAAGGCACCGTTTTGCTGCTCGACCAGCGCCATAACTCCGGCCATAGCCGGCGTAGAGACGGAAGTCCCGCCGACTACGTCCGTTTGAGTAATCGTGACCTGACCATTCTGGACGATATATTCGCACGCGGAGATGTAACAGACCACATACCCCTCATCATTGGGGGAAGCATTGAGCGCGACGTCGGGAATATCTCGAGCATGGTCGTTGGGAACACCCGTTCCCGTCTGCCAGGCAGGTTTGCCGTAACCGCTAACGCAAGTCACTGTTCCGTCCCGGTTCGCCGTGGAGACGCTGCAACTGCTCGGGCCGCCACCACCGCCTTCAAAGTTGTAATTCTGCTGTCCGTAAACACAGTTGGTGCCCCCTGCGGGCAACGTGGGGTCGCAGCTCTCGTTCCAGACCTGCTCCGGGATGTAACCGAAGGCAGAGGAAAAATCGGTGCCGTTGTTGGCACTCCAGTAATTCCCTACTTGCGTGATGCTCTCATCGAACTGAGTTCCGCCCACAGCCAAGTCGTACGGTGTGGAAGCCAGTCCGTTGACCGTATAGCCATACTGCGCCGGGCCCGGGGGTTCGATTCCTGCATGTTGCAGGTCGCCATCGCATTCCGCAGCTCCGGAGTCGCCGCTGGAGATCAGAACCGTGATACCTTCCGCCGCCGCTTGTTCCCACAAAGCGTTGATGAACTGATTTTCAGCGGTGCCGAGCAGCATTTCACAGGCGCCGTAGCTTTCACTCAGGATTGGCGCCACCACGTTATCGACGATGTAGGCAGCCGACAGATCGACACCGTCGGTGGTCTCCGTGCTCGCGGCCTCCACCAGGCTGATGGTGGCCTTGGGCGCCACCGCGCCCGCCCACTCCACATCGAGCGCAGACTCGAATCCATCGCCGGGCGACCCGAATCCCGGGTCGGGGCCGCTCACGATGAAATTAGGATCATTTTCGGGCAAGCCAAAAAGAAACCGGAAAACCTGCACATCGGTCAGAAAAATGTCGGCGCGGCCCACGATCGCAATCGAAACCCCGGTGCCGTCGATCCCCGATTGGAGTAACGGCTGGACGTTGTAGATTTTATGGAAGTCCCCCGGAGCTACAAGGTAAGACGTAGTGCCACTATTGGGGTCGGTAAAGGTGAAATCAGGATTGACTCCTCGATTCATTCCGCGTTGGTCCAACCCCGCTTTCTGCATGTGTCCGCTTTCGTTCCGCTTCATCATGGAGGGCGGAGTGTGGGTGGGACGTTTCTCGAAGTTGTGCAGCGACAGGACGCCGCTCACCACCGGCGTCAAGGCTTGGGGCAAAGAAATGTCGGTGGCATTGGCCACATGCTGCGCACCGTTGTACTGGTAATTGTGGATGGAGGTCTGGAACGCGCTTTCCACCTGCGCCGCCGTTCCCGAAAATTCAATCCAGCCCGCTCCCCTCGCCACTTTTACTTCGGAGAAGCCTTGCCCTCTCAGCCATTCGGTCACCCGTACCAGGTCTTGCGACGCGGCACCAAATTGCGCCGAGAATTTTTCCGGCGTCAGCCATTTGTGGTAGTTGGGAGAGCGTTTGTCCTGCTGGCTGTCGAGCAAGGCGCGCAATGCTTTCTGCTGGGCATCGCTCTGTTTCAGCACCAGCAGCATGCGCCGCATCGGCAGATTGGAATCCACCGGACCCAGGTCCTGGGCACTTCTTATTCGAGCATTCGTGCTTCCCGGAATCACCATGCGCAAGCTGTTGTCGACCGACTGCGTGATCCGGATGGCCGGTGAGCTAGGGGCAGGAGTAGCTGCTCTGTGCGCTGAGGCGAAAGCACTGATGATGAGCGTAACCAATACTGCAATAACCCGGGTTGGTGCGGAGAAAACGTTTACGGTAGGTGGAAAAGACTTGTGCTTCTCGATTTCTACGGTCATTGGGGCCCTCATCTACTGCGGAAAAAAAGGTGCGAGTCGTTGGAATCCCAAGCGTCGGCTCAAATCGAAACGGCACTCGACTCAAGGTTGGGATTGTCAGAACAGCAGGCAGTAGTTCCCTGGAAGCTCTAGTCCATCGGACGGGGGACAGTTCGATAGAGCAACTTGGGCGAGGAGCGTACTGTGTTGGGCAGCGATGTCATCTTGCTCTTCCGCAGAACGAAGCGAGGATTCTGCCTTTAGACCCGCCGACTGTCAAATCATTTTCAGCATGGATCACATCTGATTGAAGAATTGTGACCTGCGGTCGCGTAGGGGACGGAGAGAACGTCTGCCTGCATCGGCAGCCTCGGGGGGCCGGATTCAACTCTGCCTTTTTTCATAACGGATCGCCTAAAGAGGGTGCCTTCATCTCGTACCTTAGATGCATTGAAGCACGCGTACCCGGTCAGGCGACCTGGAGTTTGACGTAAAGCTCACGAGAACAGTTCACGGTTGTCCTGAAGAAATTGCTCGAAGGTTAATGGGCTTCTGCTCAAGATCTTGTTGATTGAATCTGACACGTGGGCTGCATCTCCTCGCTTGCTAAACTGAAAGAGTTCCAGCAAAGAACTGACCATCCAGGCCGGCAAGCCTGCATCCCTCATCGATTGCTCCGCCTGGGCAGTACTCACGTCAACATAGTGGACTTGCTTACCGAGCGTTAGCGACAGTTTGTCTGCGACATCGTTGTTTGATAATGCTTCCGCCCCGGTCACATCGTAAATTCGCCGCTCGTGGCCTTCTTGCGTGAGCACCGCCACGGCGAGAGCCGCAACATCTCGCACATCGACCAGGCTTACTCTTCCTTCTCCCTGCGGCATGTAAAATGCCGAATCACTCTTGATGCTCAACGAATTCATCGCATAACTCTGCATGAAGGTATTCGGTCGAAGGATCGTGTACGGGATGCCACTTGCTTCAACGGCTTGCTCAACGGCTTTATGGGCGCGACCAAGCGCGATCCAAGATTCGCTGGCTCCTATGAAGGATGAACGAACGATGCGGCGAACGCCCGCTTGCTTGGCTGCCTGAATAGTATTGACGCCCAATTCTGCTAGGTTTTCCACAAATGGAGTGACGGAAAAGAACCGATCGACTCCTTCAAATGCCGGAAGCATCGACGGGATAGAAGCCATATCAACGGCAATCTGTTCGATTTTTGCTTTCTCCCATTTGGGATTCTGCTTTACCGTTTTTGCTAATACACGAACTGCGAAACTTCTAGATGCCAGCTCTTCCGCCACTAAATTTCCGATGTTCCCACCCGTAACTAGAATTGTCGCCACTAGACGCTCCGTCCAACGATCGCTTAGCGCTTTTGCTGCACTAACGACCGTTCCTGTATTTAGAATTCTTCACCGTGCCCTTCGCCGTCATGCTCACTCCTCCATTCCGGAGTCCATCCACCGGCGGAAGAGTTCGACATTGTCTTTAGGCCAAGGTCCATCGCAGGGCATCGTCCCGTTGTCGAGCCGCTTGAATATGTCTGGCGCGTGTTTGCGCACATCAGCGTAGGACCACAGATCGAACACAAAGCTCATCGACTCCCGGTCCATTTTTCGGAACAGCGGTTTGATGTGATGGACAAATGCCACCGGCTGATCGGGGCCAGGAATGGCAACTGGCTGTTGGACCTCTTGTTGCGGAGCCAATGCCGAAACCCTCGAACCGGGCGTCGCATTGCACACCCACCACCATCGGGGAACAGGCATATTCGGTGGAGGCATTGCGCCCTGCTGAGAGTTTTCCTTGCCAATCCGCGAACCCCATTCGAGATACGCAACGAACGCGGCGCGAAATTCAGGATCATTGGGCAGCAAGGCGTCGTCGGCGCTCTGGCAAAGCATTTTTACCCACCGCGCTCGCTGTTCCTCGCTGATGCATTTGCCCACGTGCTGCGAGATCATCCGCGAATAGCCACCGTAGCGGTCCGAATAGAATTTCGGTCCACCAAAGACCTCGCTTAACCACGCTGCGACGCGTTCCGGATGATCCGGCGACATGTTCTCAAAGAGGGGGCCGACCAGGGGATCCTGGGGAACGTACTTACTGTAGAAGATGCGCGTCATGCGCAACAAAGCTGGGAATCCGCCTGCCCACTCAAAGAGCGTGGGCTCATGCTCCGGAGACGCTACAGGGTCCGCGAACTTGACATACCAATGCATTCCACTGCAAAAAGGTTTGTTCTGAGAGTGGCCGCACCGGCACAGGCTGAAGTGTTCGCGCGAAGAACCTTCGGCCCGAGGAACCTCGTTGCCGAGTTCGTCAACGAGATGGACGCTCCCCGTTACCCGGTACGGGCCGTCTTTTGAAACTTCGATGCAGGGTGGCCGTGATTGATCGACCTGAGTACGAGCTTCGATCCGGTCGATTGCATAACTGAGAGCCCCGGACGGACAGGCGCGGACGGTCTGGATGATTTCGTCGAGCCTTGCCCCGCTCGGAGTGACGAACGGCTCTTGCCTGACGTGAAATACCGAGGCGAGCCGGTCGGTACAAAATCCTGAATGCGCGCAAAGACCGCGATTATCGAAAATCTCGATCTGCTGCCCTGGGTAGGCATCGCGTTTGTCAGGCACTCGCTTCGGGTCTTTGTCTCCGGAAAAACTCGTTTTTGCATGAGTGCCGTCGCAATACGGCTTTGTCGAGGATTGGCCGCATCGGCATAGCGCCACTTCGGACTGATGTGGCAGCTCTTCTCCCAGCCAGTTCCTGAATTCCGCTAGGTTCGAGACCACGTAGGGACCATTGTGCGAGAGTTTGATTTCTGGCCGGATCTCCGGCCGCCCTTTTGGCAATTCGGTCATTTTCCACCTCAAGCTAAACGATTCCATTAGTCGCGGCGTTCGACCTCACTCCAAGAAGTCGGAAAATACGGGCTTGCCATCTACACCGCTTCCGAGCTCCCTAAAGCACTTTTCGAAAACGGCCGCTGCATCCATACCGGGGATCGGCAGGACCGACCCAAGTTCCGACAGCATTCGCGGGGGCATATCTTCCATTGGAGTGTCCGTGACCTCGCACCACTTCTGTCTGAAGTTGCGAAATCGCCGCTCGGTCAATGCCAGTCGAATGACGTGATCCAGTAGTTCACCACCTCCCGCAAGGCCGCGAAGCTCATCCCGTACTGCCAGGAGTCCGGATTTTCAACCGGTTTTGGAAACGCAGTTTCGCGAATACAAACTCTGATCCGCTCAAGGTTTGGTTGCGGAATAGCGATGCGAAAGGCACAACTGATTCTGCGTGGGACACCGCCTCAAAAGTTTCGATGAGATTGATTCGTTCCGTAGCTTGAACTCGAACTGGTGTTCGGAACGGATCTTCCACGCAGTCACGGCACTGTATAGTAAACCTGTTCCAATAAAAGCCCGCCGATTAGACTTTGGCATTTCCAGATTCCCCTCTGGACTCAGTTTGCATTCCTCGATCCGCGCATTGCGCAGAACCAGGGGCGGTGATTCGTTGGATCCCTGCTTTCGTTGTGAGGACCATTTACGTCACAGTCCAAATCCTATTTGAGTGTGATCGAGATAGTCTCCCCTCGACTGGATAGGATTATGACTACCCATTCGGGTAGTCCATCCCTTCTTTGTCTTGTTTCGGGGACGTCGATTCGGTCGAACAAACATCCGAGCGGTTTCGCTGCTGTGTCAATTGAAGTGTGCGGGAACGGCATGACTTGACCATCCCTGATAATCGATTAATATTCAACGCAAGGTCGAAATAAACTACCCGTGAACGTCATCATTTTGGACGCCGAGAATTGCGTCGAAATTGAACCCGGGGGCAAACCCATGAAGTACATGCTGATGTTCTACCTCAATCAAACAGAATTTAACTCGCGGACTGATCCAAAGACGAGAGACGCGTTCTGGGGAAGTTTCCTGCCCTACCTTAGAGCCGTGCGAGAAGCGGGAATCTTTGCCGGGGGCGCTGGGCTTGAGCCGCCGGATACAGCAACCTCATTACGAATTCTCGATGGGACGCGTCTGGTCCAGGACGGTCCATTTGCCGAAACGAAAGAACAGCTCGGTGGCTATTTCCTGATTGATGTGCGCGACCTTGATGCAGCATTGGAATGGGCCGCTCGCTATCCAGCCGGCCCTGGAGGCGGAGTCGAAATCAGGCCCACGATGACTGGTCCTGGAGAGGAATGACGGAGACGCATGTCGCGGTTGAGCAGGCAGCCCGAGACTCATGGGGCCGCCTACTCGCTTTTCTTTCGGCTCGGTCGGGTGATGTGGCCGCAGCCGAGGATGCACTTGCCGACGCGTTCCAGGCTGCTCTCGAGACCTGGCCACGTAGGGGTGTTCCAAGCAAGCCAGAAGCGTGGCTCCTGGTCGCCGCTCGGCGAAAATTGATCGATGCCGCTCGACACCGCAAAGTGCATGAAGAAGCAACGCCTGCACTCATCGCGATTACCGACGTCGCCCAGCAGATGGCCGATTCGGCCGAGACATTTCCCGACGAACGTCTCAAACTGCTGTTCGTGTGTGCTCACCCGGCTATCGATCTGAATTCTCGAACCCCATTGATGCTTCAGGTCGTACTGGGTCTTGACGCTGCGCGCATAGCTTCCGCATTTCTGGTGAAGCCTTCCGCCATGGGGCAGCGTTTGACGCGTGCGAAGACCAAGATTCGCGTAACGGGTCTGAGATTCGAATTACCGGGCGCCAGTGATCTGCCCGGTCGGCTTGATGCCGTGCTTGAAGCAATCTATGCCGCCTACGGTAGCGGCTGGGACGATGTTGCTGGTGCCGATAACCGGCGAAAAGGATTGGCCAAAGAAGCGATTGATCTGGGTAAGCTGCTTTTACAACTCATGCCAGCAGAACCGGAGGTTCAGGGCCTCCTGGCGTTGATGCTGCATTGCGAGGCTCGTCGTGAGGCACGCCGTTCCGATCGTGGCGCATATGTTCCTCTATCTGAGCAGGACGTAGTCCGATGGTCGAGTGCAATGATCGAGGAAGCAGAGCGATTGCTGGAAAACGCTGCGCAATTTGGGCGCATCGGACATTTTCAGCTCGAAGCAGCAATCCAGTCGGTACATGCGCACCGCGCGCAGTCGGGACAAACCGATTGGGAATCAATCGCAGTGATGTACGAGGCCTTGGTTAGGATAGCGCCGACAATGGGCGCACTCGTTAGCCGTGCAGCGGCTGTGGCCGAGACCCGAGGTGCGGAGACAGCATTTCAGTTGCTCAAAGAAATCCCCATTCAGTCAGTTGAAACCTATCAGCCCTATTGGGCACTTGCCGCGCATCTGCTAAAGCGCATGCAACGATTCGACGATGCCAAGAGTGCTTATACGCGCGCCATGGGCCTCTGTGAGGATTCCGGAATGCGCGAGTTCTTGAGGCAAAAAGCTGCAGAGCTGAATTGAAGTGACTTGAACCGAGTCCGTTCATGACTGAACGGACTCGGTTTGCACCCAATGTCTCGCGCGCTGAATCAATTCGGCGATTCAGGATTGCCCCGGCGCGGGAACGAGACCAAGCTGCGCGAGCATCCCAAAAGTGTCAAACACACCCCAGTGTGCGACTACCTTGCCGTCATCGTTAAAGCGAAAGATGTCGACGCCATTGACTTTGAACTGCTTCCCGGTTGGCGCCATACCCATGAGATGACCTTTGTGTGTTCCTGTGGTTGAAATGTAAAACACAATGCGGTCGTCATGGGCCACAGTAAACTGAACCTCAAGATGGAGGTCGGGAAATGCTTCGATAAAGGGGGCCAGCACTGTCTTGAATCCCTCATGGCCGTTGGCCATTCCCGGCGGAAGCCCGTAGTTTTGATAGTCGATCCGTTCTGCCGCCAGGTAGCGATCACAGAGCTCAAGATTTCCGGTGTTGATGACCTCGTCGATCAGCTTCCTCACATTCTCAGTGTTTCTCTCGATGATTGTCGCCGTCAGCATGTCAGTTGCCCTCTCAATGAATTAGAACGATGAACTACCTCGCTCACTACAATGACGACCCAGCACTTTCAATTTCGACAACGCTGAAAGATTGTTTGGAACATTTTCTGCTCTCAACCGAAGGGCACCATAGGCGCCGTTCTGAAGTGTCCCTCGCGGTAGGTCACGGTGGGGATCCGGCGATGGGCGAGTTCTTAAAGCAACAACCTCTTGAACGATTTCAGAATTTGCTTCCGAGACATTCGCCCCCCTTGTTCATTTTGCATGGAACAAATCGAGACTACTTTCCGTACGGTAGAGGTATGAACCTACTGAAGATTCGCATTCTAATGACAGTATTACTAACCGCATTCGCTTCGCCGGGATGGGCTCAAGACTCCGAGATCCAAAAACACACGCGGGCGTTCCTGGATGCATATGCAAGCGGAGATCGTCAGGTGATCCTCGCGTTAATCGACCAAAAGAACATCATGATGTACGGAAGCGACGCGGCCGAAATCGTCCACGGGTCGGACGCTCTGCTTAAGCTCGTCACCGCAGATCAGCGATTGTGGGGAGGGTCGGCCCGCTTCGGCGCGATGGAACATGTCAGCCTGGTGCAGAGTCACTCTCTCGCTTCACTTTTTTTCGACATCTCATTTTCAGTCGGAGGGCGCCCACCAGTGCCTGTGCGAGTAGCCGCAGTCTGGAAACGAACGGGAAAACATTGGCTTCTTGTACAGAGTTCAAATGCGGTCGTTACCGAACACCAGAGTGCAAGTGAACTGCTTGAGCATCCTTGATGGCCATTGCAGCCATTTTGGATCGAGGATGAAGCGAAGAAAACTCGCAGACACGAACTTCATCGTCTCCAGCCGATTCAAGGCCCATACGATAGGTTACTGGCCATTCGCTTCGCGCCCTATCCTAAATGCTTTGTGTTCTGTTGGAGATCGCCACCAGCGAGCGAGGCGAAACCGATTTTTGTATTTCCTATACGTCAAGAAAAAGAACGACCGACGCTGGCAAGATTGCCGATTGCTTGCGCTGTGGTTTCCTGCCGGAGTGAGTGGGCACTCACCGCGGAGGTGGCGTCATCAATTGATAGTTGCCATTCAGATACTTATTGGGATCCAGATTCGGGTCGTCTGTGTGCACATAGCGACCGAAACCGTCGGTCCAGTGATAGTTGTAGTCGGTGTATTGATCAGTGACTTGGCCATACTGATCCTGCAGATGCTCAGTCCCGCGGATGTTTTGATCAAAAGCGTCCGCCCGCTTGTAGAAGTCATCGTTCGAGCTTGGGCTGAAGCCCTGCGGCGGTGCCTGTTGTGCGCGACTGACGGCAAGGCTCGCATCAATCTGGCGCAGAAACTGGTCGCTGCGGGCCGCGTTTGCCCGGCTCATCTCGCCTGCATTTCTGATCTCTGCGTAGTTCGCCGCCATCACGCGCTGGTAGTATTCGCCCTGCATTTTTTTGATCTGGCCAAAACGCTGCTGCCATGCCGGATTGGGCTCGATTGAAGTCGCCATGAACCCCAGCAACGGCCGCACCGATTCGAGTTTGCCAGCCTTCGCCCCCATGCTATGCGCGAGGAGAAGAGGTTGGTGATATTCCACCATGCGTCCGCTCGGGATTACATCCGCCTTCGGCATGAAAGCATAAAACTCCTCATCCACCGGAGTGCCGTTCAGTTCGTATTGCACCCGCATGCAAATTCCCTGACCTTGAGGTGTGCCGGTTTGAAACGCGCGCGCAAACGCCTTAGGCAGATCGTTGACGGGCCGCGACCCGAGAATACGAAGATTCTTGGCATTTTCCCGGTTGGGCGCGATCACATATCGGACCAACGCTCGCTCCAGGGTGATGTTCGGATCGTGAATCCCTCCGATCCCTCCGCGGCCGATGGGCGCCCGATCGTGCATTGGATCGAGCCAGACGAAGATCTCGGCAGGGAAAAACTCGACCCAACTCGACCCGTCCGGTGATTCCGTGCGCGCTGACACGTGTACTGGTAGATAAAAATCGTTAAGGTTCCAATTCACGCGACTGGAGGTTCGCCAACCCTCGGGCACGGCCAGGCGGCTGACCACCATCCCATTTTCTTGCTGGTCAATCACCTCGTAGGGACGAAACTTCGTCTTGGGCGGGCTTGCACCGGATGGTGGAAGTGATTTCGTTTTCGCGGCGACCAATGTCATTCTGGCGGCGCCGGACGGCGACCCGTTCGAGGCACTCGGTGTTTGACCGTTTGCCGGCCGTGAATCATTACTGCAAGCCAATATGCAGGCCACGAACATGAATAGAAGTTGAGTGAGGAGCTCCTTGAAATGTCCTCTGGGCATCGCTGTTCTCCTTTCGCGCAGGTTTCGGTGGATTGGTTAAAGCCAAGTGCTTGAAAGGCCCCGAAGCGCGATTCCTCCCCGAACCACGCTCCGGACCTCCTCGTTTTGCAAGCCTCGGCACTTCCTACCCGCGGTCTGCAAACTTTAGGTGGAAGGGCGTTGCAGCCGCTTCCAACCATGTCGTTGTCGCTATGCTTTGATCCGCGGAGCGGCGCTTATTTGGGGTCGAATTCCATATTGCTTTTGAGTGAGGTCGAGCCCTCGGTCACCGTCACATATCCGAGCTTGGCGCCCGTGGGAACCTTGGCGGTCATATAAGTGTCGGAGACAACATTGAAGGTCGCCGCCGTTCCGTTGAAAGAAACTGCGGTGGCTTGGCTGAAGCCCTGTCCGAAGATACCGAGCGTACTGCCGGGAGCGCCGATAGGAAATTGCAGCGCGACGAACGGCTTCAATCCAACATTCAGGCTGAAAAAGACTCCATCATTGACTCCACCCTCTCCAGTCGTTCCATAGAACGACCCATTCGGATGTTGCGTGAGCGGCGAACTAACCAGGCATCCTTGGGGCGATTCGTACGGGCATGTGTCAGGGCTACCGAAGCCGTCATAAAGATCCGTGTAAACGCCCTTCGGAGTGATTTCAAACAGGCTCTCCGGACCAAAGCCCCCCGATGCCGTGTCCGGGGAAGCTCCATAGAAATTACCGTCGCTACCCAGCGTCAACGGAAAGATCGGATGCCCGGCATTGTCGACTTTGTTGTTAAAGTCGTGGAGCTTGGTTAGCTTCTTCCCGGCCGCACTGATTTTGAAGATGATGCCCTCTCCATTGGCACCGCCGGCATTGGTCGTACCATAGAAATTGCCGTCATTTCCAAGGGTTACGCCGGCAGTGGGGTTAAGTCCGTCGCCGCCTAAATTGCTAGGAGGAAAGGTATACAGGACCTTGAATTTGCCCTTCGTCGTGATCTGGAAGAACACGCCGGCAGCTCCGTCGGTGTCGACCAAACCTCCCACCGGGGTCGTTCCATACAAATCGCCATTGCGGCCAAGCGCCAACGGACCCTCCGGGTTATAACCTGAAGCGGTGCCCTCTTTGAAGCTGTAAAGCGTGGTCAGTTCGCCGCTCGGCGTCAGTTTAATCACGCTTCCCGTGCCGTACGTGCCGCCATTTACGGTAGTCCCATAGAGGTTTCCGTCTGGGGCGAGAATGAGAGGGTTGGGCGAGGTGTTGGAGGTGCTGAACGGAGAGAAAACATTTACCGAACTACCCCCGTTGTAGCTGATGTAATAGCCGGCGCTGTCGTTCCCCCACATAGCGCACACACCATAGAACGTGCCGTCACTGCCGAGCGTAAGACCCCCATAAAATATCCCGTCGGCCCCCCATTCGCACTGGTCACCAGCCCCCTGGCCGGACTCCCAGAGCAATGTCTCCACACCCGAGGGCGTCATCATGTAGATGTTTGATTGATTGAAGTTTGTCGTGCCATAAAAATTGCCGTCTTGGCCGAGCGCCAAATAGCCTGATGGCCATATGTCCGGGGTATATCCGCCGGACTCAAATACTGAATTCAGGGCGGTATAGACGGGCTGGACCTGTGCCGTAGTGGTAGCTGAGACGATGAAGGTGATGGCGGTGATCGCTCCGAAGATGCGGAGCCACTGAAAACGAAACCACTGAGAGTGGAAGCGGGTCATATTTCTCCTGGAATTCTCGATTGTTATTGGGTCCTGCGTCTGGAGCAGCATCCGGAAGGTGCCCGGTGCCCCTGACTGTCGAGGTGCAGATTTGCACGGTTTGGCGGTGAGAGGAAGTAACCCTTCAGGAGGGAATCGGTAACCGGCTAACGAATCTGCTTTCAGTGGGATAGCGCGAACGGTAAACGAATATCGACAAAGAGTTGTGCTAAACTCTAACCCTCCCCTAAGCCGCAATAGCCCCATATTGGCTTATGGCCGCGGAACTTCCCTCCAATTCGGTAATTCGGTTCGGACTCTTCCAGGCCGACTTGCGCACCGGCGAGTTGCGCAAGAACGGCGCGAAGATCCGTGTCCAGGAATTGCCATTTCGAGCTCTCAAGGTCTTCGTTTCTCGCCCGCAGGAGTTAGTAACGCGAGAAGAGCTCAGGCAAGAACTGTGGCCTCCGGATGTCTTCGTTGATTTTGATCGCGGCATCATCACCGCGGTCAACCGCCTGCGCGATACTCTCGGTGACTCGCCGGAGAACCCGGTGTTTCTGGAAACGGTTGGCCGCCGCGGCTACCGCTGGATCGCTCCAATCAGAACCGAGGAAGCGACAACCGAAAAGCCGGACCTGGTAGCGCAGCATCCGACTTCGTCCGTGGATGAGCGAGCGGCTGGCACAACCCTCGGTGCACCAGACGAAAAGAAAGCGCAGCCGAATGCTTCAATCGAGATTGAGGCTACCCCGCTCGTCGCACCGCAACGTACTCGTACTCGTCGAAGCTGGACCTGGATACCCGCAGCCGCGCTGATCGTTGTCGCCCTCATCTTCGGCGGTCTTTACAATCGTTCCCGCTCTCTCCACCGCTTAAGCGATCAGGACACGATCGTTCTGGCTGACTTTGCCAACAATACGAGCGAACAGGTTTTCGATGACACCATGAAGACGGCCCTCGCCATCTCTCTCCAGCAATCTCCGTTTCTGAACATCCTCCCCGAAAGCAGAGTCTCGGCCACGCTGCGCATGATGACCAGCCCTACCGATGCGAGGTTGACGCCCCCCATTGCCCGGGAGCTTTGCCAACGAACCCAGAGCAAGGCCTATATCGCCGGAGCAATTGCGAGTCTCGGCAGTGACTATGTGCTCCAGTTGAAGGCCGTGAACTGTGAGAGCGGTGACACGTTGGCTGAAGAACAAATGACAGCGAGTTCTAAGGAAAAGGTGCTCGACACGCTGGGCAAAGCAGCCTCAAGCCTGCGCGGCAAACTCGGCGAATCACTGGCGACCGTGCAGAATTTCGATGTTCCTTTGGAAGACGCGACCACGCGTTCGCTCGATGCCTTGAAGGTCTACAGTCTTGGAAGGAAAGCGGATAACGAGAAGGGTCACGCCGGCCTGCCCTATGATCAACGCGCTGTCGAACTGGATCCGAACTTTGCCCTAGCCTACGAAGCCATTGGCAACGATTACAGTAATCTCGGCGAACCCGAGCGGGCGAATGAATACCTTACCAAAGCATTTGAGTTGCGCGAGCACACCAGCGAATGGGAGAGGCTGAAGATCGCCGCCGATTATTACCGGGAAGCTACCGGGGAGTTGGATAAGGCCGACCGCACTTACCAGCAACAACTTCAGAGCTATCCCCTGCGCATTGGTGCTTACAACAACTTAGGCACCTTGTATGCCTTGGAAGGGCAATACGAGGTCGCTGCAGAATACACGCGCGAATATGTACGCCGCACGCCTGGTCGCGCAGGCTCGTACGGCAATCTCGCTAACGATGCTTTGGCCTTGCAGAACTTTGATGAGGCGCGCCAGATCATCTCCGACGCTCAGATGCGGAAGATGGACCATCCAGTTTTTCACACGATTCTCTACGCTCTCGCCTTCCTTGCAAACGATTCCCAGCAAATGACGGAACAGACGAAGTGGCTGACCGGTAGGACCGATTACGAACACTGGGGACTTGCGCTAGCATCCGACACAGAGGCCTACGCCGGTCGTCTCCGCAAGGCTAGCGAACTTAGCCACCAGGCTGCCTCTTCCGCTTTGAGGGCGGATAGTAAAGAAATGGCTGGAGTCGATTTGGCAAACGCTGCTCTGCGGCAAGCTGCTTTCGGCAACGCCGCGGAGGCGCGCCGATTGGCATCCCAGGCTTTAAAACTGGTTCCCACAAGTCCCGCCGTCGAAGACGAGGCTGCACTGGCCTTTGCCATGGCGGGCGATTCCGCTGCAGCCGGAAGGCTGTCGGAAGACTTAGCAAAACGCTTTACGTTGCATACCCAGATTCAATCGTTGTGGCTGCCTGCCATTCGAGCGCAATTGGCGTTGAATCGAAAGGACTCCGCGAACGCGATTACCATCCTGCAGGCAGCTTCGCCTATCGAACTGGGTCAGATTCCATTCGTCATGAATCTTTCCTGCCTCTATCCCACCTATCTGCGCGGTGAGGCGTATCTGGCTGCAGGACGAGGTGAAGCGGCCGCCGTCGAGTTTCAAAAAATCATCGATCACAATGGAATCGTCTGGAACTGCTGGACCGGTGCGCTGGCTCAGCTAGGACTGGCGCGTGCGACTGCGTTGCAAAGGAATAATTCATCTAGAACTGATGTCGATGCCGCACGCGTGCGCGCCCTCATCGCCTACAAGAAATTCCTAACGCTCTGGAGAGAATCTGACCCGGACCTCCCCATTTTGAAAGAGGCCAAAGCGGAATACGCAAAGCTGCAATAGAGACATCAGTCTAGTTAACGTCAACTGACGCTCGAAACACAAATGCCGGCATCCCGTCAATGAAGGGGCAGATCTCGATGTATCTGGAACATCTGCCAGAATGCCAACGGGCTTGGCACTCCGTTCGGGGTGGCGCGATTTCACCTTTGATATTCATGTCGCACAGCCAAAAGATCTAATTCATGTTGGCGGGGCAGTTTGCGCTGACCCATTTACCGGTGTACGACGCGTTGCCGTTGATTGTTTGGCCGTTGCCGGTCAGAGTAACCGCAAACGAACCTATTCCATCTTCCGAATCCACAATGTGGATTGTTCCGTGAGCCGCTGCACTCATGCCATAGTAATTGCCCATGCTGCACGACTCTCCTCTCACTTCCATATCGGTGCCGGTCGAGTTCAGAACTGTCCAGACACATTTTTCTCCGGAGCCGCTTGCCCAAGGATTGCTTGCTAAATTTTCTGCCTTCACACATGAGTTGTACTTTATGGTTTGCCCGTTCTTATTCATGGATGCATATTGTGGTGGCAGACCGTTCCACGTGATTGTTTTGCTGATTTGCCAAAGACCGGTCTTCACGTTGAGCGGCCGCCCGCTGCCCGCGGCGCCGTAAGCCAGCACCGCCGCCAAGCACAGTCCTACGGTGGCGATTGTCCTCTTCATCTCATCCTCCCTGAGTTGTCGAACTCATTCCCGATCTGCTCAAAACCTTCCTCATTTGTGGACCATGAAGCCTTTTCCCTTAGATCCATCTTGCCGCTGAGCGTCATGGGTGCCGGGAATTGGCGTTGCCACAAAGCCCCGTATGTCGTAGTCATCCACCGCGCTAGGACCACCCCACACGCCGACTACCTGACTCGAGTCGTTGATGCCGGTCACGCCGGAAATGTCTGCGCCCGGGTAGTCAATAGTGGAGAAAACACCACTGGAGTAGATAAAGCCCTGGTCTATGTAAGGGGTGTTGTAGTAAAGACCGACAATCTGCCCTGAGTTGTTGATGCCGTTGGCCCCAGTGCCCGCCGCGCCAGGGTAATCGATTGAAGTGTAGGTGCCGCTCGTGAGCGAAAAGCCGTGAAACGTGCTGGTGGTGTAATTGCCAACAATCGTTCCGGCATCGTTAATCCCGTGAGCAGAGGTCGAACTTGCCCCCGGATAGTCGAGAGCGGTGAACGTTCCGCTCTGCCATATAAATCCGTGGTCGGTAGTTCCGTCATAGTAATCGCCAACCACCAGTCCGGCGTTATTCACTTTCATCGCTTCAGTAAAGACGGCGCCCGGATAGTCGATACTCTTATAGGTTTTCCCCACCAAGAGGAATCCATGGAGGTTGCCAGTGGCGTCCGTGTATGTACCCGCAATCTTGCCGTCATTACTTACACCGTTCGCACACGTGGCAATAGCTTTCGGGTACTTCACGAGTTTGAATGCAGCATTAGCAA
>Ga0302275_10001726_pt1 | contig 23366 bp, 22 predicted proteins | sample III_Bog_N2_2_FD_200229 | JGI IMG/M metagenome (GOLD analysis project Ga0302275, IMG submission 200229) | Peat permafrost microbial communities from Stordalen Mire near Abisko, Sweden - III_Bog_N2_2 | ecosystem: Environmental > Terrestrial > Soil > Wetlands > Peat | place: Sweden: Abisko... | reverse complement strand
GTGGCCCGCTATCTCGGCCGGCACGGGACAGAACGTGTGGCCAAGGCGGTGCTGATCGGCGCCGTGCCGCCGCTGATGCTAGAGACTGCGGCCAATCCCGGCGGATTGCCGATGGAGGTCTTCGACGAAATTCGAGCCGGCGTACTGGCCGACCGCTCGCAGTTTTTCAAAGATCTTACGATGACGTTTTATGGGGCCAACCGGCCAGGTTCGACGGTCTCGCAGGGCTTGCGCGATTCGTTCTGGCTGCAAGGGATGGCGAGCGGATTCAAGGCGGTGCTGGACTGCATCACGGCCTTCTCAGAGACCGACTTCACAGAGGATCTGAAGAAGATCGATGTGCCCACGCTGATCATGCACGGCGACGACGACCAGATCGTGCCCATCAACGACTCGGCGCTGCTTTCGGTTGCGCTGGTGAAGGGAGCGACGCTGAAGGTCTATCCGGGCGCGCCGCACGGGCTTTGCTCAACCCACAAGAACAAGGTGAACGCAGACCTGCTGGCATTTATCCGGCAATAGGCGGGCACCAAACGAACGCGAGGTTGATTGAGGCAGGTGGGCTCCCAGGTCTCGAAGCGAGGCCTGGGGCACCCGCGCCCAGGGCCCGCTTGCGCGCATTCGCCCTGTTGTTAGCTCTGTCTACGCCCAATCATCCAGCCGATCGCAGCTCCGGCCGCAATGCCTACCAGGAATGTCGCTGCAACTGTTTCGGCCGGATGGCGTTGTACGCGCTTTTTTGTGTCGTCATAAAACTCCGTAGCAACGCGGCCGCCCTGTTTTGCAACCCGCCGCGCTGTCCCTATGCCATCCTCAAAGGCATCCGCGACGGCAGATGCCGCCCGCGAAGCCTTGCGCGTTGTTTCGTCAATCTGCTCGTTCACTTGTTCCAACACTGATTGCGACATTTTGTCTTGACCTCTCTTGCCACGGTGAGTGATGCGGATTTGCTTATTCTCCGGCGGCCTTTTCGACCTTGCCGACAAAGTTCTGAACTTTGCCCGCGTTCTTTTCAGTTCTGCCGTCCGATTCAAGGCAGGGGTTGTTGGTGAGTTCGCCGGCCTTCTGCTTGATTGCGCCCTTGACTTCGTGAACCTTGCCTGTTGCCTTATCGCTGGTGCTGAGTTTCATGGTGAATTTCCTCTCTCTTCGATGGCGGGTTTCAATCGATGGAGATCCATCGAAATCTCTTTGCGCCTTGAGGTCCGCGGCCAGGAAAAATGCCCTTTGGGCGTTTTCCTTGCCTGACGCGGAGCCTTCTATCGAACAGTATTCACCGATGGCGTTGCTGATTGCTGGTCGGTATTGCTCGCCACGTCGCGTGGAGGCGGCCGCGAACGAAATGCATACCTCAGGGAGTGAAATCCCGTTCCCGGCCACCTGCGGCGGAGAAGTCGAAGTTCACAGTTTCACGGTTTCACGTGAAATAGGGGGGAGGGGGGGGGGCGCCCGGATCGTTCAGATCGCTCTCCGCGAGGTCGAGGGCCGGGCCGGGGGCATCGTCGAGGGATTCAAGGAATTGGCGGAAGAGGCCGGAGACCGAGGTACCTTGCCAGGCCGCCCAGACCCGCGCCTGGAGGTAGATTTCGTCAGGGACGGATGCTGTGATGTTTTTCATGGGTTTCCTCTCTATTTGCGATTGTGCGCCAGCGGGGCGGAATTATATGCAAACCGCGGGATGAGTTTCGCTTTTTGGCGGGGAGTAGCCGTAGTTTTCGCATCCGGCGCGAAGGAAAGCATACCTCCGGGGTTAAAACCCCGTTGCTGGAAGGCCGCTGGATTGCCGGGGATCAATCCCCGGCCTACCGCTCCCAGCATGGCGGAAAGGGTGCGAGGCCACGAACCTTTCCCCGCGGAAATCAAGGCGAATGAAGGACGGCGGGGTGGGATTCTCGCATCCCACCTTTCGCAAAATACGCGAAGGATGGGGCACCCGGCAGTTCGGCTCCTCCTCCCCGGTCCCCAAAGGCGAGGGACCGGGGCCGCCCTCAACTGGATAAAATGTTGCATGAGACCGGGGCCGCCCGCCAGCGGAACATTCCAGACTACGATTACCTGCTTCAGGAGCGCGAGGTATCAAAGCTCGCCGAAGTGGTAATGAAGCAAATCCGAGAGCGGGAGATCGAGGGTTTCATGTTTTTCATCGAACCTGTGGCCAATGATCCCAATGTTCAACGTTACCTCGATGCGCTGGCAGACGCTTGTACGAGGCTATCGCTTCCGTTGTGCGTGGTGGAGCTCAAATGAGTTATGCATGGGCCTGTGACCCTGCCATATCTTGCGCTGAAGAATCACTCACCCCAGCAGCTTGGCGGCTTCTTTGGCGAAGTAGGTGACGATGAAGTCTGCGCCGGCGCGGCGGATGCTTACTAACGACTCCAAAATGGAGCGATTGCGGTCGAGCCAGCCTTTTTCGAAGGCGGCCTGGAGCATGGAGTACTCGCCGGAGACCTGGTAGGCGCCGATGGGCACGTCCACGCGCTCGCGGGCGGCGCGGATGACGTCGAGGTAAGGCATGGCGGGCTTCATCAGGATCATGTCCGCGCCTTCTTCGAGGTCGAGCTCGATCTCGCACAGGGCCTCGCGGAGGTTTGCGCCGTCCATCTGGTAGCTCTTGCGGTCGCCGAAGTGGGGCGCGGAGTCGGCGGCTTCGCGGAAGGGTCCGTAGAAGGCCGAGGCGAATTTGGAGGCGTAGCTGAGGATGGGCGTCTGCGCGAAGCCTTCGTCGTCGAGGGCGCGGCGAATGGCCCCGACACGGCCGTCCATCATGTCGCTGGGGGCGACGACATCGGCTCCGGCGCGGGCGTGGCTGACGGCGGTGCGGGCCAGCAGATCGAGGGTGGAGTCGTTCTCGACCTCGAAGCCGTCGCGGGTTTCGACGACGATGCCGCAGTGGCCATGGCTGGTGTACTCGCAGAGGCAGACGTCGCCGATGAGGACCAGCTTTTTCGACGCCGCCGACTCCTTGAGCGCGCGCAACCCCTGCTGCACAATGCCTTCGTCGTCATAGGCGCCGGAGCCTTGCTCGTCCTTGGACTCGGGCAGGCCGAAGAGCAGCAGGCCGCCGAGGCCCAGGCGCGCGGCCTCTTCGGCCTCGCGGACGGCTTCGTCGATGGAGAGGTTGAAGACTCCCGGCATGGAGCCGACCGGGCGGCGGACGCCCTCGCCGGGACAGAGAAAGAGGGGGTAGATCAGGTCGCCGGGGGTGACAGCGGTCTCGCGGACGAGGGCGCGAAGGGACTCGGTGCGGCGGAGGCGGCGCATACGCGATTCAGGGAAACTCATGGAGATGATTGTACTGCGGAGAGGCAGCTTTTAGCTGTTAGCTCTTAGCTTCTAGCCCCGAGCTCTTCCGAAACGAAATCGGGCTGAGTCAAGGCTGGCGATGCCGTCGGCACGCCGGGAGGCCGGCTAGTGGCTAGGAGCTAGAGGCTAAAAGCTGGAAGCTGCGTTTCAAAGCTGCTCGTAGAGCGTGGAGTTCTTGTAGCCGAGGAGCATGACCAGGGTCCAGATGCCCAGGGCGGTGCCGAAGGGGATGTTGATAAGGAAGAGGAATGCCGCCACGATGGCGACGATGCGGCCCCACTGCTCGTGTTCCAGCAAGCCCCAGGCGGCGACCAGCGCCAGGGCGGTCTTTACCGCGAGGGTGGCCCAAACCAAGCCCAGCATTCCGGCAAAGAACTCCGGGGGGAAGGGGCTCTGTGCCCATGGGCCATGGAACCAGGGGCCGAGGTGGCCGGAGAAGAATGCTCTGGCGAAGGTCAGCGCCGCCACTCCGCGAAGCAGGTAGTAGCCGGCAAAGATGAACCAGACGATGGCGAGCGTTCTAACCTTGCCGGCATAGTTCTGGACCTGGAATTGCAGGCCGGGGACCGGGGGAACCGGCTGCATTGCCGGACGGCCACACTGCGGGCAGAAGCCCTGCCCTGGCGCTAAAGCCTGACCACATCCGCTGCAAAACATAGCTGCCTCCTTAAAGGGGACGTTCCGAGTCTACTACGCAATTGGGGCACGGCGGGTTCCGTCGCCTGCCGGGGCCTGGCGGCAGCTTGCGGCGATTCCAGCCGGAAGTTTCACCCGATACGGAAATGCTCTCACGTTTTCATCCGAAACAGCGATAAAAAGGATGGGAGATGGTGTTGATGGCGAGGCAAGCGACGGGCGCCAAGGGCGCCAATGCGGTTCTGGAGCAGGCGGGCGAGCTTCGCTATGTGGCGCGCCAGCCGATTCTGGATATGCGCGGCAAGGCGCACGGCTACGAACTGCTCTTCTGGAACGGGCGCGAGCCAAACTTCGGCGCGGACCGGAATCTGGCCACCCGCACCATGCTGGACAACACGGTGATCTTCGGCGTGGAGGAGTTGGCGCGCGGCTTGCGGGCTTTTGTGAATTGCACGCCGGATTCGCTGACCGAGGAGTGGGTGCAGGTGTTGCCGCCCAACCTGACGGTTCTTGAGCTTCCGTCGGGCGCGGAACCCACGCCCAAGCTGCTGGCGGCCTGCCAGAAGCTGAAAGCGCTGGGTTTCCGGCTGGCGCTGGCCGATTTCACCGGGAGGGCGGAGTCCAAGCCTCTGGCCGATCTGGCCGACTATGTCAAGGTGGACATCCTCAAGATGGAGGCGGCCGAGCGCCGCAACCTGCTGCGCCGGCTGGACAGCTTTCAAGCTCGCCCGGTGGCGCAGAATGTCGAGACGCAGGAGCAGTACGGACAGGCCTGCCAGGAAGGCTTCGAGCTCTTTCAGGGGTACTATTTCTGCCGTCCGGAGGCGCTGGAGAGCCACAGGATTCCCGGCAACCGCCTGGTGCATCTGGAGATCCTGGAGGATTTGCAAAACGATCCCGTCGACCTACAACGCCTAAGCCAGTTGGTGATGTGCGACGCATCGCTTACCTATCGGCTGTTGCGGCTGGTGAACTCGCCGATTTGCGCCATGCGCCAGGAGATCACCTCGATCCAGGCGGCGCTGATGCTGGTGGGCGAGGCGACCTTCCGGAGGATCGCCATGCTGGCCATCGCCAGCGACTTCAACACCGACCAGCCGGCTGAGATACTTCGCATGGCCTTTGAGCGGGCGCGCTTCTGCGAGTTGGCGGCCAGCCTCTGCGGGCTGGCTCCCAACGAACAGTATCTGATCGGGATGATCAGCCTCTTCCCGGCGATGCTCCGCATTCTCATGGAAGATATGGTTCGGCTGCTGCCGCTGCGCGAGGCGGCTCGCGACGCGTTGCTGGGCAGAGACAACCCGGAGGGAGTTCTGCTGCATTGGATCGTCTGCGAGGAGCACGGAGACTGGGCGGTGTGCGATGCGATCGTCCGCGCGAGCGGCCTACGCCATGAGCAGATGATGCGCTGCCATGCCGAGGCGGTGGCCTGGACTGAAGCGGCCCTCAGCTCCAATGCCTGAGCGCAACTCCGCCGTGGAGGAGGATCCCTATTGATCCGGCAAGAAAAGAGTGACATTCTTTCCCACCCATTCCCGCAAAAAACGCGGGAATGGATGGGGCACCCACACAGTATTTAGTTGGCGGATCAATAACGGGCGGAAACCGAGGCCCGCTTCTCCCAGCGCTCCTCGTGCCGGTCATCGCGAAAGACAACTGAGGTTACCTGGCCCTCGCGATCGCGTTCGAAGAAGAGCCTGGTCAGGCTCGATCCGTTGGGATAGAAGAAGGTGGACGGCGACTCGGCGGCTACCTCGGCAATCTCGCCTTGCGGGTTCTTTTCATAGAGCTGGTCGCCCTGGCGGAAGAACGTGGCGGCCAATTGGCCGCTGGCGTCACGATACTCCCCGGAGAGCGAGTCGAGCACGGCCGGGGTCAGCCGGATGGCGGGCGGGTGAAGCGGAATGGTCAATCGCTCGGCAAAGGACGGCGGCTCGGGCGCCGTCTGCGCTCCGGCGTGGCGCGAGAGCAGCCAGCGCGGCAGTTCCGGCTCGTCGTAGGCGCGCGTCCAGCAGTCGTGCTTGAGGCCCTGGAAGATCCATAGCCGCAGATGCCCGCCGGCGGCTTTGAAAGCCTCGAACATCAGCTCACTCTGCCGCGGAACCACGACGTTGTCCTCGCTGCCGTGGAAGAGCCAGACCGGCGTGCTGCCCACGGCGCGGGCGTACTCGCCGGGCAGCGTGGAAATCTCCTGCCACCGCTCCGGCGCATAGCTCCAGAAGACACCGCCCGCCGCAATGGCCACCGCCGCCCAGCGCCCTGGATGGAGCCGCGCCAACTCCCAGGCCCCGTAGCCGCCCATCGAGAGGCCGGTCAGATAGGTGCGCTCCGGGTCGAGGCGGAATTCAGCCGTCTCCCGGTCCAGCGCGGCCATGGCCATCGAGAGCATCTCCGGATCGGTCCAATGGGCCGGGAAGAGACATTGCGGCATCACGATGACAAACGGCCAGCGCTCCGGATGGTCGCGCACCGCCTGCGGTAGGCCGATCTGCGTCTGCCACATCCCCTCCGAGCCGCGCTCGCCGCGCCCGTGCAGAAAGAGAATCACCGGCCATGGCTTGCGGTCGTCCTTGCGGAAGGCCTCGGGCAGGTAGACCTGAAAGCGATAGGAGACGCCGTGCAGCTCAATGGTGCGATTCAGAAAGCCCGTCTCCTGCGGGGGCTTCGGCAGTGCGTGGCGGCCGCCGCCGAGCAAGGCTTGGGCTTGCGCGGGCGCAATCGCCCAGGCCAGAGCGAGGCCGGCAGCCAGAAATCGCAAACTTCGCGGCATAAGGGAGTCCAATCCCACTATATCCTTGTTTACTGGGGTTGCCTCGCGGTTGTCTTGGGGACTGAATGGTAGCGGCCGTCGCTGAACTGCCAGATCGCAGGGCCTCCACATAGATTGTTCTTGATGGGCGTCGAGCATTCTTCGGGCAGGCAAACGTCATGGAAGCCATTGTGCTGGCTATCGAGAACGATGAAGCCGTTGCAGGCGCCTGAAAATCCCATGAGACCCTGCTTTGCGGTCAGATCCGTCCATTCCTCGCTTATCTTGCCGATGACGACTGCGCCGCAGGGTCCGTGTGGGGCTTCGGAGCAGCAGACTTCGTAGGCCGGAGTTCCCGTGCCACTTAGATCGACCGCACTTCCATCGTCGTAATTCGATCCGCCATTTTGTACATTCTTAGCAACCTCGCATTTCATCTTTTGCAAGAGATTGCGGGCTTTCTGTGGAAGATCCTTATAGCTGATCTCACTGCAACCAGCGAGAATCTCCTCAGACGGCTTCGGACACCCATACCAGCGAGCCGCTTCCGCGAAGTCCTGCTTGACCCCGCCGCTTCCCTCGAAATATTTTAGGCCGAGCATGATAGCAGCGCTTCTGTTTCCTTGTTCGGCAGCCTTGCGGTACCACCGGAGCGCCTCTGCATCGTCTCGTGTGCCGAATATGCCGTATTCATAAACAACGCCAAGTTCGTAGAGTGCTTCATTATCGCCCTGATCGGCAGCCTTGTGAAACCATTGAAGCGCCTCCGCAGCATCCTTTTGAGACGCACGGCGACCCAGGATACCGTGCGCATAAACGTAGCCGAGCTTGAATTCGGCCTGGACGTAATTCTGGTCGGCAGCCTTGCGGTACCATCGGATTGCTTCAGCAGCGTTCGGCTCAAGTAGCGTGCCCGAGCGGCCGTAAATGCCGTACTCGTAACCGATGCCAACCTCGAGTTGCGCTTGAGGTAAACCCTGCTCGGCCGCCTTCCGAAACCATCGAAACCCTTCCAATGTGCCTTGCCCGTAACTGGAACCGAGTTCGAATTGCGCTTGAGGGTCGCCCTGGCGGGCTCTTTCAGCAAGAGCTTTCAGTTTAGCGGCTGTTGGGCGGTTTGCCGCCTGGCCAACAACGGCTGTCGTCAGGCAGATGCCAGAAAATAAAACAATCCACGCGGGTCTAAGCATGGGAAGGACTCCAACAAAACCGATGATTCCACTATATCCGTGCCTGGAGCGCTTGCTGAGCTGGATTCACACGACGGTTCCCGACTCGATAAAAGGCGGGCCGCAAGCCCGAACGCTCACGCCGGCAGCCGTTTCAGCATCTCTTTTGCTCTCTTGAACCACGGCCGCTCCCGGCGGCGCTCGTAGTCGAGCATCCCCCGCTGCTTGTCAACGACCTTCCGCGCCCATTGGCGGGCCTCGGCGTTCCGGCCCTCCGAGGCCAGCAGCTCCGCGTAGTTCAGGTAGGTCTCCGAGAGGGTTGAGATGGCCGTCGCCTTGCGGAAGAGGGCCTCGGCCTTTTCCTTTTGTCCGGTTTGCGCGTAGGCGTGGGCCAGCAGTCCGGCGGCGCGATGGAAATCGTAGGCCGGTTCCTTGGCGGTCACGCGTTCCAGATCAGGCACAGCGGCATGAAAGTCCCTGAGCCGGACGGCGCAAAGGCCCCGCCGGTAGTAGGAGTCCAGCGTGCTGTAAGGCGCGGCGATGGCCTTATCGAAGGCGGCGCGAGCCGACGCCAGGTCGCCCCCGTCCAGGTAAAGCTGGCCCAGTTCTTCGTAGTTTCCCGCCGATGGATTATCAATAACCATGGCTTCAAGCTGGCGAATGCGCTTGCGGCGGGGAAAGCCTCTGAAGGTCTGATTCACGGAACCGATATCGGGAAGCGCCACCACCACAAGGTAGATCAGAGCGCCGAGCGGACCCAAAAAGACGATGATGAAAATCCAATACATATCCGGCTGGCGCCGGATGAAGTGGATAATCGCAACGACCTGGAGCAGCAGGCTCCACGGGTAGAAAAGATAGCTGAGGAATCCCATGCGGTTGCAGTCCTCAAGTCAGCTTACAGATTCGGAGAGAATATGGAAAGCAATCATGGCGGAAAACATCCGACAGGCATTTGCCGGTCCGGTCACGTCAAGTCCCGGAGGTAGCTGGGGTGGGCGCTGCCGCCGGCAGGCCCATGCCGGTGCTGGGCGGCCTGGCCGCCGGCGCGGCGGTGCTGTTCGGAAAAAAACAGACGGTTTTTCCTTTTCGGACTGGCATTGTCCGAAATGATGTGGTATTTTGTGGGTAAGGTCACTCCCTGGCGCGCAGCCAGGCCGGGGAAACGGCACCAGGTAACCTTGCGCGGCATTTGCCCCAAGGGCTATTTTTCTCCGCAGTTTACAAACCTGTGCCGCATCGCATTTTTTTGAGATTTGCATCTTCAACACCGCTAGGAAGCGTCTCCGGCTGCTATGGTGAGATTTCGGGGCTTTCCACCTCTCAGGTGGCGTACGCCCGGAAGCAACCGTTCTCCACAACATGTGTGACAGCCAGTACCGCGCGCACATCTAAAGAAAGAAATCCAGGCAGGGAACGCACGCATGGCGCAGATATTTGATCGCAGCTCCAACGGCTTGGCTCGCGCGAGCCTGGTGTTGACGGGGCTGATCGTGATCGCCCTGGGGGTCACGCTGGATGAGCTCCAGCGCTCGCCCTGGGTGACGCGGCAGGGCCAGCGCCCGGAGCAGCCGGTGCCCTTCAGCCACAAGCACCACGTGCAGGGGCTGGGCCTCCAGTGCCAGTACTGCCACGTGACGGTGGAGAAGTCGAGCTATGCGGGAATTCCGCCGACCAAAACTTGCATGAACTGCCACGCGCAGATCTGGACCAACGCGCAACTGCTGGAACCGGTGCGCCAAAGCTGGTATACAGGCCAGTCGCTGCCATGGATCAAGGTGCACGACCTGCCGGATTATGTCTACTTTAGCCACGAGATTCATGTGCACAAGGGCATCGGCTGCGCAAGCTGCCATGGCCGCGTGGACCAGATGCCGCTGATGTATGCGCAGAACACGCTCCAGATGGAATGGTGCCTGGACTGCCATCGAAACCCGGCGAAGAATCTGCGGCCCACCAGCGAGATCTACAACAATGCCTGGGAGAATCCGTCGAGCGATAGGCCGGTGTGGTGCGCGGCGGGCGATGAGAAGGCGGGAGTGCCGACGGCGGCCAGCGTGAACTGTGTGACGAAGGAGCCGACTGAGAACGGGGATGAAATCTCCCCCTTAATGGGGCAGATTGGTGTCGCGCCTCCAAAATACATGAAGTTCACCAGCCAGGACGAGCTAGGGCATTTCCTGCTCGACCACTACAAGATTCGCACCCCCAAGGATCTGGCCAGTTGCGAGGTCTGCCACCGATGAGCGAAAAGATGAGCGGACAAAAGATGAACGAAGCCGAGGCGCCGATGACGCCTCCGATGACGCTGGTTCAGATTCGCCAGGAGCTGAAGGCTCAAAAGGGCAAGCGCTACTGGCGCTCGGTGGATGAGCTGGCCGGCACGCCGGAGTTTCAGGCCGCTGTCGAGCGCGAGTTTCCCGGCTCGCCTCATGCCTGGGGCGATGACGTATCGAGGCGAGGCTTCTTCAAGCTGATGGGCGCGTCGATGGCGCTGGCCGGCCTGGCCGGCTGCACCAAGCAGCCCGACGAGCCGATCTACCCCTACGTCAAGCAGCCGGAAGATTTGGTGCTCGGCAAGCCGATGTACTTTGCCACGGCGCACCCATTTGTGACCGGCGCGGTGCCGCTGCTGGTCAAGACCGACCAGTTCCGCCCCATCAAGATCGACGGCAACCCCGAGCATCCTTATAACCAGGGCTCATCGGACCCGTTTACGCAGGCGACGCTGCTTGACCTCTACGATCCGGATCGCTCGCAGCATGTGACCTATCGCGGAGAAGAGCGCGAGTGGGCGGAATTTGCCGTTGAGTTTCGCAATAAGGTGATCGCCAGCAGAGATGGGACCGGGATTTATTTCCTGAGCGAGACGATTACTTCGCCTACGCTGGCGCGGCAATGGCGCTATGTGGAACTTGCGTACCCGAAGGCAAAGCTAGTGCAGTATGACCCGGCAATTGCTGGAGTTGTCACCTCCAATGGATCGAGCGTTCAATATGATTTGGCAGACGCGGATATTATTGTTTCGCTCGACGCCGACTTCTTATCTGGCGCGGCGTTCCCGGGGTTTCATAAGTTAGTTCGCCAATACGCGGAACGACGTAAGAATCCAGGGAAGCTAAATCGGCTTTATTCGATTGAGAGCACACCGACGACGACCGGATTGAAGGCTGAACATCGGCTAGGACTGCGCGCGAGCGAGATTCCGGCATTTGCAGCGGAGTTGGCAAAGGCTATTGGAGTCGCGGAAATTGAAGCCCCGGGGTATCCATGGACAGATGAGCAGAGGAAGTTTTTGACGACATTGGTCAAGGATCTGAAGGCCCATGCAGGCAAATGCGTTGTTGTACCGGGGCTCTATCAAGACCGATCAGTCGGGATGGCAGCCTTTGCGATCAACGTAGCTTTGGGTAACACCAAGTCCGCTTTTCTACCGGGGGAACAACCGAATTCTTTCGTTTGGGCGCCGCGAGAGCCGCTATATAAGGACGAATATTCTGATTTGAAGTCGCTTGTCGCCGACTTGAATGCTGGCAAGGTGGATTGGTTGGTGATTCTGAACGCCAATCCTATTTACAATGCACCGGCTGATCTGGAGTTTGCGACGGCCTTTGAGAAGGCGAAGACGGTCGCTCATCTCGGCTCGCACGTTGACGAAACGGGACAAGTCTCTCACTGGCACATTCCCTCGGCACATTTTCTCGAGTCGTGGTCGGATGCGAGGGCTTACGACGGGGCGGTCTCGATTGTGCAGCCGATGATTGATCCGCTTTATGGAGGCAAGACCGCTCACAACTTCTTCCAAGCATTGCTCAATGAACCGAGCCTGAGCCCCTACGAAGCGGTGCGTGCGACGTGGAAGCCGCTGATTGAAGCGAACGGCGATTTCGAGATTGGCTGGCGCAAGGCCCTGCATGCAGGTTGGATTGAGGGCACAACTTTTGAATCCACGGAACTGAGACCGGTTGTTAGCGCCGATTCAGCGAAGCTGCATGGGAAGATTCCCGCTCCATCTCCGAAGGATGCACTCGAAATCATCTTCCGACCCGACCCGAATGTTTTCGACGGGCGATGGTCGAATGTGGGCTGGCTGCAGGAGCTGCCCAAGCCGGTGACGAATCTGAGTTGGGACAATGCGGCGCTGATCTCGGGCGCGACGCTGACCAAGTACGGCCTCGAAGAAGACGACATTGTCGAGCTGAGCGTGGGCAACGGCAAGGTGAAGGCGCCGGTGATTGTGGTGCCGGGACATCCGGATAATTCGGTGACGGTGCATTTGGGTTATGGACGGCAGGCCGCCGGGCGCGTCGGCTCGGGCGCTGGTTTCAACGCTTATCTCATTCGCAATTCATGGGCGCCGTTCTACGCGACCGGTTCGATGAGGAAGGTTGAAGGCAAGTGGGGCATTGCCATCACCAAGAGCCACTACCAGGACCACCGGCCGAAGCTCTTCGGCGGGCAGGGCAACGGCAACAACTCGCTCGAAGCGGATGAGGCGATCAGCGAGCGCGGCATCATTCGCTACGCGACGCTCGATGAGTACAAGGCCGATCCCGGATTCGCAAACGAGGGCGATACGCACCCGACGACGGACAAAGACACGTCGCTCTTCCCCAACTGGCCTTACAACGAGGCCAACGCCTGGGGCATGTCGATCGACATGAACAGTTGCACGGGCTGCAATGCCTGCATCGTGAGCTGTTATGCGGAGAACAATATTCCGGTTATCGGCAAGCAGCAGGTGCGCATCGGCCGCAATATGCAGTGGCTGCGCATCGACACTTACTTTGAAGGCGACCTGGCCGCGCCGCGCGCGCACTTCCAGCCCATGGCCTGCCAGCACTGCGAGAATGCGCCCTGCGAACAGGTTTGCCCGGTGGGCGCGACCGTGCACACGCCCGAGGGGTTGAACGCGATGGTCTACAACCGCTGCGTGGGCACGCGCTACTGCTCGAACAACTGTCCCTACAAAGTGAGGCGCTTCAACTTCCTGCTCTACTCCGATTTTGAAACCGAGAGCCTGAAGCTGATGCGCAATCCGGATGTGACGGTGCGCTCGCGCGGCGTGATGGAGAAGTGCAGCTACTGCGTGCAGCGCATCTCGGCGGCGAAGATCGATGCCGACAAGGAGAACCGCGCGGTGCGCGACGGCGAGGTGGTGACCGCCTGCCAGCAGGCCTGCCCGGCTCAGGCGATCAGCTTCGGCAACATCAACGACAAGGCGAGCAAGGTTGCAAAGCTGCAAGGCGATGAGCGCAGCTACCAGGTGCTCGCCGATCTGAATACCCGTCCGCGGACGAAGTATGTGGCCGCGGTCCTGAATCCTAACTCCGAACTTGAAGCAGCGCCGGTGGAGCACTTGCCGGCGAAGGGTTGAGAGTGGCGATGACGCCAAGCGAAGTGAAGCACGACCCCGAACTCGAGAAGCGGATCGATCCGGCGACTGGAGAGTACCGCGTCATCGCGCCCGGCCAGACCTTCCGGTCGGTGACGGAGAAGATCGCGCGTATTGTGCTGACGCCTACCACGCCGCTGGGCTGGTTCGCCATCTTCGGCGTGGGCGGCGCGCTGGCCACCATGCTGATGGTGGCGCTGGCCTGGCTCTTCCTTGAAGGCGTCGGCATCTGGGGCATCACGCAGCCGGTGGCCTGGGGCTTTGCGATTATCAACTTCGTCTGGTGGATCGGCATCGGCCATGCCGGCACGCTGATCTCGGCCATTCTGCTCTTGTTCAAGCAGAGCTGGCGCAACTCCATCAACCGCTTTGCCGAGGCGATGACCATCTTTGCCGTGGTCTGCGCCGGCACCTTCCCGCTGATTCATGTGGGCCGCCCGTGGCTGGCTTACTGGATGCTGCCGTATCCCAGCACGATGACGGTGTGGCCGCAGTTCCGCTCGCCGCTGATGTGGGATGTCTTCGCGGTCTCGACCTACGCAACCATCTCGGTGGTCTTCTGGTACATCGGCATGGTTCCCGACTTTGGCACCATGCGCGACCGCGCGGACTCGAAGTTTGCCAAGTATGCGTATGGACTGGTTTCGCTGGGCTGGCGCGGTTCAGTGCGCCATTGGATGCGCTATGAGACGGCCTCGCTGCTGCTGGCCGGGCTGGCGACGCCGCTGGTGCTCTCGGTGCACACGGTGATCAGTTTTGACTTTGCCGTGGCCGTGCTGCCGGGCTGGCACACGACAATCTTCCCGCCCTACTTTGTCGCGGGCGCGATTTATTCGGGCTTTGCGATGGTGCTCACGCTGGCCATTCCGCTGCGCAAGTTCTATCACCTTGAGAATCTGGTCACCGAGCGGCACATCGACAATATGGGCAAGGTGATGCTGGCCACGGGGTTCATTGTGGCTTATGGGTACGGCATGGAAGTCTTCATGGCCTGGTACTCGGCCTCGCACTGGGAAGCCTTCATGATGTGGAACCGCATGTTCGGTCCGATGGGCTGGTCGTACTGGGTGTTGGTCTCCTGCAACCTGGCGTTTCCGCTGACGACCTTGTGGGTTCGCAAGTGGCGCACCAACATGGCCTTCATGTTCTTTCTCTCGATCGTGGTCAACACCGGTATGTGGTTTGAGCGCTTCGTGATTGTGGTGACGAGCCTTTACCGCGACTTTCTGCCCTCGGCCTGGGGCACCTATCGCGCGACCAAGTGGGACTACATGATTTATGTGGGCACGCTGGGATTGTTCACGGCGCTGTTCCTGCTCTTTGTGCGCTTCCTGCCCATGATTCCGATGAATGAGATCCGCATGATGCTGCCGCAGGCGAAGATTACGCCCAAGAAGGCGGCGGAGGCTGCTGACTAATATGCCCGCACGCGAAGGAACCTACGGCCTGCTGGCCGAATTCGATACTCCGGGCGACCTGATCCGCGCCGCGCAGCAGGCGCGCCAGGACGGCTGGCGGCGCATGGATTGCTACACGCCTTATCCGGTGGAAGAGGCGGCCGAGGCCATCGGCTTTCATCGCAACAAGGTGCCGCTGATCACGCTGATCGGCGGATTGATGGGCCTGGGGGCGATGTTTTTGCTGGAGGTCTGGATCTCGGTGCTGGCGTATCCGTTGAATATCGCCGGGCGGCCGCTGTATTCATGGCCGGCTTTTATCGTGCCGGCTTACGAGTGGACGATTCTTTTTGCAGGATTGTCGGCGGCCTTCGGCATGCTGGCGCTGAATGGATTGCCGGAGCTCTATCATCCGCTCTTCAACGCGCCCAACTTTCGCGATGGCGCGACGACCGACAAGTTCTTCCTGTGCCTGGAGGCGCTGGACCCCAAATTCGATCTGATGGAAGCGAGGAAGTATCTGGAGAGCTTTCAGCCGGTCTCGGTGGTGGAGGTGGAGTACTGATGAACAGGGATCAGAGATCAGGGATCAGGGATCAGAGAGCACCAATGCTCATCGGCCGCCTCTGGGCGGCTGCCGGTCTCGCTGCCCTCCTGTTTGTCGCGGGCTGCCGGCAGGATATGCAGGACCAGCCGAAGATCATCTCGCAGCGCGGCTCGGATTTCTTTGCCGACCACCGCGGCGCGCGGCCGCAGGCGGCCAACACCGTGGCCCGCGGCCAGTTGCACGAGGACAGCTACTTTTATACCGGCGTGGTTCAGGGCGCCGATGGCTACCGCGAAGAGAAGAACGAGATGCCTTTCCCGGTGACGCTCGCGGTGCTGAAGCGCGGCCAGGAGCGCTTCAACATTTATTGCACGCCGTGCCACTCGCGGGTGGGCAACGGGCTGGGCGAGATTGTCGAGCGCGGCTACAAACCAGCCGCGAATTTTCACGATCAGGTGCGGCTCTCGCAGCCCATCTCGCACTACTTCTATGTGATGAGCCACGGCTACGGAGCCATGCCGGATTACTCGGCGCAGCTCACTCCGGTGGATCGCTGGGCGGTGGCGGCGTACATCCGCGCCTTGCAGTTGAGCCAGGCGGCGAAGGTTGAGGATGTTCCCACTGGAATTCAAGTGCACAGCTTGAAAGAGATTGCCGCAGAGAAGAATCTGCCAGAGGGTTTCGCCGAGCCGTGGACGCTGCCTTCAACGGCCGTCCAGGCATATCCACACGATGTGAAGCAGGGCAACCCGGCGCTGGCTCCGGCCAATCCGGCTGACCCGGCAATCAATATTCCCGCAAGCAAGCCGGTTTCCGCACCAGGGACCAGGAACTAAGGGACTAGGGACTAAGGGACTAGGGACTAAGGGACGAACTGAATGGCTCACGAAATACAGCATGCCAAGACGCTTCCCGCCGACCTCGGCGCACCGGCCTTTGTAAACGGCTGGCAGACGCGCGGGCTGATCGTCGGGGCGATTTCGATCGTGATCGCCTTTATTCTGGCGCTCATGGGCCAGGCCCAGGACCAACTGGGGTGGGAACACTTTCTGCGCGGCTGGCTGCTTGGCCTGATGCTGACCTTTGGTTTTTCGGTGGGCGGGCTGGCCCTGCTGATGGTGCAGTACTGCTCGGGCGGCAAGTGGGGCTTGTTGCTGCGCCGGCCTCTGGAGGCGATGAGCCGCACACTGCCGCTGGTCTTCGCCTACTGGGTCGTGGTTGCATTCTCGCTTAAGAAGCTCTATCTGTGGGCGAGTCCGGCGATGGTCGCCGATGGAGTGAAGCGCGGCTTGATCAGCGCGGACCAACTGGAAGTTATCAACCATGCGATCAGCTTCAAGCGGCCCATGCTCAACCCCACGGCGTTCGTCGCGGTGAGCGTGCTGTGCTTTGCGATCTGGTGGTTTTATACCTGGCGGCTGACTTCGCTGGGCCTTAAGCGCGACACGGAATCGGCGGAGACCACGCCTTACTGGATCAAGAAGTTCGAAAACATCAGCGGCCCCGGCATCGTGGTCTATGCGATTACCATGAGCGCCGCTGCCATCTATTGGGTGATGTCGCTCGATCCCACGTGGTACTCGTCGGTCTACGGGCTGCTGTTTCTGGTGGAGCAGGGCTACCAGGTACTAGCGCTCGCCATCATCGTTTCTCTCGCGCTGTCCGAGGCCGAACCCTACCGTACGCTTCTACGCCAAACCGAGCAGCACGATCTGGGCAAGTTCACCTTTGCCTTTGTGATGCTGAATATCTATCTGGCCTTCGGGCAGTTTCTCATCATCTGGTCGGGCAACCTGCCCGATGAAATCAACTGGTATCTTGACCGCATCCGCGGCGGCTGGGGCGTCATCATCACGCTGGACTTCCTCTTTCACTGGCTGGTTCCGTTCACGCTGCTGCTGTCCAGAGACCTGAAGCGCAACAAGAAGCGGCTGACGCGGGTCTGCCAGTTCATGATTTTCGCCGTGGCCGTCAATTTGTTCTGGCTGATTGAGCCAAACTTCAAGGACGCGGCGCGCAACCTTCACTTCAGTTGGGGCATCCTCGAATATGCGGCCGTGCCGGCAGCGATGCTTGCCTTCTGGGTGGCGTATTTCTGCACCCAGTTGAAGGCAAGGCCGCTGGTGCAGACCAACGATCCGCACTTAGCCGAGATTCTGGAGGCTGAGCATGTCCACGCATAAGAACGACGGCTCCGATCACGGTCTCTGGCAAGAGCCGGAAGACCACTCGGCGGAAGAGATCGACGCATCGAAGGGATACGAGGCGACCGACGTTCGCGTCTCCGGCGTGGTGGTTTTTCTCGTCGCGCTGGGCATCTTTGCGGCGGTGACGGGTGTGCTGGCCTATGGGATCGGCAAGGTGATCAACGCGCGCATGGCCAAAGAGGATGGGCCGCCGAGCAGATGGTCGCGGACCGTGGATCTTCGTCCGCTGGGCGATATGCCCAACAATCCGGAGATGCAGAACAAGGTGGCCGAGCTGACCAAGAGCTTTCCCACGCCGCGGGTGCAGACCGATGACGGCAACCAGGATGTGGCCGACCTGCACGCGCGCGAGGATCTGCTGCTGGACAACTATAGCTGGGCCGACAGCTCTCAGGGCAAGGTGAGAATTCCCATTGAGCGCGCCATGGAGCTGCTTGCCCAGCGGGGATTGCCGGTTGCGCCGGCGGCGGAGCAGGCTCCTTTGATGACCGGGGACACGAAGCCGGCGATCGCCGTGCCGCTGACCAGCGGCTTTGCGCGCACCGGCTACGAACTGGATCAGATTGCGGCTCAGGCCGCCGAGAGCAAGGGTGGGGAGCAGCAGAAGTAGAGGGTGCTGAAGGGCGCGAGGGGTTTGGGTTCGTGGTGCCCCACCCTTTTCGCAAAGAGCGCGCAAAGGATGGGGCACCCAGAGCATGAGGTAAACGAACGGCGCGCGGGTTGAGGTTCATGGTTTCCCACCATAGGCGCAAAAACAAAGACGCGCCCAAGGTGGGGCGCCCAGGGTTGTCGGGGCAGAGAGAAAGAAGGAGTTATGCGAGGCACACGCACAATCCGGGGAAGCTGGCGAAGCGCGGTGATGATCGCGGCTGTGGCGGGGTTGTTTTCTTCAGCGGCTCCGGTGCTGGCCCAGGTCTCGAGTTACGGCGACAAGGAGATGGGGCCGGCGAACGACAAGCCGCCGTCGATCCTCAACGGGGTGGGCATTGCGCAGCGCCTCAACGAGCAATTGCCGCTCAATCTCACCTTTACCGACGATGCAGGCAAGCAGGTTGCGTTATCCAGTTACTTCGGCAAGAAGCCGGCGATTCTAGCGCTGGTCTACTACCAGTGCCCGATGCTCTGCTCGGAGGAGTTGAACGGCCTGGCGAGCGCGTTGCAGATGGTGGACGAGGTCCCGGGCAAGGACTTCAATATCATCGTGGTCAGCATCGATCCCACCGAAGGCACGGAACTGGCCGCGGCCAAGAAGCGCAGCTACCTCAAGCGCTATGGCCATCCGGAGACGGCCTCGGGCTGGCACTTCATGACCGGCACGCAGCAGAATATCGACGCGCTCACAAAAGCGGTGGGCTTCGGCTACGTGAAGATTCCCGGGCCGGACGGCAAGCTGACGCAGTTTGCCCATGCTAGCGCGATCCAGATCGTAACTCCCGAAGGCAAGCTGGCGCAGTACTACATGGGCGTTGAATACTCACCCAAGGATTTGCGGCTGGGGCTGGCCGAGGCCTCTGCCAATCGGATCGGCTCGCCGGTGGATAACATTCTCACATACTGCTACCACTATGATCCGCAGACCAACAAGCACTCGCTGATCGTGGCGCGAGTTGTCCAGCTGGGCGGGCTTTTTACCGTGCTCGGGCTGGGAGGATTCATGCTTGCAATGTTCCGCAAAGATGCGCGGGCGGATGACAAAACGGGGACAGACAAAAAGGTGAACGGATAACGGAATGAGCCATATTAGTCCGACAATCTGGCAGTTTCTCGTCAAGTGGTTGACGAACTTCGCGCTCTTCCCGCCGGAGGCGTCGAAGATCGCCCCGCAGATGGATGCGCTTTTCTTTTTTATGGTCCTGGTAAGCATGATCGGGCTGACGGTGGTGGTGCTGCTGGTGATCAGCTTCTCGATTCTCTACAGCAAGAAGCGCCATCCGGTCGCGGTGCAGATCGAAGGTTCGACGCTGCTTGAAGCCACATGGACGATCATTCCGCTCGGCCTGTTTCTGGTGATGTTTGTCTGGGGCGCGCTGATTTACTTCCGCGTCTACACGCCCCCGGCCAACTCCATGAATATTTACGTTGTGGGCAAGCAGTGGATGTGGAAGGCGGAGCATCCCGGCGGGCAGCACGAGATCAACGCGCTGCACATCCCCACCGGCCAGCCGATCCAGTTGACGCTGATCTCGCAGGATGTCTTTCACAGCTTTTCCATTCCCGCCTTTCGCGTGAAGCGCGAGGCGATTCCCGGCCGCTATACGACGGTCTGGTTCGAGGCCACCACGCCGGGCACCTATCACCTCTTCTGCACGCAGTATTGCGGGACGGAACACTCGCACATGATCGGCGATGTGGTGGTGCTGACGCCGGAGGATTTCAGGAAGTGGCTGGCCAGCTCCACCAGCGGCAATTCGCTGGCGCAGAACGGCGAACGGTTGTTTGCGAGTTTGAGTTGCGCCGCCTGCCACAACGCGCGGCCCGATGCGCGGGGGCCAAACCTGGCCAATGTCTACGGCGCAAAGTTGACGCTGTCGAGCGGGCAGACGATTACCGCCGATGAGGCTTATCTGCGCGAATCGATTCTGAATCCATCGCAGCATATCACCCAGGGTTATGCGCCCATCATGCCCACCTACCAGGGCCAGGTGAGCGAAGAGGGAGTCATCGCGCTGATTGAATACATCAAGAATTTGAACTCCGACTACCGCATCCAGCAGACGCTGAACACGACCGATATGCTGCCGGGAAGCGAAGGCAAAGCGCCGGCCGCGCAGGCGCCCGCCTCAAAAGGAATGGTGAAGCCATGAGCACAAACACCATCGTCTCTCTTCCCGATCAATCGACGGCCAGGATTCCCAAGGATAACTTCATCACCAGGGAGAACGGCCTGTTGAGCTGGCTGCTGACCGGCGACCACAAGCGGATTGCGATCCTTTATCTGATCTCGATCACCTTCTTCTTTTTTATCGGAGGGGCGCTGGCGGGGCTGATCCGGCTGGAGCTGCTGACGCCGCAGGCCGATCTGATGGCCACCGACACCTATAACAAGGTCTTCACCATGCACGGCGTCATCATGATCTTCTTCTTTCTGGTGCCGTCAGTGCCGGCCACGCTGGGAAACTTTCTCATCCCCATGATGATCGGGGCCAAGGACCTGGCGCTGCCCAAGATCAATCTGCTCAGTTGGTATCTCTACATGGCGGGCGGGATTCTGGCCATCTATACCATGGCGAGCGGAGGCGTGGACACGGGCTGGACCTTCACCACGCCGCTCTCGACGCACTATGTGAATACCAATGTTCTGACCACCGGCCTGGCGGTCTTCGTGGCCGGCTTCAGCTCCATCTTCACCGGGCTGAACTTCATCGTGACCATCCACAAGATGCGCGCGCCGGGGATGACCTGGTTCCGGCTGCCGCTCTTTGTGTGGGCGCATTACGCGGCCAGCATTCTGATGGTGCTGGGCACGCCGGTGCTGGCCATCGCCATCGTGCTGGTGGCGCTGGAGCGCACCATTGGCATCGGCATCTTCGACCCCGCCAAGGGCGGTGATCCGCTGCTCTTCCAGCATCTGTTCTGGTTCTACTCGCACCCCGCCGTTTACATCATGATTCTGCCCGGCATGGGCGTCATCTCCGAGGTGATCTCCACCTTCAGCCGCAAGCGCGTCTTCGGCTATACGGCGGTGGCGTTTTCCTCGGTTGCCATCGCCGTCTTCGGCTTCTTCGTCTGGGCCCACCACATGTTCATCATGGGCATCTCGAATTACGCCGTGCTGGTCTTCTCGCTGCTGACGATGCTGGTCGCGGTGCCCTCGGCGATCAAGATCTTCAACTGGGCCTTCACTCTTTACAAGGGTTCCATCACCTTCGAGACGCCCATGCTCTACGCCTTCGGCTTCATGGGCCTGTTCACCATCGGCGGCATGACGGGGGTCTTTCTGGGCGCCTCGGGCACCGACATTCACCTCACGGAGACTTACTTCATCGTCGCGCACTTCCACTTCGTGATGGTCGGCGGGATGTTGATGGCGTTTCTCTCCGGAATTCATTTCTGGTGGCCCAAGATCACCGGCCGCATGTATCCGGAGAAGTTGTCTCAACTGGCGGCTCTGGTGACCTTCATTGGCTTCAACCTGACCTTCTTCCCGCAGTTCATTCTGGGCGTGCTGGGCATGCCGCGGCGTTACGCCTCCTATCCGCCGGAGTTTCAGATACTGAATGTCTTCTCGACAGCCGGCGCCACGATTCTCGGCGTGGGTTATATGCTGCCGGTGCTCTACCTGCTCTGGTCGCTGAAGTACGGGGAGATCGCAGGGAACAATCCCTGGCAGGCGACGGGGCTCGAATGGCAGACCCAGTCGCCGCCGATCACCGAGAACTTTGTCGTGATGCCGGTGATGGACCACGAGGCCTACGACTATGAGTGGCTGGAGAGCCAGAATCAGGCCCAACAGCAGGAAGAGGTGCCCAGTGCCGGATAGCCCCGCGATTGCCCATGGCGCCGAAAGATCTGTTTACAATGCTGACAATGCCGACAATGCTGACAATCTGCATGTCGAGCACCCGCCCTATCTGCGCCACCACTTCAACTCCACCGAGCAGCAGGCCGACACCAGCAGCTTCGCCATGTGGCTCTTCCTGCTGACTGAAGTGATGTTCTTCGGCGGTCTGTTTACCGCCTACCTGATCTACCGCAACTGGTACTATCCGGCCTTTGTCGCCGGCTCTCACCAGTTGAATGTGATTTGGGGCACCACGAATACGGTGGTGCTGATCCTTTCCAGTTTCACCATGGCGATGGGCGTCTGGTGCGCCGAGACGGGGCGCAGGAAAGGCCTGGTTCTCAGCCTGTCGCTCACCTTTATCCTGGGGCTGGCGTTCCTGGGCATCAAGACCATCGAGTACCACGAAAAATGGGAGAAGCACCACGTCCCCGGCTTTCACTACAGCCTCAGTTCGTTTACCGAACCGCAATCGGATCCGGCAATTTATGCCGAGTACCACGACAAGCCGCTGGCTCCGGACATGGCGCGCCACACGGAGCTCTATTTTTCGCTTTACTTCGCCATGACCGGCATGCACGCGCTGCACATGATTATCGGCATCGGCATTCTTGGATTCATGATCTTCCGCGCCCGCGCCGGGGCCTATACCTCGGGCCACGTGACATTTGTTGAGAACTTCGGCCTCTACTGGCACTTTGTGGACATCGTCTGGATCTATCTCTTCGCGCTGCTCTACCTGATCAGCAGACATCAATGACAGTGGACAGCCGGCAGTGGACAGCCCTAGCTGATAAAGGACACAAATCATGAGCGGACAAAACGAACACGCGCATCACATCGTCGGCCCCGGGGTCTACGTGGTGATTCTCTTCTGCCTGCTGATCGGCACCGGGCTGACTGTCTGGGCGTCGTTTCTAGAACTTGGCCCATGGAATCCCATCATCGCGCTGGCCATCGCCACCGGCAAGGCCATGTTGGTGGTGCTGTTTTTCATGCACGTGAAGTACTCGACGAAGCTGACCAAGCTGACCGTCTTCGCGGGCATTTTCATGTTTCTGGTGCTGATCTCGATGACCCTGGCGGACTACATGAGCCGCGCCTGGGGGAGCTGGTAGAAGAACAGTTTTCAGTTGTCAGTGGTCGCAGATCTGCGCGCTTTCGATCGAAGGGGTGGCCGATGGGCTGCCCTTGTTTCATATTTGGGATTCGATATCCAACATTTCCTTCTCGGAATAATTCACGAGGAATTTCCCGTAGGTCCGAAGGCCCCTTCCAATTGCCACGATGCTTAGCATGGCTCGGATGATTTCTGGGTCATAGGCAAGAAAAGCGGGTGAAGCCGGAAAGCAACCCCGGGTCCTTCGACTCCCCTTCCCCTTCGGCAGGCTCAGGGTCCGGATCGCTCAGAGGTTGTGACTTAATCGCGGTTCTATTTTCAGCGCGGCAGCAGGTCTTG
>Ga0302275_10001723_pt1 | contig 23392 bp, 28 predicted proteins | sample III_Bog_N2_2_FD_200229 | JGI IMG/M metagenome (GOLD analysis project Ga0302275, IMG submission 200229) | Peat permafrost microbial communities from Stordalen Mire near Abisko, Sweden - III_Bog_N2_2 | ecosystem: Environmental > Terrestrial > Soil > Wetlands > Peat | place: Sweden: Abisko... | reverse complement strand
AACCATGCGTAATGAGCTCATTCTTGCTGCAACCCTTCTTGTTGCGAATTATGCGGTGGCGCAGTCTGGCGCGCCCTGGCAAATTGGGCCTTTCACGCGGCCAGAGAGCGGCAACCCCGTGATCGCGCCGAAGCCAGATTCAATCTTTAAAGATCCGCTGGCGAAGGCGAGCGTTCACTGGGAGGCGCTGCATACCTTCAACCCCGCGGCTGTGGTGCGCGACGGCAAAGTCTTCGTTCTTTATCGCGCGGAGGACGATTCAGGCGCGATGGAGATTGGCGGCCATACCTCGCGGCTCGGCCTGGCTGAGAGCGACGACGGCATTCACTTCACGCGCCGTGCCGAGCCTGTGTTCTTTCCCGCGAAAGACAGGCAGCAGGCACGCGAGTGGCCCGGCGGCGTCGAAGATCCGCGCATTGTGGAGCGCGAAGACGGAACCTACTTTCTCACGTACACGCAGTGGAATCGCAAGACTTACTCTGTGGGTGTTGCCAGTTCGCGCGATCTTGTCCACTGGACGAAACACGGCCCGGCATTTCTTCATGCGTCGGGCGGCAAGTACGCAGACCTGAAGTACAAGTCGGCCGGAATGGTGACGCGCCTCGATCCGGAGAAAGGGCGACTCATCGCCGCGAAGATCAACGGGAAGTACTGGATGTACTGGGGCGAAGGCGCAATTCATCTTGCCACTTCAACCGATCTCGTTCATTGGACTCCCGTCGAAGATGCGCAGGGCAATCCGATTGAATTGCTGAAGCCGCGCCCCGGCCACTTCGACAGCACGTTTCCTGAGACCGGCCCGCCGCCTGTGCTCACCGTTGCTGGTATCGTCGTGCTGTACAACGGCAAAAACGCCGTGCAGGGAGGCGATCCCGATCTTGGAGCTAACGCTTATGGCATGGGCGAAGCGCTCTTTGACGCGCACGATCCAGCGCACTTTGTGGCGCAGGCCGAGCATCCCGATCTGAAGCCCGATATGCCGTACGAAAAAAGAGGCCAGTACATTGCGGGGACGACTTTTGCGGAGGGCCTGGTTTATTTCCACGATCAGTGGCTGCTCTATTACGGTTGTGCCGACTCGCTGGTCGGAGTCGTGTCGGCGCCCAAAACTCCATTCGCTGGCGTGCCCGGCTTCTACCTGAAAAACAACGACACCGTCGTCTTCTACGGCGACAGCATCACTGAGCAGAACTACTACAACCAGTGGGTCGAACTTTACACCGTGACGCGGTTTCCCTCAATGCGCGTGCATTTCTACGGCGCGGGCGTGGGCGGCGATCGCGTGACCGGCGGAGGCGGTGGACCCATCGATGAACGGCTGGCGCGCGATGTCTTTCCTCTCAAGCCAACGGTCGTGACCGTGATGCTGGGTATGAACGACGGCAGCTACCAGCCGACGACGGACGCGACTCAATCGGCGTATACAAAAGGCTTCGAGCATCTCCTCGATTCGATCCGTGAACATGCGCCGGACGCGCGGATCACGCTTCTCGGCCCATCGCCGTTCGACGATGTGACGCGACCGACGCGGTTCGCGGGCGGCTACAACGGCGTGATGCAGCACTATGCCGATCTCGACAAAGACCTGGCGCAAAAGTACGGAGCAACATTTACTGACCTGAATGCGCCCGTCGTTTCTGCGCTTGAGAAGGCGCAGCAGCTCGATCCGATGCTTGCGAAACTGTTGCTTCCCGATCGCGTGCATCCCGATCCGCTCGCGCACTGGGTCATGGCCGAGGCTCTGCTGAAGGGTTGGCATGCGCCCGCGCTGGTTGCGTCGGTGACCATCGATGGCCGCGCAGCTGCAGTCATTGAAGCGCAGAATGCAAGCATCGATCAACTGCGTGCAGAGAGCGGCGAGCTGCATTGGCTTGAAACGGACCGCGGCCTGCCATTGCCGATTCTCCAGGACAATGCGACCTCTGCACTCCTGCTGCAACTCAGCGACATTCAACAACAGCTGAATCAGGAACCGCTGCACGTTACTGACCTTGCGGCCGGAAACTACAAGCTGCAGATCGACGACACGGTCATTGGCACGTTCTCCGCTGCTGACTTGGCCAAAGGCATCAATCTTGCCGATTTTCAGACGCCGATGCGCGCCCAGGCGCAGCGCGTCAGCTGGCTGGTGCGCGATCGTGACGAGACCCATTACATCCATCTCCGCATGGCCATCCGCAAGGCCGATACGGGAGCGGAATCCGGCAAGCCGGACCGCATGCAGGAGTTCGAGAACTCGCTTGAAGATTCGATCTACGAGACGGCCGCGCCGCAGCCGCACAGGTTTTCGATCAGCCCGGTGAGCGCGCAACCTTAATTCGCGCGAAGGCTTGGCGCCCCGTTTAGAGTGGTGTGCATGAAGATTCTGCGATTTGTCGTTGCGGTGTGTGCCGTGGCCGCGGCTTTGTCTGGAGTCAAGCTCGCTGTTGGCCACACGGCAGCGTCGGGTCCCGCAGCCGCTCCACAACTGGCGATCCTCGATACCGACATCGGCGATGACATCGACGATGCGTTCGCACTCGCGCTGGCCTTGCGCAGTCCCGAATTGAAGCTGCTCGGTATCACGACCACCTTCGGCGATACCGAGTTGCGCGCCCGGCTCGTCGATCGCTATCTGCACGCTGTTGGCCGTACAAACATTCCGGTTGCCGCCGGCGTGCCAACCGCGCACACCAACGTTTTCACGCAGATGGCCTATGCTTCACAGTGGCCGAAAACCGTCCACCCCGGCGGAGTGCGCTTCCTTCTCGATCAAATTCGCGCGCATCCCGGTGCGATCACGCTGATCGCCATCGGTCCGCTCAGCAATGTGGGAGAGGCGATCAAGGAAGACCCAACCACCTTCGCCAAACTGAAGCGCGTTGTCCTGATGGGCGGTAGCATCGATCGCGGCTACGACGGCGCCAATGGCGAGCGCCGCCCGCCCGATGCGGAATGGAACATCAATCGCGATCCTGCCGGCGCCAAAGCCTTGTTCGCCTCCGGCGTGCCGGTATTTGTGATGCCGCTGGATTCAACCCAAATCCATCTGGACGCAAAGGAGCGCGAGCACATCTTTGCCCACGGTTCGCCGCTTACTGACCAGCTGACATTGCTCTATCACCAGTGGATGGCCGGATCGGACGGCCACCCGCTGGCGCCGACTCTGTTCGACCCCGTCGCCGTCACGTATGCCATCCATCCGGAGCTGTGCCCAGCAACCCCCATGCGGATCGAGGTAGACGACAGGGGCTTCACGCACAAGGTTTCAGGGTCACCCAACGCCCAGGTCTGCCTGAAGTCCGACGAGCGCGGCTTCCTGGATCTGCTGTCGGGCCGTTTGACCAAGGCGGAGACACACTGAGACAACGGTCGAAGCATTTCTGCGAGCAGTGGAATGCGGCGCTGCGTCAAGAAAATCAAGCTTCCGGTTTGTGATTCTGGACGGTCGACCGCGAGGGCCAAAAATTTTGCGGAGCGGGGTAGGAATGCAAATAACGTCTCGCGCACCATTGGTATTGCTGGCCTTCGTCGCGGCCTCTGTAGCCGGATGGGCCCAGTCCGCGCCCCCGCCAGTGGAGGCGAGTTCCACGCCTTGGGTCTTCGACACCGTTTCCATCCATCAAAACAAGTCGGGAACGATGAGCTACGGCTTCCGCTCCCCTGCCAACGGCGTTGTGATTACGAATGCCCCGCTCAATTCGTTCTTCGGAATCGCGTTCAAGGGGTTGCGGTCTTCCAAATACATTTCAGGATTGCCCGACTGGGCGAACAGCACGCGTTTCGACATCCAGGCCAAGATCGATGACGAAAAAGTGGCGGCATTCAAGAGCCTTCCTCCGGAACAGGGAAGGGACGCTCGTCAGGCGATGATGCAGCAACTTTTCATCGACCGGTTCAAGCTGAAATTTCATCTTGAGAAGAAAGAGTTTCCCGCCTACGCGCTGGTTGTTGCGAAAGGTGGATCGAAGTTGAAAGAGGCTGATCCGGATCGGCTGAAGAATCCGGGCCCTGACTACCATCCCGGCCGGTTGAGCGGGCGCGCGACGGAGATCACTGGTCAAGCGGTCACCATGGCGGATCTGGTGCGGACGCTTTCCCGGGGGACAACAGATCGTGAGGTTCTCGATCAGACCGGCCTGATCGGCAAATACGACATCGCGCTCAAGTGGCCGGCTGTGGTCGAGTCCAATGGAGACACGCCGGCAACCGCAGACGACGCACGCGATGAGCTCTTTAGAGCACTTCAAGATCAGCTCGGGCTGAAACTCGAAGCCTCCCATGACCCAATTGTGGTCGATGTCGTCGTGGTCGATCACCTTGAGATGCCCAGCGAGAACTAGCGCGGCGCGCATGCAGATTGCTTGACCCAATACCTGGGGTAAAGGAATTGCCGTCGGCGCACCCTCGATGCCACCCCCGGTGGTCTGCCGCTTCGTTAGCCCTTATTATCAGGTACTTACACATTCCAAAGGGCAGAAGAATCCGCCGAAAGGCTCATGTGTGCCCAAGGTCACATTCAAGTTCATTGACAGCAGGTGAAAGTAGGAGAAAAATGGCGGGTCGACGATTTTGGGATACGTCAGCGATCTCTGGAGGAAAGTGTGAGAAACGTAGTCGGAATCAGACTGTTCGGGACAGTGGCGCTGCTGGGCGCCGGGATGGTGATAGCAGGATGCAAGACGGCCCCAGAGTTGTCGGCCGCCAACGCAACAACGCTCATCCAGGCAAAATATGACGCCGATGAGGCAACTGGAGCGGGTATTGTTGTCAACGACTTAGGAATGCGCCAGGGCGCCACCGCCAAACTTTGGGATCGTACCAAGATTTACCCCAATAAATATTGGGCCGACTTTATCCTCACGCCGGAAGGCAAGAAGCAGGTCAAGCTTCCAGGCGGCGGGGATACGATCCAGTGGCGTCCATCGAGTGCCGACGATCAGGCCTACTCGCTCGTCATCACTGCGATTACCCCAAATCACCTCAAGGCGCGCGACGTCGGCGATCCTTCCGACGACGTGGGTGGAACCAAAAGCGTCGTCTACAACGAGGCGTTGAATCTGGACGGCATTTCCAGCACGCTCCAGGACATTGCCCATAACCCGGGAAACAAGCTGAGCTCAAAGAAGACGGCTACTTTCGCGCTGGATAGCGGTGCTTGGAAGCTGCAGTCGATCAATTGAGGATTCGGTGAAAATCGGCGAGGCCGGCGATTGAATTCGTTGACCCTGCCTCAGTTTCTTGCTATTGTAAGAAGGTTCGGCAAGAACGCCTCCGTCCGTGTGTCTGAACGGTGGCGTAAGGATTGACCCGGCGGACTGCATCAGGCTGGGTCGAAATCCTAGGCCAGGCGCAGTTGGACCGGCCAGACAAAGTCCCGGAACGGCTCTCATCTTGCAGAGGGCAGGGGCGATCGCTACGGAGTCCGCGCGTTCTCCACCTTGGAGGGCTATGCGGACCGGAACCGCGAAACGGAGCTGGCTTTCCTTGAGTATTGCGGGAAAACGTCCGGCCACCGTCCCGGTTTTCGTCTGAGGTGGAACGAAGGCAGACGCGAAGCAGCAACTTGAGGGCTTTCTTGCGCCTTTACGGATTTGTATGCCGTGAAGGGCGAAAGAAGGTCCGAAGGATTCTGCGCGCGGCTGAAAAGTTTGGATTGCAGCAGGGTTTCGAGTGTAAGGAGTTTTGGTTTGCCAACTTTTAATCAGCTTGTTCGCAAAGGGCGTACGGCCCCCCGTTACAAGACGGCCTCGCCGGCCCTTCAGGCTTCGCCCCAGCGGCGCGGTGTTTGCACCCGCGTGTACACACAAACTCCCAAGAAGCCGAACTCGGCGTTGCGGAAGGTTGCGCGCGTGCGCTTGACCAACGGCATCGAGGTCACAACTTACATCCCAGGCATCGGCCACAACCTGCAGGAGCACTCGATCGTGCTCATCCGCGGCGGCCGTGTGAAGGATCTCCCCGGCGTGCGTTATCACGTCGTGCGCGGCACACTGGATTCGGTTGGCGTGGCTAACCGCAAGCAGAGCCGGTCGAAATACGGAGCCAAGCGCGCCAAGGGTGGCGCGGCGCCGGCGAAGAAGAAGTAATAGGGCAGGGATCGGGTTTCAGGGGTCGGGACGGCCCGGAGACCGAGCCCTGAAACCTAACACCTGATCACTGAAATCGGTTCCGGGACGGATCACTGAGCTCGGACTAGGGCAGCAGAAGGCGCTTGAAGCGCGGAAGGTTTTGGGAACTATGCCAAGAAAAGGCCACATTGCGAAGCGGGAAGTTGCGGCAGATCCGGTCTACGGGTCCACGCTGGTTACCAAGTTTGTGAACTCCATGATGTGGGGCGGCAAGAAATCGACGGCCCAGGGCATCTTCTATCAGGCGATGAAGAACCTTGAAGAGAAGGGTGGCGGCGACGACGCTCTCAAGCTCTTCAAGAAAGCGGTCGAGAACTGCAAGCCTCTGCTTGAGGTGAAGACCCGCCGCGTGGGTGGCGCCAACTACCAGGTGCCGATCGAGGTTGGTCCCGATCGCCGCACCTCGCTGGCCATCCGGTGGCTCATTACGTACGGCCGCAATCGCGGAGAGAAGGGCATGACCGACAAGCTCTCGAACGAGCTGCTCGATGCCGCCAATGGGCGCGGCGCGGCCATGAAGAAGAAAGAAGACGTGCATCGCATGGCCGAGGCCAACAAGGCCTTTGCTCACTACCGCTGGTAGCACGCAGGGACTAGGGACTAAGGGGCCAGGGACTGGAAGAGCAGGACCCGGGCCGGATTGAACAGAAAGATCTAACCGCGGGTGAAGCACCCGCAAGGAAAATGCCGTGGCTCGCACCATACCTCTGAATCGTTGCCGGAACATCGGAATCATGGCGCATATCGACGCCGGAAAGACGACAGCGACAGAGCGCATCCTGTTTTATACCGGCATCACCCACCGAATCGGCGAGGTGCATGAGGGCACTGCGACCATGGACTACATGGAGCAGGAGCAGGAGCGCGGCATCACCATTACTTCCGCTGCAACGACGTGCATGTGGAAAGACGTTCGCATCAACATCATCGACACGCCCGGCCACGTGGACTTTACGGCTGAGGTGGAGCGCAGCCTGCGCGTGCTCGACGGCGCCGTTGCGGTGTTCGACTCCGTTTCGGGCGTGCAGCCGCAGACTGAAACTGTCTGGCGGCAAGGTGACAAATATCGCGTTCCCCGCATCTGCTTCGTGAACAAGATGGACAAGAACGGCGCCGACTTCGAGCACGTTCTTGAGACTATCCGCAAGCGCCTGGGCGCGCGTCCCGTCGCCTTGCAGATTCCCATCGGCGCAGAAGCTGGCTTTAAGGGCGTCATCGATCTCGTCGAGATGAAAGCAATCCTGTGGCATGACGAGACCATGGGCGCCAAGTATGATGTCGAAGAAGTTCCGGCCAGCCTGCTGAAAAAGGCCGAGGCCTTCCGCCTGCAGCTGATCGAAATCATCGCCGAAACGGACGATGTGCTTCTCGAGAAGTTTCTCGAAGGCGAGACGCCGACCATTGCCGAACTGAAGGCCGGCATTCGGCAGGCCACCATCGATCTGAAGGTCTTCCCGGTCATCTGTGGCAGCGCCTTCAAGAACAAGGGTGTGCAGACGCTGCTCGACGCGGTCATCGATTACCTGCCCAGCCCGCTCGACAAGCCTCCGGTCGAAGGCCCGAATCCTTCGCATCTTGAGAAGATTGAAGTGCGCAAGCCTTCTGACAGCGAGCCGTTTTCGGCGCTGGCTTTCAAGATCATCAACGACCCGTTCGGCAAACTGTGCTTCATTCGCTTGTACTCGGGCACGCTCAAGACCGGAGACACCATTCTCAATCCACGCACCGGCAAGACCGATCGCGTTGGCCGCCTGGTCAAGATGCACGCGAACAAGCGTGAAGACATCACAGAAATCCAGGCTGGCGATATCTGCGCCTGCGTGGGCCTGAAGGAATTGAAGACCGGCGACACGCTTTGCGATCCGCATCACCCCATCGCGCTCGGCGCCATTACCTTCCCCGAGACCGTGATCTCCGTGGCCATCGAGCCCAAGACCAAGGCCGACCAGGAAAAGATGGGCGTGGCTCTTTCGCGCCTTGCCGACGAAGACCCAACCTTCAAGGTGCGCACCGACGAAGAGTCTGGCCAGACCATCATCAGCGGCATGGGTGAGTTGCACCTGGAAATTCTGGTCGACCGCATGCGCCGCGAGCATAAGGTTGAAGCCAATGTGGGTGAGCCCAAGGTGGCCTTCCGCGAGACTATTCGGAAATCTGCCGAGGCCGAGGGCAAGTACATCCGCCAGACGGGCGGTTCGGGTAACTACGGGCATTGCAAGCTGCGCATCGAGCCCAACGTGCCGGGTGCGGGTTATGAGTTCATCAATGCCATCAAGTCCGGCTCCGTGCCCAAGGAATACATCAAGCCCATCGATCAGGGCGTCCAGGGCGCCATCGAACTCGGTATCCTGGCCGGCTATCCGTTGGTCGACATCAAGGTGACCCTGTTCGACGGCAGCTATCACGAAGTCGATTCGAACGAAATGGCGTTCAAGTTTGCCGGCTCCATCGCGTTCAAAGAAGCCGCACGCAAGGCGTCTCCGGTTCTGCTTGAGCCGGTGATGGCTGTCGAAGTCACCGTCCCTGAGGAGCACATGGGTGTGATCATCGGCGACATCAACTCGCGCCGTGGCCGGATTGAAGGCATGGAGCACGTGGGCGGATCGCAGTTGATCAAGGCCATTGTGCCGCTGAAGGAAATGTTCGGCTATGTGAACGAGATTCGTTCGTCCACGCAAGGCCGGGCGTCGTATTCAATGCAGTTCGCGCGGTACGAAGAAGCGCCGCGCATGATCGCCGACGAAATCATTGGCCGATCGCAGGGGAAGTAAGTAAGACAGGGATCAGGTTTCAGGGATCAGGGATCAGTTAGAGCATTGGCAAGTGAGCCGATACGGCTGAATCGAGCAAGCTAAAAACTGACCCCGGAAACCTGATCACTGACAACCGGTTTATTGGGGCTGGAGCCGGAACGCCGGCGCCCCGAGTTGCAACGGGCAGCACAGCTACGAAAGGGATTCGGGACTTTTATGGCGAAGGAAAAATTTGATCGTTCGAAGCCGCACGTGAACGTGGGTACGATCGGGCACATCGATCATGGCAAGACGACGTTGACGGCGGCCATCACCAAGGTATTGCAGAAGCACAACCCGAAGAACACGTTCCGTTCGTTCGATTCGATCGACAACGCTCCTGAAGAGCGCGAGCGCGGTATCACGATCGCGACGGCGCACGTGGAGTACGAGACAGCCAAGCGCCACTACGCGCACGTTGACTGCCCGGGTCACGCCGACTACATCAAGAACATGATCACCGGCGCGGCGCAGATGGACGGCGCGATTCTGGTGGTTGCTGCCACCGACGGCCCGATGCCGCAGACCAAGGAGCACGTGCTGCTGGCACGCCAGGTTGGCGTTCCCTGCATCGTGGTGTTCCTGAACAAGTGCGACGCGGTTGAAGACACGGAACTGATCGACCTGGTGGAAATGGAAGTGCGCGAGCTGTTGTCGAAGTACCAGTTCCCGGGCGACGACGCTCCGGTGATTCGTGGCTCGGCACTGGGCGCGTTGAACGGCGAGAAGCAGTGGGAAGACAAGATCGACGAGCTGATGGAGGCGGTGGACAACTACGTTCCGCTTCCGGCACGCGCGATCGATCTGCCCTTCCTGATGCCGATCGAAGACATTTTCTCGATCTCGGGACGCGGCACAGTTGTGACCGGCCGTATCGAGCGCGGCAAGGTGAAGGTGGGCGAGGAAACCGAAATCGTCGGCTTCCGCGAAACGCGCAAGACGGTTGTGACGGGCGTTGAAATGTTCAAGAAGCAACTCGACGAAGGTTTGGCGGGCGACAATGCCGGACTTCTTCTGCGCGGCATTGCCAAGGAAGACGTGGAGCGCGGGATGGTGTTGGCCAAGACCGGCTCGATTACGCCGCACACGAATTTCAAGGGTGAGATTTACGTTCTGTCGAAGGAAGAAGGCGGCCGTCATACGCCGTTCTTCAAGGGCTATCGTCCGCAGTTCTACTTCCGCACGACAGACGTGACGGGAGTTGCGGAGTTGCCGGAAGGCGTCGAGATGGTAATGCCGGGCGACAACGTGCAACTGGCGATTGAGTTGATTACGCCGGTGGCTCTGGAAAAGGGATTGCGTTTCGCCATCCGCGAAGGCGGCCGCACAGTCGGCGCCGGCACGGTGTCGGAGATTACGAAGTAGCAGGGACTTAGGGACCAGGGACTGAGGGACTGGGATCAGCGAGACGTAAAGGCTGATCCCTGATCCCTGAAACCTGAAACCTGGAAGGAACAAAGATGGTAGGTCAAAGGATTCGCATACGGTTGAAGGCATACGACTATCGCGTGCTCGATACCTCGACCGGCGAAATTGTGGAAACGGCCAAGCGCACCGGTGCAACGGTAGCCGGTCCGATACCACTGCCGACGATCAAGAACAAGTATTGCGTGCTGCGTTCGCCGCACGTCGACAAGAAATCGCGCGAGGCTTTCGAGATTCGCACGCACAAGCGGCTGATCGACATTCTCGAGCCGACCCAGCAGACGGTGGACGCGCTGATGAAGCTCGACCTCCCCGCAGGCGTCGATGTCGAGATTAAGGCGTTTGAGAAGTAAGGGATCAGGGGTAAGGGATCAGAAGAGCGGCGAGTGTAGGCCGAAAAGTTGGGCAGCAGAAATTCACTGATCCCTGACACCTGAAACCTGAGCCCTTCAAACAGTCCGGCAGTGCGGTGCCTCAAGCCCGCATGATGAGGTGAGGAAGACATGGCAGTTACAGGGATTCTGGGAAAAAAGATCGGCATGACGCAGGTCTTCGATGAAAAGGGCGATGTGCACCCGATTACGGTGCTGCAGGCCGGCCCTTGCGTGATTACGCAGTTGAAGACGCTGGCTCGCGATGGCTACGAGGCGGCACAGATCGGCCTGGTCGAATTCGTCAAGGATAAGAACGTGACCAAGCCGCAGAAGGGGCACTTTGCCAAGAGCGAAGCTCCTCCCGTGAAGGTCATCAACGAAGTCAATCTTGAAGCCGACGCCGAGGGCGCACCAAATACCAAAGCCGGCGATCGAGTTCTTGTGGACATTTTCACCGACGCCAAATTTGTCGACGTCATTGGCACATCAAAAGGCCGCGGCTTTGCCGGCGTTGTGCGCCGTCACGGCTTCGGCGGCGGACCCAAGTCGCACGGTCACATGTTTCAGGTGCAGGGTTCGATCGGCGCGTCGAGCTTTCCGTCGCGCGTATTTCCTGGCCAACGCATGCCGGGTCACATGGGCGATAAGCAGATCACGGTGCGTAACCTGCGCATTCGCGGCATCGACATCGAAGAAAATCTTTTGATGGTCGAAGGTGCAGTGCCCGGAGCGCGCGAAGGGTATGTGCTGATTTCGAAGGCCAAGGCTCCGCCGCGCGAGCGTCGTGGCTTCGCTGGATCCGGCACGGTCGATCCGTTGAAGGCTTCGAAGAAGGCAACTGCGAAGAGGAAGTAGTCCCTGCGGTGCGGCAGACGCGCTTTCGGCGACTGGCTGGCACTTCAGTAATTGAGATTGAGAGTCGGAGAAAGTATCCGGCAGAAGAAGAAGACGATGCCAAACGTGGATGTTTTGAATTTGAACGGAGAGAAAGTAGGCTCGATCGAGCTGGCCGACGCGTATTACGGCGCCGACCAGGTGAACGAGGGTCTGCTTTGGGAAGCGGTGAAGCATTACCGCGCCTCGCTCCGCCAGGGTACGCACAAGACCAAGAGCCGTACCGAAGTCGCCGGATCGGGCAAGAAGCTGTGGAAGCAGAAAGGCACGGGCCGCGCGCGTATCGGCTCGGTGCGTTCGCCGCTCTGGCGTCACGGCTACACGGTTCACGGACCGCAGCCGCGCAGCTACGACTACGCCTTCCCGCGCAAGAAGCTGCTGGGCGCGCTACGCTCGGCACTGGCTTCGAAGATCGCCGATGGCAAGCTGACCATCGTCGACAACCTTGAGCTGAAGGAACCGAAGACCAAGCTCTACCGCGCCGCCCTCGACAAGCTCGACGTAACGCGCACGGCTTTGATCGTTGAGAACTCGAAGACGCTGTCGAAGGCACTGCTTCTGGGCGCGCGCAATCTTGAAGGCGTTGAACTGGTCCTTAACAACGAGGTTCATCCTTACGACCTTCTGCGCTACGACCGCGCGATCTTCTCCGCGGCCGCGATTGAGCAGATCACCGAGATGCTGGAGAAGAACGCTTCCAAGCGCAAACACGCAGCCCAAGCGGAGGCCGTCTAATGCCGACACTCTACACAGTGATTCGCCGTCCCCTGATTACAGAAAAGGGATTGAGCGTGAAGGAAACCGAGGGGACGCTGGTGTTCGATGTTGCGCCCGAGGCGACAAAGACTGAAGTCAAGCATGCGGTGGAGACCCTCTTCAAGGTGAAGGTGGCCGCTGTCCGCACCGCAAACGTGGTAGGCAAAGAACGCCGGCGCGGCAAGTTTGCAGGCTTCCGGCCCGATTGGAAGAAGGCGTATGTGCGCCTGAAGGCCGGAGAGAAGCTGCCGGAGTACGTGAGCAACCTGTAAAAGCAGGGAATAGGGACCAGGGACTGGTAAAGGCCCGGCCAAGAAGGAATATCGAAGCTCGCACGGTATTGGGCTTCGGAGAAACGGGGAGGGCGGTGCTTGAGATTCAAGCCCGGCACTCCAGGACAAAGACGATGCCTATCAAGACATACAGACCGATAACGCCGACCCTGCGGTTTCAGACCACGCTGGTGAACGACGATCTGACGACGGATAAGCCGCACAAGCCGCTTCTGACTGTGCGCAAGCGGACCGGCGGTCGCCGCAACTCGGGCGACCTGACCATTCGCCATCATGGCGGCGGACACAAGCAGAAGATCCGCCTCATCGACTTCAAGCGCGACAAGTACGGCGTGCCCGGCAAGGTAGCGACGATCGAGTACGATCCCAACCGTTCCGCACGCATCGCACTGGTTCACTACGCCGACGGCGAGAAGCGCTACATCCTGCAGCCGGTTGGCCTGAAGGTTGGCTCGACGGTAAGTTCGGGTCCCGACGCCGACATCCTGGTGGGCAACGCGCTGCCGCTGAAGAACATTCCTGCAGGCACCACGGTGCATGCGATTGAACTGCGCCCGGGCAAGGGCGCGCAGATGGCGCGGTCGGCCGGCGCGCAGGCGCAGCTGGTGGCCAAGGAAGGCGACTACGCGTTGCTCAAGCTGCCTTCGGGCGAAACCCGCAAGGTGCTCGTCGACTGCCTCGCAACCATTGGCCAGGTGGGCAATACCGATCACGAGAACGTGTCGATTGGCAAGGCAGGACGCAATCGCTGGAAGGGCATTCGTCCTACCAACCGCGGCGTAACGATGAACCCAGTGGATCACCCGCACGGCGGCGGCGAAGGTAAAACCTCCGGTGGACGTCACCCGGTGACGCCGTGGGGCCAGCCGACACGCGGATACAAGACACGCAACAACAAGCGGACCGACGCATTCATCGTCAGCCGCCGGGCGAAGTAGGGAGAGAGACTGATGGCACGTTCGACAAAAAAGGGCCCTTTCGTGGATGCCCATCTGACTGTGAAGATCGAAGTGTTGAACCAGGCGAATGACAAGAAGGTCGTCAAGACCTGGTCACGCCGCTCGACCATCTTCCCCGAGTTCGTGGGGCATACGATCGCCGTCCACAACGGAAAGAAGTTTGTTCCCGTGTACGTGACCGAGAACATGGTGGGACACAAGCTGGGCGAGTTCGCGCCGACGCGTACCTTCAAGGGTCACACCGGCGGCAGCAGCAAGGCAGCCGAAGCTGGCGCCAAGCCGCGGTAGTGGGAAATACCAGGGAATAAGGAACTAGGGACTAATGGACTGCAAAGCGGATCCGGGGCGCTCTAGAAGATTGAGGACAGACCAATGGCTGTAGTCGAAAAGACAAAGGAATACCGGGCCGAAGCCAGGTTCCAGCGCGTGTCGCCGCAGAAGGCGCGCCTGGTGCTTGACCTGATCAAGGGCCGTGGGGTGGAAGATGCGCTAACGACGGCGGCTTTCACCAAGAAACGGATTGCTCCCGTGATTCACAAGCTGCTGATCTCCGCGGTAGACAACGCGAAGTACCTTGCAGGCGAAAAGGGCGTGGATCTGGACGTGGATAACCTTTACGTGAAGCAGGCCCTGGCCAATGACGGGCCGCGCATGAAGCGCATCCGCCCCGCGCCGATGGGCCGGGCCTATCGCTACCAGCGCAGGCTCACGCACATCATCCTGTCGGTTGCCGAGCGCGAGGGAAAGCACAGCCTGGTGACCAAGGTGGAAGATCCGGCCGCTGCTGTCAAGACGCCCAAGGCAAAAGCTGGGGCGCCCAAGAAGGCAGCGAAGAAATCTGCGACAGCCAAGACGGCGGCCGCACCGAAGAAAAAGGCCAGCACGAAGGCCTAGGAAGTTTTGAGAGGAAACATATGGGACAGAAAGTCCATCCTTACGGATTCCGGCTGGGAGTGAACAAGCCATGGCGTTCGCGCTGGTTCTCAGAGCGCGACTATGCGAAGCTCCTGGTCGAGGACGTGAAGCTGAAAGCCGAGCTGCGCGAAAAGCTGAAAGCCGCAGGAGTGAGCTCCGTGGAGATCGAGCGCCCCGGCAACAAGCTGCGCTTTTTAATCCGCACCGCCCGGCCGGGCATCGTTATCGGCCGCAAGGGCGCGGAAATCGAGAAGCTCAAGACCGAGCTCGGCAAGCGCACCAACCGCGATGTGTTCATCGACATCATCGAGGTGAACAAGCCGGAGCTCGATGCGCAGCTGGTCTCAGAGAACATCGCTCTCCAGTTGGAGAAGCGTGTCAGCTTCCGCCGCGCCATGCGCAAGAGTGTCGACTCGGCGCTGCGCTTCGGTTGCAAGGGAATCAAGGTGCGTGTCTCGGGGCGGTTGAACGGCAACGAAATCGCCCGTTCGGAGTGGTATCTGCAGGGCCGTTTGCCGCTGCACACTTTGCGCGCCGACATCGACTATGGGTTTACTGAGGCCCACACGACCTATGGCGTGATCGGCGTCAAGACCTGGATCTATCGCGGCGACATCTATGAGCAGAAGCGCCGTCAGGCTCCAGCGGTGGGCACAAGCGTGTTTTAAAGGCAGGGATCAGGGGTCAGGGGTCAGGGATCAGAAAACCCAACCCTCAAACCTGGACTTGCCGTTTTGGAATTGGTTGGTTGGCAAGAATTTTGTAAGTACGCCCGGGACGCAAGTCTGGGCAGGGACAAAAATGATCCCTGATCCCTGATCTCTGATCCCTGGTTTTGAGGGTTTTCGTTATGTTGATGCCAAAGAAGGTGAAGTTTCGCAAGCAGCAGAAGGGCAAGCGCCGTGGCAAGGCCTGGCGCGGGTCGTCGCTGTCTTTCGGCGAGTACGGGTTGAAGGTGATGGAGTGCGGTTACATCACCGACCGCCAGATTGAAGCCAGCCGTATTGCCATGACCCGCTTCATCAAGCGCGGCGGCAAAATCTGGCTCCGTCTGTTTCCCGACAAGCCGATCACCAAGAAGCCGGCCGAAGTTCGAATGGGCTCGGGCAAGGGCGCTCTTGACCACTGGGTGGCAGTGGTTCGCCCCGGAAAGATCCTGTTCGAGATGGAAGGCGTGTCGCCCGAGATGGCGCAAGAAGCCATGCGCCTGGCCTCGAACAAGCTGCCCCTCAGGACCAAGTTCGTGATGCGCCCAGGTGCGGAGAAGGTAGTCGCCGCGGCGAAGTAGAAATACAGCTATCAGCTGTCGGCTTTCAGCTCTCAGCTACCTTCGTGCTGCTACAGGCGCCGAAGTTAGTTTAAAAGAGCTGAAGGCTAATAGCTAAGAGCTAGGAGCTAAAGAGATGGAATTGGCAAAGATTCGTAACTTAAGCGACGACGAACTAGCGGCCCAGGTCAAGGCGACCGGGGAACAGCTCTTTCGCCTTCGCTTTCAGGTCTCGCTTGGACAGAACGACGGAGTGAAAAAACTCCGCCAGTTGCGCAAAGAGATTGCGCAGATCAAGACCGTGGCCAAAGAGCGTGAGCTGGGCATCCGCGGCGCGAGCAAAGACACGGCAAGCGCCGCAGCGCCAGAAGCGCCCGCGGCCGCCACGAAGAAGGGAGCCCGTAAATGACGGCGACTCAAGAGGCAGTGCAGGCGCCGGCAACCACGGGCGCGCGGCGTAACGAGAAGGTGGGCGAAGTTGTCTCGACCAAGATGCAGAAGACCATTGTGGTCGAGGTCGAGATGCGCAAGGCCCATCCCAAGTACAAGCGGATTATCCGCTCCACCAAGAAGTTTTACGCCCACGACGAGCAGAGCTCAGCACGCATGGGCGACGTGGTTAGGATCCGTGAGACCCGCCCGCTGAGCAAGCTGAAGCGGTGGTCGTTGGAAGAGATTGTCCGGCGTTCGTCGCTGGGCCAGATTGAAGACGCGGCCGAAGCCAAGGCGGCAGCCGCGGCGAAGTAAAGAGAGACCAGTTGTCAGGGGTCAGTAGTCAGGGATCAGTTGGAGCAGCGGGAATCAATTAGCTCGGGACTGAACACTGATCACTGAAAACTGATCACTAAGGAGAGACCCATGGCAGTGCAAATGAGATCGATGCTCGCGGTCGCCGACAACTCCGGCGCGCGCAAGCTGCAGGTAATTCTGCCCTTGGGTGGCGGCCTGGGCAAAATCGCCAGTCTGGGCGATGTCGTCACCGCAGCAGTCAAAGAAGCTTCGCCCGACGGCACCATCAAGAAGGGCAAGGTTGTGAAGGCGGTCATCGTTCGCACCCGCAAGGAATATCGCCGGCGTGACGGAACCTATATCCGCTTCGACGAGAACGCGGCCGTAGTGATCGACGATGCACACGAGCCGGTGGGTACCCGCGTTTTCGGGCCAGTGGCCCGCGAATTGCGCGAAAAGAAGTTTTTGAAGATTGTTTCGCTGGCGCCAGAAGTGGTTTAGCCAGGGATCGGGTTTCAGGGGTCAGGGATCAGGGACGACGCACTACCGACCGGATCAACTGCCCGCAAAGTTTGAAGTGATTTCGCCAGAGTGATGGAAATAGATGGGGCACGAACTGAGCCCTGATCTCTGATCCCTGACCTCTGCGAACGGAGAGAGCAATGCCGAGTTTGAATATTCATCGTAACGATACGGTCAAGGTGCTGTCCGGTACTGACCGCGGCAAGACGGGCCGCGTGCTGCGCGTGTTCCCCGACAAGGGCACCGTGCTCGTCGAGCACGTGCGCGTCGTCAAGAAGACGGTTTCGAGCAAGCAGGGGCAGCGGACCAAGGGCGGCATCGCGGAGCAGGAATCCCCCATCAATGTGTCGAACGTCATGCTGGTCTGCCCCAACTGCGGACCTTCGCGCGTTGGCCACAAGGTGGAAGGCAACAGCCGGGTGCGCATCTGCAAGAAGTGCGGCCATGCGCTGCCGACGAAGAAGTAGCGATCAGTGATCAGGTTTCAGTGATCAGAAGTAAATGCAGTGGGAATGAAACAAGTAGATGGTGGCAGCAAGAATCGGTTCACCGACCACTCAAACTGATTTCCTTCCGAAACGGTACACGGCTGTAGAGCCAACCCGAGAACCGGAAGAAAGAGAGTAAAGGATATGGCAGCACGATTGAAAGAGAAGTATCACGGCGAGATCAAGCAGGCTCTGCAAAAGGAGCTTGGTCTCGAGAACGCGATGGCGGTGCCGCGGCTGGAAAAGATTGTCATCAATATGGGTCTCGGCGAGGCCACGGGAAACACCAAGCTGCTCGATCCTCTGGTGGCCGACCTGGCCCAGATCACCGGTCAGAAGCCGGTGACCACCAAGGCCAAAAAGTCGATTGCAGCGTTCAAGGTGCGTGCCGGCATGTCGATTGGCGCCATGGTTACGTTGCGCAATGAGAAGGCCTACGAGTTTCTCGATCGCCTGATCTCGACAGCGCTGCCCCGCGTGCGCGACTTCCGCGGTGTTTCGTCGAAGAGCTTCGACGGCCGCGGCAATTACACGCTCGGCCTGCGCGATCAGCTTATCTTCCCTGAAATCGACTACTCCAAGGTGGAGAAGATGAAGGGTATGAATATCACGATTGTTACCACGGCGAAAGACGACAACGGGGCGCGTGCGCTGCTGAAGCACTTCGGCCTGCCGTTCCGCCAGGGGGCGTAAGAACAGGGATCAGGTATCAGTGGTCAGTTTTATCCGTGCCGCGATCTGCACAGCGGGCCGGTCGAAATAAGAGACGAAGAAGCAGCAAGAAAACTGACCACTGATCACTAACCACTGCTTTTGAGGGATTTATGGCAACTACTGCAAAACGAGTAAAAGACGCGCGGAAGCCGAAGTTCAGCAGCCGCAAGCACAACCGCTGCCAGCTGTGCGGGCGCCCGCGAGGGTTCCTGCGCAAGTTTGGAATCTGCCGCTTGTGCTTCCGGGCACTGGCCCTCAAGGGAGAAATCCCCGGCGTCGTCAAGTCGAGCTGGTAAGAACGGCAGTGATTAGTGATTAGTGGTCAGTGATCAGTTTGTTCGTACTGAAGCTGACCGCTGAGGCGAAGTTTCAAGGTTCTTCTAATCACTAACCACTAATCACTGATCACTGATCACTGTAGTAAGCATTTCCGCGGGTTCTCCTTCGAGAAGGAGGAGCGAACGGGGAATGAAGGAGAAGGAATGAGTCTGACCGACCCAGTAGCAGATTTTCTGGCACGCATCCGCAATGCAATCCGGGCGCGCCATCAGAAGCTGGATGTTCCCGCTTCGAAGTTGAAGACCGAAATCGCCCGCATCCTCAAAGAAGAGGGCTACATTTCGAACTACAAGACCCAGGAAGAAGAAGGCAAGCTGGTGCTCCGCGTGTACCTGAAGTACGGCGCAACTGAAGCTGCCATCCGCGACCTGGCCCGCATCTCGCGTCCCGGCTGCCGTGTTTACATTGGCCGCGACGAGATCAAGCGCGTCCAGGGTGGTCTCGGCATCTCCATCATGACTACCCCGAAGGGCGTCATGACTGGCCGCCAGGCACGCCGCGAAGGCGTAGGCGGCGAACTGCTTTGCGAAGTGTGGTAACGCCAGGGAACAGGGATCAGGTTTCAGGGATCAGTGACAAACTGCCCGCTGAACAAGAGTCGTGACCCCTGATCGCTGACACTTGACACCGGTTTTACCGGCTGCAGTGGAACGATGGCGCGTTGGAACTGATCACTGAAAACTGATCACTGACAACGGCTCTTCGGGACTCGCAAGCCAACTAGAAGGATTGATTCGATGTCGCGTATTGGAAAGAAACTGATCCCGCTGCCGGCGGGCGTGAAGTATCAGGTCGAGGGCAACACTGTCCTGGTCGAAGGGCCAAAGGGCAAGGTTTCCGCGCTCATTGCGAAGGGCATTTCGCTCGAGACCAAAGATGGCCAGCTGCACGTGAACCGCGAAAGCGATAAGTTTGCCGCGGTACACGGTCTGACCCGCGCACTTGTCTTCAACGCGGTGCAGGGCGTGACCGCGGGTTGGAAGAAAGACCTCGACATCGTCGGCATCGGCTACCGCGCAGAGCTGAAGGGGAAGGGAATGGTGGTGTTCACGCTGGGGTATTCGCATCCCATCGAGTTCCCGCTGCCCACCGGCATTGAAGTCGCGGTCGATCCCAAGCAGACGCACTTGACCGTCTCCGGCATCGATCGCCAGAAGGTAGGCCAGGTGGCCGCCGACATGCGCTCGCTGCGCAAGCCCGATCCATACAAGAACAAGGGCGTGCGCTACAGCGACGAGAAGTTGAAGAAGAAGGCCGGCAAGACGGGCGCGAAGTAACAAAGGCAGGGATCAGGTTTCAGGGATCAGTTGAAGCAGCTATAGCCGACTCGAAAAACTGACCGCTGAAACCTGATCCCTGAGACCTAAATCCACCGAACGGCGCCGCAGGGCGGTTCCGCTGATAGGAATGAGACGACCATGATTACGCAGACCAAGAGAAACGCAATCCGGCAACGCATCCACGACCGCATCCGGCGCAAGCTGGCCGGGACCGCGGAGCGGCCTCGCCTCAATGTTTACCGCTCGCTGAACAACATCTATGCGCAGGTGATCGACGACGCTTCCGGCATCACGCTGGTTTCCGCATCGACCATCAAGTCGAAGACCGGTGGCAATGTCGCTGCGGCAAAAGAGATCGGCAAGACGGTGGCTGAACTGGCCGTGCAAAAGGGCATCAAGAAGGTGGTCTTCGATCGCGGCGGCTACCTCTATCACGGGCGCATCAAAGCGCTGGCCGATGCGGCCCGCGAAGCCGGCTTGGAATTCTAAACGCAGTGACCAGTTGTCAGGGATCAGTTTTTTCCGTACTGATTTGGACTGACGAGGGAACACTGAGAAGTTGACGAATAGGAACGGGGACCAGGGAATAGTTGAACAGGTGGTAAGCCGCACGACGAAACTGACCACTGACAACTGATCACTGACCACTGGAAAACGAGAAAACAATGACAATGTTGAAAAAGAAACTCGATGCCAACCAGTACAACCTGAAAGATCAGGTGGTGGCCATCAACCGCGTCACGAAGGTCGTCAAAGGCGGCAAAAACATGTCGTTCGCCGCGCTCGTCGTGGTGGGCGATTCCGCCTCCGGCGTGGTCGGGTACGGTTCCGGCAAGGCCAAGGAAGTTCCCCAGGCGATTCGCAAGGGGATTGAAGCCGCCAAGAAGAATTTGGTGCGCATCAACCTGACCGCCACCACGATCCCGCACCTCGTGCTGGGCCGCTTCGGTTCCGGCCAGGTTCTGCTGAAGCCGGCTCCGGAAGGAACGGGCGTCATCGCAGGCGGCGCTGTGCGTGCGGTCATGACCTCCGCGGGTGTGCAGAACGTGCTTACCAAGAGCCTGGGCTCGCCCAATCCGCACAACGTGATCAAGGCGACCTTCGACGCATTGGTCCAGCTGCGCGACAAGAACGACGTCGCCAACGCGCGCGGCAAATCCGTAGAGGAGCTCTAGTCATGGCTGAAACGAAGATGATTCGCATTCAGTATTACCGGTCCAAGAACTCCACGCCTGCCAAGCACAAGGCTGTGGTCAAGGGGCTTGGGTTCACGCGTCTCAACCAGGTCGTCGAGCGCGTCGATACCGAATCCACCCGGGGCATGGTCAAGGCCATTCCGCACCTGGTCAGGATTCTGGAAAGCTAGTAATCAGTTGTCAGCGATAAGTGTTCAGTATCACCGCTTGATAAGAGCCAACTGACCACTGAGAACTGATCACTGAACACTGTATTTACGCGAGTCGGCGAAGCTCAACTTCTCTGGCGCTACAGCGAGGAAATCATGGCAAAGAATCTATCCAATTTACGCGCGCCCCGCAAAGCCAACACCGGGCGCAAGCGTGTCGGTCGCGGTATGGGCTCCGGCATGGGCAAGACTTCAGCCCGCGGCCACAAGGGCCAGGGATCGCGCACAGGCACCAGCCTTATGCGCGGATTCGAGGGCGGCCAGATGCCGCTCCACCGCCGACTGCCCAAGCGCGGATTCACCAACATCTTCCGCACCGAGTACACGGTCATCAATCTCGACCGGATCGTGCAGCAGACTGAAGGCCGCTCCATTACCGAGATCGCCCTTGAGGATTACAAGAAACTCGGCCTGGTCTCCAGCAAGAAGGCCCTGGTCAAGATCCTCGGTTCCGGCGAGCTGACTGCCGCCATCACTATCCATGCCCACAAGTTCTCCAAGTCCGCAGTTGAAAAGATTGAGAAAGCCGGCGGCAAGGCTGTGGTTCTGGGTGCGGCTCCGGCAGCTGCGTAGTTGGAGAAATTCGGCGCCCATGTTGCCCCACGGCCACATGGGCGGCTCGCGGCCCGGAAGGCTCGTCCTACAAACCCTCCCGCTTAAAATTGGCGCACGAATCGCCAATTTTGATGCGCGACGTGTGACGGACCGCATATCCTTTCCTTCTCCGGATTCCTTAAGATCGGCCTAATCCGGAATGCTCTAAGATGGTGTAAGTCCAAAAACTTTGAGTTGGCGGCAAACGCCTGAAGCGGATAACCAGACATGCTTGAGAAATTCCTCAATATCTTCCGGATTCCCGATCTGCGCAAGCGCGTGCTCTTCACGCTTGCCATCCTGGCCGTCTACCGCCTGGGCTCGCACATCCCCACGCCCGGCATTAACGCCCACCAGCTCGAGCTTCTTTTCAGCCAGCAGAGCGGGTCGGCCCTCGGCCTCATGGATCTTTTCGGTGGCGGCAACCTGCGCCGTATGACGGTCTTCGCGCTCGGCATCATGCCGTACATCACGGCGTCGATCATCTTCCAGCTGCTCACGGTGGTCTACGAGCCGCTTGCCCGCATCCAGAAGGAAGGCGAGCTGGGCCGGCGCAAGATCACGCAGTGGACGCGCTATATGACCATCATTCTAGGCGCGTTGCAATCCATCGGTATCGCCGCGATTCTCACCAAACAGGGCCTCGTTTTGAATCCTGGCATTGGTTTCAGCCTGATGACCGTTCTGACGCTCACCACCGGCACCGGGTTCATTATGTGGCTGGGCGAGCAAATTACCGATCGCGGCATCGGCAACGGCATGAGCCTGCTCATCTTTGCGGGTATCGTCGCGGGCCTGCCCCATGGCGTCAATGAACTCTATCAAAAGGTGCAGACGAACGCCTGGGGCTCGTTTACCATCATCGCCGTCGCCCTGCTCGCTGTGGGCATGATCGCCGTCGTTGCCTTCATTGTCTTCGTCGAGCGCTCCGAGCGCCGCATTCCCATCCAGAGCGCGCGCCGCATTGTCGGCCGCCGCATGATGGGCGGACAATCCAGCCACCTCCCGCTCAAGGTCAACTCCGGCGGCGTCATGCCTGTCATCTTCGCCAGCTCCATTCTGTCGGCTCCCATGCTCCTCAGTCAGACCGAGTGGGCGCAGACGAGCCGCTTTATCCATCCCATTATGGAAGCCCTGACACCCGGCTACCCGTGGTATGTCTTCCTCAACATGCTGGGCATTATCTTCTTTGCCTATTTCTATATATCGATCGTTATGAAGCCGGACGACATCGCCGACAACTTCCGTAAGTCGGGCTCGTTCATTCCAGGAATCCGCCCCGGCAAGCGCACTTCCGACTTTATCAACGACATCCTTACCCGTATCACGCTCGTTGGCGCCGTTTACCTCATTCTGATCCAGATGGTGCCCACCTTCATGATCTCGGGAATCCGGTTCGACAAGTTGTTTCTGATCGGAAGGTTCTTTGAGAATTTGCCGGCCTGGACAACCCACGGACTCAATGTGAACTTCTACTTTGGCGGCACCTCTCTGCTCATCGTGGTTGGTGTGGCCATGGATACTGTCAACCAGATC
>Ga0302275_10001722_pt1 | contig 23400 bp, 20 predicted proteins | sample III_Bog_N2_2_FD_200229 | JGI IMG/M metagenome (GOLD analysis project Ga0302275, IMG submission 200229) | Peat permafrost microbial communities from Stordalen Mire near Abisko, Sweden - III_Bog_N2_2 | ecosystem: Environmental > Terrestrial > Soil > Wetlands > Peat | place: Sweden: Abisko... | reverse complement strand
GCGAAAGGGAACGTGGAACCAGTAGATCGCGATGACCGCGCAGACAATGACATCGAACATACCGAGGATAAAGTATGGTGCAAGCTTTCCTAGCATGATTTCCATGGCGCTGACGGGAGTGGAGATCAGTTGCTCCATGGTGCCGCGCTCCCATTCGCGCGCGATGGTGAGCGAGGTCAGGAACGCGCCGATGACGGACATGACTAATGCGAGCACGCCGGGAATGATGAACGCGCTGCTTTCGAGGTTTTCGTTGTACCAGGTGCGGGTCTCTACGCCGATGGGAGCGGGCTGAATCTGTTGGCCGCGCTGGGTGAGCCATCGGGTTTGCACTTCAGACGAATAGCCTTGGACAACGGCCTGTGTGTAGCCGATGAGCACATTGGCGGTGTTGTCATCTGTGGCGTCAACGATCGCCTGCACTTGGACCGGTCCGCCTTCGCTGAGACGCTGAGAGAAGTTCCACGGAATCACAATCGCCATCTTGGCGGAGCCATCGTCTAGTGCGCGCGTGATGGACGTATAGTCGTTGACTGCACGCACGATGTGGAAGTATTGGCTGGCCTGGAAATGTTTGAGCAGGTCCTGACTCTGCTGGCTGCCATCGCGGTCAAGAACGTAAACGGGGAGGCCCTTGAGATCGAGATTGACACCATAGCCAAACAGAAGCATCAGGGTCACAGGCATGAGAACGACGATGATGAGGCTGCGCGAATCGCGGAGAATCTGGATGATCTCCTTCTTAGCGACGGCCATCAAGCGATTGAGGTTCATGGTTTCGCCTCCGCGGGCGCATCGTGCGCGGTGGTGACAGAGACGAACACGTCTTCCAGTGTTGGGCGGATCTTTTCGATGCCACGAACCGAGATGTTGCGCTCCTTGAGGTATGTCTGGATTTGCGGAATGGCCGAGGTGGCATTGAGGACAACGAGGTGCAGCGCGTTGCCGAAGACTGCCGCATCGAGGACTCCGGGAGCTGCTTGAAGAGCTTCAACAGCGGGGCCAAGCGGCTCGCACTCTACGAGGAGAAGTTCGCCTTTCATGGAATCGCGCTTCAGCTCAGAGGGCGTGCCGAGGGCTACCATCTTACCGCGAAAGATCAGAGCGAGACGGTTGCAGTATTCAGCCTCTTCCATGTAATGCGTAGTTACGAAGACAGTGACTCCCTCTCCGGCCATGTGGTGAATGAGGTCCCAGAATTGGCGGCGCGAGATGGGATCGACGCCTGAGGTGGGCTCGTCGAGAAAGAGTATTGGCGGTTTGTGCAAGACGGCGCAACCCAGCGCCAGTCGCTGCTTCCAGCCACCGGGCAGCGTGCCGGTGATGAGATTTTCCTGGCCATCGAGGTTCGCCATTTCGAGCGCCCAGTCAATTCGTTGCTTGAGCACATTGGAGGGAACGCTATAGAGCCCGGCGAAGAGGCGCAGATTCTCAATGACCTTGAGATCGTCATAGAGAGAGAACTTTTGCGACATATAGCCGATGTTTTGACGGACCGATTCAGGCTGACGGCCAACATCGAACCCTGCTACCGAGGCGCGGCCTGAAGTGGGCTTCAACAGGCCGCATAACATGCGGATGGTGGTGGATTTGCCCGCTCCGTTGGGTCCGAGAAACCCGAAAACCTCCCCCTTGGGGATGTTGAGACTCAGTTGGTCTACTGCAACAAAGCTGCCGAAGCGCTTCGACAGGTTCTCCACCACGACTGAATAATTCTTTTCAGGCATGGGTTGAGCCTCCGCTGGTTACCGCATCGACAAAGAGGTCTTCGATCGAGGGCGCGACCTGCTGAATTGCATCGAATGGCACGTGCGCATTTGTGAGGAGCGCCTTGAATTCGGGAATGCGGCGAGCCGCGTCGTCGACAACAACATGCAGTCCGTCGCCAGTGAGGACGAGGCTGGAGATTCCTTCGGCGTGTTCAAGTTGCGTGCGCAGGCTGCGGGGCTCGGGGCCTGAAACCGACAAAACGCCTTTGCCCATGCGGGATTTGAGGTTGGCGGGCGTGTCGCAAAAGAGAAGCTTGCCCTGGTTGAGCAGGGCGACGCGATGACAGCGTTCAGCTTCATCGAGATATGCGGTCGACGTTAGAATTGCTACGCCTTCCGCGATCAACTCGTAGAGGATGCGCCAGAAATCGCGGCGCGAAACGGGATCGACGCCGGTGGTGGGCTCGTCGAGAAGAATGACTTTGGGATGATGTATGAGAGCGCAGACGAGACCAAGTTTTTGCTTCATGCCGCCGGATAGTTTGCCTGCCATGCGCGTGTGGAACTCGGCCATACCGGCGGCTTGAAGCAACTGTCCCGAGCGCTGTTGGCGTTCGGCGCGCTTGACTCCGAACAGGTCGGCGTAGAAGCGAATGTTCTCATCGACAGTGAGGTCTTCATAGAGGCCGAAGCGTTGCGGCATGTAACTGAGCGCGTGCTTGGCGCCCTCGGGATTGCGAACCACATCGAAGCCGGCAACTGTGGCGTGACCTGCGTCGGGCGGCATGATGCCTGCCAGCATGCGCAGCGTTGTTGTTTTGCCTGCGCCATCGGGACCGACGAGGCCGAAGATTTCTCCGGGACAGACATCGAAGCTGAGCGTATCTACTGCGCGGACACCGGGGAAGGTCTTGGTGAGTCCATCGGCTACGATCGCGGGTTGGGGTGGGGGTGTCATTGCTTGGCAGGATGCGCTGGAGATGGCTGCTCACCCTGCTGAGCAACGGCCAGATCGAGATGAGCATCGGCAGGCATGCCGGGTTTGAGTTCGTGATTCGGATTGTCGACGTCGATTTTGATTCGGTATACAAGCGTCACGCGCTCCTGGTAAGTCTGAACGCTCTTGGGCGTGAACTCCGCGTCGGACGCGATAAAGGAGATTCTTCCGTGGTATTGCTTACCGGGATAAGTGTCGGTGGTTATTGTCGCGTCCTGGCCCCAATGAATACGTCCGAGATCGGTCTCGGCAATGTATGCGCGAAGCCAGATGCGATCGAGATTGGCGATGGTGACTACTGGAGTTCCAGGGGCTACGACTTCACCGAGTTCGCCCTGGCGCACTGTAATTACGCCTGTGGAAGGGGCATGGAGAATCGTGTAGTTGAGATTGACGCGCGAGAGGCCGAGGTTGGCGCCGGCTTCATTCAGATTGGCCTGGGCGATGGCGATGTCCTCCTTGCGGCTGCCTTCCGCAGCTTCGTTGTAATGCTGTTGGGCGGCCTTGAAGGTTGCGTCGGCGCGCTTGAGAGCGGTGGCGGCAAGATCGCGATCCTGTGCGGACACCTCGTCTTTCGCGAACAGGCGCAGAATGCGATCGTTGTCGAGTTTCTTCTGTTCGAGGTCGGCCTCGGCGTCAATCATGGTCTGTTGCGTTGCCTTTAGTTCCTGCTGACGCGTTCCGGCGAGGGTAAGTGCCAGGTTTGATTCGCGCACGCGCACGGAGTCTTCATCAATGCGGACCTTCTGCTTGTAGTCGTCGTCTTCCAGCCGTGCAATCAGAGCGCCGGCTTGAATTTGCTGACCTTCTTCGACGGGCAACTCGACGATGCGGCCCGCGACTTTGAAGCCGACAAGACTTTCGTGGGCTTCAATGTTGCCGGACAAAGTAAGTTCATTGGACGGCGCCTTGTTTTTGGTAAGACGCGGATAGAAATACGCGCCGGCTGCGATTGCTACGGCGAAAAGAATCAAGGCTGGAATTAATCGTTTCATGGCTTCAAACCTCGTATGTGGAAACCTGACTCAGGGGCCGTGTACATGAACGGCCTATGGATTTCCCATGGACTGCAAGATGTTTTTCTCGGTGTTACCCTGGGCGCGAGCGAGCGCAAACTTCGCGTCGACATGGCTCGATACAGCGAGGATGTAATTGTCTTCAGCGCGGGCAAGCTCATCTTGCGCGGTAACTACCTCGACATTGTTGGTGGCGCCGGATTCAAATCTGTCCTGCGCTAGTTCCAATTCGCGCCGGGCTAGGTTTTGCCCTTGATCCGCGACCGTTACTTGCTGTGCAGCGGAGTCGAGATTCAAGAGCGCCTCGCGGATGTCTTCATCAATGCCGCGGCGCAAATCGGCGATCTGATCGTCAATGCGTTTGACGCGGCTGACAAGCTCAGCGGACTCGCCCTCGCGGTCATGATCGAAGACGGTGAAATCGATCTGACCCTGGATCAGGCCGGTAGCCTCAACGCCGCCGATGCTGCGGCCAATGCCACCGAAGTTGCCGTTGATGCTGAGTTTGGGATAGAAGCGCGCGCGATTGGCGCGTTGCTGCTCGACTAACTCCTGGCGCTGAGAGGCGAGGGAGAGGTAGTCGGCACGGGCGGCAAGTGCGGAGGGAATGAGTGCGTCTGACTCTGACTGGCTCAGGGGCTTATATACAAGGGGTTCCGCGAGTTCCATCGGCGTGCCTGGGTCCATACCAAGATTGCGCGCAAGTGAGAGCAGCGACTGCTTGTACTGGTTGTTTGCGATGAGAAGCGCTTGCTTGTCATTGGCTAACTGAACTTCGGCGCGGAGTACGTCGACACCTGTGGCTGTCCCGGTGTCGTGCTTGTCCTTGGCGAGTTTGTAGAGCGTGGTTGAATCGGTAACGCGCGATTCGGCGGCGGTGGCGCGGGCTGCGGCGGACTGGGCGTTCAGGTAGAGACCGGCAATAACGCGGACGATCAGGTCGCGGGCATCCTGCAAGTCCATTTTTCCGGCATCGACGGCGCGTTCGCTTGCTTTCAAATTCCGATAACTCTCGAGATCGACAATGTTCTGCTGCGCGTAGACGCGGAAGTCGTAATTCGAAAACGGTCCCACTGTGCTGGGAATGCCTGGGAGCGAGAGGCCGAAGGCGCGTAAATTGCGGTTCTGCGCGTTGGCGTAGGTCTGCGCGCTGATGCGGGGAAGGAGCGCGGCAGATTGGCGGCGGGTGCGGTTTGCCTCGGCCTCGTCTATGCGCGTAGCGCCGACTAATACGCTGAGGTTTGCCTGGTACGCTTTGTGAATTGCATCCTGCAAGGTCAGGCGCAGGGGAGGCGGCTGCTGGGCGTAGGTGGTCTCAGACGGATGGAGAACTGTGCCCACGATGAGGGTTGCAAGGGAAAGAATGGCGGTGTTTCGGAATTTGATTCTCATGGTTTCTGCTCTTGACCGGGGAGAGCGACGCCTCTCCAGAACTGTTGAAAGCTGTCTTCCATCCATGTGGCGAGCGGGGGTTCCTCATGCAGCGACCAGAAAAGGACGGTTCCCATGAATGCCTGGAGGACCTGGATCGCAAGCTTTTCCTTCTTGAGGCGAGGATTGATTTCTCCGCGCTTCTGGCCCGCGGCGATCATGTGTGCGATGATCTTGCGGCCCTCTTTCATGTTGCGCTCAATGAGATCGCGAACCCCTTCGCTGGCTAGAAAGCAGGAAATCAATGCGCGGGCTAGATCGGGGCTGCGGCCCGGCTCTTCGGCGGCGCGATGAAAGAGGTGGTGGAGCGCGGATTGGATAGTCTGCTTGCCGTGGTCGGCGAGGGCCGCAGCTTCCCGCACCTTGCCAAGCTGAATCTCGGCCATCACTCCCAGGACGTGTTCCTTGCTTTCGAAGTAGTTGAAGAAGGTGCCTTTGCCCACGTCCGCGGCTTGCGTGATGTCTTCCACAGTGACGTTGGGGAAGCCGCGCTGGGCAAAAAGTTGGAGGGCACAACGGAATAGGCGCAGACGCGTCTCGGCGGCACGGCGCTGGCGGCGTCCCATGCCTTGGAGATGGGGCAGATTCTCCGCGGCTGGGGTTTCTGCAGGCCCGGTAAGGTGACCAATGCTCATAAATGACCAACAGTCATATTTGAATCCGGTGAAAGGGGTTTGTCAAGAGCCGGGAAGCGCTTTGCGAAACCACCTGGGGAGGGATGGTGCGAAATTGGGGCTGGTTTGTGTCAGATTGCCTGGGTTAAAGGGAATGCCGGTATGAGTCCGTGAAGGGCTTGGCGAAGGCCGGAGACATTTTGTTCGAAGCTGTAGGCTTCAATGATGCGCAGGCTCTCGGCGCCCATTGCCTGGCTGGTCCGCTCGTTTGCGAGCACTGCCCGCAATCCCTGAGCCAAACCTGCGACATCTCTTGCATGGATCACGCATCCGTTTACGCCGGGATGTACCAGGTTCCTCTGGCAGCCTACTTCGTCCGACACGATTACTGCCCGGCCCGCGTTCATGACTTCGTTGATAGCCAGTCCCCAAGGCTCATCGACAGAGGCGAGCACAAACACGTCGCAGAGGTCGTAGAAGCGAGGCAGTTCCGTCTGATTACGAAAGCCGAGAAAGCGAACGTCGCCCGGCCGGGCATCTCTTGCTCGGGCTTCGAGCTTTGCGCGTTCTTGGCCATCTCCGACAATCAGCAGATAAGGGAGGGGCTGAATGGCGCCGGAATTGGACAGGCGCAGGTAGGCTTCCAACAGGTCTATGCATCGCTTGCGGGGAACCAGCTTTCCGGAGAACAGGATTACGGGACGCTCCGGGGAAAGTCCGAAGGAGTTACGAAATTCTTCGCGTGTGCTGGATGCAGCGGCGCATTGGCGCCGAAAATACTGATTGTCTACAGCGTAGTGGAAAGGGAAGATGGGAATGTCATCGCCAAAGTTATGCTTCCAGTAAGTGGTATTCTCTTCGCCGATAGATAGGATGGCGGATACTCTTGGCTTCAGCCAGTTAAAGAACAGCTTCTTGATAGCAAGCTTTGACTGAGATCGCGGGCGATCGTGGAGGGTAGATTCGGCTCTGAGGAGGACGGGGATCTTCATTGACTTAGCCACGCGGATGGCCTGCAGATTAGTGACATAGTTATAACCATGGACCCAGACCGCGTCGAAGTTTCCTTCGCGGAGCCTTCTCTTCATTCCATGATTAAGCGGGCCGGTTGGGCCGAAGGCTCTGCCTTCCATTGCATCGCGGAGGACGGGTAGGAATTCGTAGTTGTATCCGTCAAGCAAGGGTGTGTCCCACTGCACCTGAACGCCGAAACCCTTGTCAACATAGCCGCGCACCGAGAGATCGGAGCTGAAGAATACATGGAGGTCGATGTCCGGTTCTTGCGCAATTCTCTTCAGCAACGGCGCCTGGTATTGGATGGGATGGGTTACAAAGTAGGCGAGCCGTAGCTTGCGTTGTTTAGAGTAGAGAGCTGGCTTGTCGGATTGTGGGTGCTTCACAATCGCTCTCCTCGAACAATGCTGCCGATACCTGTCAAGTTCATTGCAGGGGCCTCAGGCTACTTGCTGGAGAAGTATAGCAGGATGGATTCGAGATGGAATCCGCGGGAGCATTCAGGGCGCTTTGTCTGGAGTCCGGCCCATTTCGATCAAGGTCGCATGAGTTGACATGAGCGCCCGAACAGGGGTGCTTCGCTGCGTTTCTGTCGCTCCTCATGAACAAGATCCCGATTGAGGTTCGTGGTCTCCCACCCTAGCGACAAGAACAAGAACGTCGCGAGGGTGGGGCACCCCGCTTTGGTGGCGGATCGGCAGGAGGTTCATTGGAGCCGTAACTCGGCGCGGCGAGTCATGATGCTCAGGATGACAGAGTTGTTTTGGAATGAACCTTAGAAGGAAAACCCCAAGGCCACTTACAGGTGGAGAAACCGGTCGGCGCCGTAGACGAGGCCTAGAGTTATCAGGGCTATGAAGATTTCACCGATGGCTCCGACAGCGAAAGGCCTCCAGCCTTGCTTGCCGAGTTCGCGAAGATTAGTGCGCAGGCCAACGCCGGCAAAGGTTAACAGGAATGCCCAGCGCGATAGGTTGGCGAGGCTGGTCAACTGCGGCTTGGTGAAGAAACTGAGGGTTGCGAGGAGCGAAATGAGGAGGAATCCGAGAACGAATTTCGGAAATTTCCGCCACAGAAACACAACCTTGTTGCCGACAGCCTGGGCCTCGCCACGGGATGCCCAATAAATGGCATAGGCGAGGACGACAAAGCCAATGAGGGCGTTGCGGGTGGTCTTGGCCAATACAGCAACTTTGCCGGCGGCATCGGAGTAGAGAGCGCCGGCGGCAGTGGCTTCCGCGGTGTTGTCGACGGCGAGACCGGCCCAGAGACCATAGGCCTTGTCGCTCAGGTGGAGCGAGTGGCCGATGAGTGGAAAGGTAAACAGGGAGATTGCGCCGAGGGCGAGGATGGCGGCGATGGCGTAGGAAGCGTCTTCATCGTCGGCATCGATGGAAGGCTTGGCGGCGATGATGGCGGAGACACCGCAGATGGCCGAGCCGATGGCGAGCAACGATGTGAGCTTGGGTTTGAGATTGAAACCGCGGCCCAGCAAGTGCATGAAGGTGAGCGAGAGGGAGAGCGCGACGGCTACGAGCAGCAGGGAGATTCCGCCAAGGTGGAGAACGTCTCCGAGCAGGAAGCGTGAGCCGAGCAGGACGATTCCGGCTTTGAGCCAGAACTCGTAGGTGGCGACGCCGGGCTGGAAGATGCGCGGGATGCCGGTGGTGTTCGCGATGAGGAGGCCGATGACGATTGCCCAGAGGACGTATTCGATATTGGGGAAGGTGATGTGATGGGACTTGGTGTAGACGGCGATGGATTGCTCGATGATTTTTCCTGCGTAACCGACGGCGGCCAGTAAGAGCAATCCGGGGATCAGGACAAAGATCTGGCGGCCGAGGCTGGTGGGTCTGGAGGCAGAGATTGCGGCGGTGGCCATGGGGTCCTCCTTGCGGGATTGAGCAATTTTTCGGTTGCTCGAAACTTACCATTTGATTGGTGGGATGAGGTTGAGGCGTACGAGCAGGGCAAGCACGATTGCAAGGCCCACGGCGTAGAGGTCTAGCGAGACACCGCGGCGAGGCGCAGCTGAGTTGGATTCAGGCATTGTGAGTCTCCGAAAACTTGTTTGAAATTCAGGCTGTGACTTGGGAACCGTCTGCAACAGATTGCGCTGTTGCTGCAATGTTGCGAACGGTCCAACCAGCGATCAGCAGGCTGGGCGCGGGGATGGGCGCTAGGTCGCCGAGTTCGGCGAGGGTAGTACATCGGATTTGCTGGCCTGATTGCGCGGCGCGGGAGATGACGGCGCAGGGGAAGTCAGGCGGGAGTCCTTGCTGAAGCCACTCCTGCGCCAGTAGATTGAGGTCGCGACCGGGCATGTAGACGACGCGCGTTGCGTCTTCGATTTCGGGGAGCGGCGATTGGTTGTGGGACTGCGCGTGATGGCCGGTGGAGAAGGTTACCTTCGACGCGCTGTTGCGATCGGTGAGTGAGCAACCGATGGCAGCGGCGGCGGCAAAAGCGGCGGTGATGCCGGGAACGATTTCGAAAGGAACGCCGGCGTGGGTGAGGGCGGTCATCTCTTCGGCGGCGCGGCCGAAGGTGAGCGGGTCGCCGCTTTTGAGTCGAACAACGCTGCGATTGGCTCGTGCGTGCTCAATCATGAGCGCGTTGATTTCGTCTTGCGTGATGGTCTTTGTGCCGCAGCGCTTGCCGACGTTGAGAATTTCGGCGCTCGGTGATGCTAGCTGGAGAATTGCCGGTGGGACGAGGTCGTCGTGGAGGATAACGCCGGCTGTCTGGATGAGGCGGAGAGCCTTGACGGTGAGCAGGTCGGGGTCGCCGGGGCCGGCGCCTACCAGCGAGACGGTTCCGCACTTGTTAGTGAGGGGCGCATGGGCCAGTTGGCGTGACGGGCAGGATGAGGACTCGCAGATATCGCGCTGGGCAAGTCGATGGAGAAGAGACTTGCGGGCCTCACTGCGCGGATGGATTTCGAGAACTTCGCGGCGGAGTTTGCCGAGGTTTTCAAGCCACGCGCCGAGGTCTTCCGGCAGTTGTGCGTCAATTTCACGGCGGAGACGCTGGGCTACCGCAGGGCTCTGGCCTGAAGTTGAGACGGCGATTTGAAGATTGCCGCGACTCACTACGGAACCGAAAAAGAAGTCGCAATTGGGAATGTCGTCGACGCTGTTGCAGGGGATGTTTCTTTCGAGGCAGGCTTGATAGACGGTGGCGTTGACTCCGGGGTTGTCGGTGGCGGCGATGACGATGCATTGGCCGTCGAGATCGGAGGGATCGAAGGGACGCTCAAGCCACTCCAGCTTGCCTTCAATGGCCAGTTGACGGATCTCGGGGCGGGCTTCGGGGGCGATAACGCGGAGGCGAACGCCGGTCGTGAGGAGGCTGCCGATTTTGTCGAGCGCCACGTTGCCTGCTCCGACGAGGAGGCAGTTGCGGCCTTCGAGTTTCAGGAAAATCGGCAACAAGCTCATGAATGGAACCTCAGTCCGCGACGCCGTGCGGGACGGGGGCGGTGGGCAAATCGCGCTCGACGGGGTCCAGGGCCTCGCCGGCAAGATGGGCGCGGAGTTCGTCGTCGGAATGACGGCTGAACCAGGCGCGCAGGTTTTCATTGGGCACGCGGTCGGCGAGGTATTGGCGCAGCAGGCGTTCAATGGCCTCGGGGACGAGCGGCGCGGGGCAACGGTAGCCGACTGGGCGAGCGACCGCGGCGTGCTGGCCTACCGCTCCGCCGAGGCAGAAATAGTACGCGTCAGTAAGCTTGCCTTCGTGCTTGATTTTCTTGCCTTCGATGCCTATGTCGGCAACCCAGTGCTGGCCGCATCCGTTGGGGCAGCCGGTGACGTTGAGCTTGAGTTGCTGGTCGAAGCCTGGGAGGCGCTCTTCGAGTTCATCGACGATCCAGCGGGTGAAGCCCTTGGTCTCAGTGATGGCGAGTTTGCAGAACTCAGTGCCAGTGCAGGCGATGGCACCGCGCCAGAAAGACGAGCCTTCCACCTGAAGACCAATCTGGCCTAGTTCGCGGACCAACTCGGCGGTCTTGTTGCTGGGGATATCGATGAAGAGGAGGTTTTGCGAGACGGTTGTGCGCAGGGCTCCGCTTCCGAATCGCTCGGCGAGGCCGGCAACGGATTCCAACTGATCGCCGCTGAGGCGGCCGCGAAGGACGGAAGCTCCCACTGAACTGAGGCCGGGCTGGCGCTGGGGATTGACTCCCACGTGGTCGCGAAATATGTCGTTGGGCACTTGCTCGGGTACGCCGGGCAACAGCTTGAAGTCGAGGAGAGACTGGAGTTCGGCGAGGAAGGTTTCGGCGGTCCATCCTTCTTTGAGAAAGAGGTATTTCATGCGTGCGCGTTCGCGGCTTTCGCGCAGGCCTTGCTGATCGCGGAAGATTTCAGCGACGGCGCGGACGACGGGGATGGCCTGGTGGGGAAGAACGAAGGCGTCGAGGCGGACGGCGATGTGTGGCTCGCGGGAGAGGCCGCCGCCGACGCGGAGTGAGTAGCCGGCCTGGCCTTCATGGACAACGGCGGTGAGGCCAATGTCGTTGATCTCTGGAACGCTGCACCAGGAGGGGCAACCGGTGACGGAGATTTTGAATTTGCGCGGGAGATTATAGAATTCGGCGTTGCCGGTGAGGAATTCGGCAATCTCGCGAGCGAGGGGAGCGGAGTTGACGATTTCGTCCGCGGCAACTCCGGCGAGCGGGCAGCCGGTCACATTGCGGACCACATCGCCGCAGGCGCCTTTCGGCGAGAGGCCGATTGCATTGAGCGCATCCACCACTTCAGGGAGCGACTCGATGGTGAGCCAATGAAGCTGAATGGCCTGGCGGACGGTGATGTCGGCGAGGTTGCGTGCGTATTTTTTGGTGAGCTGGGCGATAACGCGAAGCTGGGATGCGGAGACAATGCCGTTGGGAATGCCGATGCGCATCATGAAGTAATCGGAGGTGAGGCCCTCGCCGCCCTTGCCGCCGGTGGCTCCGACGCCGTCGCCTTGTGTGTAAATGCCCCACCATTTGAAGTAGAGCGAGGCCCACTCCGGCACGACGCTGGCGCGGCCGGCACGGGCAAAAGCGCGCACCTCATCGAAGGCCTCCCATGGGTTTTTTTCGCGCTTGAGTCGTTCAGCGCGCTGGGCTTTTGTCTCTTTTACTGCGACTGCGTCGGCCATGTTTTCCTTTTATCGGGAATAAAAATCCCGCGGCAGCGTGGCTGCATCGCGGGCTTTGAAGAAACCTTGGAACTCGTTCAGACTTCCAGACCCAGGTCACTTCTAGCCGCGAAGCGGCGCACAGAAGCGACAACAAAGGATCTCTTGCATGTTGAAATCATAGCTGGAGAGTTAGCAGAAAAGCAAATGGAGTTTGCGGTGGGCGGTTGGATTTACGGTCATTTAGATGCTGAAGGTATATGCTTGCATCGAAATCGAGGTGCCAAGGAGAGAGCGATGAACAGGCGTAATTTTCTGGCTTCAGGGGCGAGCTTGGCCCTTACGGCTTCGTTGGTTTCGCGACAGGGATTGGGGGAGCGCGGAATCAGTGGGGCGAGCTTGGCGCAAAACACCGCAGGAAAGCTGGGCAACTCTTTGAACCGGCATCGGTTTGGTGTGAATTACACGCCTTCTCACAACTGGTGGTTCTGCTGGAACGATTGGAATCTGGACCCGATCAAGCGGGATCTGGACGCCATCGCGGCACTGGGCGCCGACCACCTGCGCATCATGCTGATATGGCCTTATTTTCAGCCTAACCTGACTTGGGTAAGCTGGGCGCACCTGGAACGCCTGAGTCAATTGCTGGCGCTGATGGGCGAGCGGAACCTTGACGCGTTGGTCACTGTGTTTACCGGGCAATTGAGCGGGTGGTTCTTTTTGCCGCCGTTTAACAAACCCGATCCTGCATTGTTCACTGACGCGGATTTGTGGAAGGCGCAGGAGTTATTTATCAGGGAGTTGGCGCGGACGATGAAGGCGCATGACAACATCGTCGGTTTCGATTTTGGCAATGAGATGAATACGTGCTGGCACGCTAAGACTGACGTTGGCGATGTGTGGATGGCCAGGATGTTCTCGCTGATGAGCTCCGTTCATCCAGAGGGACTACACGTGAACGGCGTGGATCATCACCCATGGTTCGAGCCGGATACGTTTTCTGCGCGAGCGTTGGCTGCGAATCGCTTTCCGGTGATTCACGCTTATCCCTGGTGGGCGGAAGCATTGAAGTATGGAGGGCCGATGGACCCGCCCAGCACGAAGATCCTGGCCGTCTTTGCTGCCTTGGTTCGGTCGTACGCGGGTGATGCTCAAAAGCCAGTGTGGGCTGGGGAGTTCAACACATGCATCGAGGCCTTGGGGGAGAAGCAACAGGCGGAGTGGCTGGAGACTGCGGTGACCGCCGGTGTTGAGGGTGGGGTAAGCTGGTTTACGTATTGGGATAGCCACGATGTTGATCGGAAGTTTGCATTTAATTCGTTGGAATACAGCCTGGGATTGCTGACGAACGATGGGCGGGTGAAAGAGCAGGGGCATGCGTTCAAACGGTTGGCGGAGGCTTATCGAGGGAAGGCGGTGCTGTTTCCGAAGGCGGCGGTTGGGGCTCCGCCGGCGGAGCAAACAATGGATGGAACCTGGAAATGGCTGCTGGATTATCTGGGGTGGAAGGCTACGAAGGCTCGCGCTTAAACCTCTTGACTGCACCTTGGCTCGCACCCAATTGGTGCAGCACAGTTGCGTACAATGAGAGGTGTTATAGGGGGGGTGCCAGCATGGGGTATTGCCACTACTGGGAGGCTGAGCAGGAAATCGAGCAAGAGTCTTTCTCCCGCATTGTCGCCGACGTCCAAGGGATAGTGCTGACCCTTGACGATATGGGCGTTTGCCTCGCTGGGCCTCTCGGTGACGGCCTCCCAGAGATCGACGCGGATCATATTGCTTTCAATGGCCTGTGGCATTGCGGTCACGTGAAGAACGAGGAAATCGCGATTCCATTTCCTGCGGTGGACGGAGCAGGGATCGGCAACTCAGCAAATGCCGTCGAGGGCTCTTACTTCGGGATGGGAACCCTGCTCAAACATCGCACGTGCGACGGTAACTGTAGCTATGAAACCTTCCGGATCGCTCGGATCTTCAAGGAGGCCGACAAGGTCCGCAAGGGCCGTTACTCCGATTCGTGCAAAACAGCCTTCCGACCCTACGACCTCGCCGTCCAATGCGTTCTTCTAATCGCCAAACACCATCTCAAAGACCGCATCCAGGTTTGGTCGGGAGGGAGCGACTACCACTGGAATGACGCACGACTGCTGTGCTATGTCCATCTGGGCTACCCTCTCAACCAATACAAGGTGGACAGGGATGCCGGCTTGATTCTGACGTGAGAAGTACGTCTACCCAAAGGACTCGTTGGCATTCAACTCGGCCACGATTCTCCGAACTGCTTCTTCGGCGGCTACTTCGGCACCTGATGAGAGACTCATGCGGATGGTCTGGTGGGGGTCGATGGTGATGGCGTAGAGCACTACTTCAGGGCCGCCGCCTTGGATGTAGAAAACATCCAGGAGATCTTTGACGCCGATGTCGTGAGCCGTGAGCGTCGGGGGATAATCGCGCGAGAAACGAGGGGTGGTGCGGGTGACGGTGCCTTCGGGGTTGCCGTCGGCGGCTGCATCCACAAGGATGATGCGGCTGGCACTCTGGAGCGGCCCCAGCAGCGTAAAGCCGCCGGTACCGCCGTCGAGGCATTCGATATTGCCGGGCAGTGGGTGTTGTGAGAGATTCTGCTCGACGGCGCGGACGACATAAACGCCGATGCCTTCGTCGCCCATGAGGACGTTGCCGAGGCCCAGTACCAGCGTTTTGTCCTGACTCGCGTTCTCTTCGCTATTTGGCACGCTTGTCCCGCTCAAACTTCCACCCGCCTATGATCGAGGATACCGTGCCGCGGCCCTCGATGTAGTCGTGATAGAAGGCAAGATAGACGTGAACGATGACGAACGTGACGAAGAACCACAGGAACAGGTGGTGCCAGAAGCGCACGCCGAACTCGCCGCCCATCAACGGAACGATCCAGTTGAACATGCGCGGCAGCCACGAGTTGCTCATACTGGAATAGAGGGCGAACCCGGTGATGGTCTGAAAGACAAACGCCAAGAAGGTTCCGAAGTAGATCAGGCCTGCAAGCGCATTGTGGCCTGTGGAGATGGGGCCGTGGAGCTTGGTCTCAAATACGTCGGCCTTGACCACGTCGACGATCTCCTGGCGCTGAGACCGTTTCAGCGGGAAGAAGGCTGCCCAACTGGCATATTTGTTCCCGACGAATCCCCAATAGAGGCGCGCCAGGAAGTTGAAAACGTAAATGAACGCGGCCATGAAATGGATGAAGCGCACCCAGCCAAACCAGTACTGCTGATAGGCCTCAGCCGCATAGAAGAGGCGGATGGGCGCGCCGATCATGTAGCCGGTAATGCACAGGGCCACAAGGGCGACCGCGTTGATCCAATGGTAGACACGCACCGGCAGTTCCCACACATAGATCCGCCGATAGTCAGCCGGTTTTTCGGGAGCGACCGGCACACGTCCGGCGGAACCAATTACTGGAGCACTCATGGCATCACTCGAAGGAAATCTGGCTAATGTGCCGTCCCTGCGGATCGTACAGATGCACGGCGCAGGCCAGGCACGGGTCAAAGGAATGGATGGTGCGAATGATCTCGACCGGCTGTTCGAGGTTGGCCACGGGGGTGCCAATGAGTGAAGCCTCAAAGGACGAGTGCTGCCCCTTGGCATCCCGTGGCGAACCGTTCCAGGTGGTCGGAACCACAAGCTGATAGTTGTCGATCTTGCCGTCGTGGATCTTGATCCAGTGGGCCAGCGAGCCACGCGGAGCCTCGACCAGGCCAACGCCCTGAGCGTCCATGGGCCAGCTCTTGGGTTCCCAGCGTTCACCATTGAAGGTGGAGGTTTCGTTGATCTTGACGCGTTCCATCAACTGGCCGAAGAACTCCTTGAGCCAGATCATGCCCAGCGCTGCATCCAGTCCGCGCGCGGCGGTCCGGCCCAGCGTGGAGAAGAGCGCGCCGACGGGAACGTTGAGCTTTCCCAGCGTGTCCTTCACCAGTTCCTGCACATCGGTGTGACCGGAAGCGTAGGCGACAACAAGCCTTGCGAGCGGTCCGACTTCCATCGGGTTTTCTTTCCAGCGCGGCGTCTTCAGGAACGAATATTTTGCATGGCCTTCGAGCGATTCGAAGGGGGGCTTGGGACCGGTGTAGTTGAGTTTGGTTTCGCCGGCCCAGGGGTGGACGCCGACACCGTCTCCGCCTTCGTAGCTGTACCAGGACGAGGCAATGTATTCCTTGATCTCCTGCGAGTCGCGCGGGTTGACCGGATGCACCGTGCTGAGATCCCGATTGAGCACTACGCCGCGAGGATATTTGAACGCTTCCGGCTTGCCGTAACCCTGCGTGGGATACTCGCCGTAGCTCATGTAGTTCTTCAAGCCGCCGCCCCACTGCGCCCAGTCTTTGTAGAAAGAGGCAACGGCGAGCAGATCGGGAATATAAACCTCGTTGACGAACTCGTCGGCCTGACTGATGAGGCGGGCAACGAGGTTGAGGCGCTCCCCGTTGATAGCGGCCACTTCATTCGTGTCGATGGAGCAGGGGACTCCGCCCACAAGATAATTCGGATGCGGATTCTTGCCGCCGAACACTGTGTGAATCTTGACCACTTCCTTCTGCCACTCAAGTGCATCGAGGTAGTGAGCCACGCCGATGAGGTTCACTTCGGGCGGAAGCTTGTAGGCCGGATGGCCCCAATATCCGTTGGCGAAGATGCCCAGACCGCTGGCGGCGAAGGCTTTGATCTTGTCCTGGACCTGGGCGAAATACGCTGGCGTGTTCTTGTCCCACTTGGAGAACGATCCGGCGAGTTCCGCTGCTTTTTTCGGATCGGCCTTCAACGCATTGACGATGTCCACCCAGTCGAGTGCGTGCAGATGATAGAAATGCACCACATGGTCCTGGACATAGAGCGTGGCCATCATGATGTTGCGGATCAGCTCCGCTGTTGGCGGCACAGCGATTCCCAGCGCGTCTTCAACGGCGCGGACGCTTGCCAGGGCATGTACGGTGGTACACACACCGCAGACGCGCTCGGTAATGGCCCAGGCGTCGCGGGGGTCGCGGCCAATGAGGATCTTCTCCAGCCCGCGCACCATTGTGCCTGCCGAGAATGCGTCGGTGATGACGCCATTTTCCACCACTGCCTCAATGCGCAGGTGGCCCTCAATTCGAGTTATCGGATCGACGATTACGCGTGTCATATCCCCTCACAGCTCCTTTTGATCGTCTGCATGCACTTCCTTGATGACTGGCCGCTTGCGAATGTTGGTGACCACAGCGTGCGCCGCGACACCAGCCAGCGTCGCGACTCCCACCACGGTGCCCACCGTGTCTGCCGTGCTCTCGATGCCGAAGCCGGGGAACGACGCCAGGTGCTGATAGAAAGGCCCATTGTCCCAGAAGCCGGCTTCGCTGCAACCGATGCAGCCGTGGCCGGACTGGATGGGATAGCTGGTGCCTTCGTTCCACTTGACCACCGAGCAGGCGTTGTAAGTGACCGGCCCCTTGCAGCCCATCTTGTAAAGGCAATAACCCTTGCGCGCGTTCTCGTCGTCCCAGGTCTCGACAAACAATCCGGCATCGTAGTTGGGCCGGCGATAGCAGGTATCGTGGACGCGGCGTCCGTAGAACTCCTTTGGCCGGCCCTGGCTGTCGAGCTTGGGAACCTGGCCAAGAACCAGCAGGTGGGTTACAACGCTCATCATCACGTCGGCAATGGGCGGGCATCCGGGTACGTTGATGACTGGCTTGTCCACAAGCTTGTAAATTGGGGTGGCGCCGGTCGGATTCGGCTTGGCTGCCTGCACGCAACCATTCGAGGCGCAACTGCCCCAGGCCACAATCGCTGCCGCATCCTTGGCCACTGTCTGCAGAATCGATTCCGCGGTCTTGCCGCCGATCATGCAGTAGACGCCATCGTTGCCGGTGGGCACAGCGCCCTCGACCAGCACGATGTACTTACCCTTGTTTTTTTCGATGGTGTCGCTCAAGCATTTTTCCGCCTGGAAGCCGGAGGCGGCCATCAGCGTTTCGGTGTAGTTGAGATCTAGAACGTCAAGCAGCGCATCCACCACAATGGGGTGCGATGCGCGGATGAACGACTCGCTGCAACAGGTACACTCTTGAAAGTGCATCCACACTACCGCCGGCTTTTCTTTCTTTTCAAATGCGGAGACAACCTGGGCAACGCCTGATTGACTGCCAAGCCCGGCCACGGTTGCGGCTGTAGCGCAGAACTGCAGAAAGTCTCTGCGGCTGTAGCCCTTCTGCTGCATCGAATTCCAAATCGATTGACCCATACCTACCTCGCTCGCTGTGCAGGTACCGGCGAAGCCTCCTGGGCGGAGGAAAGGGAAATTAGTGCCCCCGGAAATTCGCCGACTGACGATTGCGAAGGTACGCACTTCAAGTAACGCCTCGCTGTGCGCTGTATCACAGGGCTACGTTTACTGGTCGACGGATTGTGACGAAGCGCATAGTAGGGCACGAGGGATCGCCAAGCTTGTGGAGGGCACTTGCGGACGAAAGATGTTGGATCTGAGGAGTTTATGCAAAAACTGGCCAAAGGCTCGCAGTTTGGCTTAGCTGCGGGGAATTTCGAGCGCACCGGTGAGGCTGGTCACTTTTTCTACCTGATGGCCGCGGCACCAGGACTCGAGGCCGCGCGCCAGGCGCTCTGTCGCTCGCGGATCTGCGTAACTGGCAGTGCCCACTTGAATGGCTGTCGCGCCGGCAAGCAGGAACTCGACGGCGTCCTCGGGAGTGACGATGCCGCCCAGGCCGAGAATGGGAATTTGGACAGTGCGCGCAGTTTCGTAAACCATGCGCAGCGCAATGGGCTTGATCGCCGGACCAGACAGGCCGCCGGTGATGTTGGTCAATCGCGGGCGGCGCGTCTCCACGTCAATGGCCATGGCCAGAAAGGTATTGGTCAGACTGACCGCGTCGGCGCCGGAATCTGCTACCACCTTGGCCATGTGCGAGATAGACGTGACGTTGGGCGAGAGCTTGACGATCAGGGGCCGCGCGCTGACTTTTTTTGCCCGGCTGACGAGGTATTCAAGCGATCCGGGATCGGAACCGAAGGCCATGCCGCCGGCATGAACATTGGGGCAGGAGACATTCAGTTCATAGGCGGCGATGCCAGTGGCCTGATTGAGCCGTTCGATCACACGGATGTACTCGTTGACCGTATAGCCGAATACGTTGACGATGACCTTGCACAGGGGATAGCGCGCCAGGGCCGGCAGCTTTTTCTCGATAAAGTCTTCAACACCTATGTTTTGCAGGCCAATGGCGTTGAGCATGCCTGCCGCAGTCTGAACGATGCGCGGCGCAGCATGGCCGGCCATGGGCTCGAGCGAAATTCCCTTGGTGACGAACCCGCCAATCTCTTCAAGGGAGACTATCTCTTCAAATTCAATGCCGTAGCCAAAGGTACCGCTGGCGGCGATGACCGGATTGACCAGTTCCATGCCGGCCAGGCGGACTTTCATGTCGGGTTTCACGGGCGGGCGTTTTCCTTAAATACAGTGGTCGGTTCTCAGTGGTCAGTTGTCAGTGTCCAGTTCTGAGTTTTCTGTGCTGTGTCGTCCTTCCCACCATGATACTCGCAGGCCGTATGAGAGAGCGCGTTCAAGGTTCGTGGTATCCCACCCTAGCGACAAAAACAAGAACGTCGCGAGGGTGGGGCACCCAGCTTCAATGGCGAATTGGGGGCTCAGGACGAACCCTGGCTGGACGAGACAAGATCAGATGGGCTTGGGGGAGATGTTGCGGGCGCTGGTCACGTTTGCAGGGACATCCGTGAAGGCTTTACCCGCGGTATAAGCGGATTTTTGGTATCCCCCACCGACTTTGCGGATCGCGTCCGCCACGCCGTCATCCCATTTGATCAGCGCTTCGCCATTCACATAAGACCACCTGCCATGCTCATCGCCAATCGACCGCCGCGCATTGCCGTCTTCCTCGAGCGTGATGTAGAAGGTGCCGCCGTTGCCGTCGCCGCACTCCCATCTGCCTATGAAGTGACCGCGTGAGGGGCCGCTGGCAGAGCTCATCGAGGCTGCCTGATCTGAAGCTGGAAATTCCACACGATCGATGTCGGCGAGATTGTAGGCCTGCCGGTGTCCGTCTTTGAAGACGATCACGACTGTGCCCGGGACGCCCTTTGCTGCGGGCGGCGGCGCGGCAAAAACACTGGAGACCGTGAGAAGAAGGATTGCGGCCAGGCCGGCAGAGCGGACGATCTTACGCATGAGGTTCTCCTTTATTTGCATCGGCGCGGGCGTGACGACGAGAGTTCCGCGACTATCTTGACTACGCGTACGGCAAGTCGAATGTTCCCGCGCTGTGCAGGAACCAGAGTAAATGGAACACGAAGAGTACGGCTGCAATTTGGAATTCAAGACGTGAATTTGCAGGTCTTTTAGGATTCCCCTTGACATTCGACAAGAGCGCAAGTCATTCTATTGTCGAATGTCGAGGGGAAGATGCCGCCAACCACAGATTTGTTGCAGGGAACATTGGATTTGCTGATCCTGCAGACGCTTGCTACCGGCCCGATGCATGGCTGGGGCGTTGCGCAGCGCATTCAGCAAGTGTCGAGAGACGTATTGCAAGTCGGCCAGGGGTCGCTTTATCCGGCGCTTCACCGGTTGGAATACAAAGGTTGGATCAGGGCCGACTGGGGCAACTCGGAGAATAACCGCAAGGCGAAGTTCTACTCCTTGACCGTTACCGGCCGCAAGCAACTGGAGACGGAACTGGAAACTTGGGAGCGGCTGTCGGGCGCGGTGGGCTTGGTGCTGGGGCGAATCCCGGAGGCGGCGTCATGATGAGTGAATTCTGGACCCGGTTGCGGTATCTGTTCACACGCCGGGAGCCGGACGAACTGGACGATGAACTGCGCTTTCACTTGGAGCAGGCGATTGACGTGCGCGTGGCCGCCGGGATGTCCGCGGAAGAGGCGCACAGGCAGGCGCTCATTGAACTCGGCGGGATGCAGCGGACGCGGGAACAATGCTACGAACAGCGGCCCGGTTGGTGGATGGGCACGGTGGCGCAGGATGTGCGCTATGCGCTGCGTGGATTCCGGCGCAATGCTGTTTTTACCGTAACCGTGATCGCGACGCTGGCGGTGGGGATTGGCGCGACGACCGCAGTGTTCAGCGTGGTGGATCGGATTCTATTCCGGCCGCTGCCGTATGCGCATGACGACCGCATCGTTTCTGTTGGCCTGGTGCAGTCGCTGGAGCGGCAGGAGTTCGCGGTTGGCGGATTTTTCTTCGACTGGCGGGATAATCAGAAGCCGTTTGAGGCATTCGCGTCGCAGGGAGCCATGCCTCATGCATGCGACCTGGTGGAAGCCAATCCGGCGCAACTGAATTGCATCCACGCGCAGGCCGGTTTCTTGCCCCTGCTGGGGGTGTCGCCGGTTCTGGGGCGCAACTTTCTGCCGGAGGAAGACCGGCCTAACGGGCCACGCGTCGCTCTCATTTCGTACGGCCTTTGGCAGGACCACTACAACCGCGATCCGGGCGTGCTGAACCGGCTGATCGATGTGGATGGCAGTACGGCGCGTATTGTCGGCGTGTTACCCAAGGGCTTTGAGTTGCCCACGCTGCAAGCGGCCGATGTGATGATGCCCCTGGCGCTTGACGAAGGCAATGAGCGCAAATCAAGTCCCGGATCGGCGATGCGCGCCTTTGCCCGGCTCAGGCCCGGCGTGAGCATAGTGCAGGCGAAGGCGGAGCTGGAGCCGCTGTTTGTCCACACGCGGGATACATTGATTCCGGCGCCGATCCGGAAGGATTTTCACCTGAGCGTTCGCTCGCTGCGCGATCGCGAAACGAAGGATGTGCAATCGGCGGCATGGATACTGCTCGGATCGGTTTTCGCAGTGCTTCTGATTGCTTGTGCGAATGTGGCCAGCCTGATGATGGCGCGCGGCGAGGCACGAGAGCGGGAGTTGGCGGTGCGCTCGGCCCTGGGCGCGAGCCGCGGAAGGCTGATCAGGCAAACACTTACCGAGGCGTCGATGCTATCGCTGGCGGGGGCTGTGGCTGGAATAGTGCTGGCGGAGGGGCTGCTTATGGTTTTTCTTCGCCTCGCTCCCACGGGCATTCCCTTTCTCACGAGAGCTGGACTCGATGTTCGTATCGCGCTGTTCACGGTAATGCTGTCTCTGGTTTGCGGAGCGCTGTTTGGACTGTTGCCTGCTTTGCAAACGCCGCGGGCTGTGGCGTTGGCGGCGCGCGCGGCGAAATCACGCAATCGCACCATGCTACGGCGAAGCCTGGTGGTGGGCCAGATTGCGATCAGCATGGTTCTGCTGTCCGGCGCGGCGCTGCTGGTGAGGAGCTTTCAGAACCTGGAGGGACAGAGTCTGGGATTGCAGACCCAGGGCGTGCTCTCGGCGCGGATTGCGCTGCCTGGCTTCCGTTATGACACGGGCCAGAAGAAGATGGAATTCTATCTTCGATTGGAAGCGGCGCTCAAGCGTTTTCCGGGGATTCATGCGGTAGGCTTCAGCGATTCAGTACCGCCAGGCGGGTGGCAAAACAACGAACGTTTCGCGGACCTGGCGCCGGAAGGGAAGCCGTTTCCAGAGCAGGGGACAGGTGGCTCCGTGGTTAGCCGCGGTGTGACGCCCGATTATTTCCGCGCATTGAATATCCCTATCCTGCGAGGCCGCAATTTTACTGAAGAGGACAGGCAGGGCAGCGATTACCCGGTGGTGCTGAGCAGGCTGCTGGCGCTGCGCATGTTTCCAGGCGAAGATCCGCTGGGCAAGCGAATCCACAGGGATCGCGACAAGCTGTGGCTTCTGGTTGTGGGCGTGGCCGAAAACGTAAAAAACGGAGGGCTCACGGAACAGGACGAACCGGAGATCTACTTCCTCCGGCGCAGTGTCCAGCAGGATTGGGGTGGGCGTGCGCCGGTGGGCGAGGTGATGAGCGGAGCGGCGCCGCTGATGATCGTCGATGGGTTGGTTCCACAAGAAACCGTTGCTCTTTGGGTTCGTTCGCAGGCAGCGCAGATCGATCCCACGGTGCCAGTTGAGATTGAGACGCTGAACGAAAGCGTGAGCAAGCTGGCGGACAGGCCACGATTTGAGACGGCGCTGCTGGGGTTCTTCGCGTTTTGCGGGCTGCTGATGGCGGTGATTGGGCTTTACGGAGTGATCTCGTTTGTCGCGACGCAGCGGACGCAGGAGATTGGCGTGCGCATGGCGCTGGGGGCAACGCGGGCGGACATTTTGCGGTTGATTGCGGGCGAGGGCGTGCGGTTGATCGTGCTGGGCGGTGTGTTGGGAATGGCCGCTGCGCTGGCTGCTGCGCAATTGTTGAAGAGCCTGCTCTACAATGTGGGCCCGCACGATCCGGTGACCTATGCTGCGGTTGCGCTTTTGCTGGCGCTGGTGGCCTTGGTCGCTACGCTGATTCCGGCGCGTGCAGCGATGAAGGTTGAGCCGGTGGTGGCGCTGCGGTACGAGTGAGCCACCTGCGGTGGGGCGGACGGCGC
>Ga0302275_10001721_pt1 | contig 23409 bp, 21 predicted proteins | sample III_Bog_N2_2_FD_200229 | JGI IMG/M metagenome (GOLD analysis project Ga0302275, IMG submission 200229) | Peat permafrost microbial communities from Stordalen Mire near Abisko, Sweden - III_Bog_N2_2 | ecosystem: Environmental > Terrestrial > Soil > Wetlands > Peat | place: Sweden: Abisko... | reverse complement strand
CGATGTCCTCGACGAACGAGGCGCAGTTGTGAGGGAGCACACCCCAAGTCCACTTTGCGGAAAGCAATTCTTCAAGCTTCAGCATTGCGCCCATGGGATTGGAGATGGTCACGCTGAAGCGTTTCAGCTCAGACTTGCCATGTTCCTTGAGATAGCGACGATAGCCGTCCTCAGCCATCTCGCGGGGAAAAGTGCGCCATTCTCCGGCGACATGAAAATACATGCCGCCGACCCCACCAACGTTCAAGATCAAATGCCCACAATAATTGGGGCCGTCTCCGCTGACAACCACTGCGTACGTCCTACTGAAATCGAATGCAGCAACAGGACACGTGATTTCGCTACTCTGAATTGGCCCACTTCGATACTGTAATCTGGCCCACTTTGATCGTCTGATTTGGCCCCCCTGTAAACCACGAACCGGCTACTCTGTTTCGGGCGAATGCCCGGAAGGAGACGGTTTGCACAGGAGAAAAGACGTGGAGCTATTTGAAACCATCCGACGGGAATACCAGTTCGGGGTAGGAACGATCAAAGGTGTCGCGCGGAAGTTGGGAATCCACCGGCGCATGGTGCGAGAGGCGCTGGCAGACGCGGTGCCGAAAGAGCGGAAGAAGATCGAAAGGCCCCGGCCGAAGTTGGAGCCGGTAGTCCCGTTCATCGATACGATTCTGAAAAGCGATCTGCAGGCGCCTCGTAAACAGCGGCACACGGCGCACCGGATCTATGCCCGGTTGCGGGCAGAGCAGCCGGAAGTGCAGGTGTCCGAAACGACCGTGCGTAAGTATGTGCGGGCGAAGAAGCTGCAGATCGGCCTGATCCATCGGGAGACTTTCGTGGCGCAATCCTACAGCTGGGGACACGAGGGCCAGGTGGACTGGTATGAGATGTTCGCCGATCTGGGCGGCGAGACCCAGAAAGTGCAGATGTTCTGCCTGCGCAGCATGGCCAGCGCGGGGGCTTTTCACCGGGCCTATCCGCACGCCAGCCAGCAGGCGTTTCTGGAAGGTCATGAGTTGGCCTTTCACTATTTCGGCGGGACCTTCCACCTGCTGCGCTACGACAATCTCAGGTCGGCCGTGCAAAGAATCCTGCGGGGATCGCAGCGGGAAGAGACGGCGCGATTCATCGCCTTCCGCTCGCACTGGGGCTACGAAGCCGAGTTCTGCAATCCGGCGCGCGGCAACGAGAAGGGTGGTGTGGAAGGAGAAGGGGGCTTCTTCCGGCGCAATCATCTGGTACCGGTTCCGGTGGTGCGAGATTATGCGCATTTGAACGAACTGCTGCTGGAAGCCTCTCAACGCGATGAGCACCGGATGGTGGGAGATCGATCGCTCTGCGTCGGCGCAGCCATGGCCGTGGAGCGGGAACATTTACTGCCGTTGGCGAAAGAGGGATTCGATCTGGCAGCGGTTCGCTTTCCCGAAGTGAACAGCAGCGGATGCGCGAGGGTGCTGACGAACTTCTATTCCGTGCCGGTGGCGGTGGGAACCGAAGTCGAAGCCAAGATTCATGCCGCCTACGTGGAGCTCTGGCATTGTGGCAAGCTGCTGGCCCGGCATGAGCGCTGCTTCGGGCGGCAGCAGAAAGTTCTCGACTTGGATCACTATCTGGAAGTGCTGGAGAGGAAACCGGGCGCATTGGCGGGATCGACCGCCTTGGAGCAATGGCGGGCGCAAGGGCGGTGGCCCGCCAGTTACGACCATTATTGGGAAGTTCTCAAGCAACGCCAGGGCAAGCAGGCGGGAACCGGCGCCATGATCGAGATCCTGCTGCTGGGCCAGCGCTATGGTGCGGCGCGGCTGCGGCAGGCCGTCGAAGAGGCCCTGCGACTGGGTTGTTCGGATGCGGCCGCAGTGCGGTATCTGTTAACCGCGGACCAACTTGAGAAAAGGAAACCGGAAGCTTTGGAGGTGGGCTCTCTGGCTTCCTATGAACGGCCGCAACCAACGATGGACGCCTATGATCAGCTGTTGTTGCAGGTGCCGGTGCGGGAGGTGGTCCAATGAGCGCGGACACGAGCACGGTACAAGCCGCAGCGATCCGCGAACTCTGCAAACCACTGCGACTCCCGACGGTGGCCATGCAGGCGGTGCGCCTGGCCGAGGAGGCGGCCAAAGAAAGACAGAGCCATCTCCGCTTTTTGGAAGCGTTGTTGTCGGCCGAGGTTGAAGAGCGGGAGCAGAACGCGGCTGCACGTCGCATCAAGGATGCGCACTTCCCCAAAGTGAAAACCTTGGGAGAGTTCGATTTTCAGAGTGCGCAGCACTTGCCGGCCACGCTGATCCGTCAGCTGTCGGAAGGCGGGTACATCGACAGAACAGAACCCGTGATTTTGCTGGGTGAAACAGGGACCGGCAAGTCGCATCTGGCTGTCGGACTGGGGGTGGCGGCATGCCGCCAACGGCGACGAGTCCGCTTCACGACCGCCGCGGAGATGGTCAATGAACTGGTGGAAGCGCGGCACAAAAACGAGCTCAGCCGAGTGACGGCGCGGTGGACGCGGTATGAGCTGCTCATCATCGACGAAATGGGATACGTGGCTTTGGCCGAGGCAGGTGCCGAGCTGCTGTTCCAGGTGATCGCCGGAAGAGCGGAAAAGGCGGCGGTAATCGTCACGACGAACTTGCCGTTTTCCGAATGGACGACGGTATTTCCGAATGCGCGATTGTGCAAGGCGATGCTGGACCGGTTGACCGACCAAGCCCATATCATCGAGACCGGAAGCGAGTCGTACCGCTTTCGGCGGACGTTGGAGCAGAAGCGCGGGAAGGGGGCGAAGGTATGAAGCCCCGGCAATGGTATCGGGCCCGGATTCGCTGGGCCGAGATGGTGGCAGGGCGCGGGATTCGCCATTGGGAAGAGGGCCTATACCTATTTCGCAGCGAGGACCGTGATGCGGCGTTCCAACGCGCCTTAGAGATTGGCGAAAGCGGACAGAGCGGCGGGGAACAAGGTGGGCGCCGGCCGCGCTGGGTAGAGACCCGACTGGCCGAAGTGGTGACGCTGGACTGCTTGGGTAGGGAGTTGGAAGAGGAACCGCTGGAGGTGCACTGGATACGACTGCCGGCGACGGAGAAGATCGCCTTCGAGCACAAGTTCGAGCCGGCGAAAAAGGTGCCAGCCCCATCTACCTGAGGGCCGCGCCGGGCGCTCATTTCTGGCCGGCCCCGTCCTACGCTCCGCTTCGGCCGGGCCCGGCCAGAAATGAGAGAAGTGCGAGAAAGACCTATTTCACCGAGAAATCCGGTCAACCGAGAAAACAGGCAAAGCCTGCACGGGCAGGCGAGGCAGAAGACCAAAGGGGGGGCCAAATGAAAGTATCAAAGTGGGCCAAATAACAATATCGAAGGTGGGCCACACCTAGTTGACAAACACAAAAGATCGCCGGCATAGCGGGTTTCCGCTTGGGCGAGATTGGATGGATGATGGATCACGGATGTTGCGGCAGTTCTGCCAGTGTTCATTCTGCGACAAACAGTACTAGGAGCGTTAGAACGTGAGTGAGACAGACGGCAATCTGAACGATTCTATAGCCCAATTATGGGGTATCGCCGCTAGAGGCCGCTGGTGGATCATTGCGTTCGCATGTTTCATCCCGCTGGCGGCGGTAGCTGTGGTTGTTCGTCTGCCTGATCGGTACACATCGGACGCCACCCTTGTGGTAGTCCAGCAACAAGTTTCGCAACGCTACGTTGATCCCTCGATCACGACCAGTAATGCTGACATGTTGGCAACAATCAGTAGAGAAATCCTCTCTCGCTCACGTTTGCTCGGGGTCATCGATTCGCTTGGACTCTACCCGAAGGAGAGAAAAGAACTGACGCCTGAACGCCTTGCCGAGCGGATGCGTAAGGATGTCGTTATCGAGCCTCTTGACCAACTGCCGGGGAGAGGCGACTTTACCTCCTTCCAGATTTCGTTTGTGGCCCAGAGTCCGCAGCTCGCCCAAAAGGTTGCAGGCCGTCTCACCTCCCTATTCATTGAGGAGAACCTGAAATCGCGGGAGAATCAAGCATCGACTACAACCAGGTTTCTCACCGAACAACTTCAAGCGGCCAAGCAAAGGCTTGACCAGCAGGAACGGCGACTGAGCGATTTTAAGCTCAGGAACCCTGACGGGCGGGCCGACCAGGAACAGGGCAACCTCGAGGCACTAACGGATCTGCGCATACAGCTCCAAAACAATGCGGCCAACAAGAGTAGAGCCCAGCAGCAACATATGTCTTTGGAGTCCATTCTCGACGGGACTCTCACCCGTCTCCAGGCGGACCGATCGCTGTTGATTACTCGCTTCACGGCCAAGCATCCGGACGTGCTGAAAAAGGACGGTGAAGTCGAGTATTTGAGAGAACTTCTCTCGCGACTGAGATCAGGAAGTTTTGGATTCGAAAAGTCGCTGGGATCGCCCATTCCCACGGATCCGACGATTGCTCAACTCAAGAGCCAAGTCGATGCTAACTTGGCAGAAAATGATCTCCTTGCGAAAGAAGAACAAAGGCTAAGATCAGATATGTCGCAGAATCAGGGCCGCCTGAGACTCAACCCGGTGAGGGAACAGCAACTAGCCAGCCTCATGCGGGACTATGAACTATACAATCAGGATTATACGGATTTACTTAATAAACAGCTCAAGTCTCAGGTTACCGTCGACCTCGAGGAACAGCAGGGCGGCCAACATTTTCGCCTTATCGAGCCGCCGACTCTGCCTTCAGTGCCGTCAGGTCCGAAGCGCCTGAAGATCAGCCTCGGAGCGGTCGGCGCAGGCATTGGTCTCGGGCTTGCTTTGGCATTTCTGATGTCTCTGCGGGATCGAACTTTCTACACGGAGAAGGAAGTGCGAACCCATTTCAAGGCACCGTTAGTAGTGGCAATTCCCGTGCTTCAGACTCCATCCGAAGAACGGCGGCACAAATGGCGGGTAGCCTTCGAGTGGATTGCCGCTTGCACGATGTTTGTTGTGACAATTGCGGCGGAGTGTTATGTGTTTGTCCACGGGTAAAGCGGAGCCAGCCGTGCACGGTCTGAGCTTAAGGGAAGTCTACTACCGTGTAAACGATTGCCCGAAAGGTAGGCCTTTATCTTCGTCATGCGTTCGCCTGCTCAAAGAAGTCAATACGGGCGCCACGGGCGGATTCCCTCATTTCGCGCGTGGTTGCCGAGTTGGACGGGAGTTCTATAGGCAACCCAAGCGCGAAGGTCGAGTTTGTAGGACGCCAGGTCAGACTCGCATGATTGAGCTTGCCTGCGCTCAGGGGTCCAACATCGCCTCCGAGGGTATCAACAACCTCTGGGGCGGAACGTATTGCCGAGATCATCGCTGGCTGCGTTCGACCCATACCCCAAACGCGAATCTTGAACATGATGCGCAAGACTTCTGAGCTGTATCATAAATTAGGGAACGAATGATTCGCCTCTTTGATTTCGCCGACGTGCCTCGGGAGAAGGCCGAAGAACGGCCGCCTGCGGCTTCCAGCTATCCACTCGATCGCGCAGAGATGGGTTCGGGCTTGAGTGAGACGCCGATCGATGAGGTTGAACCGGATGCTCTCCAGCGGGTTGTGGTGATTACTGACCCGCGAAGTCCTGGCGCGGACCGGTTCAGGTATCTGCGAATGCGCCTCCGTGAGTTGCGCGAAAAGAAGCAATTGAAGAGCTTGGTGATCACCAGTCCGATCCCTCAGGATGGGAAGTCCACCGTTTCGCTCAACCTTGCCACGGTGCTTTCGGAAGGTGGCAAGCGCTCAGTTTTGCTGATTGAAGCCGACCTGCACCGTCCAAACATCGCCAAAACCCTCGGAATTCCTGTTCGGCCTGGCTTGGCCGAATGTCTGGAAAACGGGCTGGATCCCCTCGCGGCTCTCCGAAGGCTCAAACCACTTCATTGGCATCTGCTGCCGGCTGGGACGCCGAAAGGCAATCCCACGGAGATCCTCCAGTCCGTTACCACTGCCAGTGTGCTGGAGACCCTCTCTCCGCACTTCGATTGGATCATCGTCGACACTCCGCCTCTCGCTCCGCTCACTGACGCGCTCACGCTTGCTCCTCTTGTAGACGCTTGCCTTTTGGTGGTGCGGGCAGGGCACACTCCTCGCGAGGCAGTAGAAGAGGCGCTTGTCCAGCTCGGCCCGGGAAAAGTGGCCGGGATCATTTTCAATGGAGCTGATGGGCTCCGCCGGCTCTACGCCAAGTACTCGGGCTATTACGCCAAAAGATAAGCAACACAGCCGACTGATTCGAAAAGCCTTCCCCCCTCTCCCAAGCGCCGTGAAAATACTTTGGAACAATGTCTGTTCGGGCGTCCGGCCGATTATGACTCGAACTGCGTGTGCAGTTGCACGACATTCGCGAGAAGCCATGAGAGCGAAAGCCGGCTTCGATGTCTGGCCCATCGAGCCTGCGACGGGCACCACACCTCCTCATTGGCCGGGATGGCCTGAGAACAAGAAGTTCGCAGTTGTCATCACCCACGATGTGAAACGGCCTAGGGGGCTCGCACGCGTCGACCGCATGATTGAGCTCGAAACCCGCTACGGATTCCGTTCATCCTTCAACCTTGTAACGGACGGGGCGTACCAAGTCTCAGATGACCTGCTTTATCGAATCGAACAAGCCGGGTTCGAAGTGGGCGTGCACGGTCTGAATTCCAGGCGCAAGCGACTCTTCTCAAAAGCCGGATTAGCCCTAGAGGTGGGACGGCTCCGCGATTGCGTCTCTCTCTGGGGCGCATCCGGCTTTAGCTCTACCTTCTTCCGGCGCAATATGGCGTGGATGCACCTCATGGGCATCGAGTATGACTCGTCCGCTTTCGATGCCGATCCCTTTGAGCAGGAATCGGATAGCGCGGGCACAATCTTCCCGTTTTGGGTGCCTGGCCCGGGAGGTGGGTTTGTGGAGTTGCCACGCACACTCGCGCAGGATCACACCCTCTTTAATGTGCTCTTGGATCGGGACATTGAGGTATGGAAACGTAAGCTCGACTGGATCGCCGCTCGCGGCGGCATGGCCCTGATGAATGTGCATCCCGATGGCACATCCTTCGACGGCCAGCCGGGCGCAGATGAATACCCGGTCTCCTTCTATGAGAGGTTTCTGCAATACGTTCGAAATCAGTATGCTGGCGAATTTTGGCATGCGCTGCCTCGCGAAGTGGCGCGCCATTACACCCGAAGCCTTCCTGTGGCCTCGCGCAATACTCGCAAGAAGATTTGCATGGTGGCGTATAGCTACTACGAGAGCGATAATCGGGTTCGAAGATATGCGGAGGCGCTGGCCAGCAGGGGAGATCAGGTCGAAGTCATTGCCCTCGGTAATGAGAGCACTTCTCTCGGGGAAGTCGATATCGGCGGTGTCCGCCTGAGGAGGATTCAGCACCGCGTTCGGGACGAAGGCGGAAAATGGACCTATGCCTTGCGCTTGCTGCGATTTCTCGTTGCCTCTTCCGTCGTCGTCACCCGGCGTCATAACGCGATTCGCTACGACCTGCTGCACATCCACAACGTCCCGGATTTCCTGATTCTTGCGGGATGGTACGCCAAGTGGCGTGGGGCCAAAACGATCCTGGACATCCATGATATTGTCCCAGAGTTGTTTGCAAACAAGTTTGGCACGACGGGGAATAACTTCTACGTCAAGTTGATGCTGATGGTCGAGAAGGCTTCAGCTTCATTTGCCGATCACGTGATTGTTTCTAATCATCTCTGGTACCAGAAACTGGTCTTGAGATCCGTGCCAGCAGAGAAGTGTTCCGTCGTCGTGAATCATGTTGATACCGGGATCTTCTACCGCAGGCTACGTACCCGGCACGATGATAAGTACATCATTGTGTTCCCTGGTACTTTCCAATGGCACCAAGGCCTTGACGTGGCCATCGAAGCCCTCGCCCATCTGAAGAACAAGGTGCCGAACGTTGAATTGCACCTATACGGAGGTGGTGCAGGAAGAGCAAGCCTGGAGTGTCTCGCGGATAGGCTTGGTATCGCCGATCGAGTCATATTCCACGGCTATGTCCCGCTGGACAGTGTTCCCGGCATTATCGCAAATGCCGACATCGGGATTGTGCCGAAGCGCGCTGACTCCTTTGGAAATGAAGCATATAGCACGAAGATCATGGAGTTCATGTCTCAAGGTGTCCCGGTAGTAGTCTCAAAAACCAAAATTGACTCTTATTACTTCGATGAGAATGTGGTCCGCTTCTTTCCCTCTGGAGATTCGATGGCGATGGCCGAGGCCATGTTTGATGTAATGCAGGATCAGCGTCTGCGGCAGACTCTGGTGGAAAGAGGGATTGCGTACGCGGACCAGAACAGTTGGGAGATGAAGAAATCGGACTATCTCGAACTGGTGGACGCACTTACAGCCGATTCGTTTGCAGGTATGGACGGCCCAGAATGGAAGGAACTGCTGAGCCGGCGCCAACAAAGCAGTCATTCGCCAGGTTGCCCCTCAGTGGGATCATTGGCGCCCCAAGATCGGTGAGGCCACTCGGGTTTGCCGGCATGACGCGGCGTTTTGGTCCATCTGCCGGGTTTAAACCCACCGCCTTTCAGGCGGTCAGCCTTAGCCGCCTTCTGCGAGCATGGGAGGATGGTGGAGTATCGCACGAGCGGGCACGCGATCTTCGATCTGAAGTATCACGTGGCGGGGATCACGAAGAAGCGAGACCGCGCCTTCGCGGTAGTCACTTGTTGTGCTCAAAGTGAGGTCAGCTACGTGATCCGGACCTTTTTTGAGCCTTCCCTAGCTTGCAAGGCAGCCTCAACGCAATGACCGGGCGGCGCGTATGATCACCGGTCCCAATAGCGTAACGCGTGTGGGGAACTGAATCGGATTGGATGGCGATCGCCAAATCACATATTCCCAATCGGTCCCGGTAACCGGTCCCGCCGGACACGGTTTGATCCGGGGGCTCCGGCTCCGGACCAGTCCGCAGGCTCGCAACTTGGGTTCCCACTTCTCGCGAAATGCAACTCTTTTGGGGTGGCCCTGCCGGCACTCGTAGCCGGCACTGGTAGAATGCGCCTCTTGACCTGACCGCTGTATACTGATTGGGAGTTCGTTTTGTCGGTCGTCTTGTCAATGCCCGGTCGAAGCGTTCATTATTGGTGTGCCATGACCGCCTGAAGTACGGCCCTCTGGCTCGTGCATGTAGAGCACTGAAAGTCTGGCTCCTGAACGGGGCCGGCCCTGTGAAGCGGAACCCGAAGGAGGCAATCTCCGTGGAGTTTGAACCTGTTGCTCGCAGTTCCCCAAGATTCCGTGCGAGGCACAGAACTTGGCATATTCTTGCTTTGGTTGCCGGTCTCTCCTCCGTATCTGCCTGGGCTCAGGTCAGTCCATGTGACCTCAATGCCGACGGAGTTGTCAACATCGCCGACGTGCAGTTGGCAGTGAACATGAGTGTTGGCGCGGCGAGTTGCACGGCTAACATCATGGGGGCGGGCATCTGCAACGTTGTCGTTGTGCAGAGGGTGGTCAACGCGGCGCTGGGCCAGGCATGCGTCATAGGTAGCGGGCATTCCGCTTCCCTGACCTGGGTGGCGAGTCCTTCGACTGGGGTGGTTGGGTATAACGTCTACCGTGGGACGGTCTCGGGCGGACCCTACACGCAGTTGAATACGACGCCGGTGAGCGCGGTCACCTATTCGGACACCTCTGTTCTGGGGGGGCAGACGTATTACTACGTCGTCAAAGCCGTCGGCAGCGGTGGTACCCTGAGCGTCGCATCAAACCAGATCGCGGCCGTGGTTCCGTCGCCCTAACGGATTTGCCCCATACTGAAATAGTTCTTGGTCAAGCCTGCGGGAGCGGGAGCGCGATGGTTGTGTGGCTCGTTCGCCCCGCGCTGTAGCGCCAGCGGAGTCAGGAAGAGAGCTTCGCTGCGCTCGCGCGATGGCGAGACTCACTTACCCAAGCGACAGCTCTAGGAGTCTTTCGGAGATACGCTCCGCCCGCCGGCTGAATCCGGAACAAAGCGCGCTGGATCGCAGCTTCTTATGTCGCAAACCGAGAATCGAGACCCAGCGCGCGGTCTCTTGCCGCGCCAGCCCTTCGCCAGTCAAAACTGCCGCGAATTGGTCGGCAGAGGGGCGCGAAATGGCCCGCTGCGTGACTTTCAGGCCGTTTGCGGCGTCCACCCGGAGCGAAACAGCTTCAGGCTGTTGCCCGTGAGGCAAATCAGTTTCCACTCCAGCCGCACACTGCCCACGCCGCGCAAGCTGAACCGCCGCAAGCCGCGACGTTCCTTGATTTGACCGCAGACCGGTTCCACGATGGCCTTCCGCATTTTGTAGATCGCATGCCCGGCCTCGGTCCGCAGTTTGTGCTCCACCGCCTGCATGACGGAGGCGTCCTCGGCGGGGGCCCGCTCGCCACCGCGCTCGTCTCGCCGTGTTTCTGCCGCCCAGTAGTGATGTGGAGATCGATCCCCGCCACGCCTTCGTCGCTCACGTTGTCTGCGCTCCAATAACCCGCGTTGGCACTGACGGCCTCTGGCTTGCGAAGCGCTTGCCCATAGCCACATCCTACGGCCGCACAAAGCGACACTCAAGACATTTCGTAACTGAAATGTTCTCAGAGGTAAAGCGCAACGAAATCTACCTCTGACAGACTTCTAGCCGTCATGGCTTCAACTCAGATGGTCAGCGCCGGCGCGTTTGCAGAACAGCATGGCAGCGATTTGTGTCCGCTACCCAAGTCAGCACGAGACGCTTGGCGTTGTGCCTTGGCACAAGCGCCGAGATCGGCTCACGGCAAGCGCTGTTGCAGTGAATTCGAGCGGGCGCGAAACCGGCACGTTTGGCTTGTCCTTGGTGAGGCGTGCTGGTCAGTGAAGCCTGTGGGTCAAAGGGAACCTTGGCCCCGCTCAATTCAGCACACTACTCCCCTCCGCTATTCGTTTCGCTACTCAGCGAAGTCGATAGAACCGGACCGGCGAGACCCTTTTCGCCCCCCAGAGCTTGCAAGGACGCACCGTCCAGGCTGAGTCAGGCCAATTTGATCGCGCAATACGACTCCGGAGACTTCAGGCGTGAATGAGATTTCCATAGACCTTTGGGAGTTCGCGGACGCTCCCGACAATCTGAGGGGCCTTGTTTCGCAAGCGCACACAGGCGGATGGTTGGCCTTCATCTACCCCGAATGCGGAGGAGATGTGGCGCAAGTTCTGATCGACCGCTGGAACTCACTTGGGTTCTCGATCACGCGATACCAATTGGAGGACGGAGGCATTGTTCTCGCGGGCCAACATCCTCCACACCTGGCTCCCGATCGTCCAGTGGCCTGGCCTGGCGTGTCAGAAGAGCAATGACCGCCACGACATGGCGGCTCATGGAGCCTCGCATTCTGCGTTACTCGCAAGCGGTCGCACGACCGGCTGTCCGTCACGCTGGCTGCAAAGAAGCCAAACCCACGCGCTGTCCGGGGAAGCATCTGTCCGCTTCTTCAAGCTCCTGAGGCTTCCCCAGGCTCGGCGCTGGAGCGCGCCGTCGGTCGTCCGCTCGAGCGGAGCCGCTGGGAACGACATCCCGCTACGGCTGGGTCACTTTCACGTAATCCACCATCAGTTGCGCCGGCAGCGCAGCGTTATTGGGAGTTCCGCCGACGCCGCCGGTCTGCGTTTGGATGATGAGGAACATTGGATAGGTGATGCTATGGGTACACGTCGTTTCCAGCACGCCATCCATGTATTGCCTAATACTTGCCGGAGTCCATACAGTGACGAAAGTGTGCCAGTTCGTATCGACCGTATAGACAGCATCGCAGCCGCCACCGATCCCAAAGGAAGGGTTGGCTACATGGAACTGGCACCAACCGCCGCCGTAACACTCCACCATGTCAGCTTCGACATATCCAGTGTTGCCTAGGGATGGACAAGTCGAATAGCCGACATCCGCCGTATAAATGTTAGTAACCTGGCAGTTGGAACCGAGCATCCAGATAGCCGGCCAGAGGCTGGTGGCCTGGGCTGGGAACTTAGCCCGCGTCTCCACCGTGCCATAGGTAAAGTTCTTGCTTGTCCATTGGACATCACCTGTAATGTAGGGCCAGGGCGAGGGCGCGTGGCGGACGGAGCCATCAATGTTGAAGTCACCGCACGCCCAAGTCTGCGCAGCCGTAGTAATGGTCAGTCCGCTGCCGGCGCTCACCTGTTGCGGAATGTTGCACTCGGTCTCGCTTTGGGCGTATTCCCCGTGCCGGGAGATGACTGTCCAATCGTAACTCAGGGCGGACCGCGTGAAATTGTCAAAGAAGATAATGTTCTCGGTGGTCGAAACTGTGAAGTTAACGCCGCCTACGTTGCCATTACTGATCGAAACGCTCATGCTGGTGGGACTGAACGTAGCGTTTGCGCGGCTGGGCGTGACCGTGTAAGAGCCGGGCGGGAGCCCGGTGAATGTGAATGTGCCGGAGCCGGTGACCGTAGTGGTGGCGTTCAACGTGCCGGTGAGTGTCACCGTGGCGCCAACACCGTTGGCCGCCGGACTTAGGGCCCCTGAGATCATGTAGCCGGCGCCGGCGATGAAGTTGATACCGGTGACACTGGCTCCATTGATGACAACGGATTGTACGACTGGAGTGAACGTACTCCCCTGATTGCCTGGAGTGGCCGTATAGGTCCCATTAGGGAGCCCGCTGAAACTGTTGGCCCCGGAAGCGTTAGACGTGGTGGTGGCATTCGACGCTCCCCCCAGAGTCACCTTGGCGCCACCGCCTCCAAGTGGAGGGCTACTGGCTCCGGATTCGCTGAATGTCTGTCGCGAAAGTGGTGCGGCGGTGAAGTTGACACCGGCGATGACGACCAGCATCGAAGTAAGCCCTGCGCCGGAAATGCTCTGTATGGTGGTGTTGGCCCCGGAACGATAATCGCTTGCGATGAGCGCCAGCAACAATTCGTTGCCCGAAGCAGTGGAGAATGCAGGGGTCGCAGCCGTCGTACTGGCCGCCGAGCGGTTCCCCGAAATCGTCGTGTCAATGGAAAGCACGCCCCAAGCAGACTCGACCGTCATTGTAAGGGCAACTATTAGCGAACGTCCAAGCATGCGTGAGAACCTCTTCGCCGGAATCTCCATTTGGGGAATTCCGGGTTCTATCGAGTTTGCGGCCAGGGTGCGTGGGTACTCAGCCTCCATCTTTCGATCCTGCCTACAGCAATTTGTCCTCCAAGCGCCACTTTCGCCCTGCCGCAAGGGGCCAAACCCATAAGCCTCGTCTTTCCAGCGGGATTCGTACACATTGTTCTGACTCCGATTGCAGGGTCATCATGAGATGGCTGCGGCAATTCCTTCACTGTTTAGTTCCATCTTCCAGGTCTAAACCCACCGCCTTTCAGGCGGTCCGCTTTCAGCCAACTGCGCGTTGGTGGGGCGGACCCCCAGGTCCGCGCGGGTCCCCAACGACCCCCAGGCCGACGTGGGCGTCGGCCCCCATTTCCGGAGGTGGCCGGGGGGTCCGCCCCACCACGAATCACGCCCTCACGCCAGGTTCCGGCGGCTTCAGCCGCAACCCGACATTCAGTCGGAACCCAAACCACCGCCTTATAGGCGGTGGTTGTTTAGTGCAGTTGTCGCCTCGGCACACCGCCCCGTTGCGCCATCGGCAACGAAGCGACCCGCTGCACGATCGCGTCGAGCTGCCGTCGTATTCCGAGCATTCACAACGCCAGATTCTGCCGGCCGATTACGGCCCGACGCGCCGTGGAATCCTGCCTGCCCGCAGCATTGACATTCTTCATTTACGCTGCAAGACTGTCTCTTGTCTTGCATGGAGAGCCTTCTCCCCGGGATGGGATCCAAGGGGTATTAGCCTCATTTTTCGCCAGCACGCTGAGGCCCCAAGGTCACCTTTGGCGTTTCTTCGGGCGAGTGTGGCCCACCGGGTAGATCGATGCGGCAAACATCAGACAACTTCGTGGGATAGACTGATGCAAAGGCCCGTCAAAGTCGGCGAAATGCAGCTCGGGGGACAATTACGCAAATGAATCTGGAGCAACAGGCAGAAGACAAATGACAAAAAGCCCGGTTTTGCTCTCGCTTATACTGATCCTGGGAGGATTGGTCTGGGCTCAGGCCCCTACGGGCGCGCTCCCTCCCAGGACGGAGCCGATAGGCGCAGGATCGCAACAGGCATCGGAATCGCGAAGCGCCGTCGATCAATTGCGGCCAAATTACGTTTTGCGTCCGGGCGACCAGGTCCTGATCCGCGCAGCCGGAATCCAAGATATCAGTGAAAAGCCCTTCCTGATCGATGGGGATGGCTTTGTGGAACTCCCGACGCTTGGGAGGGTGAAAGCCGGCGGCCTCACGGTGTCTCATCTGGAAGAACTGCTCGTCAAGCTCTCACGGGAGTATGTGCGGGAACCGCAGGTAACAGTGACTGTGGTCCAGTTCAGCAGCGAGCCTGTGTTTTTTGTAGGCGCCTTCAAGACACCAGGCATCTACCCCCTCAATGGAAGGCGGACGCTCCTCGAGATGATGGCCGCTGTCGGCGGCCTTTTGCCGAACGCCAGCCGGCGAATCAAGTTGACGCGGCGCAAGGAGTCCGGCGAGATACCACTCTCCAGCGCTGTAATGGCGCCGGACGGCAGCAGTTCCAGTGTGGAGATCAACATGGCCAGATTGCGCGACAATCTGAACCCGGCCGAGGATCTCTTGCTCCAGCCGTTCGATGTGATTAGCGTGGAGCGGTCGGAGTTGGTCTACGTGAGTGGTGAAGTGCTAAAGGTCGGGGCATTAGAGCTTCAGGAGCGAGACTCGATGTCAGTGCTTCAGGCCTTAACGCAGGCCGGCGGTCTGGGCCCGGGAGCGAATCCCAAGTCGGCGTTCATTCTCCGGCCGATCTTGAACACCTCGCGTCGAGCGGAGATTCCATTGAATCTGAAGCGGATCCTGTCTTCTGAAGACAACGACGTACCCCTGTTGCCGAACGACGTGCTGTACGTGCCGAAGAGTTCCACGATTAAGGGGCGCGATTTGCTATACGCGCTGCCCATTGCGGTGACGCTGCTTACGGCCGTCTCCTATCTGATCCTCAAATAGATCGATCGGGGAGGGCCACAAGGATGGTTGGGCCGGTCGGAGATGGGCACAGGCTCCTCGCAGCTCCGGCGATCGCGCCCCTCTTTCCCGCCAGCGAAGCACAGCGACAGGTGCTTAACTTAGATTCAGTAATCGTCGTCTCTTTTCAGTGCCACTCCTGTCCCTCAGTACGGACCTACTGAAGCCGCCAACGTCCCGGTTGCGAACGGCGACGTTTGTGCTTTCTGTCCTGTTGCATCTGGGCTTCGCTGGTTCGGTCATGTGGTTCGACCTGCTTGTCCAATGGCATGAGGAGAGCCTCCGCAGGTCACAGTATCAGGTGCTGATGCTGCCCAAACCACAGATGATCCAACGCAAGGTCCTCTACTACGATTTCCGGAAGCCTGTGCCCGAAGTTGCCGCGGAGAAACCATTCGGAGCTTCGAAGGCCGCTCAGGGGGAAAGGGACGCCGCAGGGCGCACCCTGATCGCCCAGTCGCCGAAGCCTGCCTCAAGCCGGCAGTTCATCTGGCAGCCAAAACACCCGGAGCCAATACCGGTCGACATTCCCACCCCCAACGTGGCGGCATTGGCCCCGGCAGCACCGCCAGCCCCCAAAACGCCGCTGAAGGCGTTTACGCCGCCGCCGGCTGACCGGCCGAAGGCAAGCCCCGCGTTGGTGATTGAGCCCCCTCCCCCCGTCCATACCTCCGTCGTCAATCTGCGGGATCAGCACCTCTTGCACGAACTGGAGCGGCACGATCTTGAATTGGCCAAGAAGCCGCCTCTGAAGCAGTTCGCGCCGCCAACATCGCAACCTAAGCCCGGTTCCGGTTCAGCGAAATTGATTGAACCGCCGCCGGTTCCGGCGCAAGCCGGCGCTGGAGGAGCGGTGCAGGCCGTGATCGTTGGTCTGAATCCGGCGGATCGTTTCTCCGCGCCGATTCCGGAGGGCTCGCGTTCCGCGCAGTTCGCGCGTGCTCCCGCCGCTGGCTCTCCTTCGAGCGGTTCCTCTTCGTCACCGGATGCGCTGAGGGCGCCTGGTGTGACCGCCCATGCGTCCCCAGGGCAACCGATCGATGCTGCCGCGGCCCGGCCCGAGAGCGCGGTTTCCGAGCGCCGAACCGTGACGGAAATCCTCTTTCCGCCCGTGAACCGGACAATGTCCGCGCCGTTACGTCCCTCGTCCCGTATCGTTCCCTCCACTGTCGAAGCGAAGTTTGCGAATCGGGACGTCTATGCGCTTGTGCTGCCCGGCCCAAAACTGGCCGGCTACGCGGGCGATTGGGTCCTTTGGTTCGCGCCACATCAGACCGAGAGTGGAGTCGGGGCAAGGATTCAGGCGCCCATCCCCGCGAGGAAGGAAGACTGGAGCGGCGACAGTGGAGCGGATCCGGACTCGAACGGCAAGGGGAGCGTTCAGTTTCAAGCCATCATCGATTCCAAAGGGAAGGTGTTGTCGCCCCAGATTCTGAAGGGGATGAATTCCGAGCCATTCCGGCGCAGAGCGGTCGCGGAACTCCAGACCTGGGAGTTCAGACCGCCACTTCGGAATGGGGAGGCCATCGACGTGGACGTCGTGCTGGAAATCCCTTTCGAGTTTCGCCCGCCAGCATCCCAGACGCGCTGATCAACCCGCCGAAGGCATCATCGCGGGAGGATTCGCCGGCAACTTCCATCCCCTGGCTCACCGTTTGAGGTCGCCGGCCAACGGCATGCCAGCCGGCCAGCGGCCTGATGTTGACATCAATCGATGGGTCTGACCCATTCCGCGTCAATCTGCGCTGCAACGGAACGCTGCAACAACGAGATGGAAACGACGATCCGGCAATTGTTATCGAAACGCTCTAAAACCCCCTCGAGCCCGGCCAGAGGACCACGCTCGATGGAAACTCGCTGCCCCACGTGCAAGAAAACGTGGGGAAACAGGGGGACCGATGATCGCATCAACATACGGAGACCCTCCACCTCTTCATGGTCGACCTCAGCAGCCTTTCCACCAAAAGAAACCACTTCAAGTACCCCTGGCGTCTTCATTACCGGCAACCAGTTGTTTGGGTCAAAGCGACAAAACACGTATCCAGGGAACAACGCCCGATCCACCAGCTTCACGCGGTCGGACCTGTAGCTCCTTGACTGGTACGTGGGGAAAAACGCCTCGAACTCCTTCCCCTGCAGTAGTTGCTTCGCCGTCGCTTCGAATTTCGAACGCACCCTTAAGGCAAACCAAGGCAAAGTCTCGCTTAGCTTGCCAGTACACCCGCTCGCATACAAGGCCTCACCATATGTTGGTGTGGTCATTATTATTCCACTCCTCCCAAAGCGCAAAGTGCGCGATTCCCTCTAGATCCTCCGCGGGCCGCGAATCAAGGCTTTGGACTTCCTAGAGAGAGATTTTCGCTGCTGGAATTGGCGCTGTCAATGGTAAAGCTAGCCCATGAGTACCGTTTAAGATATTCAAGCCCTGTTATTTACGTATGTGGGCTGACATTCTTGGGGTTCTTCGTTTTAAACGCAGGTGATCCTAAAAACGGCAGTTGAGAGGCCGTCAAACCGGCCTTCCTCTTCAGCCGCAAGTGTTTGCAACAAGGACAGTTGTCACCCACTTGGTGAATTGGGTGGCAGTTGGAACCGCACACAGTTCGCGGACTTGCCCACAACGCTGAGAGTTAACCGCCGCTTTTCGGGTGATAGCAGCTCTCCACGCACGCATCCGGGCCTCGGGGTCAATTCCCGGCAGGAACGCACTAAGGAAGCACCGTGTACAACGCGACCATTCTGCCCTCGAAGTGGTCGTTATTGTGGCAACGGAAGAGCCGCGTTCCGGGATTGTCAGCGATCATTTCGGCTGTCGCCATGCCCATCGGCCTGAGCTGAATCGTGTCGGTTCGCATGTGATGCGAGATTACGGTCTGACCGTGCCAGTGTGGTGTGTGGACGTCCTCATCATTGCTGGCAGCGAACATATACCAGCGCACACGCTCACCCGTCTTCCTCGTCAAAGCCGGCAAATTTCCTCTAATCAAGCCGTTGATTGTGTACATCGGGAATGGCAATCGGGCCACGGGGTTGCCTGGCGGGACGGCCCGGAAAGGCCGCTTCTGCCTGGTCAGATTCGCTTCGAAGTGCCAACTGTTGGATTCGTCGAAGACCGCGAAGGCCATGATGAACTCCCGGCCAACGTCGATCGGAGTCCCATCGGGCTTGCTGGATCCGCGTGCGTTGATGAGGATGGGGCCAACCAACCCGGTGTTGACGTCCTGGGCCTCCATGAAGTGCCCATAGTACATCCACAGCACGGAACTGCCTTCCTCGCCGCCGGGGCCGGCGCGTTCAGGAACGAACCAAGTATAGGTATAAGTTCCACCAGATGGAACAAAGCTGCCCCTCTTGTTCGCCGGATCGACGCCGTCTTTGTAGAGTGCTCCTTCAGAACCTTTGTCATACCGCAAGCCGTGCGCATGCATGCTACACATGAGTTTGGTCCGGTTCTTGAGAGTCACTTTGATCAAGTCCCCGACTTCGGCCCGGATTAAGGGACCCAATATACCCAGATGCTCCCAGCGGGGATCGCGCGGCTTCAGGGCCGAGAAAGTGGCGTCAGTATACTCGCGGCAAATAGCTTTAAGGAACGTCGTCTGGGTTCCAGCGCCTTCGGCGGATTCGATTTCCGGATGCGGGATGCCTGCCAGATTCCGCCGCGCGGAGCATCATTCCAAGTCACCTCTTCAGCGCCGATGTAACACTCGCGGATTCCCGGTGCGTTGCGTTCGGCTTCAGCGGCGGCTGGCTGTGTAGGCAGTGAACGAGCACTGAAGAACGAACAGCAGCACAGCAGTTGTTGTTCGCACGTCTCAGTGCTGCCGTGACGCGGGGCCCCGCGCCCCGTAATTAGAGCGGGAATGGGAGTGCAGGCTCGCCTCTTCGCGGGGTTCGGACTCTTGCCGCTGCTGTGCGAAAGACCCACACGCCCAATTCCCGCTAACGCCCTTCCGGAAGGCCCCCACTCAGAAGCAGGCTTCACCCTGGATTGGCCGGACCGGCGCCGTTTATTATGTTGACTTGGATAAGGCCGAAACCATGACCTTTCAATTCGCTCAGTTGGGCTATACTGAGTTGATTTCTTACTCCACAGCCAAGGAGAAAGCCGGTTCATGAGATCAGCGGACTTTGCGCGTGCAATGAGCTTTTTCCTCGCCTCGATCCTTTGCACCACTCCGTGCGGCTTTGCCCAATCTCCGCAGCCTCAGACGCCGGCCAAGGCGAAGACTGCGGGTTCCGACGCCGCTACGACTGAACTACTGAAGATTCGCGTTTTGGAAGGCAGCAATGTTGTCAATTCGATTTCTTCCGGCCAGTCAATCGCGCCTGTCATAGAAGTGCGGGATCAAAACGACATGCCGGTAGAGGGAGCGACCGTAGTGTTTACGCTGCCGCAAGGCGGGCCCGGCGGAACTTTCCCCGGCGGCAGTCCTTCATTCAGCGTTCTCTCGAATGCGCAAGGCCAGGCGACCTGTCCGTTCCGCGCGAATGGTTTGCCAGGCAAATTCACGATTAAGGTCGTGGCGACCGCTGGCACTCGCACGGGGGAAACCGACTTCGCACAGACCAACTCCACCGCGGCCTATGCGGGGCGGTTGCTACCTTCTCGCCCTTTGTACAAGAAGTGGTATTTCTGGGCTATCGTTGGCGGGGCTGCCGCGGCCGGGCTCACGATCTGGGCCACCAAGGGTGGTTCCTCCGCTTCGACCACAACTGTTGTCATCACGCCGGGAGGACCGGTTTTCGGCGCTCCGCACTAAGCCTCATGCTCTTCTCTCGATCTCAAACAATCCTCGATTTGACGGTGCTCGCGCTTCTGATCGGGCATGATTCGCTGCTCGCTCAAGCGTTGAACTGGAATGCTCCTTCGACTGTCTTTGTGCATGATTCAGTGGGGAAGACGATCCGTCCCCTGCTCGGAATCGTCGGGTCATCCTACCCGGGTCCTATCTTGCTCGACGGCGTTGATTGGGCGTCCTTCGCACTGAACCACAAGTCCGCGCTCGTGACTCGCGACGGCGTTTTGGCGTGGATTCCCGATCTGAATGCCTCGGACCTGGCTGCCAACTTTTCTACTTACACTCTGTTGGGCATACCTCTGCCGCAGCGAGTCGTTTGGGCCGCTGACTCGACTCGCGCCGCTATTCTCGTTGCGGGGACTCCACAATTGGTCTGGCTAGGGCATTTCGACGGCTCGCCTCGCCTGGAGGCGAGTTGGGATCTCGATGGCAGCCAGACGAATTGGACTCTGCTCGCCGCTGATTCTTCAGCGAACCAGGCGCTTCTGACCTCACAACAGGGAGGTGTCTGGCGGCTTTGGCTCGCTTCGCCAACCAAGTCTCCGGTGTTGATCGCAGGCCTCACTCAGCCGATGGCTGCTGTCTTTGCGCAGGGCGGCACAATCGCGTTCGTGGCCGACGCCGCAAGTCACCAGGTCGTGCAACTCAGCGGCCTCAATACGCAACCCGTGGTTGCTCCAATTGTGGTCTCTGATACGTACGTGGCCGACCCCGTTGGGATCGCGTTGTCCAGCGATGGCAGCCGGCTGTTTCTCGCCGATGGGGCAGGGAAGGTGATTCGCGTTTTTCAAACTGGTAGCGGCGCTCTGAGTGCGGAGCTGACCTTGCAGATGGCCCCGCAGTCCCTCATTGCCTTTTCTCAGAACTCATTCCTGCTGGGCGGGCGTGACCAGAAGTATCAGCCTTTTTACTTCCTCGACACGCGTGCCGATGGCCGTGTGTCTTTCGTTCCGGTGGGGCAATAACGCATGCTGAAGACCAAGCTTCTCGCCGGCCTTTCTCTCGCCATTGCTCTGGCAGTCCCGGCCTCGTCTCAGTTCCTGATTCGTGTTGACCAGAACGGCCAGGTCTCCTCTCTGGCCAACGGCGGCACCCTGATCCTGAACTCCCCTGCCGTTGGGCAGTCCGTCACAGCGACGGTTACTTTGACGTATATCGGGGCGTCAGTCGCCACGTTCAGCGCGGCTCCGCAGGTTTTCGGTTCCGGCGGCTTTACGGTGTCGAACCCTGGATCCGTCACCCTTTCGCCGACTCAGTCGACGAGCCTGACGTTCCAATTCACGCCCCTACAGACCAACGCGGCTCAGAGCGTGCTTACCTGGCTCTTCCAGGAGAAGGGCTCAGGTAACTACGAGGTCATTACCTTCAGCCTCTCGGGCACGGTTGCAGGCATGACGGTCAGCTCCGTCCAGACCAACGGCACCTACGTTGTTGTGCCGTCCGGGGGGCTTTTCAGCTTCCCCGATACACAGATCAACACCACTTCGGACATCACAATTGCCATCACCAATCGCGGTAGTGGGCCGGGTCTGGTCAATTCGATCGTTGTTTCAGGCGGCGCATACCAATTACTGGGTCTGCCGCTTCTGCCTGTGACGCTGCCCGCCGGCGCTGAGCTGCGCTTTACCGCGCGCTACCTGCCCAAGTCCGTTGGCGTTCAATCCGGCTCATTACAGATCTCGACGGACGGTGGATCTTATTCAGCGGCACTCCAGGGGACGGCAATCACTTTGGATTTTGGCTATGAGTTTACGGGTGCCTCCGGCTCCCAGGCGCCCTTCAGCCAGCCCGCGGTCGGTCTCTCCCTCACCGCGCCGTATGCCGTGGACATGCAGGGAAAGCTCACCCTCAGCACCGCGACGGACACCTTCGCGGCCGATCCCGCGGTTCAGTTCTCATCCGGCGGAACGCAAGTGGCCTTCACCATCCCCGCCGGGACTCTGGCAGCGGTGTTCCCGGATGGTTCTACCCAGGTCATGATCCAGACCGGGACGGTGGCCGAACTGATCGTGATCACACCCAGCTTTTCCACTTCGTCGGGCACCAGCTTGACACCCGCATCTCCCACAACTCTTCAGCTCCAGATCCCGCGCCAGGCGCCGTCACTCCTGGAAGCAAGCATTGGTTCGATAACAACTACCGGCTTCACCGTGAGCATCACGGGATTCTCAACCACCCGGACCCTCGATCAGCTTTCTATTCAATTCAAGGGTGCGCCAGGGGTTTCCATCCCAGCCGCCGCTACAATCATCGACGTGAATACGGCTGCGACGTTCTGGTTTGCCGGTTCGACCTCACAAGCTTTGGGTGGCCTGTTCTCCATCGACATCCCCTTCACCATTTCCGTCAGTGGATCTGGGAGTACCGCGAGTTCGGCTCTTTCTGCGTATATCGCCGGCCTTACGATCACCGCCTCTAACGAGGTGGGCACATCCAATCAACTGCAAGTTGCCCTACCGTAATTGGCGGACCTGGCAAGGAAATCCTCCGCTAACGGGTCTCATGAGTTTCGACATTCCTGCATCGGCGGAGACCTGAATTCGCCGGGGTGCGAGGCTGAAATGGCAACCTGAGTTGCCATTTTTCCACATAAGTAACTGATTCTAAACGTAGTATCTTTCAATGACGGCACCCGGGTTGCCGTTTTGCCGCATTGGACACGAGGTGCGGAAGTACCGCACCACGTTGGTTCCGAAACTCAGATCAAAATTACTACGGCCGGCGGCTCGCAGGTTGCGAGGCGCCGGCCGTAGCTGCGTTTGCGGAGCTTTGCGAGCTTACTCGATGGCCAGGGTGACCGGGCTGCTTGCAAGGTGACGTCCGGTTGCGGAGATCATTTCAAGCTGGACCGGGACGGCATTGCCGGCGGGCGCCGCGGCAGGGATCCTCACGTTGATGAGGAAGACGCCGGCGGCATCCGGTGCGGGCACTACCGATTGGACTTGCGCATCGACGCCGCCCACCTGGACCGAGATGGAAGCGGCGTTAGGCGCCGTGCCGAGTCCGGTGGCGCGGATGGAGATCACGTCGTCGATTTGGGCCGGTTGGCCGCTGGCGCCCGAGTCTCTGGTGGAGGCGAGAGCGTCCGCGCCGGAGAGGGTGATCTGTCCCTGGTCCTGAGTCGAGCCCTGGGCCAGCAGGAGCACCGGGTTGGCTTCCAGCATGGTGGTTTGAAGCGGCGCGGTCACGCCGGCATCGGTCTCCAAAGTGACTGCCAAGCCGGCCCCGGCGGCCGTGCTGGGGCATTGGAAGTCGACGCGAGTCGGAGTGGCGTAGAGCACGGAGTCGAGCTCAGCGTTGATGTGTACGGTGGTGCCGCCGAGTTGCCTGGAAGCGCCGGTGGGATCGGAGAGATCCTGGTCGGCGAGGCTCAGCCAGTTGCCGGTCAGCGTGGCGATGGCGCCGGGGCTGCAGGCCAGTTTGGAGGCGGGTGCGAGCACCGGTCTGCCGGAGCCGACCGTGATCTCGGATTGGGCGGAGGAGGTGAAGCCGGTGGAATTGACCGCGGAGAACACAGGCGCAAAGACGCCTAGCTGGTTCGGGGCGGGGGTCCA
>Ga0302275_10001717_pt1 | contig 23439 bp, 15 predicted proteins | sample III_Bog_N2_2_FD_200229 | JGI IMG/M metagenome (GOLD analysis project Ga0302275, IMG submission 200229) | Peat permafrost microbial communities from Stordalen Mire near Abisko, Sweden - III_Bog_N2_2 | ecosystem: Environmental > Terrestrial > Soil > Wetlands > Peat | place: Sweden: Abisko... | reverse complement strand
TATTCGCTCCAACCTGCGGCAGCGCGCTGGTGGTGGAACATAACGGCGACGTGTACTCCTGCGACCACTTTGTCTATCCCGACAATCGCCTTGGCAACCTGATGCAAAAATCATTGGATTCGCTGGTGTCCTCGCCGCAGCAGACACGATTCGGCAACAACAAATCCGTTGGGCTTCCCTCCGATTGCCAGACGTGCGATGTGCGCTTTGCCTGCAACGGAGAGTGCCCCAAGCATCGTTTCACGAAAACGGCTGCGGGTGAATACGGGTTGAACTATCTCTGCGCCGGGTACAAGCATTTCTTTCATCACATAGATCCGTACATGCGCTTCATGGCGGAAGAGCTGAAGCAGGATCGAGCGCCGTCGCGGGTGATGGAGTGGGCCCGGTCGTCTAACGGCCCGCTCCGTGCCAGCGCTGCATCGAGGAGGAGTGCCCATGCAACCGCTCTCGCGTAGCAGTCTCTGCTGTTGATCTGCATCACAACCCCTTTCTTGAACGCTCGCGGTTGCGCCGCTTCAGGGTTGGGTTGTCGCAGACCGCCTTGTTCACATTCGTCATCCAAACCATTTCATTCGAGGCTTGCACTATGAAAGTCACGCAACAGATCGGACTGCTGCTCAGTGGAACCATGGCGTTCAACGCGTGGACTCCCGCATGGGCAAAAGATAACGACGCCCAACCCGCGAAGCCTACTGTTCCTGTCCATGAAGCTCCGCCGCAGTCGTGGCCCGAGCCGCCCAAGGCTCCGGCGGGCGCACCCAATGTCGTACTCATTCTCATCGACGATGTTGGCTTTGGCGCCACCAGCGCATTCGGTGGCCCTATCAACACACCCAACTTCGAGCGCCTGGCGAACGCAGGCCTGCGTTACAACAGCTTCCACATGAACGCGCTCTGCTCTCCCACGCGCGCTGCGCTGTTGACGGGTCGCAATAACCACCAGGTCGGCTTCGGCTCCATCGCCGAGTGGTCGGCCCCCTATCCGGGCTACAACACGCTGCTCCCCAAGAGTGCAGCTACGATCGCAGAGGTGCTGAAGGAGAACGGCTACAGCACATCTGCGTATGGGAAGTGGCACAACACACCGATGTGGCAGGTGAGCGCTGCCGGACCCTTTGATCGCTGGCCCACAGGTTTGGGTTTCGAGCACTTTTATGGCTTCAACCAGGCCGCGGATAACCAGTACTATCCCCGCATTTATAACGACATCACGCCGGTTGAACCTTCCAAATCGCCCAAGGACGGTTATCACTTCACCACAGACATTGCCGACAACGCCATCGGCTGGCTGCATCAGCACGATGCCGTGGCGCACGACAAGCCATTCTTCATCTACTTCGCCACTGGCGCGACGCATGAACCGCACCAGGTTCCCAAGCAGTGGGTCGACCACTACAGAGGGCGCTTCGACCGGGGCTGGGATGTTGTCCGCAGTGAAGCGTTCGAGCAGCAGAAGGCGCAGGGCGTGATTCCGGCCAACGCCGAGCCGACGCCGCGTCCCGATGGACTGCCCGCGTGGGATTCGCTCAATGTCGAGCAGAAGAAACTGCTGGCGCATCAGGCTGAGGTCTATGCGGGCTACACCGAGCAGACCGACTACGAGGTTGGCCGCCTGCTCGATGAGATCCGCGAGGAAGGGCAGGAGAACAACACCGTAATCTTCTGGATCTTCGGCGACAACGGCGCCAGTGCCGAGGGCGGCATTGAGGGTCACGACGCGCGCGATGTGGATGGCAAGAACAAGACCATAGAAGCGCGGTCCGACGTCGCACAACTGCTCGGCAGCGAGCTTTACATGAACCACTACGCGGCTTCGTGGGCATGGGGTCTCAACTCGCCGTTTGTCGGCACCAAACAGGACGCGGGCCACCTGGGCGGCACTACCGATCCGCTGGTTGTCTATTGGCCTGGCCACATCACGAACGGCGTACGCGGCCAGTTCTCGCACGTCAACGATGTCGCGCCGACGATTTACGACATCATCGGCATCAAGCTGCCCGACGAAGTAGATGGCGTGAAGCAGATTCCGCTCGAAGGCACGAGCCTCGTTTACACCTTCGAACATCCCAATGCGCCCACCCGCCACACTCTTCAGTACTTCACGACAAGCGGCAATCGCGCCATCTACAAGGATGGCTGGTGGGCGGGTAACCGCTTCCACTCCACATGGGAGCCGAACTTCTATTCGGGAGCCACCGACAAGGATCTCGATGCTCACCCGTGGGAACTCTACAACCTGAACGAGGACTTTAGCCAGGCACACAATCTCGCCGACAAGCACCCGGAGAAACTGAAGGAACTAGTCAAGGTCTTCGATGAAGAGGCGACGCGCAATCACGCCTATCCGATTCTCCCGGCTCGTTCCTCGCCGCTCGACGCAAAGCAGAAGGATAAGACGGTCTTCACCTATCGCGCCGGCGTTGAGCGCTTGCCATTGCGCTACGCTCCTGGTCTATACGGTCACTCTTACACCATCGACGCCGATGTGATTGTTCCCCCGGACGGGGCGGAGGGCGTGATTGTTGCTGAAGGCGGTGAACTGAGCGGGTTCAGCCTCTACGTGAAAAGCAGCCGCGTTTACTACGAGGTGAACGTAGCCAACGATCGCTCTGACCAGCTCATTGCAAGCCGCACTCTTCGTCCCGGCCTGCAGCACATTCAGTTGAGAGTGACGCCCGATCCTGAGGCGCTTGCGAAAACGGCCGCAGCCGGCCCACCGGGCTTCACAGTGCGCGGTCCAGTATCGGGCGAAGTGAAGTTGTCGATCAACGGCGCATCCGCCGGTGAGTCGCGTTTTTCCAGTGTCTACGCATCCGGCGAAACACTCGACATCGGCAGCGATCTTGGCTCGTCGGTCAGCCTCGAATACAAGTCTCCATATCGATTCACGGGCAAGATCGACACTGTCACCATCGAGCTGAAGTAGCTTGTTTCTCGAAAGACCGAATGTCGGCAAACATCATTGATTGAATTTGACAGATCAGCTGTTATGCACTTCAGCGAGGCACAACAGATTTAGACCATAGGAGATTTATGAACGAGAAAAGGGTAATGAAGGCGTTGACATCGACGCTGATATTGGCGGTGAGCGCGAGACTCTCGCTGCATGCTCAAGAAGCACAGCCGTACCAGGGAGTTGTGGGAAGAACTCTGGCAGAGTCAAAGGAATGGTGGCCGGAACCTGTCAAAGCGCCTGCGGGCGCGCCGAATGTAGTTTGGATTCTGTTAGACGATGTGGGCTATGGAGCCGCCGGCACATTCGGCGGGCTAATCCAGACGCCCACCTTCGACAGTTTGGCCCAGGGAGGTCTGCGCTATACAAATTTCCACACTTGCGCCATCTGCGCCCCCACCCGTTCGGCGCTGCTGACCGGCCGCAACAGCGCGTCTGTGCATGAATCGGGCTTCTCGCATATTGGCGCGTCCGCTGGTTTCCCCGGCTGGGATGGCCGCGTTCCAGCAACGGCCGGAACCATCGCTGAGATCCTGCGCGACAGCGGCTACAACACCTTTGCAGTTGGCAAGTACGGCATAACGCCGGACGAGGAGGGGACTGACGCCGGCCCGTTCGATCACTGGCCAACCGGCAAGGGCTTCGGTCACTTCTTCGGCTTCCTTGGTTCGGCAACCGACCAATACAAGCCAGACCTCGTGGAAGATCAAGCGCACGCGACTCCCGATGGGCGTCACCTGAGCGACCAGATCACTGACAAAGCAATCTTCTATATCGACCGCCAGAAGAAGGCCGCGCCGGATAAGCCGTTCTTCCTCTACTACGCGCCAGCCGCCACGCACGCCCCGCACATGGTCGATAAATACTGGAGCGATCAATACAAGGGTAAATTCGACAAGGGCTGGGACGTCTTTCGCGAAGAGGTCTTTGAGCGGCAGAAGAAACTCGGCGTGATTCCCGCCAATGCGATCCTTCCTGAGCGCAATCCGAACGTCAAGGCCTGGGATCAACTGACGCCGGATCAGCAGAAGCTCTATTCGCGCTTCTTCGAGGTCTATGCGGGCTATCTCACCTACACGGATTTTGAGGTCGGCCGCCTGGTCAATCACCTGAAGGAGATCGGACAACTCGACAACACGCTGATCTTCATTTCCATCGGCGATAACGGTGCCAGCAAGGAAGGATCGGAAGAAGGCAGTATCGACCGTTCCATTCAGCGCAAGCCGATCACCGAGGAGGAGAATGTCGCCTATAACCTGGCCAAGATCGACAAGATCGGAACGCCCGATGCCAGGAATGGCAACTATCCGCTGGGCTGGGCACAGGCCGCAAACACACCCTTCCGCTACTGGAAATCAGATGCCAACAGCGAAGGCGGAACGCACAATCCTCTCATTGCTTACTGGCCGAAGGGCATCAAGGACAAGGGTGGAATTCGCACGCAGTACAGCCATGTGATCGATCTTCTTCCCACCACACTGGATCTGGTTGGCATCAAGGCTCCCGAGGAGATTCGCGGCATCAAGCAACAGCCGATTGAAGGAACATCTTTGGCCTACTCGATTGACGACGCCAAGGCGCCTACCCGCCACACGCTGCAGTACTACTACATCTTTGGCTCTCGGTCGATCTACGACAACGGATGGAAGGCCGAGTTGGCGTATCCCAACGACGTCCTGACCAAACACGTAGCCAGTAATCCGCCACTGGACGAAAGCGCTTGGGAACTCTACAACCTGAACGACGACCCGACCGAGCGCATCGATCTGGCCAAGAAGAATCCGGAAAAGCTGGCGCAGTTGAAGGCCGAATTCGAAGAGCAGGCCCAGGCGCATCATCTTGCCCCCTACCTCACCTTTGACGACATGAAAAACACTCACCACACCTACCTGCCGCAGTGGTATATCGATCGGCAAAAGGAGCAGGCTGCTCAGAGCAGCAACAGCAAGTAGTTTTGCCGGTGTGATGTTGGCTCGACGCTATTGAAGATGTTCGGGCTGGCATTGGAAGGCTTGGCCTTCCAGCGCCAACCCGAACCATCAACCACAGCGGCCTTGATTGCAGTCAGTCCGCGCAAAGGAGGGCTGACTGCAAGTTTTGCTCGTCGTTGAATCTGACCTTCCGGTAGCTCACTTGCTCAACGCTATGCATGCTTGCAATCGGAGATTTCAACCAACGACAAGGACCAGCATTTAACTGAAGATCATGGAGGAGCGATCATGAGAATACCGTCAACCTTTATAGCAATCACATTGCTTCTGTCATCGGCGTATGCCGATGGCACGAACAATTCCTATGTGCAACGGATTCAAGCCGGACGGATTGAAAAAGAAACTGATATCAAATCGAAAGATGGCTTCTTGTCCTACATTGGCTCTTATCGGCTCAAGGAGGGAGAGAATCGGGTCGGCTCCGATCCTGCGAATGAGATTCTACTGCCTGCTGGTTCAGCTCCCGCTCAAGTGGGAAAGTTCATTCTAACGAAAGGCCGCGTGACATTTACGTCGTCGACACCCGGATTGGTTTCTCTCAATGGCCAAGCCGTGAGCACGGCGGACCTTGATGCAAACAAATCGCGTCCTTCCGCCAAACTATCAGTGGGACGCCTGCAACTGTTCTATCGTTTGTCCGCCGATCTGGAGCGCAGAGTATTCATCAGCGATCCGCAAAGCCCGAATTTCGCGAGCTTCCATGGACTCGACTGGTACCCGATTGACGAGGACTGGCGTATCCAGGGGAAATTTGTTCCTCATCAAAACCCGCAGAGAATTACTTATGAAAATGCCTTGGGAGGCAGCAATATCGCGAATTCTCCTGGCGATGTGGTGTTCACCAGGAAAAGGCGCGAATATCGGCTGGAAGTTGGCAATGTGAACAATAGCCTGGTTGTTCTGTTTTCCGATGAAACTAGTGGAAAGTCTACCTATGGAGGAGGCCGAACGCTGCAAATCGAAAAGGGAGTCGGCGATGCGGTGATTCTCGATTTCAATCAGGCGGCCAACCAACCGTGCGCCGTGAATCCATATACGGCTTGCTCGCTTTCGCCCTCGCAGAACCGCTTGGCATTTTCGGTTACCGCAGGCGAAAAGAATCCGCGAATGCAAGTCGAACGGGTGGCGGCAGCGCCAAAAAGAATTCAGTAGGAGTTGTGCTTCGCCAGGGCCGGCCGCTCAATTGGCAACTACATGACCCCAGGAAAGGATCTTCCCATGTTGCATCGCTCCCTTCTCACACTGACGGCAAGCCTGATCTTGGGCACTTCACTTGCGGCCACGGCCCAGTCGCCACTGGCCACTACCGACCAACGCGAGTTGGATCGTCAATCCTTGCGCCTGCTGGCCAGCCAACCGGTAAGAGCAGAGGAGGCTCTGGTCACACAGACCTTTGCCGCCGATCCTTACGCCAGCACCGTGGAGGGAAGGGGAATCCTGCAGCGGGCGGTCGACGAGGTCGTTTATGCCGGTGTGGTCGACGCCATCAATCGCGATCCCGCGCGTCCCCGCCTGCAATGGCTGTGGGCGTCCACCCACACCTGGTCCGGGATTGCGGTACCGGCCAGTAAGGTGCTGATGCCCAATGTGGACAACGTCTTTCGCATCTTTCCGGTAGACAATCTCCACCACTACCGTCTGACCGCTCACCCGGCCGGACCGACGCCAATCCAGGAGTCATTTCAACTCCTGCCGAGGCTGCCGGGGGAGGACGGATGGAGCAAGGTGATTCAGGAGGTAGTGGATGAGGACATCCACACGGAGGCCGACGGTTCCTTCACTCTGACCATCGGCCCGGAGACAACCGCGGGGCTCGTCAACCACATCGCCACCACGCAAGACGCCCATTTCATCCTGATCCGCGACACTGTCCAGGACTGGGGGCATCAGACGCCCTACCGGATGGAACTCACCCTCCTCGATGGTCCCGCATCCACTGCCTCGGCCGACGACGCCACCCTGGCGCGCGAGGCCGCCGCAGTTATTCGCCAGATCACTCCCCGCATCCTTCAGGCCAAGGGCGGGGGCTTTGCCAACTCACCGGGTTTCTACCAAGGGCCGGCTAACAGTTTGACTTCACCCAAAGTTTGCGAGGGCGGACGATGGGGTCTTTCGTCGTCTGGCCATTTCCAATTGGCCGACGACGAGGCGCTCGTCCTGACTCTCGACCCCATCGGAGCCAAGTATCTGGCCGTGCAGTTGGCCAGCGGCTGGCTTAGCTCGCTCGACTACCTGCACCATACGGCATCGCTGAACCTGTCGCAGGCAACGCCCAATCCAGACGGCACCGTAACCCTGGTGGTGGCGCCCAAAGACCCTGGCGTCGCCAACTGGCTGGATACGACCGGTCTGCACGAGGGTACGCTGTTTGTTCGCTGGCAGAAGCTGCCGGAGCCGCTCGATGCCCACGCGCAAGGAGTGCGATCAGTCCGGTTAGTCAAGGCTGTCGAACTCGACACCGCACTAAAACTGAAGCGGCAAACCCCGGCGGAGCGAAAGGCTCGACTGGCCGAACGCGCCGCCGCCTATGCCCGCCGCTATGCGGACTGAGCGGCAATCGCCTTGTCAGAAGCCGATCTGGGCAGGTTCGAAAACCGAACTGAAATAGCAACCCTTTAACCGAGTCATCTCTGAATGACTGAAACCAACAGGAGAATTATGAACGAGAAAATTGCATTGAAGGCGTTGACATCGACGCTGATTTTTGCAGTGAGTGCGAGATTCTCACTGCATGCCCAGGAGGTGCAGCTGTATCAGGGAGTGGTTGGCAGAACCCTTGCCGAGTCAAAAGAATGGTGGCCGGAACCTGTGAAAGCACCTGCCGGCGCCCCGAACGTCGTGTGGATCCTCATCGATGACGTAGGCTATGGCGCCGCGGGCACCTTCGGCGGATTGATCCAGACTCCCACCTTCGACACTCTGGCCAACAATGGTCTGCGCTATATGAACTTCCATACGACGGCGATCTGCGCTCCTACCCGCTCGGCTCTGCTGACGGGCCGCAACAGCGCATCCGTGCACGTTTCTGGATTCTCACACACAATTATGTCTGCAGGTTTCCCCGGCTGGGATGGCCGCTTGCCCGCAACGGCTGGTACGATCGCCGAGATTCTGCGCGACAACGGGTATAACACCTTTGCGGTTGGCAAGTATGGTGTGACTCCCGATGAAGAGGCCACCGACGCCGGCCCCTTCGATCATTGGCCAACCGGAAAGGGATTTGATCACTTCTTCGGATTCCTCGGTTCGCAAACCGACCAATACAGGCCAGACCTGGTGGAGGATCAGGCGCATGTGCGTCCCGACGGCCGCCACCTGAGCGATCAGATCACCGACAAGGCGATCTTCTATATCGACCGTCAGAAGAAAGCCGCGCCGGATAAGCCTTTCTTCCTTTACTACGCGCCGGGCGCCACTCATGCTCCGCACCAGGTGGACAGGTACTGGAGCGATCAGTACAAGGGTAAGTTCGACAAGGGCTGGGATGTTTATCGTGAGGAAGTCTTTGAACGTCAGAAGAAACTTGGCGTGATTCCCGCCGATGCAAAGCTCCCCGATCGTAACCCGGATATCAAGGCCTGGGACAAGTTGACGCCGGAAGAGCAGAAGCTCTATGCGCGATTCATGGAAGTGTATGCGGGCTATCTTACCTACACGGACTTTGAGATTGGCCGTCTGGTCAATCACCTGAAGGAAATTGGACAGCTCGACAACACGCTGATCTTCATCTCCATAGGCGACAACGGCGCAAGCAAAGAAGGCACCTTGAATGGGGACATCGATCGTCCTCTGTTTGGAAAGCCTTTAGCGGAGCAGGAAAACATCAATTACAACCTGAACAAGATCGGGGAGATCGGCACGGCCGCCGCGACTGAGGGGAATTACCCCCTCGGCTGGGCCCAGGCTGCAAACACGCCTTTCAAGTTCTGGAAACAGGATGCGAATAGCGAAGGCGGCACGCACAATCCGCTCATTGCCTATTGGCCGAAAGGGATCAAAGACAAAGGCGGAATTCGTACACAATACAGCCATGTGATTGACCTTCTTCCGACGACTCTCGATCTGGTGGGCATCAAGGCTCCAGACGAGATTCGCGGCATCAAGCAGCAGCCGATTGAAGGAACGTCTCTGGCTTACTCAGTTGACGATGCCAAGGCGCCGACCCGCCACACGGTGCAGTACTACTACATCTTTGGCTCGAGGTCGATCTACGACAACGGATGGAAAGCAGAGTTAGCGTTTCCCACCGGCTTTATCAAAGGAAGCCTGCAAACCGCACAGCCTTTTGATGAAAATGCCTGGGAACTCTACAACCTGAATGACGACCCCACAGAGCGAATCGACCTGGCAAAAAAGTACCCCGAGAAACTAACTGCACTAAAGGCTGAGTTCGAGGAACAGGCCAAGACGCATCATCTCTATCCCTACATCACTTGGGACGATGTGCTGAATGGACGAATTCACCGCACCAAGAACTCCAAGTCATTTGCCGATGCTGTGAAAGATGTAACCAAGAGCGCCGAGAACCGATAGCTTTGATGACTTCACCAATCGTGTATGCCAGAGGGGTTGTTCGAGTGGGCTCGTATTTGGCCGTTTGTTGTCGTCTGCCAGCCGTATCACCGGAACCCCGACCGAGTCAGGCATAAACCAGGCAAGGACATCGTCAACTCGAACCAGGTCCCCAGCGCCGGAAGGAGCTGGGGACTCGTTGTTTTGCCGCGACGATTCTGCACCGGTCTCCACCTACCGCACCCATTCCTGCAGAAGCAGTGTGACCGCAACACCGTGAACCCAAAAAGCACGGCAGTGTTGTCTTGCATGGACAATCTCCCGTGACTTGAGGTAAATTGCAGGGTCAGAGATCGCTGAAAAGATTTGCGTGCGAAGCCGATTGGGTGGAAATCATGCTGACGGCCTGCCTCCTGCTGGTTCGATGTTGTCGCTGCTTTCGATGTCGTCTCACCGCTGGATGTTTAATCTTCCTGCTCACAGTTTCCCTGCCCGCAGCATTGGCTGCGCAAATTCAACAATCAAAAGGCTTAGTCAGTTTCCATCTGCGCGACAAATACCTGGTTGTGGTTGAGGCGACGGTCGATGGGAAGGGTCCTTTCAGTTTTCTGCTGGATACCGGCTCAACGCACACCGTGATCGACCCTAGCCTTGCGCGGCAGTTGCAGGCTCCGGTCATCGGCGAAGCTTCACTCACCACCGTTTCGGATGTGCGGATGGATAAATTGGCCCGTCTCAAGGAAGTCCGCGTGGGCGATTTTGCGGTCTCCGAGTTGGGTGCAGTGATCGATAAGATGGATCAGGTTAAGCTCAGGGCTCCGGGAGTTCACGGTGTGCTCGGTGAAGATTTTCTCTCCCAATTCGATATTCTTCTCGACTATAAGAAGCGCATACTGCGTTTCAATGGAGCCGTTCCCGCCGGCGAACGATGCCGAATCGAAACGATGGGCCAGTATCGCGGCTTAACCACCACCAACCGTCTTCTGATCGAGGCGGAGTTCATGGATGCAAACGGTGGCAAGGTGCAGCTGCAGTTGGACACCGGGGCAAAAATGCCGGAGCTTTTCCCCGTCCGTAGTGACTCAATTTCAGCGCAGCCCTGGGCCGGCTCCATGGCATTTAGCAGCGGACCAAATGGCACCTCCGTCCATTCGCATGCCACGATAAAAGTTGGTACAACCATGGTCCGCGATGTGGATGTCGTTCAGGCCCGCCGTGGGGCTGCTTTCGATGCCGTAGGCCTGCTGCCGGTATGGATCTTCAAAAGTATCTACATCAGCCACACGGGCGGATTTGTGGTGCTCAATCCAGCCGAGTGAGCTCTGCTCGAAGAGACACTTCGCTAGATTTGGCTGCTTCGCTGTGTGAACCCAGGCTTCCGAAGCTGGCCTGAGACCATCTCGGGTGCGCATGGCCATAGGCATTCGAGAAGTGAGGATCAACGTCAATTGAATGCGTTCGCTTGTAATATCTGTTTCATCGTGGCATGACGAATGAAGAATCCATCGACTCTGCCTTTGCGAAGCACCGGCCCACCTAGGAGCCTCATTGCGTTCCGATCTGAGCGCCCTCGCCTCTGAGGCCTTGCAAGACCAACACTTCGATTCGAAATTGACGCTACTTCCATCGTCTCTTATACTTTCTTAATGCAATTGACGCGCCAATTTTGTTGTTGTCGCTCCTTCCGGGCTTGTCCTGCGGAGTTGAGTGCCGTGGCACCGACTGCAATCGTAAGCTGATCCTTCAGGCTTTCACCACGTCACAGACAAGCGATTAGGCTATACAGAGTCTGTCTCCCCTTGTGGCTGACTCTGGGCAGGTGAGTCGCCAGAGTCATCAATTCCAACATCCAAGAGCGGTGGCCTCCACCAATGAAAACAGAATGCTCGAGTATCGAACTGGGGATAGCGCTGTCTACGCAGATCGGCGGGACTCCGCTCATCCGACTTGACAAGCTGGTTCGCGGACTTGAGGGGGTGACGTTGCTGGCCAAGGCCGAATGGTTCAATCCCGGCGGCAGCGTTAAGGATCGCGCCGCAGCGGCCATGGTTCGCAGGGCGCGGGAGGAGGGAGAGCTTAGCCCTGGCAAAACTCTTCTGGACGCGAGCAGCGGCAACACCGGAATTGCGCTTGCCATGCTGGGCGCCGCGCAGGGTTTTCCGGTACGGCTGGCAATGCCTTCCAATGTTTCGCCTGAACGGAAGCACATTCTCAAAGCGTATGGAGCACAGGTGGATTGGACCGACCCCGACAAGGGCTCGGATGGGGCTATCCGCTACGCACGCGAATTGGCGGGCAACGAGCCTGAACGGTTTTGCTATGTGGATCAATATTCGAACGACGCGAACTGGAGGGCTCACTACGAGGGAACCGGGCCAGAGATCTGGCTGCAGACCGAAGGCCGCGTGACTCATTTTGTCGCAGGACTCGGCACAAGCGGGACCTTCATGGGGACGACACGCAGGCTCAAGGAACTGAATCCTGCTGTGCAGGCCATTAGTATGCAGCCCGATTCGCCGTTTCATGGCCTTGAGGGACTCAAGTATATGGGCACATCAATTGTGCCAGCCATTTACGATCCACGTCTTGCCGATCGCGAGGTAACGGTGGAAACCGAAGCGGCGTACGCAATGGCGAAACAACTTGGCCGCGAACTAGGATTGCTCGTGGGTATTTCGGCTGCAGCGGCGATTGCCGCCAGCCTGGAGATTGCCCGCGAGGAAACCGCGAACGGACGTCATGCAGTGATCGTTACGGTGTTGCCGGATTCGGCGGACAAGTATCTAAGCGAACGGTTCTGGGAGGAAGCATGAGCGTACTGCGGCTGAACAAGGCAGTTTTCAATGCGATCCGCGCCCACGGTCAGGAGACTTATCCGCATGAGTGCTGCGGGGTGTTGCTGGGACGATCAACGCCTGAGGGCTGGTCGATCAACTCGTCGATTAAGGCAGGTAATACACGCACCGACTCAGCTCATAACCGCTATCAGATTTCTCCGGGTGAACTGGTCAAGATAGAACGTGAGGCACTTAAGCGGGGGTTGAGTATCTGCGGGTTCTATCACTCGCATCCGGACCATCCTGCGCAATGGTCGCAGACTGACCTTGCTGAGGCGCACTGGCTGGGTTGCTCGTGTGTCATCACGGCGGTGGCCCAGGGCAATGCAGTTCTCACCAACTCGTTTTTGCGGGCAGGAGAAACCGAAGAGAGCAAGCGATTCCAGCCGGAGTCCGTCGAGGTAAGCGAGTAGAGGATTCATCGCGGCGCAGATTCCACATCAGAGTAAATCCGAGAAAATGTAAGACAGGAGTTGAAGAGAATGACTATCTACATACCGACACCGTTGCGCATCTTCGCGGCGGGTAAAGATGCTGTAGAAGTACAGGCCGCCACAATTGCGAGCGCCCTCGATGAGCTGACGCATGCACACCCTGAACTGCGCAAGCATTTGTTCACCAGCGAGGGCAAGGTACGCGCCTTTGTGAACCTGTATCTGAACGACGAAGACGTGCGCTATCTGCCAGCAAGGGAAGCTACGGCCATTTCCCCTGCGGACACGTTGTCCATCATTCCCTCTATTGCCGGGGGCGGGCAAGCCCGGGAGGCGAGGGCGGCTACGGCGCAGAGGTGCAATGGAGCGCGAACTGAAAAACCCAATGCCGCAGTGCTTCTCATCCGCCGTGCGGCTCGTACGGCGAATAAGAAGCACTGAGTTGGTTTATACGCAGCCGCTCTTACTTTGGCTGCGCCGTAGTGCGCAGGTAAGGCTTCACCGTCTTATAGCCGGGAAAGATCTTGTCTGCTTCTTCATTGGAGACAGCTCCCGTAATGATCACGTCATCTCCCTGGCGCCAGTCCGCTGGAGTTGCCACGCGGTGTTTCGAGGTCAACTGAATCGAGTCGAGGACACGAACAATCTCATCAAAGTTGCGGCCGGTCGTCATGGGATAGGCCAAGGTCAGCTTGATGCGCTTGTCGGGCCCGATGACGAAGACGGTGCGCACGGGGGCGTTGAGCGCGGGGGTGCGTCCTTCAGACGTCTCCCCAGCATCAGCCGGAAGCATGTCGTAGAGCTTGGCGATCTTCAGTTCGGGATCGCCGATGAGCGGATAGTTGACGGCGTGGCCGCCGACGTCCTGGATGTCCGAGGCCCATTTGCTATGGTTCGAAACCGGATCGACGCTGAGACCGATAACCTTCGCGCCTCGCTGCGCAAACTGTTGTTCCAGCCTGGCGACTGCACCAAGCTCAGTTGTGCACACGGGCGTGAAGTCTTTGGGGTGCGAGAAGAGCACAGCCCATCCATCGCCGATCCACTCATGAAAGCGGATTGGACCCTGTGTCGTCTCGGTGGTGAAGTCTGGAGCAATATCGTTGATACGCAGTGACATTTGAGTATTTCCTCCTGAAATATTTCCTCGGTTTTCGTTTGTGGATCGGGCCCTAAATTGAAAAACCCACCGGCCTGCTGGCGGGTGGGTTTTGGGCGATTGTCGAAGACTGGCTCGATTCCGCTAAACACACCCCCGCACTGCGCCGTTGCGACAGAAAAGGAGTGAAATGCGGATTAGGGGAACTCCGGTCATTATTTTGGTGGCAGTCTAAACTGGATATTCTTTGTAACTGAATCAGACTAGAACCTCGTCGAAGCCATGTCAACTTCGCAGTCTTGCTCCCACCCGTCTTGAGTTCCCCGTTCCTGGAGCAATCAGCTGCGCTTATTTGCGCAGCGATCAATCCTTCCGCATTCCTGGAGGGAAGATAGCTTCGGCAATTTCGAACGCAGTGCCATTCGAGCGAGACCGCAGTAGACGCTGGAAACATAGCACCTCAGCATTCTTCCGAGAGACTTGGCGTTCCATATATTTAGGGCATTCTCCCATGTGAAACTCAGTGCTAACAGACCTCGTGCTGTTACTCCTGTGCACCAAATCACAGTTTGTTCTCAAGTTGGTTTCGAATGGTGGCAATGATTCCAAACCAGAATCGGGCTGTGATCAATGACGGACTGCTTCTCGGAAATCATCCATTGGCACCTTGTTCCACCTAGCCGACAAACTGAGTGAAGCAGAAGTTTCGACGCGAGGGAGCGCTGCAGGCTTGGGTAGGGCCGGCGCAGGCGCGCGGTGCCTGCCCATCTGGCCGCCTGTCACCGTGTCCCGTTGTTTTTTGGCGCCACGGGGAGGCAATGGCGTTGATTTCCAGAAAATCGATTGCAGTTACGAGACGCGGATGCTATGCTCTTTCCGTGACTAGTTTCGCCGCCAAGAAAGCCGGAGCATGTTGTTGCGCAATGATGTGTTGCGTACACATATCGTCTGGCGTGAGGGAATGGCAGGGCTAGAGTAAGTTACAAGCCGTCACCTCAATTGGACCCACCGCCAGGAATTGAACTGGCAGGTGGGTTTTCTGTTTTGGGATGAAATCGAAGCGGGCGCGGCCGATGAAAAATCACCGAACTGTTTCCTGGAGATGGAGAAGATAATGGGCGTTCCTGAAATTAGAGCAGAAGACCTGAAGCAGCGGCTCGATGCCGGCGAGAATCTCTTTCTGCTCGATGTGCGTGATGAGTTTGAGTTCGAAACCTCCAATATCGGCGGCCACCTGATCCCGCTCGCCGAATTGCCCAGCCGTGTGAACGAACTCGATGCAAACCAGAACATCGTCGCGGTTTGCAAAATGGGGCCGCGTGGCGCCAAGGCAGTGCAGGTTCTACATAAGGCCGGCTTCACGCATGTGTGGAACTTGACTGGCGGCATTCACGCCTGGTCAGACCGCGTTGATCATGGGGTTCGGAAGTACTAGCAGTCGCGTGAGGGGCCTTTCTTGGCAGATCTGAGACTTGGCCTTTCGCATTGCGCAGGCAGAGTCTAAGTCGCGGAGCCCTATTCTCGGTACAGAATCGGTCTACTTGCAGAGCCCATCCGCAGATTCTAGAATTCATATGCTGATAAACCAGAAGGAGACAACCTGTGGCTGATGAAGTCGTCCGCGCCTCATTGAATGAGAAGGCGGCATCGCAACTTGCAAATGTCACCAAGACTGCTCCGCAATTCGGGGCTATCACACCGCGCTGGCTGGTTCGCCTGCTGGACTGGAAGCCGCTTGAGGCTGGCATTTTCAGGCGAAATCGCGTAGATGAAAGCAAAGTGATCGAATCGACTTGCGGCCATGAAGACGAGTCAATTCTGGCCTCAACTTACGTCGAATATGAGGAAGACCCGCGAGAATACGTGCTAAGCAGCATAAATGCGGTGCTCAATATCCACACTCGCATCGGCGATCTCTTCAGCAACCCTTACGATCAGGTTCGCGAGCAGTTAAGGCTTCTGATTGAGAGTGTCAAAGAGAAGCAGGAAAGCGAGTTACTGAACAACGCTGGCTACGGGCTTCTGAATAATGTGGCCGCCTCTCAGAAACTCAAGACCCGGAAGGGCGCACCAACACCGGACGATCTCGATGAGCTGCTAACGAAGGTTTGGAAAGAGCCCTCCTTGTTCCTGGCTCATCCCCGTGCCATTGCGGCCTTTGGACGGGAATGCACCCGCCGCGGAGTGCCACCGCCGACCGTGACGTTATTCGGCACGCCGTTCCTGACTTGGCGCGGGGTTCCGCTGATTCCGTCCGACAAGATTGCGGTGAGAAGCAAGGATCAGAAGTCGAAGATACTGCTGATTCGCGTAGGCGAAAAGAAACAGGGAGTCATTGGTCTATTCCAGCCGGGACTTCCGGGAGAGCAGAGCCCGGGCTTGTCCGTGCGTTTCATGGGCATCGACCAGCGAGCGCTGGCTTCTTACCTGGTGTCACTCTACTGCTCGGCGGCGGTGTTGACAGACGATGCAATTGCCCTGCTCGAAGACGTAGACGTAGGACAATACTATGAGTACAAGTGAGCAATCGCTTGTCACGCCGGCGATTCCAGATGCGAGCGGGGTACCTGCGGAATTGCCGGGGAGCGCGAGTTTGGGTACGGGCGTTTTCTCCCCGGCCGAGTTGGCGCGCATGGCGAATGCGATGTTCAATGCGCTGCCCGACGAGGCGCAGCAGCCAGCGGTAACCGCGGCTCGTGCGGTGTTGCCGGCGAACTCTGCATTGAGCGGAAACCCTTATGCGGCAGTGCCCAGTTCCACCGCGCCAGCATTTCCTGGCATCCTCGCAGGCTTTGCAGAACTGCAGCCCGGCGGCTTTATTGCCACGCCAAACCACAGCGTTCCGCCTGACGTGCGGTCCAGCGCCTCGGCTCCTGCTGCGCCGGTAAGCCCGCAAGCTGGCCGTGAAGCTGCGCCGGGGGGCGCGCCCGATCCGGCATTTGGGTTTCTCGCCGATGCGCGTCCGCTCTTTGTTTCGCCCACCGCCGAGCCTTCGCCAAAGAACACTCCTGCTTTTGCATTCGGCAGCGCGGTGCCCAGCGAAGAAGGCTTCGCGTCCATTCCGTCTTCGTTGTTCACGGATATTCCAACATCGCAATCGGCGGACACACTGCAACCGCCTGCACCCACAGTTCCAAGCGCCTTCGGCGGCGTTGATTCTTCGGCGATTCCCGCATTCAGCTTTCTTGAAGAGGCGCGCCCTCTGTTTTCAGATCAACCCGCGCTGCCTGGCCCGGTTCCTGCCGATGCCGCTTCGAGCTTTGGCAATCCCTTTGCAACTCCGCTCGACCTGGGTTCGCCGCAGTTGCCAGGTACGGTAGCGCATGCGCCTGAATTCAGCGCGCAGCCATCTCACGATGGTGCAAGTCAGCCGCGGCCGCTTTACGCCTTCGATGGCGTTCCGGTTGTGGCGCCCATTGGCGGACCGCCCGAATTGACGCAGGATCTCGGCCTCTCTTCCAATGCTTTCGACGTGGAGGCGATTCGCCGCGACTTTCCCATCCTTCGCGAAGTCGTCAATGGGCGTCCGCTCATCTGGCTCGACAACGGCGCGACCACACAGAAGCCGCAGTCGGTAATCGACCGGCTCTCGTATTTTTACGAGCACGAAAACTCCAACGTACATCGTGCGGCACACGAATTGGCTGCGCGCGCCACCGATGCCTATGAGTCAGCGCGAGAGAAGACACGCCGGTTCCTCAATGCAGGCTCGTCGCGCGAGATTGTCTTTGTCCGAGGAGCCACTGAGGCCATTAACCTGGTAGCGCAGAGTTGGGGCAGGCGCAACGTTCAGAAGGACGACGAGATCGTCATTACCTGGCTCGAGCATCACGCTAACATCGTCCCTTGGCAAATGCTTTGCGCGGAGAAGGGCGCTCGTCTTCGCGTGGCTCCGGTCGACGATTCCGGCCAGGTGTTGCTGGATGAGTATGAGAAACTGCTGGGACCGAAGACGCGGCTGGTGTCGATCACGCACGTCTCGAATGCCCTGGGCACAGTCGTTCCCGTGAAGGAGATGGTAGAGGCCGCGCATCGCCACGGAGCCCGCGTTCTGGTCGACGGTGCGCAGGCCGTCTCCCACATGCGCGTCGATGTGCAGGCGATCAATTGCGACTTCTACGTTTTCTCCGGGCACAAGGTATTCGCACCCACCGGCATCGGCGTGGTGTATGGGAAGTCCGAAGTGCTGGATAACATGCCGCCGTGGCAAGGTGGGGGCAACATGATTCAGGACGTGACTTTCGAGAAGACGCTCTACCAACCGCCTCCGCAGCGCTTTGAGGCCGGCACTGGCAACATTGCCGATGCAGTTGGATTGGGTGCCGCGATTGACTATCTCGATCGGGTTGGCATTGCCAATGTCGCGCGCCATGAACACACTCTGTTGACCTATGCTACGGCTGCGCTGCTGCGCATTCCCGCCCTGCACCTCATCGGCACGGCGAAGGAAAAAGCAGGCGTGCTGTCGTTCGTGATGGATGGCTTTCGCACAGAGGAAATTGGCGACTACCTTAACCGCAAGGGCATCGCTGTGCGCGGCGGCCATCACTGCGCGCAGCCGATCTTGCGCCGATTCGGAGTGGAGAGCACGCTCCGCGCAACGCTGGCGCTGTACAACACTTGCGAAGAGATCGATGCTCTCGTCGCGGCGCTTTGGGATCTGCGCCAAGGCCGCAATCCTGGAGTTGCCTGACCGGAACTTAGCTAGAGCAATGTGCGCCAGCGACACGAGGGATGCTGAATCTTAAAGTCGAAATTATGACGGCGACGATTGATCGCTGATGGAAAATGTCTGCGAAGCCGAGCCCTTCGCCGCAATCAGGAAGAGGCGCAACTGATTGCGGCGGAGGATCCTTGCTGTATGGCTTCGGATGAAAAGCTGATCAGGCAAAGACCTGACGTTGGACAACTCCGGCGACATTGGTGAGCCGGAAGTCGCGCCCTTCATATCGATAGGTCAGCTGCTCGTGGTCAATTCCCATTAGTCCGAGTAACGTGGCGTGCAGGTCATTGATATGCATCCGGCCTTCGACGGCGGTCATGCCGAGCTCGTCGGTGCCCCCATAACTGAAGCCCTTCTTGACTCCAGCGCCGGTCATGAACATGGCGTAGCCGGTGATGTTATGGTCGCGGCCATCCGCGCCCTGCGCAGTGGGCAGGCGGCCAAATTCGGAGCCAAACAGCACAAGAGTATCTTCAAGCAGTCCGCGCTGCGCAAGATCCGTGAGCAATGCTGAGGTAGGTTGGTCGATCATTCGTGATTGATCGATTAGTCCCTGGTGCAGGTTGGTATGGTGGTCCCAGCCGCCCTGCCTGATCTCGACAAAGCGAACGCCGGCTTCACTGAGTCTACGTGCCATGAGGCATTGGCGGGCGAAAGAGCCTTCGAGGCCGGGCTTTACGCCATAGGCATCAAGAACGTGCTGCGGCTCTTTCGAGATATCGAGCAGTTCCGGAACGGAATCCTGCATGCGGAAGCCTAACTCATAGGACTTGATCACTCCGTCGACGGCATCGGGCGCGCCGGGGGCGGATGCGGCTTCGCGGTTGAAGTCCTGAATGAGGTCAAGCTGCTGTCGTTCAAGGTTTTTCTCGGTTGCTGGCTTGATATTTGGCATGAAGCCCTGATCAGTTATTGCAGTGCCCTGATAGTAGGCGGGAAGAAATGCGCTGCCATAGTTCGCCGCTCCGCCAAACGCGATGGGCGGATTAATGGTTATATAACCGGGCAGATTTTGATTGTCGGTGCCAAGTCCATAAAGAAGCCACGATCCCCAGCTGGGACGAGTTAGTGCGGCGTTGGCGCTACCGGTGTGTAACTGCACAACGGCCTGAGGATGGGCTGGGGTGTCGGTGTAAAGGCCGCGCAGAAAGCATAGTTCGTCGGCATGCGTGGCGATGTTAGGAAGCAGCTCAGAAAAGTGAGCGCCTGAGTTACCGTACTGTTTGAATTTGAATCTCGAAGCGGTGATGGTGCCACCGCCCGGACCAGCCTTGCCGTTGCTTTTCTCTAGCTCCGGCTTGTATTCGAAGGTGTCCACACTCGAAATGGCGCCTTCCATGAACAGGAAGATGATGCGCTTGGCTTTGGCGGGAAGAGGCGGCCGCTTGGGGGCAAGCGGATTGTTGGCGTTGAATTCCTGGGCTGCAGCTTTTTTCGCAACAGAGCCGAGGAGTCCGGCCAAGGCCAGCTGACCGAAACCGGCACCGGCGGCACGCAGCAGGCTGCGGCGAGAGACGACGAAAGGATTCTGTTCAGACATATTCTGTATTCTCCATTTTCCTGGTGCTGGATATTGGATTTAGCGAACGAATTGAAACTCCGCGGAGCCATAGAGCGATTGCACAAATGCCGCCCACGCTGCCTTCTTCGCTGAATCGGGGAAGACGATGATAGGAGCTTCGTCTGCGAATTGCTTACTGGTATCGTCGGGATCGTCCTGGCCTAGATTGTCAGAGCGGATAATGCCAGCGGTAATGTCGGGCGCTTGATTGTTGGCCGGAGTACTTGCCTCGTCACCGGCTTGAACACTGTGGTTTTCAGTGGCCGGGGAAGTGTGAGGATGCGCTTTGAGCCATGACGCTGAGTATTGTGCAAGGAACGCTTTGACTCTCACGATTTCTTGAGACGAGGGGTCGCGAGCGAGCGTCCGTTCGTATACTTGGCGGATTCGCTGCGCATCGTTTGAGTGCCCTGCGGTGAGCAGGTTGTTCACCAGGTCCAACGACTGCTCGCGGACGAAGGGTGAATTGAGCATGAAAAGCGCCTGTGTTGGAACGGTTGTTTCCTCGCGCTGGCCGGTGACAAGAGTCTGCGAAACGGGATCGAATGCCGCAAGGGGACGCGGAACTTCGCCGCGGAGTTGCGGAAGATAAATGCTCCGATAGGGACTGCGATCGGCCGCCTGCAGAATGGAGTGGACAGCGGGGCCGTCGTCGCGCATCTCGATGACTCTCAGTGCCATTGAAGGAGAACCGTTGGGGTGATTGAGATTGAGCCGGCCGGAGGATTGAAGGATGCTATCGCGAATCTCCTCGGCTTCCAGGCGGCGAGGAGCATGACGCCAGATGAGGTGATCGGCCGGATCGATATCGCGATAACCGGCAGGGACGTCGGCGCCGAGCCGATAAGCGCGAGTAAGGACGATCTCACGAATGAGTTTCTTGGTCGACCATCCATTCTGGATGAAGTCCTGTGCGAGATAGTCGAGAAGTTGAGGATTGGCTGGTTGGTCGCCCATGGAACCGAAGTTATCTACGGTGCTGACTAACCCGATGCCGAAGAGGTGCTGCCATACACGGTTGACATAGACGCGCGGCGTGAGCGGATTCTCAGGATTGGTAATCCACTGCGCCAGTTCAAGGCGGCCGCTGTGATCTGCGGGAATCTTAGGCGCGTTTGCAAGGCTGACCAGCGAAAGGAACCCGCGCGGTGAGACCGGCCCATGACGTTCTTCAACGCCGCGAATGCGCACTGCGGTGTCGGTGATGGCGCCATCGCGTGCGCTGTGAACCCCGTAGCCGAGTTCGCCCAAATCATTGGTAAGTTTTAGCTCCTCGCTGAGATGGATGTAGTCCTTCGCCAACGCTGCACGCTGCTTCTTATGTTCGTCGCCCATTGTTGGAACGCTCGCGCTGGCCTTCAGTTCCGCTTCATATTTCTGATCGAATTCATCCAGAGCTTTTTTTGCGGCATCCGTCTGAGTTTTGAGTTTGTTGACCTGATCCTGTGGAACCTTGGGAGCCTTGTCTGCGTCGCTCAGGTAGCCAAGTAACTTCGGTTCGTAGTACTGCAGACTGGCGCCGCCCATTTTGCTACCGAGACCGGCAGCATCTGTAGTGCTGGTGAAGATGCTGGCAAGGGCATAGTAATCCGTGGTCGGAATGGGGTCGAACTTGTGATCGTGGCAGCGGGCGCAAGAAACCGTCAGTGCCATCGTGGAGCGTGTGACCGTGTCGATCTGGTCATCGACATTGTCCATTTTGAAGCGGGCTTTGAAGCGCTGATTTACATCCTTCGGGCCCAGAGCGAGATAGCCAGTGGCAATCAACAGACGGTCGCGCTCGACTGGCGTTGCGGCAGGAAGGAGATCGCCGGCAATTTGTTCCTGGATGAAGCGGTTGTACGGAACGTCTCTGTTCACCGCATCAATGACGTAATCGCGATATCGCCACGCATTGGGGTAGGGCATGTTGCGCGATGGGCCGGAGGACTCGGCGTAGCGCGCCACATCGAGCCAATGACGTCCCCATCGTTCGCCGTACTGAGGCGAGGCAAGCAGACGATCTACGAGCTTTTTATAGGCCTGAGGTGAATGATCTATTTCAAACGCCTTGACTTCTGCTGGAGTTGGCTGGAGTCCGGTCAGGTCGTACCTCAGGCGGCGAATCAGAGTTGTCGGATCCGCGTCCTTGACCGGTGCGAGTTTCTTTTCTTCCAGTTTGGCAAGGACAAAGTGGTCGATATTGCTTTGAGGCCATGCTGCGTTTGTCACCGCGGGTACGGTGGGATTTGTAAGCGGCTGCCACGACCACCACTTAGTTCTCAGCTTTTTGTAATTCTCAGCGATGCGCGCTGGAGTCTGCGGAAGCTTCTCGGTTTCATCTGGCCACGCTGCACCATTCTTGATCCATGTTTCCAGAATCGCAATTTCTTCGGCAGGCAAAGCTTGAGCGCTTTCCTGGGGCATGCGCTTCTTGACGTCTGCGCTCTTGACACGTTCGAGCAGCAGGCTTTTTTCCGGATGACCGGGAGCAATGACCGGGCCATCGTTACCGCCTGTGAAGATGGCGATGCCAATATCCACGCGCAGTCCGCCAGCTTCCTTGAAGGCATCGGAGTGGCAGTTGTAGCAGCGATTTACAAGAATCGGGCGGACATTCTTTTCGAAGTAAGCAAGTTGCTCCGGCGACGCTGGGCGCGGATAAGGGATCGGTTTGGCGACGCGATTGGCTGCGGTCTTGGCGTGTGTGGTTAGATCGGCGGAAGCGGAGGCATCTTTGCTTGCGGGCCACAGGGCTCCCTGAGCGATCCATGCCTTCAGGTCGGCGATCTCTTTTTCGGAGAGCGGTTCATTTTCGCCTTTGGGCATGCGCGCTTTGGTGGGGTCATCGGCGAGGATGCGATGGATGAGAAGGCTGTTGCCGGGGTCGTCGGGAATAATTGCCGGGCCGGATTTGCCACCAGTCAGGAGGGCATCGCGATCATCGAGGCGTAGCCCGCCAGCGGACCGGGTATCCGCAGAATGGCAGTCGTAGCAGTGAGTGATAAGGATCGGCTGGATGTTCTTCTCAAAGAAGGCCGTCTGCTCAGGCGTCGGAGCCTGTTGAGTTGTTGCCGCCTGCTGGCCCGAGGGCGAGGCGGCGACAGGGCTGAGGAGGCTGGGAAGGGCCAGGCCACCAAACAACAAACTACCAACAATGAGCGCCGGATAAACCGGGAAGGCTCTCCTGAATTTCGATCTCATGTATAAAACCCTTAAATCGCAAGAAGATGCGCCTGTGCAGCTTGAGGAAGTTAATATCTCTGACAAGCCAGACACACGCAGTGCCTGTGCAGGCAATGCATGCTGATTGAAATCAGAGAAATGTTTTTAGGAGGGAGATGTTT
>Ga0302275_10001714_pt1 | contig 23454 bp, 13 predicted proteins | sample III_Bog_N2_2_FD_200229 | JGI IMG/M metagenome (GOLD analysis project Ga0302275, IMG submission 200229) | Peat permafrost microbial communities from Stordalen Mire near Abisko, Sweden - III_Bog_N2_2 | ecosystem: Environmental > Terrestrial > Soil > Wetlands > Peat | place: Sweden: Abisko... | reverse complement strand
ACCAGGCGATCCGGCTTATCGACGGCGGCATTGCGAGAGCCCCATGGATGCAGTTCGAGCACTCCGAGCTGGGCCAGTTCGACGAGGGCCTTCGATGTGGAGAGTGTAATGTACGGCTCGGCCGCTCCGGTCTTCTTATCGATGATCTCGATGCTGCCAATGTCGTCGGGAAGCATGGAATTCTTGTGCTTCTGATAGAAGCATGATTTCGCCGTGCCGTCGATGCAGCGCACCAGTGTGAGCGGCCGGCCTTCAATATAAGGCAGCATGTGGGTCGCCACATCCATGTAGTAGTGGGCCAGCCCGTTCTTTGTCAACCCGGAGTCGGTGTCCAGCACTTTGTCGGGGTGAGTGAGGCGAATGGGCAGGGAGTCTTGTGCGCTCGCTGCCTTCGATGAGACGCGCTTGGCGGCAACCGCTCGCGGCTTGACCTTCACAAACGCGTCTGCCTTCATTTCGCCTTTCCCATTCTCAGCACCGACCGTTTCGCGGCGAACTTCCTTTGCGGGCTTGTCTTCGCGAAGGCCTTTGAATGCTGCCTGCCGGACAAGATTGTCGGCTGTCCACGTCGCAAACGAAATTTGTGCAACCAACTCGGGACTTACCCAGCGCGCTCCTCTGCCGGCGCTCGCAGAAATCCCGTCAAAGGACGATTCCTTGCGAGCGAGCTTATCGAGGCGATCGCGCATCATTCGATGCGTTTTCTGCGTGAATCCAGTGCCGCTGCGTCCGGCGTAAATCAACTTGCCTGCGCGGTAATATCCCAACAGCAGTGCGCCAATGCCACGGGTTCCATTCGACGGAAGCGTGAAGCCGCCAATCACCAATTCCTGCTCATGGTGGCATTTCAGCTTCAGCCAGGAGCTCCCACGCCCCGATGAATAGCGGGCGTCCGCGAGCTTTGAAATGATCCCTTCTGCTCCCAGGCGGCAGGCGTGACTGAAAACAGCATTGCCATCGCCATCAAGATGGTCGCTCACCCGCAGAGCTCCGCAGGTTGACGCGCTGGCGATCAGCCTGGCCAGAATTGATTTTCTATCGATCAGCGGTAGCCCCCTGAGATTGCGGCCGTCGAGATGAAGGAGATCGAAGACAAAATAGGTCAATTCACTCTCGGCGCCATCCTGAAACGCGGCCTGGAGTTCCGCAAAACTTGACGATCCATCCTTTGACAATACGACCACCTCACCATCGAGCAGAGCGCTCTTGGCCGGGATGGTTGCAAGCGCCAGGGCAATCGACTTCATGCGATGCGTCCAGTCGAGGCCGGTGCGCGTGAGCAGGTGCACGACTGCCTTCCCTCGCTGCCTGAGCAAGCGCGCCTGGATCCGGTAGCCGTCAAGCTTCAACTCGTGAACCCAGAGATCGCCGACGGGTGGGACCTTCGCCAGAGTGGCAAGCTGCGGCGCAATGAACTGCGGCAACTGCTCGAGGGGCGCGGTTGCAACCCCAAATCCGCGCTTGAGAGTAGTGGCTTTTGACTTCGACGGCTTCGGCTGCCCGACCTTGGCCGCTTTGGGAACGGAAGGTTGATTTTGGATGGAACTCCAGACCCGGCCCTTTGCACTGGCGATCTCGTCCATCGTGCGCCCGGAGACAACGCTGTCGGGTGCTTCATCTGTGATGGGCTCATCGTCCGGACCGCGTTCCTCTGCGTCGTGCTCTTTGATCAAAAGCCAGTTGGGCTTTTCCTTGCCGGCGGCGCGGCCCGCCATGCGGATGAGAACCCAGTTGCCCTTCAGCTTTTCGCCGTGCAGCGCGAACTTCAAGTTGCCCTTCTTCAGTCCCTCCGCAACGTCCCCGTGGGACTGCCACGTTCCGCGGTCCCAAACCATCACGGTGCCCCCACCGTACTGGCCTTTCGGGATGATGCCCTCGAAGCCGCCGTATTCGAGCGGATGGTCCTCGACCTCAATGGCGAGGCGCCTGTCGCCGGGAAAATAGCTTGGCCCCCTGGCGACAGCCCAACTCTTCAGGACGCCTTTCCAGGCGAGGCGAAGATCGTAGTGGAGCCGCGTTGCCGCATGCTTTTGAACGACAAACGGCAACCCGGCGGACGCATTTGCATTTTGCTTCCGCGGCGAGCTTCCAGCGGGCTCAGTAGTTTTCGCGAAGTCCCGCATAGAGCGGTAGCGGGCCAACTGCGCACCCACTGCGCCTGAAGGCTCTTTGTGCGGCCTGTTTTGCTTTTTAGCCATGGAGAATCACTCAGGCAGATTTCCGCCGCTTATCTGCGACTCGCGCACGAGTTTGGATCAGCCTTGGTCCAGGCTTCTCTTTGGCCGCGCCGGCACCGGCCCGCGCCACCGGCTTTCTCTTCTCCGGCGGCTCCTTGACGCTGCGACGAAGCGCATCCATCAGGTCAATGACTTTTCCGCGCTGAGCAGGCTGCTGTTTGGGTGCTGAGATATGCTTCAGCTTGGCGTCCACAAGTTCACGCAGTGCGACTTCGTAATCATCGGTGAACTTCTGCGGATCAAATGCTTTCGTTTTCCGCTTGATCAGCTCCTTAGCCAATGCCAGCTGCTCTTCATCCACTCTGCCTGTCTTCATTTCAGAGAAGTACTCTGCGGCGCTTCGAATTTCCTCCGCATAGCGCAGAGAGTAACCCATCAAACCGGCGAGCCGCGCATCGGAGGGCGCGGCTATCGCAATCAAATGCTCCCGGCCGCCGACCGCGATTTTGCCGAGGCCGGCCTTGCCTGTCTGCTGCAATGCCCTCTGGACGACGGCAAAAGCACCGGCCTGGGCTGCGCTTTCCGGCAGCACAAAATATGGCTTGTCAAATAAAGCCGGGTCCAACTCGTCAAGATCAACGAACTGCTGAATCTCGATCGCGCTTCGCGAGGCAATTCTCAATTCCGCAATTTCCGCCGGTTCAATTTGTATGTACTCACCCTTCGCATATTCATAGCCCTTGACGATGTTTTCGCTTTCGACCGGCTGCTCGCCAGAGGCGGAAACCTTCTGATGGCGGACTCGCTCCCCGGTGCTGCGGTCGATCTGGTGAAAGCGAATTTCGGACTTTGCCTCCACGGCCGGAAAGAGCTGGACAGCGAAGGACACCAGAGAAATCTGAATGTGGCCTGACCAGAATGGACGCGGCATACGCAGTACTCCCTGCCCCTGTCAGATGCCCGTTGGCATGGCGAGTTGCCCGCAGCGAATTGCGCGCGTGCGCCGTCGGGCTCAATCCCGGTTGCAGTTTGCAGCCAAAAAACCCCTGCGCCAGGAGCCGCGTCTTATCGAATTGAATTATGGTGGTGGCATCGCGATGATACGAAGACTTAAATCCGGCCAATTCCGCCTGTATTCGCGCAAGCGGGATCCCTCGACCGGCAAACGCCGCAACCTGGGCACCTTTGACTCGCTTGAGAAGGCAAAGTTACACGAACGCGAGGTTCAGTACTTCAAGCGCCGCTAACCCGCGCTGGCTGGAGTATGGTTCAAAAGATACCCTGCCCTGGCGCGTCCTGCCGAAGCTGACCACGGCATGACGGCACGGAGGGAATGATGAGACCACGCCCCAGACGGAGAGCCTCGGTTACGGTTGTTGAAGTATCTTTGAGTGGTACGCCTCGCGACGGGAATGGATGGCTGTATCCCAGCGGGTCCGCATCCAACGATGCAAGGCGGGTGCAAGGAGATGGCATGCGTTCGCAAAAGCGTCTTTTGAACACTCCGATCACGCGCGACACGGACATAACGATCACCCTTGATGGCGCCGCCGTGGCAGCGGTTGCGGGCGAGTTGCTGGTGGAGACGGTGAACCGCGCACGGCCGGGCCGGAGTCTGGCCCAGGTCTGTTATCACCCGCAGATGGGCCCGATTCAATCGTGCGATACCTGCATGGTTGAGGTGGACGGCGCACTGGTCCGGGCCTGTGCCACCGAGGCGGCCGCAGGGATGCGCGTTGAGACCAGCAGCGATCGCGCAGATGTGGCGCAGCGCGATGCATTCGATCGCATCCTGGAAAATCATCAGCTCTATTGCACTGTTTGCGACAATAACAATGGCAATTGCACGGTCCACAATACGACCGGCAATCTTGAAGTGAAGCACCAGGTGCGCGCCTATCGCGAAAAGCCGTTTGTGCAGGATCACTCCAACCCCTTCTACCGCTACGACCCTGACCAGTGCATTCTCTGCGGGCGGTGCGTGGAGGCGTGCCAGAATGTGCAGGTCAATGAGACGCTGACGATCGATTGGGAGAGCGATCATCCCCGCGTGCTGTGGGACGGGGGCGAACAGATTGCCGGATCATCGTGCGTGAGTTGCGGTCACTGCGTTACCGTGTGCCCGTGCAATGCGCTCATGGAAAAGTCGATGCTGGGCCATGCGGGCTACCTGACGAGCCTGCCGCCGGCCGTGCTGAATTCGATGATCAAGACCGTGAAAGCGATTGAGCCGGCGGTGGGCTATGGGCCGATCCTGGCCCTGTCTTCGCGTGAAGCCGCAATGCGTGAACTGCGGGTGAAACGAACCAAAACGGTGTGCACCTTTTGCGGTGTCGGCTGCTCGTTTGACGTGTGGACACGAGACCGGAACATTCTGAAAATCGAGCCCGCGGACGGACCGGCGAATGGAATTTCGACCTGCGTGAAAGGGAAATTCGCATGGGACTACATCAACTCTGAAGACCGGCTGGCGACGCCGCTGATACGAACCAGGACCCCGGACGGCACCGATACCTTTCGCGAGGCAACATGGGACGAGGCACTGGATCTGATTGAAAGGAAGTTCAAGCAGATTCGCGCAGAAGACGGGCCGGATGCGCTGGCGTTTATCTCCTCGTCAAAATGCACGAATGAAGAAAGCTACCTGATGCAGAAGCTGGCGCGAGCGGTGGTGGGCACGAACAATATCGACAACTGCTCGCGCTACTGCCAGACTCCGGCGACGATGGGACTGAGCCGTACGGTGGGGTATGGCGGCGATAGCGGTTCGATTGCGGATATTGAGAAGGCTGCGCTCGTGGTGATCATTGGTTCCAACACCGCGGAGAGCCATCCGGTGCTGGCAACGCGGGTGAAGCGCTCGCACAAGCATCGCGGCCAGCGGCTCATTGTGGCGGACCTGCGCAAGCACGAGATGGCCGAGCGCGCGGATGTTTTCCTGCGGCCGAAGCCGTCAACCGACGCGGTGTGGCTGAATGCGATTGCCAGGTACATCCTCGACCAGGGTTGGCACAAGCAGGAGTTCGTGACCCGGTGGGTAGACGGGTTCGAGGACTATAAGCGGTCCCTTGAACCGTACACGCTGGAGTTTGCCGAGCGGACGACAGGCCTGTCGCGTGACCTGCTCGAGCGTGTGGCAAAGGAAATTGCTGAAGCCGAAAGCGTGTGCATTCTTTGGGCGATGGGCGTGACGCAGCACTGCGGCGGGTCGGATACGTCGACTTCGATTTCAAATCTTCTGCTGCTGACCGGAAACTACATGCGGCCCGGAACCGGAGCCTATCCGCTGCGGGGACATAACAATGTGCAGGGCGCGAGCGACTTCGGTTCGATGCCCGATTCCTATCCCGGCTACCAGAAGATCGCGGAAGGAGGAAATCGAAGCAAGTTCGAGGCGGGCTGGGGCGTAAAGCTGCCGACGAGCAAAGGCCTGGACAACCACGAGATGATCCGCGCCATCCATGACGGCAAGCTGCGCTCGATGTACATCAAGGGTGAAGATACGATCACCTCCGACGCCAATTCCAACGACGTGGCAATCGCTTTCAAGAAGCTCGAATTCATGGTGATGCAGGACGTGAATTTCTCCGAGACCTGCGCCTATGCGGACGTAATCCTTCCCGCATCTCCGTCGCTTGAGAAGGAGGGCACGTTTACCAATACCGAGCGGCGCATGCAGCGGCTGTACAAGGCACTGGAGCCGCTTGGGGATTCGAAGCCGGACTGGGAGATCATTCAGCTGATCGCCAACCGCATGGGCGCCGGATGGAAGTATCGGCACCCATCCGAAATCATGGATGAGGCAGCGGCGCTGACGCCGATCTTCGCAGGCGTCAACTACGAGCGACTGGAGGGCTACAAGAGTCTGCAGTGGCCGGTCCAAAAGGACGGGACCGACTCTCCTGTTCTGTTTACAGAGAAGTTTCCGTTCCCTGATGGTAAGGCGCACTTCCACCCGATTGAATGGGTCGAGCCATGCGAGGTTGACAGCGACGAGTTTCCCAATCACCTGAACAATGGCCGACTGCTGGAGCATTTCGAGCAGGGCTCGATGACCTACCGAACCAAGGGCATCAAGCGCATGACGCCGAGGAACTTTGTTGAAGTATCGCCCGAGCACGCCGCGGCGCGGGGCATGGAGACCGGCACAGTGGTGCATTTGCGCAGCCCGGCCGGCGAGGCAACGGTGCCGGTGCTGGTGACGGATCGCGTGCAAGGATCACAGCTTTATATGCCGCTGAACTCCGTTGTTCAACCGGTGAATCGCTTGACGGGCGCGCAGGTTGACCGGGCCACGCACACGCCGGCGTACAAGGAAACGGCTGTGCGCATGACGATTGTGGAGCAGACCGGCCCCAGCCCTTTGCCGGCGGAGAATTTTCGCAACGGCAAGCGGACGCCCCAGGCGGGCGTGGAGATTGAACGCAAGTGGAGACGCGCGGATTATCGATTGCCGGGCGAAGGCCCCGGCGATAAGCTGGTGCAGATCAAGACGACGACGGTTTAGAGCAGTTTCAGAATTTGTGTGGTGCTGCGCGACGGCTGATTACAGCGGGAAGGGATATGCGCATTGCTGAAGCAGACGATTCACGCATGCCGTGACGCGCTTATCGAGCGCTTCGACGGCCAGCAGTTTCATGCGAGCCAGGATGTGCTGGCGGTCGAAGAGCCGCTGGAAATTCGCCTGGTGTATGGACCGGCGCATGCGCGGCAACTGAAGTCCATCTCGGTCACCATGCGGACGCCGGGTAGCGACGGCGAGTTGGCGGCGGGTTTTCTGCTGACGGAAGGCGTGATCCGCGATGGGCTGGAGATGGACTCAATCTCTGCGGACTCGATCTCCGCAGACTCAACTTCCGGGGAACCGATGCAGCCTGCAACGGACGCGGAGGCGCGGAGCCGCTCGGCGGGAAATGGGATCACCGTGGAGCTCGCGCCCACAGTTGAGGTGAGCCTGGGAACGCTTCAGCGTAACTTCTACACAACGTCAAGCTGCGGGATCTGCGGCAAGGCCTCGCTGCTGGCCCTTCGAACGATATGCCCGCCGCGGCGCATGAACGATTTTGCAATCGATTCCGACACACTTTGCCGACTGCCAGCGAGACTGCGCGAAGCGCAAGGGGTCTTCAATCGCACAGGCGGACTGCACGCTGCCGGACTGTTCAGCAGCGCGGGAGAGCTGGACGAAATGCGCGAGGATGTTGGACGGCACAATGCCGTCGACAAGGTTATAGGCGCGGCGCTGCTCGCAGATCGCGTGCCGCTCACAGACCGCTTGCTGCTGCTCTCCGGCAGGGCGAGCTTTGAGCTGCTGCAGAAAGCCGCGATGGGTGGCATTCCCATGGTGGCGTCGGTTGGGGCGCCGTCCAGCATGGCGGTCGATGTAGCGCGCGAGTTCGACATTACCCTGGTGGGCTTTCTACGCGATAACCATTTCAACGTGTATCACGGGAGTTCGCGGATTCTAACTCGAGAGCTGACACGGGGCTCCGACCTAAGGTGAGAGTCCGTCGAAACGACCTAGCGTGACTTTGCCTTGCTGCTGCTGGGCTTGGTCAGGTTTTCGGCCAGGAAAAGTCCAGCCTTGCCGCCGCTGACGATATCAAGATTTCCATTGCCGTTGCTATCGATGACGGCAATCTGCATTCCTCCGCCCATGCGGCCGCCGTAGTCGACAATGTGGCGGATCCATTCCACGCCGCCGTTGCCGGGCCCGCTTGCTGTTGCATCGGTAGGCGCTGCTTTGCGCCACTCGTACCAATAGAGGCCAATCGGCTCTCGTTCGCCTGGGTCAGCACCATTGTGCGCGAAGTAGCGCTTGCCGGTGATGAGATCGGGCTGCCCGTCGCCGTTCAAGTCCACGAGCAACGACGCGTGGGCCTGCGACCAGGTGTTGTCGATCACGTGCTGAATCCAGTGCCCGTCCTCGGTCTGCTCATACCAGGCCAGCCCGTAGTCATGGGCCATGCCGGCCAGCATATCCTTGCGGCCGTCGCCATTGATGTCGAGCAGATACATGCGGCCGAACAGGCAGTTGCGATGGGCCGGCGCTGCATTCGACACCGGCGCATCGCTGTGCCCTGCGGCAGAAATCGGATGCGTAGCCCAGTCCGTTGGATGAAACTTCCAGTCGCCAGGAGCATGAATATCGGGCGGCGCTTCAAGCCATCCTTCAGGCGTAAGAATATCCATCCTGCCATCGCCGTTGACGTCGCCCACGCCGATGCCGTGGCCAAAGCTCTTTTGCGCAATGACGTGCTTCACGAACTTTCCGTTTACGAGTTCGAACCATGCAAGCGGTACGTCGGGTCGGTCGAACTCGGGGAGCAGTTCGAGCGCCTTGCCATCATTGTTGAGATCGACGAGGAATGCGAACTCCGTTGGGCCGCTCGAGTCGATCTCGGTCACCTTCCACGGGCCGCCGCTCTTGCCCGGGTTCCTCAGCCAGACGATGTTATGCGCGAAGTAACTGAACTGCACGACGTCGATCCAGCCGTCGCCGTCCACATCCATGGCAACGTCGGTGAAGTTGTCGACATAGCCATGACTGTAATCGATCTCACGCAGCGGATGTTTCTTCCACGTCGGCGCCTCGTACCAGCTGTCCCCGGAGATGATGTCGGGCTTGCCATCGTTGTTCAGGTCAGCCACCGCGACCGTTTCGCTGTAGCCGGGGTCGATCATGTGGGTACGGAAGGCGATGTCTGCCGGCCGGCTCGCCGCATGAGCTGCGCATGCCAGAACAATCAAAGCCATCGGAAGAAGCAGGGCTGATTTTTGCATCGGTTGAGGCACTCCGTGGTACGGGCTTTCGCAGAATGGGGTCACGCGCTTAACGAACGCGTGACCCCATTTCAAGTGGGTCTACACATACGATACGCTGACGCGGATACAAGGTGCAGCCAGAATCACAGCAGCCGAGGAGCGGAGACCGGCTCACTGCGGAGCGTACCCCGGAATTTCTCCAAAGACAGGGTCGGGATCGGCAAAGTAGCATTGATGCAAAATGATGAAGCGTTTGCATCTCCCAATACTGTTGTTAGCCTTTGCGTCGGTTGCGCCGGCACAGTCCGCGCAGGAAACAACCTTCACCGGACAACCTGCCACCTTGCTAGCCAACGACAAGCTGCAAGTAACCATCATGACGCAGGGCGGAGCGATCGCCAGCGTCGTGCTTGCCGACGATCCGCAAAGACAGAATCCGATGTGGGCGGGTGACGCGCGAGAACGCGCCGGCGGCAAATTCAACGGCATCCTTGGGCACTTCGTCGCCGTAGATGGCTTTGGACAACCGTCTGCCGAGGAGCGCGCCGCGGGACTGCCCCAGCACGGCGAAGCGCACACCATAAAAATGGCGGTCACTTCTTCGAGAGACGCAGAGGGCTCGTCACTGAGCCTCACCGGGAAACTGCCCATCGTCGAGGAGAACTTTACCAGGACCTTTCACATCGTCTCAGGCGAGAGCGTTGTTTATGTCGACAGCGTGCTCGAAAATCTGCTGGGCTTTGATCGTCCCATCACCTGGGCGGAGCACGCAACGATCCAGGCGCCGTTTGTAAAGCCGGGTGTCGCGTTCGTCGGCGTTTCCGGCTCTCGCTCGCAAACCAAGCCCTCGATATTCACTCCGATGGTCCCACCCATACCAGGCTCGATGCCGCAAGCGGCAGCGGCTGGGCCTGCTTCACTGCCTGAGCTCGTTGCAGGCCGACAGGGACACGGAGGTGATATGACGAGGCTGGCCGACGGCGTGGATTTCACCTGGCCGATGGCTCCCGGCGCCGACGGCGAGCCGGTTGACATGACTACGTTCCCCGCAAACCTGCCGCAGACCGATCTCACCGCCACGCTGCTCGATCCAACGCGGAGCCTGGAGTGGGTGGCAACCATCAATACGGAACAGGGACTGATCTATGGATATCTCTTCCGCCGGGAAGATTATCCGTGGATTCAGATGTGGGGAAGCTATCCGTCAATCGATGGGCTGGTGAAAGGGATGGAATTCGGCACGCAGCCTTACGACGTAAACAAATCCACCGTCCTTGACGCTGGTCCCTTGTTCGGCACGCCGACATCTCGCTGGCTACGCGCGAAGGGAAAACTCGAAACCCATTTCCTGTTTTATTACGCTCGTATTCCTGACGGCCTCAAGAAGGTTGATGACGTGCGGCTGGAGAATCAGCAAATCGTCATCGAGGACCACGGCAATCGCAAGACCGTGACGCTCGCTGCCTCGCGCGGTCTTGATTGACCAAGCACGCGCCGTGATTTTCTGCGTGTCTGGCTTCTGACGGAAATTGTGAAGAATTCTCGGCCGATGCTCACAAACCTCGCGAGCACCAGCCGAATCAACGCCAAGTCTTCAGGATTGGCTATAGCAGTTTCGGAATTACTGTAGACCGGAGGCAGGAGCTTGAGTGGTTCTTCATGAAGAAAAAGCCACCCCGCACGCCGTCTCGTAGGACCACACAAATTCCGAACCTGCTCTAGGAGCAGCCGCTGGTAGAGCCGCAGCTCATGCAGCGGTAGCAGCTGCCGTTGCGAACCATGATGGCGCCGCAGGTCGGGCAGCTGGGCGCGTCGCCCATCTCGTACATCTCACGCATGGCCTCTGAGGCGTGATAGATGCCGCGATCTTTCAGCTCAGGGCCGTGAGTGGGAGCGGGCGCCGCGCCGCCGCGGGCCTGCGGATCGGGGGCGATACCGCCGCCAGCCGATGCGCCGCCAGGCTGGCCGTTGACGTGGTTGAGACGCTTGGCCACTTCCTCGGCCAGTCGGGCGAGATTGTTATGCGAGGCAGCCGATTCGTCGTCCGCGTCAGCGTCGGGAATGAGGCTGGGCGGTGCGGCAAGCTGCTGCGCCTGCGGAATTCCGATCCCTGCAAACAGCGTGAGCTGGGTGCCGGAGAGGAAGCGCAGATTGAGCCAGCGGAAAATGTAGTCCATCAGGCTCTTGGCGTAGCCGATCTGCTCGTTGCCGGTCCAACCGGAGGGCTCGAAGCGGGTGTGCGCAAATTTTTCGCAGAGCACCTTGAGCGGCACGCCGTGCTGAAGAGCGAGGGAAATCGAGGTAGCGAACGCGTCCATCAGGCCAGAGACCGTGGAGCCCTCTTTGGCCATCTTAATAAAGATCTCGCCTGGCTGCCCGGTGGGATAGAGGCCGACCGTGATGTAGCCCTCGTGGCCGCCAACGGAGAACTTGTGGGTGATGGAGGCGCGCTCCTCCGGCAGCCGATGACGAACGGCGCGAGGGGGACCATTGGGGTCTTGCGCGGGATCTTTGGGTTGGGTGGTCATGACGGGCGAAGCGGTGAGCACAGGCACGGCAGCAGCCTTGGCAATCTGATCCAAAGCATACTGGAACGCCGCGGCAGCCGCAATGACATGCTTGGCCGTGACCTCAAGCTTCTCGCCAATCTTGGCTTCGAGCACCTTGAAGTCCGCTTCGGCAACCGGCTGGTTGGCCGCCAGTTGCGCAAGCACGCGAGCGCCGACAGCATCCAGAGCCGACGGCTCTTTCTTCGCGTCCATGCTGGTGTTGAGCGGCTGCGTGCCCTTGGAGCCGTCGCGGTAAATGGCCACTGCCTTGATGCCCTGACGCCAGCTTTCGGCGTAGGCCTCGGCTACGTCTTCCACGCTCGCCTCATGGGGCAGGTTCACGGTCTTCGAGATCGCGCCGGAGAGGAACGGCTGCGTAGCGGCCATCATCTTGATGTGGCCCATGTAATTGATGGAGCGGGTGCCCTTGGCCGGTTTGAACGAGCAGTCGAACACGGCCAGGTGCTCGGGCTTGATGCCGGGCGCGCCTTCAATGGTGCCGGTGGCGTCAATGTAGCTGACGATGGCGTTGACTTCGTCGTTGTCGTAGCCGAGCTTGAACAGCGCCGCCGGCACGGTGTTGTTGACGATCTTGATCATGCCGCCGCCGACCAGCTTTTTGTACTTCACGAGCGCGAGGTCGGGCTCAATGCCGGTGGTGTCGCAGTCCATCATGAAGCCGATGGTGCCGGTGGGCGCGAGCACAGTGACCTGCGAGTTGCGATAGCCGTACTTTTCGCCGAAGATGAGCGCCGTGTCCCAGCTCTCGCGACTGGCGTCAATGAGCGCGTCGAGCTGCGGGACGTTGAATGGCTCACCACTCTGGCGGCTCTTGCCGATGTTGTTCACTTCGGCGCGATGCATGCGGATCACGTCGAGGAAGGGCTCGCGGTTGACGTAGTAGCCGGGGCAGGCGCCGCCCTGGCGCTCAACCGATGCGGTAAGCGGTGTAGCCGAAGCGATGGGCGGGCAGTTGGCAGCAACGACGGCCGACTGCAGATACGCCTGGCCGCACATGATGGCGGTAAGCGCGGCGGCCAGATCGCGGCCGGCTGCCGAGTCGTAGGGCAGGCCGAAGGCCATCAGCAGCGCACCCAGATTGGCGTAACCCAGGCCCAGCGGACGATAGTCATGCGAGTTGCGGGAGATGGCCTCAGTCGGATAGCCGGAGTTGTCGACCAGGATCTCCATGGCGGTGATGACCACCGTGATGGAGTGCCGGTACGCCGCAATGTCAAACACGCCTGCCGGGCTGACATACTTCATCAGGTTGAAGCTGGCCAGGTTGCAGGCGGAGTTGTCGAGGAACATGTACTCCGAGCATGGATTCGACGCATTGATGCGCGCCGTGTTCTTGCTGGTGTGCCACTTGTTGATGGTGGTGTCGAACTGCATGCCGGGGTCGCCGCAGAGCCAGGTGGCCTCGGCGATCTTGGTCATGATGGCGCGAGCCTTGAGCGTCTCGACCGGCGCCTTGCTCTTGACGGCGTGCGTGGTGAACTCGCCATCGGCCTCGTAGGCGCGCATGAACTCATCGCTCACGCGGACCGAGTTGTTGGCGTTTTGGAAGAAAATCGACGAGTAAGCCTCGGAGTCCGGGCCCGAACCATCGTAGCCCGCCTTGATCAGCGTAAAGGCCTTGGCTTCTTCCTTGGCCTTGCACTCGATGAAGTCCATGATGTCCGGATGGTCGACGTTGAGGATGACCATCTTGGCCGCGCGGCGGGTCTTGCCGCCGGACTTGATGACGCCGGCAAATGCGTCAAAGCCGCGCATGAAGCTCAGCGGGCCAGATGCTTCGCCGCCGCCCGAAAGCGTCTCCTTCGATCCGCGAATGGTGGACAGATTGGTGCCCGTGCCCGAGCCCCACTTGAAGAGCATGCCCTCGGTCTTGGCCAGGGTGAGGATGGACTCGAGCGAATCCTCAACCGAGTTGATGAAGCAGGCCGAGCACTGCGGATTGCGGTAGCCAGTCGCGGAGTACTGCACGCCGCCGGTAACCGGGTCCCAGTGCCAGTTCTGGCCGTCAGAGAGCGGCTCCAGCCGGTCGCAGCCCACGTTGAACCAGACGGGCGAGTTGAAGGCCACTTTCTGAGTGAGCAGCATGTGCGCCAGCTCATCATGGAAGACGGCCGCGTCTTCCGCACTGGCAAAGTAGCCGCCGGCCACGCCCCAGTCGCGGATCGTCTCAGCCACGCGACCCACCAGTTGGCGAACGCCGCTCTCGCGCTCCGGGGTGCCGATCTGCCCATGCAGGTACTTCGAGGCCACGATGTTGGTCGCTGTCATCGACCAGTCCACGGGGACTTCGACGTCTTTCTGCTCGAAGATCGAGTTGCCCTTGGTGTCGGTGATCGAAGCGGTGCGCTTCTCCCACTGCACGTCGTCATAGGGCGAAGTGCCGGCGGTTGAAAAGCGGCGGTTGAACTTGAGCCCCTTCTGGGTGTAGGGGGTGGTGGGCGCAGAAACGGCAGTTGCGGCAGTGTGCAGCTGGGCCTCGTTCATTGAAAATCCTCTCAATCGGCGACAAAATCGGTGAAAAACTCCGGCCTCAACCGGCACTTGCGGGCCAGGATGGGGTCTTGAAACGACCGGGGCAAAGTACGGGAAACCGGGGGTTTGAAAAATCTTTGAACTGCTGTCGATCAACGGCCTTCCGGCGGCGTATCACGCCGGTTCACATTACAGTCTGTTAACAGCCGCAGATGAAAAAATAGCGCTCCCTGTGGGGCATGTCAACAAGAAACCACAATATCTTGTATTTCCTGCTCATTTGCGGCATCTGGATTCTAAACAGCAGCATTTGCCTGTGGAAAGCTTAGAAACCCCTCATGCGGCGCGGATTTCGTGCTTCGATTTGCCCCAGGTCCGGTGCAAACCAGCACTCGACCGTTGGCCAGTTCCCGTCTTCCGCCTTCCCAATTCCAAAGGTAGTCCTTGCCGGGATGGCGTACAAGGCGCAAAAGCGGTGCAACTGGTGTGCAAGCCTGTGCAGGATGTGGACAACTGCGGCGGACAGGCGGAGAGGGGGTCTCGACGGCAGCCTACTCGAGCGGCTGATAGGCTGGGCTCATGACTGATGATCAGAGTCTGAACTGGAAGCCCATTCCCTGCCCCGTGCCGGTCACGCTGCGGGGCCGCACCGTGGTGCTGGAGCCGCTGACTGCCGAGCGCCATGCGGCGGCCCTGTGGCTGGCCGCACGCGGGCATGACAAGCTGTGGGCGTGGCTGGCAGACGGGCCGTATGAGACCGAGGTGGCCCTGCGCGCGGCGATTGCGCTCAAGCAGAACGCCGCCGGAGCGCTCTTTCTGGCGATTGTGCCCGAGGATGTAGGCGCGGCCGCGGGCTATGCCAGCTTTATGCGCATGGACCCGGCCAACGGCGTGGTCGAGGTCGGCAATATCCTAATGACGCCGGCGCTCCAGCGCACCACGGCGGCCACCGAAGCCATGTACCTGATGGCCCGGCACGTGTTCGAGGACTTGGGCTACCGGCGCTACGAGTGGAAGTGCAATGCGAAGAACGCGCCCAGCCGCCGCGCGGCGCTGCGCTACGGCTTCACCTTCGAGGGCATCTTCCGCCAGCACATGGTGGTGAAGGACAAGAGCCGCGACACGGCGTGGTTCTCGATGCTGGACAGCGAGTGGCCGGCGCGCAAGGCGGCGTTTGAAGCATGGCTCGACCCGGGAAACTTCGACAGCGAGGGCAGGCAGCGGAAGAGCCTGGCGGAGATTGCATCCGCGCAGGGTTGATTGCGGCTCGGACTATCGGGGGAACAGCGGTGTGAAAATCGAACGGCCCCGCGCTCTGTGCGCGGGGCCGCGTTTCCTGGGTTGTGCGCCGGTCAAGGCGAAACAGAAATCACTTCTTTGGTGTGGTGTCGATCCGCATACCGTAGAACGATTTGTGCACGAAGAAGGCCGACACCAGGAAGAATCCTACCGCCAGCACATGGGTGAGCATGGGATTGTTGACGCTGAGCGTTACGGCCAACTCGACGGCAAGCAAGCCGAACAGGGTGGTGAACTTGATGACCGGGTTCATGGCGACGGACGAGGTGTCCTTGAAAGGATCGCCAACGGTGTCCCCGATTACGGTCGCGTCGTGCAGCGGCGTGCCCTTTTGTTTCAGGTCGACCTCGACCACTTTCTTGGCGTTGTCCCAGGCGCCGCCGGCGTTGGCCATGAAGATGGCCTGGTAGAGGCCGAAGATGGCGATCGAGAAAAGGTAGCCGACAAACAGGAACGGCTCCATGAACGCGAAGGCCAGCGTCGAGAAGAAGACGGCGAGGAAGATGTTGAACATCCCCTTTTGCGCGTACTTGGTGCAGATCTCGACGACCTTCTTGCTATCGGCGACCGAGGCTTTCTCAGCGCCTTCGAGGTGAATGTTGGCCTTGATGAACTCGACCGCGCGGTAGGCGCCGGTGGTGACCGCCTGCATTGAGGCGCCGGCAAACCAGTAGATGACCGCGCCGCCGCAGATGAGCCCCAGCATGAAGGGCGCGTGCAGCAGAGATAGCTTTTCTACGTTGACGGTGAGTCCGTGGGTCAGGGCCATGATGATGGAGAACGTCATGGTGGTGGCGCCAACGACGGCGGTGCCGATGAGCACCGGCTTGGCGGTGGCCTTGAAGGTATTGCCGGCGCCGTCATTGGCTTCAAGCAGGTGCTTGGCGCGTTCAAACTTTGCGTCGATGCCGTAGTCCTTTTTCAGCTCGGCTTCGATGTTCGGAACCTCTTCAATCAGGGACAGTTCGTAAACGGATTGTGCGTTGTCGGTGACGGGACCGTAGGAGTCGACCGCGATGGTAACCGGGCCCATCCCCAGGAAGCCGAACGCCACCAAGCCGAACGCGAAGACGGGCGGAGCGAGCATCAGCATGGCCATGGATGCGCCAGTGCTGAAGTAATAGCCCAGGCCCATGAGGGCGACCATGCTCAATCCCAGCCAGTAGGCGGACATGTTGCCTGCCACGATTCCCGACAGGATGCCCAGAGAGGCTCCGCCTTCCCGTGCCGAAGTAACGATCTCCTGCACATGGGCGGACTTGGTTGACGTGAAGACCTTAACCAGTTCGGGAATGAGCGCGCCTGCCAGGGTTCCGCAGGAGATGATCGAGGCGAGCTTCCACCAGAGGGTTCCATCGCCCAGCGTGGGAATCATGTAGTAGGTGACGATGAAGGTCACGATGATGGAGACGATGGAGGTGAGCCAGACGAGCGAAGTCAACGGAGCCTCGAAGTCCATTTCATCTTTGCCGGCGTATTTCGACTTGGCGATCGCGCCGTTGATGAAATAGGCGCCCGCGCTTGAAACCAGCATGGCCACGCGCATGACGAAGATCCAGACCAGGAGCTGGACCTGCGTTGTGGGATCCTTGACGGCCAGCAGGATGAAGGTGATCAAAGCCACGCCGGTTACGCCGTAGGTTTCAAAGCCGTCTGCGCTGGGTCCAACCGAGTCGCCGGCGTTGTCACCGGTGCAATCGGCGATGACGCCTGGGTTGCGAGCATCGTCTTCTTTGATCTTGAAGACGATCTTCATCAGGTCGGCGCCGATGTCGGCGATCTTGGTGAAGATGCCGCCGGCAATGCGCAGGGCCGCTGCGCCGAGCGACTCGCCGATGGCGAAGCCGATGAAGCAGGGGCCGGCATAGTCGCGCGGGACGAACAAGAGGATGAAGAGCATGAGGAGCAGTTCAACGGAGATGAGCAGCATGCCGATGCTCATGCCGGCCTTGAGAGGGATCGCAAACAGCGGATAGGGTTTACCGCGCAGACCTGCAAAGGCGGTGCGCGAGTTGGCGAAGGTGTTGACGCGGATGCCGAACCACGCTACGCCATAGCTGCCCGCGATACCAACCAGGCTGAACCCCAGAATGATCGGCAGCGTAACAGCGATTGATTTTCCCGGCACCGGCGCGAGCCATCCAAAGTAGAGCGAGATGACAACTGCGATGAACGCCCAGAGCACGAGAATGAACTTGCCCTGCGTGATCAGATAGGTCTTGCAGGTTTCGTAGATCAGCTCGGAGATTTCAAGCATGGTGCGATGAACGGGCATGTTCTTCAACTGCACATAGATGGTGAGCCCGAACAACAGTCCGAAGACACAAACGATCAATCCATAGACCAGCAGGGCATGTCCGTTCATGCCGAGAAAATTCACACTCGACAGATCGGGGAGAACCAGGTTGGCCTCGCCTCCGCCTGTCGTGTCCGGCTGGGCATTGGCGACGGCGGGCAGCAGGAGGCCGAGCAGCGCGACCACGATCTTCGACTGGCGCTTGAGAAATGCCGGTGCGGCGTGGATAAGAGCGCCGGCGACCTTTGACGATCCTGGAGTCGCGCGATACAAGCCGACAAAACGGCGAGTCAGTAAGAAGGCCATGGGGAGCGAGAACAAGCTCACGAGCAGAATCAAACACGTCCAATACGTTGCAGTCACAAGTCCTCCCGAGATATGGTTTGAAGCCGTATGTCGAACAGCCCCGGAAAACGCGACCTCTTGAACACCGGGTAAAAGTCACGGGAAGCCTATCATCCACAAGTACCGCTGTCGAGTGATTGCAGTCACAGGGTGGTCTGGTGAAATCAATTGCCTGATATGGGAGCAGCTCCGGCGCGCATTTCCATGATGAAATGCGAGAACGAACCCAGTCGCGCCGCAATCGCAAGGATGCGAGAAAGACGAGAACTGGTTGCCTAATTGTGGCGTGAACGACAACGGCATTAGCGCGTAGGCGATGCAATGCCGGCTTGGCCAGCCGCGCTCAAGCCTGTGCGAGCCTCCCGCCAGCGTCTGCCCCACCGCAGGTGGCTGCCCCACCGCAGGCGGTTATTCGTAGGCGAGGGCGTCAATCGGATCTTTGCGCGCGGCCATCCATGCGGGGTAGAGCGCGCCGGCGACTGCTCCCACAAACGCGATACCCGCGCCCTTGGCGATCCAGAGGCCGGTGACCTCGAAGTGCTGGGTGGGAAAGAAGCGGACCATGATGAGCTTGACGCAGAAGGTGCCGGCAACGCCCAGCACCACGCCGGCAAGCGCCATGGCCGCAGTCTCGCGCAGCACCACATCGACAATGGCTCCCTTCGACGCGCCCATGGATTTGAGGATGCCGATCTCGCGCGTACGCTCGAGCACCGCCGTATACATGGACTGAAAGATGGCGAGGAAGCCAACGACAACGGCGATGAAGGTGACCACATCGAGAGCAATATTGAACCCGGGCAACTTGTCCGGGGTCATCTCGGCGAGCCAGTCCTCTACGGTCCAGACCGGATAGTCCTCAAAGCCGTGGATGGCGTGGATTTCATTCTGGACGAGCTTTTCGTTGGCCGGCGAGTCGCACTTGATATAGAAGAGCGAGGCCTTGCCGTCGGCATCGGTAATGCGATCCATGGTATCGAGCGGAATCATCTTGCGCGCGCCTTTGCCATGCTCAACAACGCCGACGATGCGGAAAGGGTGATTGAGGACCTGGATGGTGTCGCCGACGTGGTAGCCGCTGCCGGAATTGGCGAAGACGTCGTCGACGATGGCGTCGGTGGGGCCGGCGAGCCTGCCGCCGGAGATGAAGACGAACGGCTTCAGTGCATCGAAACTGTCGTAGTCAATACCGTTGATGACTTCGGGCTTGCCCAAAGTCACGAATTGGGAGTTGACCGGGGAAACAATCGCCACATGGGGCAGCTTGCGGACCACATCGGCGAACTTGATGGGCATGGGCGCGCCGCTGACGCCGACCATGATGCTGGAGTTGGGCGGGCGCATCATCAGGTCCGCGCCGATGCCGTTCTGCCGCTCCTTGGTGTCATTGAGCATGCCCATGAAGATGCCGGCGATGGACAGGATCATGATGACTTCAATGGCCACGGCGAGCACGCTGATGATGGAGCGGACGGGCCGGTGGACCAGATTGGCGAAGATAAGCTTATTCATGCGTTGCGTCTCGATCCATGGGGCGAAAAAGGCGGAAGATGCCCCGTGGAAACAGGGTATCAGGCGGGAGGATGGCGGGGTTCCTGCGCCGGCGCGCGCCGATCGGCAAGCGGGGTGATTTCGATCACAAGCGGCCGTCTGCGGGAGGTATATAGTTCACCAATATTTCCCAGATTGGTGCCAACGCCCCAGAATGAAGAAAATAAAGGGCCAGCCAACATATCCCTTTGACTGACAATCGCACACAGGTTTACTGTGAAAACTGAAACTTTAGGGTACGTTACTCGTTTTCAGGCAGAGAAGATGGGCAACTTCGGTGAAGACCTGCGCATGGAGCGGTTAACCCGCGGCGTTGCGCTGGAAGAAATCACGGCAGTGACTAAAATCAGCCAGCACCACCTGGTGGCCCTGGAGCAGGAGCGCTTTCGCCTGCTGCCGGGCGGCATTCTGTCCAAGGGCATTGTGCGCGGGTATGTGGGCGCGCTGGGTCTGGACCAGAGCGACTGGACGGAGCGGTTCCTGACGGCCTATCGCGCTTCAGGCCAGGTGATCGACGACGACCGAAGCTGGACGGCGTTTGCGGCCAACGTGGGCAAGGCGCGCATGCTGCGCCGCGACGCGATGGAGATGCGGCTGCGCTGGGCGGGGGCCATTGTGCTGTTTCTGCTGGTGGCGGTCTCGGCGTTCTTCAGCGTGCGCTACCTGGGCATCCGCGTGGGCTGGTGGCAGACGCTGCTGCCGGTGCACCAGTCAGCCATGGTGGAGGGCGCGGTCAACTCCGCGCACCAGCTGGTTTCGCGGGCCGTGACCTGGCTGGGCTATTAGAGCAAAACCACAATAACGGCGCCCCGTTGAGCGATGTGCGGGGTGTCTTAACGAAATCAATACTTTGAAGATGTGGCTTTGGCACATCTATCTTGATTTTGCTGTAGCCCTGCTTCTTTCCTCTTTTTTCACTTGCCACCGCGCGGTTCACACCGCCTCCTTCGCTTTTGGGACTGGCCCGGACGCCATTCGCTGCGAGTCTTTGCTCACTTCCGCCCGCTGCGATTACCATAGTTGGGTACAGCCCAGGCCGAGGCCTGCCGGTACAGCCGTGTCTCTGATGTTGCCTGTGAGCAGACCTTCAAGCAGCGCCTCAAAAGCCGTTCGGCGGCCCTGCTGTGGTTCGCGTTCGTCAGCAGCCCCGCCTCGCGGCAAGCCAATCCCTTTTTGAGTCCCTTCAATGGGCAGGAGTTTAGCGTTGAGCGATCGTTTCCTGTTTACCTCTGAGTCCGTGACCGAAGGCCATCCCGACAAGATAGCCGACCAGGTCTCGGACGCCATCCTGGACGCCTGCCTGGAGCAGGACCCCTACAGCCGCGTAGCTGCGGAGACGTTGACGGCCACCGGCCTGGTGGTCATCGCCGGCGAGATCACAACCAAGGCCTATGTCGACTTCCAGAGCCTGGTGCGTGGCGTGGTGGCTTCGATCGGCTACGACAACGCGCTCTATGGATTTGACTCCAATACCTGCGCCGTCATCTCGACCATCAACAAGCAGTCCGGCGACATTGCCCAGGGCGTAGACACGGGCGGCGCCGGCGACCAGGGCATGATGTTTGGCTATGCATCGAACGAGACGCCGGAGCTGATGCCGGCGCCGATCTCGCTGGCGCACAAGCTGACCAGGCAGTTGACAGCGGTCCGCAAGTCGGGCAAGCTGCCCTACCTGCGGCCCGACGGCAAGAGCCAGGTGACGGTGGAGTACGACGAGAACCACAAGCCAGTGCGCATCGACGCTGTGGTCATCTCCAGCCAGCACGCGGAGAGCGTCAGCAATGAAGAGCTGCACGCCGACATTCTCAAGCACGTCATCCAGGCTGTGCTGCCGGCCGAGTGGCTGGACGAGCACACCAAGTACCACATCAACCCGACCGGCCGGTTTGTGATCGGCGGGCCCATGGGCGACACCGGCCTGACTGGGCGCAAGATCATCGTGGACACCTACGGGGGCGCGGGCCGTCACGGCGGCGGCGCTTTCAGTGGCAAGGATCCGACCAAGGTCGACCGTTCGGCAGCCTACGTGGCCCGCTACATCGCCAAGAACATTGTGGCCGCGGGACTGGCCGATCGCGCCGAAGTTCAGCTGGCCTATGCCATTGGCGTGGCCGAGCCAGTAAGCGTGCGCGTGGATACGTTCGGCACCGGCAAGGTGGGCGAGGCCAAGCTGACCGAGCTGGTGCGCAAGAACTTCTCGCTCACGCCAAAGGGCATTATCGAAAGCCTGAACCTGCGCCGGCCCATCTACCAGAAGACGGCGGCGTACGGTCATTTTGGCCGCACCGAGCCTGAGTTTACCTGGGAAGCAACGGACAAGGCAGCAGCACTGGCCGAGCAGGCCGGCATCGCGGTGGCTGCCAGGTAACCGCGACAGCTTTACGCAGGTGCAATGGGACCCATCCGGCCGATGGGTCCCATTGCTTTTTCGCGTGGCGTGCGTCCATGACTTAGAATTCACTCTGGCGCGGTGAGCGCTGATGATCTAGGAGCAATCCATGCGTTTTGCTGCATTTGCCGGTCTTGTTCTCTGCGCCGCTACCATTGCCGCAGCCCAAACCGCGGCTCAATCAACCGCCCCGTGGGACTACGCGGGCAAGCGCGGCACCCTGGAGTGGGGCAAGCTGGACCCGGCCTACAAGGCCTGTTCGCAGGGGCACGAGCAGTCGCCTGTCGACATCCGCACCGCGCGGCTGAACAAGAAGCTGCAGCCGATCGAGTTCCACTACCGGGGCGGCCCGGTCACGCTTGAGAACAACGGGCACACGGTGATTGTGCATGTGGACCCGGGCAGCTACATCATCGCCGGCGGGGTGCGCTATGACTTGGTGCAGTTCCACTTCCATCATCCGGGTGAGGAAGCGGTCAAGGGCAAGATCACCGACATGAACATCCACCTGGTTCACAAGAGCGCCGAGGGCAAGCTGGCGGTGGTCGCCATCCGCCTGAGCGAAGACCGCACCACCCCGCCCAATGCCGTGCTGGCCACGCTGTGGGAACACCTGCCCGCCAAGACGGGCGAGACCGAGAAGATCGCCGACATGGTGAACCCGGGCGGCCTGCTCCCCGCCGACCGCGGCTACTGGACCTACACCGGCTCGCTGACCGCGCCGCCCTGCACCGAGGGGGTGCAGTGGTACATCCTTGAGCAGGAGATGACGCTGAGCCGCGACCAATTGAAGGCCTTTGCGGCTCTGTTCAAGGTGAACTCGCGGCCCTTGCAGGACCTGCACGGGCGGCGCATCGAGGCCAGCGAGTAGCAAAGGGTAGCGCCTGGGGATGCAGCTACGGTAATAGCCGCGCGAAGACCGACGCGTTGGCCGGCGTCTGGGCGGAGAGCTTGTTTCGCGCTGGAGCTAGAGCCGAGGCCTTTGTTTTGTGGGTTGCGGCACGATCCGCCGCAGCGGATCATGCCCTGACGCAATCGTCTCTGGTAACCTTTGCATGAGGTTCGATGAATCAAGATACACAGTTGCCCGAGCGGCCTAAACCCGCGCAAGACGGTCTCGTTGAGACACCCTGGGAGACCCTGGCCAGCTACTGCTCCATGCTGGTCGTCGGCCTGTTCATCCTCACCTTCCTTGGCCAGAACTTCCTCATTCCCTCAGGATCCATGGAGAAGACCTTGCTGGTCGGCGATCACCTCATCGTCGATCGCATCACCCTGGCGCCGCCGGCCAGCTGGATGCCGCTGGTCCGCTATCGCGAACCGCGGCACGGCGACATTGTGGTCTTCTACAAGCCGGTAACCGACCCGGACAAGGACGGCAACCCGGAGTACCTGACCCTGGTCAAGCGCCTGATCGGCATGCCCGGTGACCGCATCCATCTCCACAATGGAATCGTCTACCTCAACGGCGTGGCCCAGGACGCAAGCAACGGCGAGGCGCACCCGCAGCCTCCCACGGCCGACGAGCACTCAGACTTTCTGGACGAGTTCCCCTCGGTGCCGCCCGATCCCGAGCCCGGCAACCGGATC
>Ga0302275_10001709_pt1 | contig 23515 bp, 17 predicted proteins | sample III_Bog_N2_2_FD_200229 | JGI IMG/M metagenome (GOLD analysis project Ga0302275, IMG submission 200229) | Peat permafrost microbial communities from Stordalen Mire near Abisko, Sweden - III_Bog_N2_2 | ecosystem: Environmental > Terrestrial > Soil > Wetlands > Peat | place: Sweden: Abisko... | reverse complement strand
CCTAGCTTTCTGTACGTTTGGACTAATTCCGGTGCCGGTCTCTTCGTCTCGAATGCAAGCTACGCGGTGGGTTCCTTCCCTTATCAGGTCATCGCCGCGGATGTGAACAATGACGGATGGCCGGATTTGATCACTGCGAACAATTCCGCGAACTCGCTGACGGTTCTGACTAATAATGGCAGCGGGGGTTTCGTGTTGGCCTCCACGCTGGCTGAGGGATCAGGGCAGGCACCGCATTCGGTTGCTGCCGCCGATTTGTTTGGTCGCGGGCGGCTGGATTTGATCTGCGCGAATTCACAAAATGCTTCGTTCACAATCTGGACCAACAGCGGGGCTGGCAATTTCGTTTCCAACATGACTTTCAGTGTTGGGACTCCTCAATATAGCGTGCCAACGTGGGTCACAACGGCGGATGTAAATGGGGATGGCAAGCCGGACATCATTGGCGTAGGCGACGACGACGGCCCATATCTGCATATTTGGACAAATAATGGGGCCGGCGGTTTTGCGGCTGCGCCTGTTCCATTCCTATCCGTCATAGGAATTCTTTGTGTGGTCGCAGCGGACGTTAACGGCGATGGCAAACCGGATTTAATCCTGGTGGCAAACACGACCACCGGCAACTCTATCGTGGTCCTCGCGAACAACGGCAGTGGAGGTTTCGGGGTTACGGGCAGTTACCCGGTGGGAAACACCTCTGTTGCGGTCGTGGCGGCGGATGTCACCGGCGATGGTGCGGTGGATTTGATCAGCGTCAACGAACTTGATAATACCCTTGCGGTGTTAACAAACAATGGCACCGGAATTTTTGGTTCCAACGCCACGCTGAACGTGGGCAGCCGCCCGGAATCAGTGGCTACGGCAGATGTCAACGGCGATGGCCGCATGGATTTGATCAGCGGCAATTGGAGCAGCTCCGGCTCGCTTAGCATCCTGACGAACGCCTCGACCTTTCTCCCTAAGCTGAAACTCACTCAATCCGGCAACAATATAATCGTCTCCTGGCCGGCAGTCTGGGCAAATTGGAACTTGCAGCAAAATACAAATATAAGCCAAGGGAGTTGGACGAGCTTTAGCGGCCCCATTGGCAGCGACGGCACGGTTAACAGTGCAACTAATTCGACCGCCCTGGATAGCCTCTTTTTCCGACTGTCTCAGGCAGCCCTTCCATGAGTGGACCGGACAATAAAGCATATGGGGCGTCTCGTATCATTCTCGCCGACGTTTTATGAAAACGCCCTATCATGGGGAATGCCAAATGCTAAATTATAAAACTCTTTTCGGAGGGCCACCGAGCAAAATAATGCTAAATTCTGAATTCTAAATCTTAAAACCGATTGTCGACAGGATCGACAGGAAGCAGACTGGATGACGAATGATAGTAGGGCCATTGCTTTGAGATGAGCGGACGGGTGCAATGTTCAATCGTCCCGTTGGGACGAGGGGCATTCTCTTATTAAATCAAATAGCCCGTAGTTGAAACTGCGGGCTATTTTCATTTGTCACGGCGGGACAATTCGGCAAACGTGATTCGCGTTTATTAGCGTGCATTTGCGGTGGATAAAATAATTGGGGTGCGCGGCATCGGACTTGGCGCCTGGCTGACTTCTACTTTTGGGTTCCTGGTGGAGGTGGACAAGGTCACGGTGTAACGTGGAATGATTTCCAGTTCCCGCAAAATTGCCAGGCTATCGTTGGTGCCGAAATTTGGTTGTGCTTGTTTCGCCAGATAGATCGGGGCGGTCTTTTGCAGGGGCAGGACCTCCAGGCGTAGGTCGCCCGTCCGGATGCCGGGGGCGTAGCGGTTTAGGCCGATCTCAAAGGGTTTGCCATTGTAAAAATCATCCACCAACAATTTGCCATTGAGCGTAACCCGGGCAACATCGCCGACATACATGATTCGCAGGAGTGGATCGAGTCCGGCATTTATATGCTCTGGCAACTTGATGTGCCAGACCGCGGCTTGCTCGAAGTCGGCGTCGACTGGCGCAGCCGCTACGGGTTGGCTGATGTTGCCCAGCGCAATTTTCCGTGGCGGTCCCGAGCTCTTTATTAGTTCTGCGGTGGCCAGCGGGTTGACGGCTTCGGGCGATGGTAGTGTAAAGTTCGCGAACGATCCGTCGCTGCTTGATGGTGGCAAAGGCTTGCCCTGATCATAGATTGTTTCGGCGGGCGGGGGATATACTCCGACGCTTAAGTCTCCTGGATTCTTGGAGGTGACGCGCAGGCTGTCGTTGTCTAATACAAGGCCGGCTTTGGTCAGGAAAACGCGTTCGTGTCCCAGCCATTCGCCTTTCCACAAAGCTAGCGAATCCTCGTCGCTGAGTAACACGATCTGGACGCTGCCGGCTTCTGAGGCAGGAGCACCGCGGGCGGCGATGCCGCCACTGGCATTCGTTGATGGGGAAAGGCTGACCACGATGTCGCCATTGGCCAATCTGGTGGTGCCTGTGGGGTTTGATAACAACGTGGATTTATCAAAAACAAATTCCGCAGGAACACCTGTGGTCTCGGCAAAGAACACGGTGCGCACATCGCCATTTACGATCGCGCAAATGGGTTGGGCCGTGGCGGAGATCAATTCGACGCCTTTGCCGAGATCGAGATTAAACGGCCAAAAGAATCGGGCATCGACGGGGATCGTCACCGGGGTTTGCGGGAAGATCAGCGTGCTGGTTGGTAATTTCAGCGCAAACTGGACGTTGGTTTTGGCCGGCGAGTCGCGGAGGCGTTCGTGATTGTTGACGAAGACAAAACCGCTGACGCCATCGGATCGTACGCTCCAGCGCAGGGTGTCCACGTCGTCCTTGCTCAAGGGTCGTTGATCGGGAAGATCGACGCTCATGCCGGCCAGGCTGGATCCCCAGTCGTGCAGAAACAGGTGCAGCCGGCGCAACATATGATATTGCGGATTGATCTGGCCGTATTCGCCGAGCGGAGCCTGGAAGTCGTAGTTCTTCACAGGCATGTCGTTCCAATAGCCGGTGGCCTGCGATTCCATCAGAGTGGTGTGCTTGCCATCAGGGTTCTCGCCGCCGTGATACATGTAATAACCCGGTGAGACGCTGCCGCTGCCGATCTTCACCAGGGTGGCGGATTCGATATCAGCGGGATCGACGTTGATGCGGCGGTGATAGCTGTTCATCATGCCGCCGCCGATTTCGCAGGTCAGGTACGGATAACGATCGACGTCAGGGCCGTCGGCAGTTTTGCGCTGGCCGAAGGCGTCGCTGGCGATGTTGCCATCGACGCGGGAGTTGGAGAAATGGAACCCGGCCCAGTAGGTATTGGGCATGGGAGTGATTTCGCGGTCCCAGAAGCCTTCGGTGTAAACGCCGTAGAGCGGGATGAGTTCACCAAAGGGCAGTGGCGTGCGCAGTTCCGGCCAGCCTGTCTTGGTGTAAAGGGGAACGTCTAGTCCGGCCGCGCGCGCGATTTGCTTCAGCGCCAGGAGGTGTTCGGCGGGGCCGCTGTATTCGTTTTCAAACTGACACCCGATAACGGGGCCGCCATCTTTCCAGAGCAGGCCGTAAAGTTGGTGGGCGATCTGGCCATAGAGGGTTTTTACCTGGGCGAGATATCGCGGGTCATTGGATCGGGACTTCCAGTCCCCGGTAATTACCCAGTCGGGCAGGCCGCCGTTCCGGACTTCGCCATGGCACCAGGGGCCGCAACGCACCACGACTTTCAATCCCACTTCGCCGCAGGTCTGGACGAATTGGCGCAAATTGCGGCAGCCGGTCCAATCCCATTGGCCCTCGATTTCCTCGTGATGAATCCAGAAGACGTAGGTGGAAACGATGTCCACGCCGCCTGCTTTCATTTTCAGCAGTTCCTCGCGCCACTCGTTCGCGGGAACGCGCGAGTAATGAAATTCGCCCATGACGGGTGTCCAGGGCCGTCCGTCGAGGCGCAGGCTATGGCTGTCAAGCGTGAGCGTGGAGCCATCAGGCCGTTGAGAATCGCCCATGCGGTACCCTGCGACGTTCGCCGGCGCCGGTGGGTCGATTGTCACGTTCAACGGGTTGGCCCGCCCCTGCCAAACTGGCAAAGCTGCCAAGGCTATCCAGGTGGCAGAGGGGACAGCAATTCTGGCGGCTACTCGCATCAACTGCGCGAACGGAAATTTCATTTCTCTTGGTTACTGCAACCGGCTCGATGCCGAAAAATGAATGGCTCACCCCGTGTTGGCAATGAGCCATTCATGCCCTATGTCCTCCTCAGGTCATTGATTAACCAGTCGGAAGAACATTCTTGTGTTCGGCGTCTTGGTGATGACCGCCGACGATTGTCCAAGGGTGCCCGGCACATTCGACCACACTACCGGCGGGCTCAGGCTGGTGGTGCTCTGCAACTGCACATTGGCGCCGGCAGTCCAATTGAGCGTCAGACTGGTGGCGGTGTTGGGGCCAACCGCAATACTGCCAAGGCTGGCCGGAACAGTGACATTACCTGTGACCTGGAAATCATTCACGTTGTAGCTGCCCGATGCGGTGAAGTTGAAGACCAGACCGACGCCGGTAATATTGCCACTCAAATTCGCGCCCGCCGCATTGCCGATGGTGGCGCCGGTGCCGCTCAAGGTGAGACTGTCCCAGTCGGAGGCCGTGGCAGTGAAGGCTTGCGTCACCGTCAGGTATGTGGCCGAAGCCGAGCTGGTGTCCAGCGGCAGCGGCGTGGAGGAGACGTACCAGGCACCGGCATTGATTTGCACGGCCACGCTCGCCGTGAGGTTGGCCGGGCTGGTAGCCGGGGCGATGCTGGCGGAGAAGGTCAGGTTGGCTGTGTTTGCAATGCCAATGACGGGAAGGGGCAGACCGGAGACTCCATTGTCGGACGCCGTGGTGGCGTAAAAGGCCGTGACGCCGGCCGCTCCTTCATAGGTGTAAAACGCGCCCGTGCCGGCGGCGACCTGGAAAATGCGATCGGGCGAATCCGGGGCGGCCAGCGACCAGCCGACCGCGCTCATCGGATAATTGTCGACCAGCGGGCCGACGAACGGGAAGGATTCGTCGTACAAGAGGTTCGTTGGCGTGGGATTCACCGTAAGGACTGTGGTGAGGTAATTGGCGCTGGAATCGGTGCCGACGCTGTTGCTGGCAAGGAGGGTATACGAACCCGCGTTCGCGCTGTTGACGTTCAGGAGGGTCAGGACATTGCTGTTCGCCCCGCTCACGCCGGGGCCGTTGGTCAGGGTGACGTTGTTAAACTGCCAGTAGTAAGTCAGTGGCTGGCTGCCTGAAGCGGTTCCGGCAAAGGAAACACCCGAGCCCGCGTACACGGTCTGGCTGTTCGGCGAGGCAGTGATGGTTGGCGCAACGGCGGACACGGTATCCGTGGTCACGAGAAAATCTTCAAAGTTCAGGTTGCCGCCCGAGCTGCTATGGACACAAACCACGCCCGCGCCAGTGATATTGCCCGTGAGGTTACCGGAAGCGACGGCACCGATGGTGGCGCCGGTGGGGTTCAGCGTGAGATTGTCCCAGTTGGCAGCCAGAGCGCTGAACTGCATGGCGTAGGTGGTGTAAGTACCGGTGGCGGTGGAGTTGTTAATGGGGATGGGAGTGGACATGACGTACCAGTTTCCACCATTCATCTGCACCGCGAAATATGCGGCGACGTTGGCCGGTTGATAGGTGGGCGCGATATTCACTGAAAAGGCCACGGCCGGATAGCTTGACGGCGTGATCACTGGGAACGGCACACCGGAAGTGCCAGCGTCGAGGTTGGTGGTGGTGTAAAAGGCGGTCGTGGCGGGCCCGCCTTCGTAGGCGTAGAACGCGCCTGCTCCGCCGCTGACTTCAAATAAACGGTACGCGCCGTCCGGAATGTTGTTGGACCAGCCCACGACCGCCAGGGGATAGTTGACGGCATTGGGGCCGACGAACGGGAAGTTTTCCGCGTACAGGTAGTCGGAGGGAATGGCGTTGACGGTCAGCGTCGTGGTGGAATTCGTGGCGGTGTTATAGCTGCCGGCGGAATTGCTGACGATCACCGAGTAAGTCCCGGCGTCCGCGTCGCCAATGTTTTTGATGGTCAGGGTGGGCGAGTTGACGCCGGAGATCCGGGAATTATTGGTGAGTGGCAAGCCGTTTTCTTGCCAGTAGTACGTCAGCGGAGCCGATCCGGTGGCGGCGACGGCGAAGGAGACGCCCGCACCCGCGTAGTCGCTCTGGCTGATGGGGCCGGCCGTCACGATGGGCACCTGGACAGCCGGGTTGGAGATCGAGGTAATCAAATAGTTGTTGTAATTCCAACTGCCGGAGCCCGAGAGGGCGGCGTAGATGCCGATGCCGTCAATCGTGCCGGAAAGATTCGCGCTGGCCTGCGGTCCGATGGCTGCGATGGTGGTGTTGGTGAGAACGTTCCAATTGGTCTTGGCCGGGTTGTAGGTGATGCTCGATTGGTAAAACACGGCGCTCGCGCTGGTCTGGGCAGTGGTGATCAGCGTGTTGGTGTCGATGTACCAGGCTCCGCCAACTTCCACGACAAACCAGTTTTTCAAGTTCGCGCCCTGATAGCTCCACTGGGTTTCAATGGAAAGATTGAGGTTGGTGTACAGCGTGGGGTCGATGCTGGTAAACGCCGAATCGCCACCGGTGCCGGACCCGGCGCCGTTAACGGTGAAGAAAACGCCGCTGCCGGAGCCGCCGCCGAAATAAAGGGTGCTCGTGGGCAAGGACGCTGCGGTGGTGCCATCGATTGCGCCGGGTTGGGCGTAGATGCCGCTGTATCCGCCGGTGGGCAGTACCTGGCTCCAGCCTACGGCCGCCAGGCTGGTGCCGCCGTTGACCGAGCCGAAGTCTTGTTGGTACAACACCGCGGTTTGGCCCGGGGCGAGTCGGGCCAGCGTCAGGGCGCCGGTCAGAAGCAAGGCGAGTTTTGGGATGATTTTTGTTTTCATTATTCGGTTGGCGTTTTTGGTTTTGGCTTTGGATTCGCTGTGGGTTGCTGGGTCAAAGTTCGATTCGGATTGCGCCGGGCGGCTTCATTTGTACGAGTTCATCCAGGTGGGCCAGGCGTTCAGCGAGGCCATGTAACTGGTATTGAACGACCGGCTCCAGCTCAGGGTCCAGAGTTCCTTGATGCCCACATCCCGGACGGAGCTGTCGGCAAAGCACATGTTCACGGGGCTGCGGCCGGGGTGGCGAACGATGGAGAAATTGCTCATCCCGCTGCCGAGTGTGGGGCTGGCAACGTACCAGCCTTTATGGCTGACCGGGGTGTCATTATCCAGGGGCGGCGCGCCGTCAAAAATGCAATCGGCGAAGATGGGGATCTGGGTCACATTCCCGCCGCTGGGCGAGCCTTTTCGCCAAAAATCAGAAGCCGGCGATGGCATGTAAACGCCGATGGACGAGCTGGGCGGGTTCATGGCCCAGGCGTTCATGCCGTACGAACCGTAATCGCCCGCCACCCCCCAATAGGCGACGGGATAACCATTGGTGCCAAAAATGCCCCAGGAAATGAGCGAGTTGTCCGTGCTGGGGTTGAACTGGCTGCCGGACGGGAGCGAACTGCGCATGATGGTTGCCGACGGACAGCTGCGTATATTTGGATTCGAATAATAGGTGCGCAGGGTGGTCATCCATTCGCCGCCCGTGCCGTTCACGACCGGACTCCAGCCGGGGGTCATGCTGTCGTTGTTGTCCCCGCTGTACAGGGCGAAGCAGACGCCCCACTGGTGAAGATTGGAAACGCATTGGGCGCGGTAAGCGCGTTGTTTGGAGGCGCTCAGCGCCGGCAACAGCATGGCCGCAAGAATGGCTATGATCGCAATGACGACCAGCAGCTCGATTAAGGTAAAGCCGCTCTGACTTCGGCATTCACGGCGGCCCGTCAATGGACGCGGTTGGAAAGACATAGTGTGATGAGTAAATATTCCCACAAATTGGCCGGAGTGGATAGCCTCACAAATGTGTGGTTTGGAGACAGGAAGGATAAAGCGCGAATCGACCCAAATAAACGCGAACCATGGTTTCCAAATGATCCCGCAGGGATAAATGACAATAGCCAACTGTTTCAATTTTTTTAGGCAACCGCAAGTCCCGCTGGGGCTTCTGACGAAGGGTGGTCGTGTGTCTGCTTAATTCGTTTGCAAACGATAGAACTGGCTGGTGCCGGAGGGGACTGGCTGGGTGATGTAAAAAACCGGGCCGCTGTTGGTGACGGGATTGGTCACAGTGTTCCAACTGGGAGACGGGATCAGGTTGGTGGTGCTGGTGAGGGTCATGCCCGCACCGCTCAATGGCCACGCGAGCATGAGGCCGGAACTGGAAAGACGGGCGTTCAAAACCAGCGGGGCGGCCATTTGCCCGACAATATTCGCCACGGGCAACACATTCCCGTTGTTATCGAAAAAGGAGGTGGTGTCGAAACCGGCTTCGTTGACACCGTCCACATGCTGATACTCGGCGCCCCACCAGAATATGCCCGCACCCAAATTGTTTGGCACATTCTTGACGACCTGGGCCAGGGCGATGGCGTATTGGGCCTGGCCATTGGTGGTCCCGGGAAAACCGTAAATGTTCGTGCTCCAAACAGAGTTGGTCCACGGGAAGGCGGTCTCGGCCACGACGATGGGCTTACCGTAACGCAGGGCGGCGTTGGTCAGGCAGTTGGCGAGGTCACCCAGCGAGCCGTGCCAAAACGGATAGTAGCTCTCGCCGATGATGTCGAACTGGACTTGCTGGTTCTGGATGAGGTTGTCAAAGAACCATTCGGTGGTGGCCCAGTCGCCGCCGCGGTCGATGTGGATGATGACTTTGGGCATGTTGGTGCCGGCGGCATCGCGGATGCCCTGGATGCCGGCGTTGAGCAACTGCGCCAGTTGCGACCATTGGACATCGGCGTTACTGCCGGGCACGGCGCCGAGCGGCCACAACATACCGCCGGTGATTTCATTGCCGACCTGCACATAATCAGGCATGGCTCCTGCCGCCGCGAACGTGGCGATGGCGTTGCTGTTGTAGCTGCGCATTTGCGCAACGAGGCCGGTGAAATCAAGGTTGGTCCACGCGTCGGGCGTGGCTTGATGCGAGGGATCGGCCCAGGTGTCAGAGTAATGAAAGTCGATGAGCAGTTTCAGGCCAGCCTGTTTGACGCGCACCGCGAGGGGCACGGTGTAAGCGAGGTTGTTGATGTAATCATAGGGATCGGCCTGGGCTTGGGCGGCGCTGCTGGTGAAGACGCGCAAGCGCACGCAGTTAATGCCGTTTGTTTTCAGGATGGCCAGGCCGTCCATGGTCTGGCCGTTGATCTTGTAGCTAATGCCATTGGACTCGAAAAACGACAGCAGCGAGAAATCCGCGGCGGCGAGGAAATTGGTGGCGCCAGGCGGGAGGATGCTGCTGACATTGTTGAAATAAGTAATGGGCAGCGTCTGGTTGGCGCTTGCGACCGCAAAGGAGCGGTTCGCGCCGGTCTCCCAGTCAAGCTGGCCCGCGGCGCTGTTGCCGCCGGGATCGATGATGAACTTATGATATTCGGTGCCCCCCAAATTGACCGCGTTATCGAACGTTCCAGTGAACAAGTTAGAATTGGACGGGCTCGCTCTCAGCAGGTTGGTGGTAGTCCAATTAACCGCCGTGAATGTGCCGGAGACGATCACGGTGTCCCCGACGGAGGGATTAAAATTGCCGAGCGCCCGCTGTACACTGAGGTCGACCTGAAAAGTGACCTGGTTGGCACGCAGTGTTTTGGTCGCGACGAAAAGCAAGGCGATCGGCAGCCACCCCAAGAAAAGGCGGCAGGTACGTGGCATTTGCGACCGGGAGGACATCAGGTTACCCCTAACATTTCGCAGGAAGCACGTTTTGTCCAGCCTCACAAATGTGTGGTATTGGGCAGGATGGGCCACGCGGCCATAGCCTGGGCAATTCAGCCGGGCTTGGCGGAACGGAATTTCAAGGCGGCTTCGGTGCGGGAACGCACGTGGAGCTTGTTATAAACGTGCCGCAAATGCCAGCGCACGGTGCCATCCGTCACGCCCATGCGGTCGGCGATCTGCTTGTTGGGAAAGCCCTCGGCGAGGAGTTCGAGGATTTCCTTTTCACGCGGCGAGAGGTCTTCGACCCCGGCGGCGGCGGCCAGGGGTTCCTGGAAGGAAAAGATAACCTTGCGCGCAATCTCGCGCGACATGGGGGCGCCGCCTTGCTTGACCTCGCGGATGGCGGAGATGAGTTCCTCCGGCGTGCAGCGCTTCAGGAGATATCCGCAGGCACCGGCGCGCAGGGCCTTGAAGATGCGCTCGGTGTCTTCATAGACGGTGACCATGATGATTTGCGCGGCGGGGAGCAATTGCTTGAGCTGCGCGCAGCATTCGATGCCGGACATGTTGGGAAGCTGGATGTCCATAAGCACGATGTCGGGTTGCAGCTTGGGCAGCGATTTCAACGCGTCCTCGGCGGTGGGGCAGGTGACGACGCAGCGGTTCTCCGGATCTTGCTGGGCGAACTCGGCCAGGCTTTCGCGGATGGTCTGGTTGTCTTCGACAATCGCAATCTTGGTCATAAATAGGTCATCAGCAGATCAGCGGACGGGCACGCGGAACCGGAGCGTGGTGCCGACGACGGCTTCACTGCCGATTTCGAAGCGGCCGCCGAGTTTGTCCATGCGGGCGCGCATGTTGGCGAGGCCATCCATGTCTTCAACCCGGGGCGCAGGGCCGAGACCGAGGCCGCGGCCGTTGTCGGCGACGGTCAGGAGCAATTCGCCCCCGTCCAGCCGGATGGTGAGTCGCACTTGGGTGGCCCCGGAATGACGGACGATATTGGTAAGCGCTTCCTTGAAGGCGAGGAAGAGCTGGTGGCGCAGCCGCGAATCCACGGCCAGATCTTTCGGCACGTCGCCGTCCTCTAGTCGCCAAGGGATGTTGGCGAGCCCGAGGAAGCGGTCGGCGTAGAGGCAGAAATAGCTGACGAGCGAGGTGAGGGAATCGTGCTGCGGATTCATGGCCCAGACAATTTCGTCCAACGCGGTGACCATCTCGCGGGACTTATTGCTCATCTGGCCGAGGAGGTCCTCGCGCTTTTCCGCGGCGGTGTCGGCGGACCGCGCGCGCGCGCCCAACATACTGATTTCCGTGAGGCTGGAGCCGAGCTCATCGTGGAGATCCTGGGCGACGCGGGTGCGTTCCTGTTCCATGAGGCGCTGTTGCTCGACGCGCTGGCGTTCCTTGATCTGAATCTCGAGTTCGGCGGTGCGGGTCTCGACCTTGCGATGGAGCTGATTGATCCACAGCACGGTGACAGCCAGAACTCCCGCCAGCATGCTGACAATCACGAGCATGCGCTCGAGCGTCCACCAAGGGGGGCGGGCGAGGACCTGGACGTCCGCCGGGGAATTGAGCAGCAGTTCGAAACCGGCGACGTCCTGCCCGGCGGCGCGGTTGGCGCCGAGGCTGGAGTAGACCCCGGTCAATTCCAACCGGCTGCCCAAAGTCAGCGAACCGGCGAAGCCGTTGGTGTTGGCGAGGCGCGTGGCGAAAGTGCGGACGCCGTTCTGGATTTCCAAGATTTCTTCCGGCGGCGTTTCGCGCACGCTGACAAGCACTCCTTGAATCTTTACGCGCGTGGCATCGTTATCGGCGCGGGCGAGATCGCCGGCGGCGAGGGGTTTGGCCGGCGAGAGGGCGGCATGGCCCGTCTGGCGGACGAGAGCCTCGCGCAAGACCGGCGCGGTGCCGCTGAGTTCCGGAAAACCGACGACTTCCGCCAGATCACCGGCTCGCAGATCCATGGGACGCTTGGTGATAAAGCGCAACGCGCCATGACCATCGGTCAGGTAGCCCTCCACGCCGCTGCAATGAACGATCTGGCCGGAAACCTTGACGCGTTGCAAACCGCTGGCCTCCGGATCAAAGAGCAAAAGATCGGAAACGGACTTTTGCGGGATGGCAAACAGATCCGCTGGGGCGGGCTGGTCCACAGAGAGCTCTGCGTCATAGATGCGAAGGTCGCCGACGGTGACCTGATGGGTGACGTAATCCCAATTGGCGAGCAGGCAGCCGCGGATGCGGACGAGGGCGTCCTCGTAGCGGGCGAGGGATTTCTGCTTCAGCCCGGACACGCGTAGTTCGAGGTTAATGCGGCCTTCGCCGGTGAGCAGCACGACATTGGTGGCGTTGACGTCGGCGATGATGCCCTGTAGTTCCACGTACTGCCCATCCAGACTGCCGTTGAGTAACTGGTCCCAGGTCGGCCGGACGGGTTCGGGGAGGCGGCCCGCGCCCAGGCTCTTGATCGATTGCGCATTGACAACAGGCGCGAACAGGCCGGCATCGGAGGTGCCGTTGATTTCCAGGGACTCACCGAGTTGCGGCAGGAAAGAGCGGCTTTGGGAAACATCCTGAACATAGATGCCGCGGGTGGTGTCCTGGATGGTGAAGGCCTGGTGCTCCGGCAAAACGCTGGCCACCACGCCGCGAAGTTTCACCGGATAGCCGCGTTGCGCCTCTTCGCGTTTGAGTTCGTGGACTTCGGCGGCGGTGGTCAGGACCGGCAGGGCGGCAGAGTTGGTGTTGTCGCTGGAAAAGGCGCGCGACTCTCCGGGGATCAATTCGATTTGCCTCGGCCCCGGCACCAGCAGGGTGTTGGCAATTCGCAGCCCGTCGGTGGTGAGCGCGTTCTGGCAGACGCCGATGGCGCGCAGCCTGCGCCCGGTCAGTTGTTCTGGCCACAGTCCGTTGCCGGAGGGAAGTTCCACGGAAATGCGGCCGGAGCCGGAACTCAAGTCGAGCTTCAGGCCATGATCCTGCTTGCTCACAAAGTCGACGGTGCCCTCGACCCGCACCCATTGAAAATCCTCGCCCGCCCGGACGGTGCGGCCCAGTTCGAGCGGTTGGGGTTCGGGCGTGGCGCAATTGCCGATGACTTCCACTGTCATCGAGGGGCCGCCGATGAAGAGTTTGCTGCCGTCGTCGGAGGTGGTGGTAAATATGTAAACGCCGGTGCGCGGGACACCGAGAAAGCCATTGAACTCCACGCCGACGTGCTCCTTGTGCGGGAGGATGCTCAAATCAAAACCGGTTACCACGCCGGATTGGATTGCGGGCAGCGTTCGGAAATCGGGCAGGGATTCCTCGCTGACGTCATAGACGGAATAATTCAGGCCGGGCACACGCGTGCTGGTGCCGTCCCTTGATTCCAGATGGAACAGGGCGGACGCGGGAATGGTTTCGCGGGGCAGATTCGGTCCCTGGTATTCCACTTTCAAACCATAGTCGTACGTGCCGTTGAACCAATCGACGCGCAGCGGTTGCGTGCCCGTGGTCAAATAGACCGATCCGGAATGTTCGATCATTGAATGGACGCCATCGTTATCCACGACCGGTCCGATGACGCCAAGGCGAAACCCGTTCGCGGTCTTGGCGAGCGTGCCATGGCCGGCTACGCGGATTCGTTGCCCGCTTTCCACGGGCTGTCCTTGCAGGTCAACCTCCACTTCGCTGGTGCCGGTGTCATCGTGCAACACGAGCCGGTTGGCGGCGGGATCCGCCCACCAGACATCGGCTTCGAGCTGAACCTGGTAATGAGTCGAGGAACCATGAAGCGCGGCGTCGGGGATTGCGCCGATGCTGGCAAGCGTTAGATAGTCTTGGGATCCGGCCGGCTTGGCGACCATTAACAAGGACAGGAAAATGGCGAGGGAACAGATCCATTTCCGAACTGACAAGGAATGGATTGTGGCGGGCATTGCCGGATTCTATTTCGATGAAATGAATTTGCACCATAAAATTGTGCGGGCGGTGGGGAGTCGGTTTTCGGTGGGAAGCATTTAGTCCCGGAATTTCGTTCTGTCCAAGGTGCAGGAGAAATGAATTGATTTTAAAAATATTAGATCTGCCGACAGGATGCCGGCAGCACTTTGGGGGCGGCTAAATTCGCAGAAAGATTTTGCGGCGATACAACCAGAAGAGCATCAACCACAAGATGAGCAGGGTCAACGTGCCGTGAAACAGCGGCGCGTAAGCCTGGTCGAAAATTGAAAAAAAGTGGTCACCTAAGTGCGTGGTCAGAGTATCCGAAATGAAGTCGCCGCAGAGATGATCGAGACAATAGGCGGCGATGGAGTTGGTTCCGATGACCACCAGCGGCCAAAACAAGCGTTTGCGATTCCAAACATCGGCAAGCGCATAAAATCCCGCCAGCAGCAAACAACACCAGCCACCGCTGAAAAGAATCCAACTGGGTGTCCAGATACGCTTGACAACCGGACAGACGCCCAGCCAACCCAGCGCCAAACCACCGAACAGCAGGAGGATGCCGGTGACGAGAAGCCATTTTAACTTGCGGGCCGGATCGATCCCGGAGCGCAGGACGTTTCCGGCCAGCAACCCCAGTATCATGGTTCCGAGCGTGGGGATGAAGCTCAAGGTGCAATAGCCGCCTTCGTTGAACACAAATTTCGCTGCGCGCGGAAACAGATTTAGAAACCAAGTGTCGGATGTCGGGAGTGTTTAATGCATCAAACAGGAGCCGCGAATTCGCGCACCAAGTTGTCTATCCCCGTGTGGCCAAAGCTCCGGAGGGCTGGAGCACTCCATGACGATTCGCGCACTTCGGGTGCGGTTGGATAACGCGCCAGCGTCTCGGACTGCGTCGGTCCGCCGCCGTTTTTGGACGCAACGCCATTGCGCGGAGGCAATGCGATACCTGTTTAAATGCAGCTTTCTCCCGGGTTGCTCACTTCCACTTCCAGCCAGTAGTTCGACCCATTGAACAGCCCGGGGCCAAAATCAATGGTCGTCACAAACCACCCGCAGAGCCTCTTTTTGCCTGCACCCGCTGGTTTTTCCGTTTTTTGTTGTTGCAACATAGAGGAAAGCCTTTGTTTATGAGGCTTTATTGTAGGTCAATAACATCAGTTAGTGAAGTTTATTTGGAAAATCCGGGATGAAAGTTCTTGATGGTTTGTCTACTGCTTACTTAAGTTAAGTGAACGAGTGACCGGGCGCAAAAGCGGAGCAAAGCCCTGAAGCGACTCACAGGCTTCTGCTGACTGATTGGGAGCCCGATCCGAAGGAGTTTGCCCGATTTGACTGTTTTGCCTCATCGTGAGGTGCGGGACGATCCAGGTGCCTTTACTCAAAGCATTATATGCCACACTCAGAGAGTCTGTTATTCAACCTGGTCGTGTGTCTGGGGGTCGCTTTGTTTTGCGGCTGGCTGGCCGCGCGATTTCGGTTCTCTCCCATTGTCGGTTATTTGGTGGCGGGGATTATTTGCGGCCCATTCACTCCCGGCTTTGTCGCCAACCCAGATATGGCGGAGGAACTGGCTGATATCGGTGTGGTGCTGCTGATGTTTGGAGTTGGTCTGAATTTTAATCTGCACGAACTGTTCGCCGTTCGCGGGGTGGCTGTGCCGGGGGCAGTCATTCAAAGCCTGGTCACGACGGTTGTGGTCACAGCGGCCAGTCACTTGATGGGGCTTGGCTGGTTGCAAGGAGTCATCGTCGGCCTGGCATTCTCGGTGGCCAGCACCGCCGTGCTCGCCCGGATGCTCACCGATCACCGCCAATTGAACAGTTCGGGCGGCCGCCTGGCCATGGGGTGGCTGGTGGTGGAGGACATCTTTACGGTGATCGTGCTCATCGTATTGCCGATGCTGGCAGCACCACAAGGCGGAGACAGCGGCGGCGTGGGCCTGGCGAAGGAATTAGCCCTGGCGCTGGGCAAGGTGGGGCTTTTGATTCTGTTGGTGGGCGTGGTGGGCATTCGATTGGTGCCTCGACTCTTGAACGCACTGGCCGGTTCACGCGAAATGTTCAATCTGGCGGTTCCAGTCATCGCCATGGGAATTGCGTGGATCTCCGCAGAATTCTTCAGCGTGTCACTCGCGTTGGGTTCCTTTCTGGCCGGAGTGGTGGCCGGTCAATCGCAAGTGCGAGAGCGGATTGAAAACACCCTGGGACCGCTCCGCGATCCGTTTGCGGCCTTGTTTTTTCTAGCTATTGGAACATTGCTGGACCCTCATTATGTAATCACCCACCCGCTCGGACTGTTGTTCGCCCTGGGCGTCATCCTCCTTATCAAGCCACTGGTCGCGCTCATGGTCATGCGAGGATTGCACCAACCGCTGCACACCTCGCTGATCGTCGCCATCGGATTGGGACAAGTGGGCGAATTTTCCTTTATCCTGATCCAGCAAGCGAACGGGTTGAAGCTGCTGCCTGCTGATTCTGGACACCAACTCGTCGCGGCGGCGATCATTTCCATCACCCTTAACCCATTTCTGTTCCAGAATCTGCCTTACATCGAACGGCAGGTGAGCCGGTTAAAGTGGTTGAATAGGGGCTGATGGTTCAGGAACGTAGAGGCGTTTTAAGACTGCTAAATTCCAAATGCTAAATGCTGGAATTGAAGACCTTGGGGCCGAGGGCCCGGTCAGAACACCGGTAATACTTCTGGTTCAGAATATGGGTTACAGTTATTTTTGTGGGACTTGGATTGAGGTTCCGTCAGGAGCGGAGAGTTGCCAGTTGTTTTGTTCGATTAGTAGGGTGAGGGCGCCGTGGTCGCGGGTGTAAATGACGGGGACATTTTGTCCGGCGAGACGTTCGTGCAAGCTACGGCTGGCGCGGCGCTGGGCGGGAAATTCCGAATCGACGATGACGATGGCTTGGGGCTGGATGGCCAGAATCAAATCATGGCAGAGCGGTTCGCCCCCGGAAGGCAGGCCGGTGATGACGATGTCGGCGTGCAGTTCCTTAGTGGTAGCGAGTATGAGGAGGTTGTCCTGGCCGGCGCGGTTTAAATCGGACAACAACAGAATGCGGGTATGGTTAATGGTTGCTTTCAGGACGAGGGCGTTGTCATCGGCCCGGGAAACGGCTGTGCTTTCCTTCACATCGGGATACAAGACACTCCAAGCTCCGATGGTGTCGCCGCGTTTGGCGAGGTGATGTCGGTCGGTCGGATGCTCGAAGGTGGCGATGGATTCCTGGTAGCGTGAAGAATGAACTCCGGCTGGACTCGTCCACAAATTGCCGATGGCGAACATTTGATCCAGGTTGGTCACGCCGCCGCTGTTGCGGACTTCGCCGGTGGTCAGGATGAGTTGCGGCAGGTGATTCACGCCTTGCGCGCGCAAAAATTCCTTGAGAGTGGACTCGGCGGCTTGGGCGTTGCCGCAGTCGATCAGCAGATCGTCAGTTCGTTTTGGTGAAGCAGCGAAAATTGCTTTGCCACCGTTCAACGGGAGAATGGTCAGGCTGGTTTCGGAGTGGGTGGTTTCCAACCGGATGAGATAAAGGGCGGCAACCGCCGCGAAGACAACGGCCGTGAATAGTTTGACCGGCGTCGATTTGAGCCAGCCGCCGAACAGCAAGATGATGGCAGCGTAATAAATGGAAATGGCGATCCACCCAATTTCCGGGACGTAAAGATAAGCCCCGGGGGAATTTTTGCGGCCTCCACGCTGACCCAGCTCATGGCGACCATGAAGCCCCACGCGGCGTGGTTGAACAATACGGTGAAAACAGGCAGCCAGGACCCGGTGACGAGCGCGCCGAGATTGGCCATTAGTGCGGCGGTGCCTAGGGGAACGGCCAGCAGATTGGCAGGGGTGGAGATCAAACTGAACAGATGGAAATATTTGATCGAAAGCGGCAGCGATCCAATCCACGCGGCAAAGGCGAGAGCGAAATAACGGGCAAACCAGCGGGCCAGCCAGAGCCAGGTTCTATGCCGGCTCGACAACAATTCCTCCGGGAGCAACGGATCGTGACGCAACCAGCGATCCGACAGCTCGTTCAAGCGGGGAAGCATCAACGAGATCGCGAGCATGACGAAAAAAGAGAGCTGAAAACTGGCTTCGAACAATTGGCGCGGTTCGCCGACCAGAATGATGAAAGCGGCGAGGGCGAGGGAATTTAATAAGTCCACGGGCCGTTTCAGGGCCAAGCCACCAAGGACGATGGTCATCATGAGGGAGGCGCGGAGGGCAGGGGATTCCCAACCGGTGGCGGCAGTGTAGAACCAGATCAGGGGAATGGTGATCGCCCCGCACCAGGCGCGCGAAATCTGCAGAACCCGCATCAGGGCAATCAGCATGCCGCTGCACAGGGCGATGCGTAGCCCGTCGATGGCAAACATGTGCATGGTGCCGGCCTGGAGGAAGGGATCGCTGATATCGCTACTGAAAGCGGTGCGCCAACCGAGCGTCATGGCCCACAAGAGGCGCAAAGGCTCGTCTTCCACTGGCAGGCCACGCTTGAGCGTACGCTTGGCCCAGTCCATGAAACGATCGGTCAGCGGCGGGGTAGCACGCGCAGGTTCGCCGACTTGCCAATCATGGATTGAATCAACCTTGAGTTCATAATAAATCCCGCGGGTCTGGAGGTAATCGCGATAATCAAACAACCCCTCGGCCAGCGGGAAAGGCGGCGGCGCGAGGACTCCGGAAATCTCAACAGTTTGGCCGCCAAAGAAATTGGTGCCGGGCGCATCCGGGGTGGCGACCATGATGGTCCCAAAGGCAGCCTGCCAGTCATCCTGAAGTTTTAATTGGGTGACCTTGACCTCGGCGATGAAGTGCTCCGTTTCCTGGTTGTGCCTATCGATCAGTTTCAGGCGTGGCGCTTCGATGAGGCTACCGCGAATGGCGGCCAGAGCTGGTTCCTTGCCGGCGAGAACGCGGAGATCATCCGGCGCGATGGTCGCGGTGTGGAAAACAAGATTCGTCCACCCGGCCAACGCCAGAAGCGGCCAGAGCAGCCATGGCCGGAGCTTGTCAAAAAGAAGCGCGGGAAGGAGAACGGCGAATGAGATGAGGAACAGCGTGACCAGGGGCACGCTAAAACATTGACCAATCAACAAGCCCGTTGCGTAACCGGATAATACGAGAATGGCGGGACGGTTCATCCTTTCGGGGGTCGAATATAAAGAAGCAGCATCCGGTGTCGGGGGATGCGGCAAAGATGGCTGGCATCCGGCAACCGACTGTGGAGAAAGACCTTATACTTCGGCACACGAAATGAAAACCAGAATCAGCCGGGGCGGCAACAAAAATTCGAGGGAAGCATGACTTGGCCACCCATGGGACCGAGAAAGCTGAAAGCCATTACCGCAAAAAGAATTAAAATGCCAAAATCCTAGGACAGACCCTTTTCGACCCTTTTCCGGTGAAAACAGGCAGCCAGGACCCGGTGACGAGCGCGCCGAGATTGGCCATTAGTGCGGCGGTGCCTAGCCCTCCGGCCAGCGCCGTAGGGACTCTAACTATTTATTTTCCAAATTGATTGCATCCGACGCTTTGAGCGTTCCGTGAAAGACATGTCGTGGAGTAATTCCGGGAGTCATTTCTTTGATTTTATCTGCATCCAACGGGATGACGATTTTGCCGTCATGAGCTTCGTGTAAAACAAGATAAGGCTCGCCCTCGCTTAGCAAGAATTCCCACGACTGGGTTATTTGCGCCTTCCCGTAATTTACGGTTGCCAAAATAAGGGTTTTCATCTTTGCGGTATCAATCGGTTGTCGGCTTGCAAGAACAGTCTGGCTTTAATGGGGTTAAACGGCGAGTGGAATAAAAAATAAAGGCAGTTCATGGTCGAAGGTATTGCGCATAAAAGTCATAACGGCTCATCCTTTCTGCTGGCGGAAGTTCCGGCGCACCAGCCAAAGGACGGTCAGTGCGAGTGCGCCGCCTGAGGTGTCGATCATGACATCGGTGATCAGCGGGCTGCGGGTGGGGACGAAGATCTGGTGAAATTCGTCGGAGGCGGCGTTGGCGAAGACGATGGCCAGGGCGAGTCCGGCTTCATCCCATTTCCAGGGGCGCCGTTCGCCACGGGCCGGCCGGTGAATGGCACGCCAGACGAGCAGGGCGAGGATCGCGTATTCGCTCAAATGCCCGCATTTCCGGAAATAATGATGGAGTTGCTCGACCTGGGGTTCGGGCAGGTGGGGAAAGAGCCAGCGGACGAAGGGTTCGAACAGGGTGGAGGAATGCTGGTATGAATGGCTATCGGCGGAGGCGGCGAAGATCACCAGCATCCAGCAAATCACGGGCAACCAATATCTTAGGAAAATCTTGAACTTTGCCATTGCAAGCCGGAATAAATAGCGAAAATTTCCCGGGCGGCAACCACAAAGCAGGAAGGGAAAGGCTAAATTCTAAATGCCAAAGGCAAAAATGAAGAAGGGATGGTCCGGGGCCGAGATTTCATAGCCGTAATCTTTAGAAAAAGAGAACTCCGTTTGCCATTGCCAAGGGGCGGCGGGTGCAGTAAACATTCGCGCCGTTTATCTTAAAAGGTTATCCTAACGGCAGAGCGAATCGTCCATTTCATGCTGAAACTTGGTGTCAATATTGATCACGTCGCGACGTTGCGCGAGGCGCGTTACCGCGGGACGGGGGCCGGCGAGCCCAGTCCGGTCGTGGCGGCGCAAATTTGCGAAGCGGCAGGCGCGCACGGGATCACCGCGCATTTGCGCGAAGACCGTCGTCATATCCAGGACCGGGATGTTTGGGCGTTGCGCGAGGTTATCAAGACCCGCTACAACCTCGAGATTGCGAATGCGCCGGAGATTGTCGGGATCGCACTGAAGGTGAGGCCGGATATTGTCTGTATTGTGCCGGAGCGCCGCCAGGAGGTGACCACGGAAGGTGGTCTGGACGTGGTTGCCGCGGAAAAAGCACTGACGGAGACGCGCAAAAAAATGAATGATGCGGGCATTCAGGTCAGCTTGTTTATCTCGCCGGACGAGGATCAAATTGAGGCGAGCGCCCGAACGGGAAGCCAATTCATTGAGTTGCACACCGGCCAGTTTGCCGAGCATTTTCATGATCCGGTCAAAGGCCCGGCCGCCCTCGAACGACTGATCGAAAGCGCCAAGCAGGCGCACGATCTCGGATTGGAAGTGAATGCTGGACATGGATTAAACTACGAGAACTTGACCACGCTTTTCGAGGTGCCGCGCTTGGTGGAATTGAACATCGGTCACAGTCTGGTGAGTCATGCGGTTTTTGCGGGCTTGGATGCTGCCGTGCGCCAAATGTTGGCACTGATGCGGGGTTATCGTTAATAGGCACGGGAGGTTTGGAGGATTGATGCTGCCAAATTTGACTTGCTTAAAACTTCCAAATTACTTACAGTGAGGCGTCTGTTAAATAACTTGTCCTTTTCGAACATGGTGAATCTTCACGTGAACTTGGTTCAATGATGATTTGAAACCCGGTAGTCGGGAACAGTCAGAAAAACGGATAATTAATCAGTTAGTCATCTATGAGTAATAAATTGTTTGTGGGAAATCTTTCCTTCAACACTACGGAAAATGATCTGCAAGAAGCGTTTGCGGCGCATGGCACGGTCGTGGAAGCGAACTTGATGATGGATCGCATGACGGGTCGCTCGCGCGGCTTCGCGTTCGTGACGATGTCGACGCCAGAAGAAGCCCAGAAGGCAATTCAGGCCCTGCACGGTGCCTCTTTGGATAACCGCGCTTTGACCGTGAATGTTGCCCGTCCCAAGGAAGATCGTCCGCGCGGCGACCGTCCGGGCGGCGGCGGCGGCGGTGACCGTGGTCCTCGTCGCGACTTTCGCGGCGGTGGTGGAGGAGGCGGCGGCGGCGGACGCGACCGGTACTAACCAATGATTTTTTCAACGGGGCGACGCTCGAACAGAGCGTCGCCCTGTGTATTAGCAGGGGAAGATTTCATGGAAGAACACATTGAAGTCGAAGGTAGAATACAAACCGTGCTGGCTGGCACCATGTTCCGTGTCGAACTGGACAACAAGCATCAGGTGCTGGCGACTATTTCAGGCAAGATGCGCAAGCGCTTCGTCCGACTGACGGTCGGGGATCGGGTGAAAATGGAGATGTCTCCGTATGACTTGAACAAGGCGCGGATTGTTTGGCGGATTGGGTGACCGTCAGGCAGACAAGGGGTTGGCCACAGAAGCCACAGAGTTCCGAGGCTGGACCGGCATTTGCGGAGGAACACCATGCCGCACGGGCGAACTGCCTGGACATTTTTTTCTATAATTGTTTCAAAACGGAAAGTCGTCAATTTGAGACTCACGTCGTCTCTTTCAATTGATGATTTTGATGCCAGCCTTGGCTGCTTCGCCGTAACTTCAGAAGGGGATTTTTAGCAAACTCACTTCACGCGTGGTGTCTAATGTTCGGTTGTACCTTCGGTGTTATTTACATCAGATCTGCCGGCAAGATGCCGGTAGCACTTTATGAGTCATTGTTTGTTTTGATTTCAGGATGGAAATTTGCTCGGGATTATACCGGACGCCTAATGTCGAAATCCGGTGGCGCCATTAGCACTTTTTAATTTAGATCTGTCGGCAGGATGGGTCCGAGGCTGGTCTGGCAGGCAGCACTCTTGCTTACCAGGCGCGAGCGTATTGGTTGGGGATGGGCAGCAGATTTTTGTGGCCGAGTTGGATGGCAGCGAGGCGCGGCCAGTAGGGTTCGCGCAGGAATTCGCGGGCCAACAAGACGAGATCGGCGCGGCCCTGCCGGATGATTTCATCGGCTTGCTTGGCTTCGGTGATAAAGCCGACAGCGGCGGTAGGGATGGCTGCCTCTTTGCGAACGCGTTCGGCAAACTGAACCTGGTAACCTGGACCGATGGGAATGACGGCGTTCGGCACATTGCCACCGGTGCTACAGTCGATCAAGTCTAGTCCCTCCGCTTTCAGCAACTTCGCCAGTTCAACGCTTTCCTGGATGTTCCAGCCGCCATCGACCCAATCGGTGGCCGAAATTCGGGCAGTATAGGGCAGGTGTTCCGGCCAGACAGCGCGGACGGCGCGCGCTGTCTCAATGGCGAAGCGAACCCGGTTCTCAAAGCTGCCGCCATATTTGTCGGTGCGGTGGTTGGAAATCGGGGAAAGGAATTCGTGGGCGAGGTAGCCATGCGCAAAATGGAGTTCGAGCCATTCCACGCCGGCGGTGAGGGAGCGTTTGTCCCAGAAAGCGATCGGACTGTAACGGTCGTATTGCGCAAGCCGGGTTTCACCATCACGTTGATGAATGACACTTCCCTTTTTGGCGAGTAGCCAGGGTGTCAGCAGCGAATTATAGAGTGTGGAATAAAACAGCTCTCGTTCATGTTCGGTACCGCCCTTGATTTCGATCAAATTGAGTTTTGCGTTCCAGAGGCTTTCGGCGTGTTGATGAACGGTATCGAAGTCACTGTGATCCTCGTCCAATTGTTTTTGCGCGGTTTCGAAACTACGCGCGGAAGCAATGCGCACAAGGATCTTTTCGCCGGCGGCGGTGGAGAATTCGAGATAGGTGCCGGCGTAACTTCCTGAATCCGAGCGGGAGTTCGGGGAAACCGAGTCATCGCGCCGGACGCGAGCCCCGTCCAATTGCGGTTGATTCTGGTGAAAAGTACCGAAGGCCTTGAACGGGCGGGAGAATTCGGCGATGAAACAACGACCGTGCAATTCCCGGCCCCTCACCGTGTGATCGCCAACGATTTCAATGGAATTCTGACCGGCTCCCAGATCAATCAAGACCCGGCCCAATTCGGTTTCCGGAAAGGTGAAA
>Ga0302275_10001707_pt1 | contig 23531 bp, 26 predicted proteins | sample III_Bog_N2_2_FD_200229 | JGI IMG/M metagenome (GOLD analysis project Ga0302275, IMG submission 200229) | Peat permafrost microbial communities from Stordalen Mire near Abisko, Sweden - III_Bog_N2_2 | ecosystem: Environmental > Terrestrial > Soil > Wetlands > Peat | place: Sweden: Abisko... | reverse complement strand
GCGCCAGGGGAATCAGGACGCGCCTGGCCTGATTCTGCAGGCCAGGGGTAAGCAACTCATGGACCGGGTCAGGGAAGCACGGCTGTCCCTGATCGAGGCCCAGGTGGCCCGGATTAACGCCCTGGACCAGGAATACCTCTCCAGGATCCGGCGGGGCGCAGTGGCACAGGGCGGCCTGATGATGCTGATCTTCCTTGCGGTGCTCATGGCCAGCTTCACCTTGGCCCGGGCCATGGTCCATCTGCAGCGGGAGGTAGTCGCCCGGGCCCAGGGCGAGGCGGAGGTACTCCAACTCAATGGTCGCCTGGAGAACAGCAACCAGGAACTGGAAGCCTTCGCCTTTTCCGTGTCCCATGACCTGAGGGCGCCCCTGCGGCATGTGGACGGGTTCGCGGGGCTGCTGCGCAAGAACATGGAAGGGACGCTCCCGGGAAACGCCATGCATTACCTGGATGTCATCCAGGATGCGGCGAAGCGGATGGGCGCCCTCATCGACGATCTGCTCGGCTATTCCCGCTTGGGCCGGGCCGATTTGCACCGGCAGCCGGTTGCCTTGGGGCCACTGGTGCAGCAGGTGCGGGCGGAGTTGGGAGGCGAATGCGAAGGCCGTGCCGTGCACTGGGAAATCGGGCCTCTGCCTACGATCTCGGGGGATCCCACCCTACTCCGGGAGGCGATCAGGAACCTCCTGGGCAACGCCCTGAAATTCACCCGGGGCCGCCCGGAGGCCAGGATCCAGGTGGGCAGCCGTCCTGAGGCCGGGATCACCCTCTTCGTCCAGGACAACGGGGTTGGTTTCGATATGCATTACCAGAATAAGCTATTCAAGGTGTTCAGCCGACTGCATGGGCAGGACGAATTCGAAGGCACAGGCATCGGTCTGGCCAACGTAGCCCGGGTGGCGGCCAAGCATGGCGGGCGGGCCTGGGCGGTGGGCAAAGTGGATGGCGGGGCCACCTTTTGCATGGACTTGAAGGGAGTGTGAAATGGCCAAGCCGTTGAAGCGGATCCTGCTGGTAGAAGACAGCGACAATGACGCGGAACTGACCCTGGCCGCCTTTGGGGAATACCACCTCGCCAACGGCGTGGACCGGGTCAGGGACGGCGCCGAGGCGCTGGACTACCTCTTCCGCAAGGGGGCCTACGCCGACCGTGAGGCGGAAGCCCTGTCGGTGGTCCTGCTGGATCTGAAACTGCCCAAGGTTGACGGCCTCGAGGTGCTGCGCGCCATCCGTTCCGAACCGCACCTGAAGGCCCTGCCGGTGGTGGTGCTCACCTCTTCCAAGGAGGAGGGAGACATGGTCCGCAGCTACCAATGGGGGGTCAACGCCTACGTTGTCAAGCCCGTGGACTTCTCGGAGTTCGCCAAGGCAGTGGGCCAGCTTGGAGTGTTCTGGGCGCTCATTAACGAACCGCCGCCGGCTTCCATGCTCTAACTTTGGCCCGGTTCCCATCGCCGCAACCTCCTCATGAATGATGCACGTGGTGCAGCCATGCCCCCTTCCCTCAGAATCCTCTACCTTGAAGACTCGGAACTGGACGTGACGCTCGCGGACGAGGCGCTGCGAACGGTCGGAGACCCCTGTCATCTGCTTTGGGCCAAGAACCGGGCCGAATTCGTCGAGCGGCTCCGGGATCCTGATCTGGACCTGATCCTCTCTGACTTCAACCTCCCGAGTTTCGATGGTATGGCGGCGCTTGAGTTATGTCGGACCGCCAGGCCGCTGCTGCCCTTCATCCTCCTGTCGGGCACAGTGGGTGAGGAAACCGCCGTGGAGTGCCTGCGGCGCGGGGCCACGGACTACGTGCTGAAATCCAACCTGCTGCGCCTGCCCATGGTGGTAGGGCGGGCCCTGGCCGAGGTAGCGGAGCGCCGTGCCCGGATGGCGGCCGACGAGGAACGGCAGTCGCTGCTGGAGGCCGCCACCACCGCCCGGGTGGTGCCCTGGAAGCAGGAGTTGCCGTCGCGAACCTGGGTGTTCGGGGATTCGGTCAATCTGGTGCTGGGCTACAGCCCCGAAGCGTTCCGGTCGGACCCCGGGTTGGTGGAGATGCTCATCCACCCGGAGGACGTACACCGGTTCGTTTCGGCCCGCTCCGCCACTGGGACGGGCCAGCCGGCCGGGTTCGACTGTCGGATGCGGCACCAGGCCGGGGCCTGGGTTTGGACCCGCTGGACCCTGACCCGGAGTGCTAAAGGCTACCGGGGGGTGCTTCAGGACGTGTCTGAAATCCATGCCCGGCAGGATCAGCTCGTTCTGAGCCAGAAGGCCGAAACCGCAGGCATTATGGTGAGCGGGCTCTGCCACGACTTCAACAACCACATCATGGTGATCCTGGCCAATGCGGAGATGCTCGAGGCTTCCGCCCTGCCGACGGCCCAGGGCAAGCTGGTGGACACCATCCAGCGCGCCGGCGTGCGGTCCCGGGATCTGGTTCGCCAGCTCATGGGTTTCGCCAGGAAGAACCAGGAAACCCATCGGATCCGCCAGGATCTCCGCGATCTGGTGGGAGAGGGGGGGGCGCTGCTGAAGCATCTGCTCCGGCCTCAGGTGCGCCTGGAGCTGATCCCGGGCGAAGGACCTTACCCGGTCTCGGTGGATCCGGGGCAGATCATCCAAGTAATCATGAACCTGGGGATCAACGCCCAGGACGCCATCACCGGAGACGGAACCATTCGGCTGCGCACGGGCTCGGAACGGCTGGGCAGCGCCGAAGCCGAAGCCCAGGGGCGCGAGCCGGGATCCTATGCCTTCCTGGAGGTGGAAGATTCCGGGTCCGGGATTCCGGAGCAGATCCAGGCGCGGATCTTCGACCCCTTCTTCACCACCAAGGCCCCTGGCAAGGGCACTGGCCTGGGCCTGGCCATGGTCCACGCCATCACTAAGGGCCACGACGGCATCCTCCAGTGTGATTCGATCCTGGGCCAGGGAACGAGGATCCGCATTCTGCTTCCCGGTTTGCCGCCCGATGATTTGGATTGAGCTCCTCCTCTCGGAACCGGGATGTAAACGGTTACGATGTTTTTTGCTTTGGTGCTATCAGAACCCCAGGTTGGCATCCGATGTGGTTCCAACGATCACCCGAGAAACTTCGTCCATATGACAGATTCGACCATCTGCCGCCAGTTCCCCGAATAGAAAGACCTCCAACTGGATTGCGGATCCATCGGACTCCCGAACCGACGCGGCCTTCTCCCGGGCTCTTGCCGGTCGCCCATGGGGTTTCCCGTTGGCTCGGGCGTGAGCGATTCCGGCCTTCACCCGTTCCCGGATCAGCTCACGCTCATAGTCTGCGAAGACTACCAGGAGTCCGGCCATGGCTCTCCCGCTGGGCGTGGTGAAGTCCAGGGCTTCCGTGAGGCTCACGAAGCCCACGCCCAACTCTTGCAGCTTATTGAGGGTCGTCGCCAGGTCCGCCATGCTCCGGCCCCAGCGGTCGAGCTTCCAGACGAGAACCACGTCGATTTCTCGCCTTCGGGCGGATTCAGGATCTCGGCCCGTTTGGGACGGCTGTCCTTGGCTCCGGAGGCCTGCTCCTCCACCTGCTGGGTGATGGTCCAGGCCTGGGTGGCCGCGTATTCCTCCATGCGCTGGATCTGGAGCGGCAGGGTCTGCTGGTCCGCCGTACTCACCCTGGCATAGATGGCTGCCCGCATCGATCCCCCCCGAGCAAAAACTATAGTTTTTGCGCGGGTCAACCCTGCAAAATCCTGCCCCAAAAGCGCATGGGTGCGTCCACGCACCCATGCAGATCACCAACCCGTGAGGTCTGGTCTTCTGCTCCGTTGCTCCCCTGTGTGCACGCCCCATGCAAATTCGATAGCCTGGCCTTGCCGGGTATACGCTAGGTGCGTATAGTTGAATGATGGAAGCGCTGTTTGTCGAACTACCCGCCTTCGACCGCTATCGGGCACACTACCTGACCGACGAGGCCTTTGCGACGATGCAACTGGAAATGATGGCGAATCCGGAAATGGGCGATGTGATTGAAGATACGGGCGGTCTCAGAAAGCTCAGACAACCGGATCCCAAGCGAGGGAAAGGGAAACGCGGAGGGCTGCGGGTGATCTACTACTGGTGGGAATCGGGTCGGCAGTTCTGGCTGTTCACTCTCTATAACAAGGATGAGGTCAGTGACCTGACCGCCCAGGAGCGCAAGTCTTTCAAGGGAATGCTAAAGCGGGAACTGGAGGTGCGACGATGAAGAAGCGGAATCTGTTCGAGGAAATCCAGGAAGGTTTCGAGGCCTTGGCCGAGGCGAGGGCTGGGAAGCTAACCTTGCGCACCCATCGCGTGGAGATGGCTGCCGTGCCCGAGGTGACTTCCGGCGAAGTGCTTGCCCTGCGTGAGAAGCTGAACCTGTCGCGTGCCGTGTTCGCCCACTACCTGCGAACCAACCCCCGGACCGTCGAGAACTGGGAACAGGGTCGGGTCCATCCCAACGCCCAGGCCAGCCTATTAATTCGCCTTGTGGAGCGTTACCCCGACACGGTAGAGCGCCTGGCAGCGGTTTAGCTTCGGCGCTCTATGGAATCGCCATAAATGGCGGCTGATGTCACGTTTGTTGGGATTCCCCCAAAGGAAGGACACATTAGAAAAAGTGATGTTAACCACATAAAAGAGGGATTCGGGGGAGGCTGGAACAAAAAGCAGCTCATAGATGCCGTGAAGATTTTGGAAGTAGCCAAGGTTCACCAGGACAGGCCACCTGAAAAAGCTGGCCAAGACATGCTCAAAATCGCTTGTGATGCAGTTCAAAAATGTTGCGGCAAAGGCTTCGACATTGGCAAAGGCCTCGGAAAAGGCCTACCTCATTCACTGGACAGATGAGGTAATTCAAAGGCCAAGTGTACCGGGTCACCGCACCAAACGGTAATTTGGGCATGCTAAGAATGACTTATCGCGCTTGATTCGCATTTGGCAATATGTTGTCTACTGCGTGATGGAAACGGAATTAAATATTGAAATATTTATTAAGTGATCATCTTCTCGGAAATTGGTTTACCATTTTCGAAATGTATTGACATTGTCCAGACAAAACATATTATTTAGTTGGATTGATGGAGGTGAATCATGGCGACTCAGACCATTTCTGCGGAACGCCGTACGGAAAAGCTCGACGTCAGGGTCTCGCCTTCCGAGAAGGCGAAGTTGCAGGCGGCGGCGCAGGCCAACCATCGCAACATGAGCGTTTTTGTCATGGATAGCGCACTCTCTCGCGCTGAGGAGACGCTTGCAGAGCGTCAGGTCTTTGGTTTGGATGCAGAAAGGTGGCAAGCCTTCCAGGCTGCCCTTGATGCACCGGTTCGCCCTCTGCCTCGGTTGAAGGCCCTCCTGGAAGAACCGGGGTTTTTTGATCTCGGCCATCAGGAATGACCGAAACCCGGGCCATTGAAAAGCTCCTGCCTTCACACCTTCTCCAAAATTTCGACTGCGGTCAGGAAGACCTGAACCGCTGGTTGAAGAAATTTGCTCTGCAAAACCAAAACTCCAATGCGGCCACTACCTATGTCGGGCTTGTCGGAGGAACCGTTGTTGGCTATTTTAGCTTGGCTGTAGGCTCCGTTGAGTACGCCGATACGCCGGGACGGCTCAAACAGGGGCTTGCCCAACATCCTGTGCCAATCATGCTTTTGGCCCGTTTGGCTGTTCATAAGGATTGGCAGAGAAAAGGGGTTGGGCGAGACCTTCTGAAGACGGCAGTTCTCAAAATGGAACAGGCTGCCGACATTGCAGGGATCCGAGCCTTTGAGGTTCACGCAAAGGACGACCAGGCCAAGCACTACTATGAGCAATTCGACTTCATCCCATCACCTACAGATCCGTACCACCTCTTTGTTCTGTTGAAGGATCTTCGCCGCGCCCTTCTGCTTGATTGAGGCAAAACCTTGCCGAGTCATTCTGTGGGTACCCCCGTTTGGGCGAGATAGACAAATTCCGCGGTTTAGGCTCAGAGCCCCCAGATGGCACCCCTGCGCAAAAACTATAGTTTATGCGCTACCCTGAATGGGCTTCGGGAACCCGCATGAACAGTGGCTTTCCCGAACTCCAAATCGTTGGGGTTTTTGCGCGGGGGGGAAATCGATGAGGGCAGCCATCTACGCCAGGGTGAGCACGGCGGACCAGCAGACCCTGCCGCTCCAGATTCAGCGGTTGGAGGAATACGCGGCTACCCGGGCCTGGACTATCAGCCAGCAGGTGGAGGAGCAGGCCTCCGGAACCAAGGACAGCCGTCCCAAACGGGCCGAGATCCTGAAGGCCGCTCGGAGGCGGGAAATCGACGTGGTGCTTGTCTGGAAGCTTGACCGCTGGGGCCGGAGCATGGCGGACCTGGCGACGACCCTCAATGAGCTGCAAGAGCTGGGCGTGGGCTTTGTGAGCCTCACGGAGGCCCTGGACTTCACCACGCCCAGCGGGAGAGCCATGGCCGGACTCCTGGGGGTGTTCGCGGACTACGAGCGGGAACTGATCCGGGAGCGGGTAAAGGCCGGCATCGCTCATGCCCGAGCCAATGGAAAACCCCACGGGCGACCAGCTATGGCCCGGGAGAAGGCCGCATCAATTCGGGAACTGGCGACGGAGGGGCTCAGCCAGGGGGAAATTGCCCGACGACTGCTGATCCATCGCCGCAGTGTTGGCCGGGTTCTGGCTACCGGTTGCCCCTTACCGGAGCACCTGGCCGAAGAAGAGACGGAGGCCGCGCTGGTTCACGCCGGCGTAGTGGGGGGAGTCCCAGGGCTCCCAAAACCCTTATGAGATGTGGATTCCCGGCTACTTGATCCCTGGTTGCACCGTTGTTGGTACTACCCCAAGTCGGGTAAACGCTGTGACTTTATTCTTGGATTGAGTCATCACGGTTTGCTTCCGGGGTGCACCTCAGAAACCACTTCCTGGGTTGGCCGCCCAGCAAGCAGCCCAGCAAAATCAGCCATGGGGTCACCGATAACAATCCCGCCATCGGTGATTTTGTATTCTCTGAGATCATCGCTGTGGGCGCTTCCGCGAACCTTCACGACTGCCATGACGCGTTTCAGGTGGCTCTCTATTTCGATGTAGCGCTGGACTATGATTGCATCGGTGAGGAACGCTGACCCATAGGGGCTGAAACGAAGGTCGGTATACCGGTCTTCCAGTTCCGAGGTCATTAGCACTGTCACGCCCAGTTCAGCCAGGACAGAGACCATGCGGAACAGCGATTCCCGGAAATCCTCCCGGAAGGTGGGCGCAACGGCAAGTTCAAACCCGGACAGGGAATCGATGACAACTCGGGTTGCCTTCATGTGCTTGATTGTGTCAATCATCCTTTGGACAATCTCGTCAATTGATAGATCTAGAAGGCGGGTATTGATTAGCCCGATCTTTCCGGCCCGGACCAGGTCATCGATGGTTCGCGTCCACGATTGACTGGGTGTCTGCTCAAAGGCAACGATGACGCCCGGCTCTCCTCGGCGTACTCCTTCGGCAAGGAAAGCCGTGGCCAGGATAGTTTTCCCAGAGCCTGAAGGCCCGGCGACTAATAGGGAATATCCCGAAGGCAGTCCGCCTCCCATCATGGTGTCCAGTTCCGGTACACCCATGGTCAGCCGCTTATCACTTCGCGGGTGCGTAATTGGGATTCCGGGAAGAGTTGAATCTCCCGTAATAGGGGCGGCAGGGAAAATTTCAACGCCGTCGGAAGTGATCCGGAATGTGTGAATCCCAGGGCTGGTCTCCTGGCCGCGCATCTTCAGGACCTGGATTTTTCTCACCATGGAGTTCCGGGAGACACTTTGGAACATGGAAAGCAGGCCATCAGCCAGGGTAAAAATCGGTGGGTTATCGCCATCGATAGGGTATTTGCCCAAAAAAAATGAGGTAATCTGCCAACTTCTGAGTTGGTTACCGAGTTTCTGGATGAATTTTTGCGGACCGATAGCATTACCTGACGAGTGGTCTGTCTCCGACATGATCGACCGGAACGAATCGACAAACACCAACCCTGGAGAGTGGGCTCCAACTTCTTTCATGATCCGAGCCGAGATTTGGTCGAATCGCTCATTCTCTACATCATCCTCCAGATTCACGAAGCGGATCACCTTGTTTATCTTTCCTGGATCGAAAAATGAAAACTGCTGCTGATAACGCAGCATCATCAAGGGCGACTCACCTAGAACGGTGAAGTACAAAGCCGGCCGCTCCTTGGTTGCCATAGAAAACATCAACTGATGGGCCAGAGTTGTCTTGCCTGACCCCGCTGGACCCGCTATCAGATTTAGCGAGAATTCAGGTAGGCCGCCTCCAAGGATCTCATCGAGCCCTGGTACGCCTGTCGACAATCGATTAATTTCAACTTTACTTTTCATTGCGAAACCTCCCTTTGACTTCTTTTGTCAAAGTGACCCCAAATAGAACCCAAGAGACGTTCTGCCAATAATTCGCCTATGAAGGTTTCCAACATCTGGTAGAAAATCACCATAATGACCGCGCTGGCCTCCAGTGCGGAATTCGCGTCGCGGGTCTCCAGGTTGGTCCGTAAACGATCCACAGGAGTGTCGCAGTCATCGGAACCCTTGGCAGGGGAAAGCCATGGGTAGGCCCTGGCCGCAATAGTGAGGGAACGATTGAAGAGAGCATCCACGCCCCCCCCCCCGATGATGGGGGCAAGGAGAATGGTTACCTCACTCCAAGTGTTTATGCTTGCTTCGGCGATTGCAGTGGCATCCTTGGCACCACCGCTTTTCTGGGTAAGCACCTGCAATATGGCGTGCTTGATCGGAGTATTTTTTGGCGTTCCCATCATGCTCTACCCTGGTTAGGAGGTAAAATGCCAAGCCAACGACAATTGCAAAGTGTAAGTCTGGCCGGCACCCTAGCCAGAGAAAACGCTGAATCCAAGGTCATTGGTCGACATCGTCCAGTTTTCCCCGTATTCTCTGGCAAAATTTGGGCCATTGCGGAAGTTTTAGTAAATGCAACTATTATGCAATCACCCTAACTCTATTTGGGTTTGATTAATCAATTTGAAGGGATCGGCAGTCCGATCCGACGGACTGTAGCCGCAGATTTCCGACGTCCTCTGTGGCGTTTAGCCCGCCCACGCGTGCCAGGAGACATAATTGCCGATATCCCAAGCCGTTCGCCGAAACGGGCGAGGCCCCCAACCGGGGGCCTCAGTCCGCCAGGCTAGCACCCTCGGGCCTCGATGCCAGCCAGTCTTCCCCCACGGCCATGGCATCCCCATAGGCGTCGGTGGATGCCTCCTCCGTGGCGTTCTCCGGGGGGAACACGCCGCCGCCGACCTCCTGCCCCCGCTCCAGGAGCCGCAGCCGCCAGCCACCCCCCAGCTCGGCCAGGCGCGGAAGAATCTCGTAGGTGTAGACCAGGGCCCGGGACCGCGCCACGTCCTCCCGGGCGGCCGCGATCAGCTGGGGATCCCCATCCTCAAGCGCCGCTTCCAGGTAGGCCGCTCGCTCCTCCTCGGTGCGGAGCTGCCGTGCCGTGTCATACGGATAGGTCCGGGTTTTCTTGGGGGTCGCCATGGATCCAGTGTCCTCCGTGCGAACGCCTTCCCTCAATGACCAGGTGCCGGCTTGTGCGGAGTCCAATTGATGGGCAGGCCGCAACCCTTCAGCACAGCGCGCAGGTAGCCGGGGCCAGTCTCGATGGTTCCACGCTCGGCAGAGCTGACCATGGCCTGGCTCTTCTTCATCTTTTTGGCGAGCTGCGCCTGGGTGAGGCCGGCGGCGACCCTTGCGGCCTTCAGGGTCCGCCCAAAGGATTTGGCCATGAATTCATCGGCATCAACCAAATCGGTCAGGTCGAAGGGGTCCGCTTCCGGCATCCCCTCGGAGGGCACCTGGCCCAGCAGCTTGAGGTATTCCTGTTCGGGGATGAGGGCGAAGCGCTCACCGCGAATTTCAATGAAAGGGCTTGTGTTCATGGGAACCTCCTATTTCTTGGGGGGGTAGGGGGGCAGGTACGCGACGGAGCGGTGGCGAATGCGAATGATGACGACATGGGTTTCTAGTGGGCGGAAGATCAAGCGCCAATCCTGCTTGACCTTGAGCCGTGCGCAGCCGGCCCAGACCTTGGAAAGGTGCTTCACCCCTGGAACCAGGGGCCAGGCCTTGAGCCGCTTTTGTTCCTCCCGTGTCGCGAGCTGGATGAAAGGATCCAATCTCTCGAAGTCTTCCCGGGCGGCCGCATTCATCTTGACTTCCATCATCCCTCCACTTACCTAATATTAGTGATAACAGGCAATACCTGCAAGCCCTGGCTACTGTGTCTTGCCCTCCCTCACGAGTTGGACTAGCCGATGTTTAATAGATTGTGACATGGATTGTTGACGACATGAATTGTTTTGTGCATCATTGGTTTTGTGGTTTGTGACAACGAAACTTCATGACTTACAAACAGGAGAACCAATGCTCGTCAGCATTGCCAACACGAAGGGTGGCCAGGGCAAAACGCCTTGGGCGCGTGAATGTGCCGGATATTTTGAGGCTGAATTACTGGACCTGAACCCGGAGAACGGAGACGCCTATGCCTGGGCGCAGCTTGCGAACCATCCGACTCGTCTCGTCTACGAGGTGGACTTGGCGCAGGTCCTCCAAGAGGCGGCAGCTTCCAAAGCGTTCTATGTTGCGGACTGTCCCCCTTGGGATGGTCCCGAGACGAGGATGGCCCTTGCCTTCTCCTCTGCAGTCATGGTCCCCGTGTCCCCATCTCCTCAGGGGCTCCGAGGGCTTGGGCGGATGGAAGACCTGCTCAAGGAGGCCCGCGAACAGGTGAACCCAAACCTAAAGGCGGGCATCGTCGGGACGGGGAAGCGCCACGGGGTGAGCTTCAATGCTGGATGGGAGCAAGCCTTAGCCGAGGCTCACCGGCCCAAGGAGGGGACCCACTTCCTTGGGCTCATGCCTCAGCGGCAAGCCTTTCTGGATTCGTTCGCAACGGGTGGGTTCACCTTTCTTGGCTCAGACCCTGAAGCGGGAGAAGTCCGTGTGATTCTTGACAAATTCGCGTCTTTGTTTAAACATAAGAAACACTGAAACAACAAAACAAGGTGACAACATGACAACAAAAAAAGCCCCCGTCGATCCTGCAAACGCCGCCGCATGGGTGACTGGTGGACGGGTCCACCGACCCGAGCACCAGAAGACCAAGGAGCAAAACCAGCAAGCCGAAGAACCGCACATTGGGCGGTCCAAGTCGTTCGAAAACGCTGACCGGCTGAATCTCCTTCTCCCTGCCCACATGGTGGAGGGTATCCGGATTAGAGCTTTGAAGGAGCGGCGAACGCCTGGCCAACTTGTGGCGGAACTGCTCGAACCCTTATTCCCGCAAGGTAAATAAGGGAAGGCCGATATGAAACCATTAAAAAAGGCAAATGATGAAAACATAAATTTGAATGCGATAGAAAATGATCGTCAAGAAGAAGAAAGGAATTTAAATCAACTACTAGAGGACAAATTAAAAGAAGAAAAAGCCAAGTTGAATCAATTGCAAGAAGAATATTGGAAAGCAGAAGAAGATCACAGAAAACAGGTTGAGAGTATTTGGGAGGAATACACCGCCAAAGGGTATCTATCCCGCGACATTACGGATAAAAAAACCAAACAAATACCCAGGCCAAAGAAGGCGAAGTCCGCCCCTATGGGAGTAGCGGTTCTGAAGAAGAGCCCACACACCATTGCTCGCGGTCGCGGAGATGTCCGAGGCCTGAGTTTAAGAGAGACCCGGCAACTAGATACACTCACAGCCTTCCGCCAACAGGATCCCTCTGACCGCCCAGTATCTCTTGTTAGTCAGGCGCTCACTCTTTGCCCACTCCCGTTCCGGAAGCCATCTGGAGATAAAATTACTCTTGAGGCCAGACTGCCGCAAGGGAAGATTATGGTTACCTTAACGAATATCGGTGAGGAATCAAATTCATCTCTAGCTTATGGAGATGATGCATTACTTCTCGACTTACTTAGCCATGAGGCACGCTGGAAGAAAGATCCCGAGATATCTTTTGATAGAGCCTATGAGTTTTTAGAATTTCTTGGGCTGGAATCTCACGGTGGTAAAAACTATAGAACAGTAAACGAGAGACTCCAGCGAATCCGCGATTTGATGATTCAAATCAAAAGAAAAGGCATGGCCGTTGCAAACATTAGAGTCGTTGATATTGGAAGTGATGAAACGCCATCTACTCAAGACTTTGATAGAGAAGAAAGGGGCGAACAGAGAATGATCCCCTATATGATTCGATTGAGCCCAGAATATTATGCAGATCTTCTGAATTATTATCTTGCGATCCCTACAGCTGTCATACAAGCATTCCGGGGATGTCCAACCGAGTATTCTCTTGCCAAATGGATTGTATACCGTCTCGACGCCTTGGAAACCGAAACCGAGATATCTCTTGAGTCACTGCATGATGAACGGGGATCTAAGGATAGTAACTATCGTCGGTTCCGGAAGAAAGTCGAGGTGACTGTCCTCAAACTTCAAGAGGCCTGGCCCGAAGTCGGCAAAGCCTTAACCCTCACCAAGAAAGGGCTCAAGATGCGGAAGCCAGCGTTGCCCCTTGAAGCTGGTCGCCCCACTCCCCTCCCCTTGGCCTGAGCAATCCGCAGAGGGCTTGTGAAGTTCATGGGTTTTCGACGTTCCAGTCGGTACGGATTTTCGTTCTAGTCGGTACGGTTTCGACGTTCTAGTCGGTACAGACCAGCGTTCTAGTCGGTACGCCATAAGGAACATCTACTCTTTTCATTTACTTCATACATACACTGTTCATTGATTGGCGACCCCAAACGGTGCGGAAAACCGAAGGCAAGGATTGAGACTAGGTTTCAATTTCACACCGGCCCGGCCCGCCCCGCCAGGCCCGTGCCTTCGCTTTGCTGCGGCACGGCTGCGGCCTCCGGCCGCGGGCTTCGCCTCCTGGCTCTCGGGGCGTCCGTGAAAGATCCGCCGGCACCTGGTCGTTTCCTGACCCCACAGCGGCGACGTTTCGCTCACAGTCACCCATCGGACCCCTACCCCTGCGGGGGGTCCGAAGGGTGACGGCAGCAGGAGGAACAGAAGGAAGGCGGAGCCTTCCTGAAACCTGCCAAAGAAAAAGGGGAGGAACCGAGGGATCTGGCAGCAGCATTCCGGGCCTTTGGCCCTCAGTTCGGTTTCTGAAGGAACCTGGAGAGTTCCCATTCATCGAAACACCCTGGGACAGCCAAGGCGATGCACAGGAGGGCGGCGGCTTCGGCTTCCGCCTGTTCCTCTCCTGGAGGCAGGGACCGCCCCAGCTTCGCGTACAAGGCCTCTGTGGTCCGTTTCCCGTCCACCAGCAGCTCCGGGTAATCCTCCCGGCCTCTCAGCTCAAAATAGGCCATGTCTGGGAACTCGAGGCGTCCCCGAAGACGCTCCGGACGCTGAATGGGGTTTCCCTGCCCCTGTTCCATGTTGGTCCCCCACCCGGTCTTTCTGTCCGTCAGTCCGTGTCGTTATCCAACACCATATCCTCGGATCCATGGGCGAGCAGTGCCCCCCGGGAGCATCTTACGTATGTAGTCCCGATGGGACTACACTACAACCGGACAAGCACCCAGGGGAGGATTCCCATGAGCATCGCCGACACTTACGTTCGCGCTCGCATCGACAAAGCGACCAAAGCCCGCGCCACCGATGCACTTGCAGCCATGGGCATGTCTGTTTCTGACGCCATCCGATTGTTGATGTTCCGGATTGCTGAGGAACAACGCTTGCCCTTTGATGTGCAGGTACCCAATGCAACCACCCGAAAGGCCATTGCGGAGCTTGAAGCGGGCAAGGGTAACCATTACGAAAGCGTGGCCGCGCTGATGGCGCACTTGCAGGCACGTGTAGACGAATGATTTAGGGGTATGCGTGCACGCACACCCCCAGATTGGGGTATCCCAGGGCCTGTTCCGGCAGCGCAGCCTCGCTGCCCTGGAAAACTCCAGGGCCTCAGTTGGACGACACCCATGGACTGCAAAACCTGGTCTTGACTCTTCAGTGGCAGTAAGAGGAATCGCTTGCATCCCTCGCTAAAAGTAATACATTTAGAAAGGGAGGAGGGATGGAATTCATTTGGGACGATCCAAGCGACCCAGAGGGAAACGTCGCACACATTTTGAGTGATCACCCAGACATGAAGCCGGAATTCATCGAGGAGCTTTTCACCACTTGGAGCGGAGATGAAAACGTATTCGAATCCACCCGAAACGGAATTCATTTTCTGGTTCTGGAAAAAACGCAACAGCAAAAACTCTACCGAATCGTTTTTGAGAAACTCGGCCAGCAGGTGAAGGTGAAAACCGCTTTTCGAATTTCGAAGCGCAAAGGAGGAATGCAGCCATGACCACCAAAAAGAATGCCAAGTCGATGGATGAACTACTCCGGATGGTGCCTGATACGGGATTTACCCACGGGAATGAATCGAACGCGAATGCGGAATTCGTTGCACACCATCCCGAAGAATGGAAACCGCTCGTCCTGTCCCAAAAGGGCCGGCCCAAGCGGGGCGAAGAAACCGGGAGCGTCGTCAAAAGTGTTCGCTTTCCGGAAAACGTCTGGCGACTCATGGAAGAGAAAGCCAAGGCTCAACACTTGAACCTCCACACGGCAATCCGCGCAGCGGTTCTGGAATGGGCTGCCAAGCACTGAGGGTTTGGGCTCTCACCCCCATGTCCATGATTTTCGGCTACCGGGTTTCATTCCAAAGCGCGTCAAAAACCATCTGTCGCAGCTCCTCTTTCAAGGCGCGGTCTTCTTCCTCTCCCTCAAAGAGATCACCAACCAAGGTGCCGACGCTCAGCGTCACCATGCGATCGATGGCCTCACGAATTCCCTGCTCAGCCAATTCCAATGGGAAGGCAGCCCGGTACCCCTGGAGTGCTATCCGGAACCCCTTGAGATTATCCCGACGCGGCTTTTGCAGCTCCGGGGTTGGGGTGTCAGATCCCATGTCGCTCATCGCATAGAACGTGCAGAGTCCGCCCAAACCTTCAACCAAATATCGCCAGGCCAATTCTTCCCGGGCTATTTCCGTTAGCTCGGGATTCCGTATTGCAGCGGTGCACTCGGCCTGGTCCACCAGGTGCAACCTCCCCAACCGCTCGATCGATGCTTTCCCGGCCATCATCGCCCGGTACGCTTGTTTGTCGTCTCCGAGCACCCGGTACAGGTTCAGGAGAAATCGAGATGCAGCCACGACTTGCAGGGTCCAGGTATTAACCCGATCCTTCATTCGAGATTCATTCATTCAGAAACTCACGCAAAATTATGGGTCGATTGTTCCCAGCAATGGTATTGCTGGGAAGATCCGCCGAAGGAACACTCAATATCCCGCTCTTGCCGCAACGGGATAGCTTCCTATGATGAGGGCTCACTGGCAGCTGAGCAAAACCAATGATCTCCAGTTGTGGAATCGGTTTGGCTGGAAGATGATGAACATGTTACCCACACCCCTCCGGGGCTTAGGGTAGCCCAATTCCCACGGGGGCAGAGCCCCGCGCGGGAACGACCAAGGGGGTGAAACGTGGCCGCATACTACGGAAAATCCAAGACCCGAAGTTCCGGAGCTTCGAGCAAAGGAACGGCGTCCCAGGCCATGGATTACCTGACAGATGACCATGACAGCAAGCGTCTAGCCCAGGTGGCGGCGGCGGAACTAGATTATATGGCCAGGTCCAATCCTGGTTTCAAAACCAACCTTGAGGGCGGCCGAATTGCCCTGAATGGGTACGGTCAATGCGAGGGAATGACCGAAGCCGAAATGCGGAAGCATTTTGCAGAGACCTGTATTCCCAAGCATAGAGATTCTCTGGGCAGGAAAACAACAGCGACCACCGGTTACCAATCTCATACCTTGACCTTGCCGAAAGAATTAAGTCTCCTGGCAGAGACCAATCCAAAGGCCGCAAAAGAGGCTATCTCTAGGGCCGTCAAAGAAACTCTTGAGAATGCTTTTCCCGGTAAATCCTTAGCTGCCGTGTCCGCGGTTCACACGCGAAATGTGAATGGAGAAATTCATTATCACGCTCATGTGCTGGTCGCTAAATTTTGCGTGGACATAGAATCCGAGAAAGTCCATTCCATCAACCAGGCAAAAATGGGTGGGGGATTCAACGGAAATCGAATCAAAGAGAATTGGATGCCAGCCATTAATAGGGAAATGGAACGGGCGTTGAATGTAAGGATTGAGAATCGTAAGGACGGGAAACCCATCATCCATCTGCCAGATGGTTCCACCCTCGCACCCTTGAACCGAGTCAGTCGGCGCGAGATGGAAATACGAATTGCACCTAATGTAATTAAGATTGGGAGGGATGGGAAAGAGTATTCACGACCATTCACTCTCAACAAGATGGATCAAAAAATATTTGAGGTCATTTCTCAAAACCGAGGTCGTTCGGGATGGAGCAGAGATGCTTTTCTCAACGCCTTCCCGAAGGAAGCAATTCGCATCGAGAGATATGAATCCCGGTTGAAGACGCTCCTGGAGATTGGCTACATTTCTGCTAATGGGAAAGTAACCGATGCATTCAAAGCGCATGCAGAAGTCAAATGGGGTAATGATTCACCCCAATTGGCACAAATCAGGATGGACATAGAGAATGAAGCGAAGTCGTCCAAAAATTCTGCATTGAATGTTCCTGGCGGTTCGTATTTACAAAAAACATTGAGCGAAAATCCAAATATGGGACCACGCATCGAAGCCCTTGGGTTGTCTCCCAAGGAAATCCACAGGGCAGAATCAACTTGGCAGGAGCAGAAGCCCAGAAATACCCAGGAGCTCAGGGCCTGGGTTGATGCAGAGAAAGAACTCTGCAAACTCAAGCAAGCCGAATCTGCTGAAACAGCGGCCAGTTCTTCTATTTTCGACAGATCTGTGATCATGGACCGCTACGCAAAAGCACGACAAGTCCTTGAGGCTAAGATCGCGGAATTGCGACCTGCGGCAGAAAAGAGCCTTTGCCATCCGGATTTCCGGATGACCCAGGAAAAGTTTTCCGATATTCAGCAGGACGAAAAGGTTCTGTCCAGAATCGAATCAAGAATTCGCGGATTGGAATTAAGCAGAGCAGACAAACTTAAATCGGTGGACACCCAGCAGGCAGCAGACAAGATTAACCGTTGGCATGATTCCCAGATTCGACCACTGGAAATGACCCGGCAGAAATTAGCGGAGCAGATACACCAGAAGCGAGAGCGCCTGCTGGACGCATCTGAAATACCGATCACGGACCATGCAAATCGATTCAAAGAAAAATCCAGATATTCCCTTGCTGGAAAACCTTCTGATAGGCGGCCGCAACTCGGTCAGTCCACCCAAGCCGGACAGCCGAAGGATTATTCTCGACAGGTTGCGGATCAGGCCTTGCATCGCGTCACCGGCCATATGCAAGGTCTGGTGAAACTGGTTCGGGGCGCGCTGGAACTTCGGGATCAGATCAACCAGATGAAACAGCGGATCCCAGCCGAGAAGATTCAAGACATGCGCCGTGGCGTTGATGTGTTGACCAAGGCCGGCCGGCCAGATGGTAGGCTCCTGGAGCCTTGGAGAGGCAAAGAAACCGAATTGGCGGCGCGTACCGCTCTGACCACGAACGCGGCCGCCGGCCGAGTAGGCATCGGCCAGGGAAAAGCCGAATTCCGAGATGCTCCATTGCAGCTTCCGCCTCGTGCACTGTCAAAGGGCGTCTATGAATCGGCCAAGGAGGCAGGGAAGATCGGTACCCAAATGAACAAAGCCGACAAGATTTTGGAAACGAATCCCACCCCTGTTCCGGCTCGCCTGAAAGTGATGGCGCCACAGATCCAGAGATTCAATGCGAGAGCCGAAGCCATGGGACTAAGGATCCCCCTAACGAAAGATGTTTTGGACGCCATCAGTGCAAAAGAGCTGGCCGGTGTCTTCAAGGAGGACAAGGCCTTGGAGACATTAGCCAGCGTGGGGGATACCTGGGGCGTCTTGAAGTCCCAAGTGGTGCAGGCGAGCATGAGAAATCTCACGAAGGTTGCCAATATCGCATTGGAAACGGGCCAAGGATTGACCAAGAGCCTGCCCTTTGGAGGGTGACAAGGTGGGGTTTCCCAACCAGTGACCATGTGGGAATGCCCCTGAGGGGGTGAGTGTACTCACCCCCTCGGATTCTCACGGGTCACCACACCAAAGCCGTCGTACTGGCGTTCACGCATCGAGGCCCCACTGGGGCCTAGATGCGTTTTGGGAAACGGTTTGTGATAGCGGCAATTATGTCTCCGAACCTCAGCGGTAGGCTGCCATGCCGTTGGGTCTTGTCATAGAACGGCCACGGTCCTAGTTCTCTCCATCGCTCTAATTGCTTTGATTATTTATTTGGCTTCATTCTGGCAGCAAAGGATCATTCAATGGCGACGAAGCTCACGGGAATTATTCGCCGGTGAGGTCTCCCCACGGCGCGATCGATTGTTTCCATCCATCCACTGCCTGGAGATCCAGAGCAAGGGCACAATCTTCGTGATGTCCTGTCGTAGCCGCGTCCTGGTGGCAATCACTACAATTTCCTGGATGTTCAGAATTTCCAGTTTCCAAATTCCTAAGCCGACCTTCGAGACGTAGAACAAGAGAGACAGTGTCCTGCAACAAAGGCATATATGCCCCCAGTTTACCTAACTATTAATTATGGGATACTTTACCATGTCATCCCGGCCAAAAAGCCCCTTAAGAGCGGGTGGTAACCCCCTATTATATGTTTTCTAGCGTTGTGGTCAATTTTATTTCAACATTCGCCAGGGCAACACTCATATGGGCCATTTCTGAGGTCAATAAGGTCTAGGCAAAACCCAATGCATAGTGTGGCTCCGGCAGAGCGGCATGATCTTCAACGGCCAGCCTGATAAGGCGGTGGGTCGGGCCTGGAGTCGGTAACCCGTCTCGTATCTTGTGCTCTTATCTGACTTCCCGGTTCCGTTGCTACCATTCCCCCGATTTGGTGCGGAAGCTGGCAGCTGAGGGGCTCAGCCAGGGAGAAATCGCTCGGCGGCTGCTGATCCACCGCCGCAGTGTCGGCCGGGTAAGGTGTGGAGGTCCCTGGGTTGTTGTTGGATCTTGCTGGCACCAGAGTCTAGGTCTTGGTTGGTTACAACATGGGTGTGGATTAGGTCTTGACTCACCAGCCCAAAAACCGATACTTTCCACAGTTTACACCTGAGGCGGGCAGTATCCCGCATCCTTAGCCCCCACACTTGGGGGCTTTTTTTGCCTCTTGGAGAAGCCATGGGTGAACAGATCAAGGACTTAAGGCGGTTTTCCATTCCCACGCAATGTCGCTGGTGTGAGCAGATCAGGGTTGGAATGAAGTGGATCCCTGACCGCAGGACAGTCTATGGGGGAAAGTTTTACCCTGGGGTTTGTCCGAGCTGCATGTCGGATTACTTCTTGGATTCCCTGACGAGTAAGGGGTTGGACATGGTTTCGAGGCAAAAGAGTTCTTCTGTGAAAACCTACCCGTTCGGAGCTGGCCGAGCAGGGAATTCATGAGGCCATTGAGCGCATGGTGGTAGTGAGCATCGATATGCTGGTAGGTGATCTTTTTGAGGGGGATACCTAATGAGCCCATCCCACCGAATTTTTCCGTTCCGAGACCCGTGGGAAGCTGGGTCCATCGCCCATTCCACGCTCCTTGCCGGGGCGACTCTTTCGCTGATCGGGCTCTTGTCCGTGATCGGGTTGCTGTCGTTGCTCGGGCTGCTGGTTTGAGTCTGGCTTGCTTCAAGGCCTTTGGGTGCTACCCTTCAGGACCGAGGCCCCCGGTTGGGGGCCTCCCCCGTTTCGGGGAACGGCTTGGAATGAGGTGGATCCGGGCTCTCCATTTAACCGGAGTGACTTCCAGATTCGGCTCGGTACCGTCCGCGAGGAAAGCGAGTAAGGGTGCAGGGGGTGCGACTAAACGGCATCCACAGCGGAGCGTCATTTTCGTGAAGCCCGCCCTGCGATTACATTACTCCAGTGAAATGGATGAGGTTGTGGCGTTCTTTGGGGGAAGGACTCAGATGCCTATCTGTATGAATTATGCCTATGTTGGTTTTCGGTTTCATTGTTGCCAAACCCCCGTGTTGTAAATGTCATTGACCTGCCAGACAGAAGGGTTCCACATTCAGCTAGGGGCCACCGGGGTAAGAGCATGACCATGAAAAACCTAGCACTAGCCTGCATCGGCATCCTCCTTGCCGTCCTAGTCGGGGCACTCTTGACCTTCCTGAGCGCCCGGAGGGCCTCTGAATTCCAAGGCCGGCGCCAGGACGCCCAGATCGTCCTACGGCTGATGGAGGAGGCCTTCTCGGACTTGAAGGACGCGGAGACCGGGCAGCGGGGCTTCCTCATTACCCGGGACGAGTCCTTCCTGGCCCCCTACCTGGCTGGATGTGAGCAATACCGGAAGGATCTGGCTGAACTGAGGCGCCACGCGCTGGGCGGGGCCGAACTGGAGCGCCTGGCCACGCTGGAAACCTTGGCCGCAGCCAAACTGGAGGAACTGGCCAGGACGATCCAGGATGTGCGCCAGGGGAATCAGGACGCGCCTGGCCTGATTCTGCAGGCCAGGGGTAAGCAGCTCATGGACCGGGTCAGGGAAGCACGGCTGTCCCTGATCGAGGCCCAGGTGGCCCGGATTAACGCCCTGGACCAGGAATACCTCTCCAGGATCCGGCGGGGCGCAGTGGCACAGGGCGGCCTGATGATGCTGATCTTCCTTGCGGTGCTCATGGCCAGCTTCACCTTGGCCCGGGCCATGGTCCATCTGCAGCGGGAGGTAGTCGCCCGGGCCCAGGGCGAGGCGGAGGTACTCCAACTCAATGGTCGCCTGGAGAACAGCAACCAGGAACTGGAAGCCTTCGCCTTTTCCGTGTCCCATGACCTGAGGGCGCCCCTGCGGCATGTGGACGGGTTCGCGGGGCTGCTGCGCAAGAACATGGAAGGGACGCTCCCGGGAAACGCCATGCATTACCTGGATGTCATCCAGGATGCGGCGAAGCGGATGGGCGCCCTCATCGACGATCTGCTCGGCTATTCCCGCTTGGGCCGGGCCGATTTGCACCGGCAGCCGGTTGCCTTGGGGCCACTGGTGCAGCAGGTGCGGGCGGAGTTGGGAGGCGAATGCGAAGGCCGTGCCGTGCACTGGGAAATCGGGCCTCTGCCTACGATCTCGGGGGATCCCACCCTACTCCGGGAGGCGATCAGGAACCTCCTGGGCAACGCCCTGAAATTCACCCGGGGCCGCCCGGAGGCCAGGATCCAGGTGGGCAGCCGTCCTGAGGCCGGGATCACCCTCTTCGTCCAGGACAACGGGGTTGGTTTCGATATGCATTACCAGAATAAGCTATTCAAGGTGTTCAGCCGACTGCATGGGCAGGACGAATTCGAAGGCACAGGCATCGGTCTGGCCAACGTAGCCCGGGTGGCGGCCAAGCATGGCGGGCGGGCCTGGGCGGTGGGCAAAGTGGATGGCGGGGCCACCTTTTGCATGGACTTGAAGGGAGTGTGAAATGGCCAAGCCGTTGAAGCGGATCCTGCTGGTAGAAGACAGCGACAATGACGCGGAACTGACCCTGGCCGCCTTTGGGGAATACCACCTCGCCAACGGCGTGGACCGGGTCAGGGACGGCGCCGAGGCGCTGGACTACCTCTTCCGCAAGGGGGCCTACGCCGACCGTGAGGCGGAAGCCCTGTCGGTGGTCCTGCTGGATCTGAAACTGCCCAAGGTTGACGGCCTCGAGGTGCTGCGCGCCATCCGTTCCGAACCGCACCTGAAGGCCCTGCCGGTGGTGGTGCTCACCTCTTCCAAGGAGGAGGGAGACATGGTCCGCAGCTACCAATGGGGGGTCAACGCCTACGTTGTCAAGCCCGTGGACTTCTCGGAGTTCGCCAAGGCAGTGGGCCAGCTTGGAGTGTTCTGGGCGCTCATTAACGAACCGCCGCCGGCTTCCATGCTCTAACTTTGGCCCGGTTCCCATCGCCGCAACCTCCTCATGAATGATGCACGTGGTGCAGCCATGCCCCCTTCCCTCAGAATCCTCTACCTTGAAGACTCGGAACTGGACGTGACGCTCGCGGACGAGGCGCTGCGAACGGTCGGAGACCCCTGTCATCTGCTTTGGGCCAAGAACCGGGCCGAATTCGTCGAGCGGCTCCGGGATCCTGATCTGGACCTGATCCTCTCTGACTTCAACCTCCCGAGTTTCGATGGTATGGCGGCGCTTGAGTTATGTCGGACCGCCAGGCCGCTGCTGCCCTTCATCCTCCTGTCGGGCACAGTGGGTGAGGAAACCGCCGTGGAGTGCCTGCGGCGCGGGGCCACGGACTACGTGCTGAAATCCAACCTGCTGCGCCTGCCCATGGTGGTAGGGCGGGCCCTGGCCGAGGTAGCGGAGCGCCGTGCCCGGATGGCGGCCGACGAGGAACGGCAGTCGCTGCTGGAGGCCGCCACCACCGCCCGGGTGGTGCCCTGGAAGCAGGAGTTGCCGTCGCGAACCTGGGTGTTCGGGGATTCGGTCAATCTGGTGCTGGGCTACAGCCCCGAAGCGTTCCGGTCGGACCCCGGGTTGGTGGAGATGCTCATCCACCCGGAGGACGTACACCGGTTCGTTTCGGCCCGCTCCGCCACTGGGACGGGCCAGCCGGCCGGGTTCGACTGTCGGATGCGGCACCAGGCCGGGGCCTGGGTTTGGACCCGCTGGACCCTGACCCGGAGTGCTAAAGGCTACCGGGGGGTGCTTCAGGACGTGTCTGAAATCCATGCCCGGCAGGATCAGCTCGTTCTGAGCCAGAAGGCCGAAACCGCAGGCATTATGGTGAGCGGGCTCTGCCACGACTTCAACAACCACATCATGGTGATCCTGGCCAATGCGGAGATGCTCGAGGCTTCCGCCCTGCCGACGGCCCAGGGCAAGCTGGTGGACACCATCCAGCGCGCCGGCGTGCGGTCCCGGGATCTGGTTCGCCAGCTCATGGGTTTCGCCAGGAAGAACCAGGAAACCCATCGGATCCGCCAGGATCTCCGCGATCTGGTGGGAGAGGGGGGGGCGCTGCTGAAGCATCTGCTCCGGCCTCAGGTGCGCCTGGAGCTGATCCCGGGCGAAGGACCTTACCCGGTCTCGGTGGATCCGGGGCAGATCATCCAAGTAATCATGAACCTGGGGATCAACGCCCAGGACGCCATCACCGGAGACGGAACCATTCGGCTGCGCACGGGCTCGGAACGGCTGGGCAGCGCCGAAGCCGAAGCCCAGGGGCGCGAGCCGGGATCCTATGCCTTCCTGGAGGTGGAAGATTCCGGGTCCGGGATTCCGGAGCAGATCCAGGCGCGGATCTTCGACCCCTTCTTCACCACCAAGGCCCCTGGCAAGGGCACTGGCCTGGGCCTGGCCATGGTCCACGCCATCACTAAGGGCCACGACGGCATCCTCCAGTGTGATTCGATCCTGGGCCAGGGAACGAGGATCCGCATTCTGCTTCCCGGTTTGCCGCCCGATGATTTGGATTGAGCTCCTCCTCTCGGAACC
>Ga0302275_10001699_pt1 | contig 23563 bp, 21 predicted proteins | sample III_Bog_N2_2_FD_200229 | JGI IMG/M metagenome (GOLD analysis project Ga0302275, IMG submission 200229) | Peat permafrost microbial communities from Stordalen Mire near Abisko, Sweden - III_Bog_N2_2 | ecosystem: Environmental > Terrestrial > Soil > Wetlands > Peat | place: Sweden: Abisko... | reverse complement strand
CTCGCGCCCACACTCGGCCTGCTGGTGTTCTTCCGCGTGCTGCAAGGGGCGGCCGGCGGCGGCCTGCAGCCCAGCGAGCAGTCGATTCTGGCCGACACTTTCTCGCCGGAGAAACGCAGCATGGCCTTTGCGGTGTACGGCATGGCCGTGGTTATGGCGCCCGTTCTGGGGCCCACCGTCGGCGGATGGATTGTGGACACATACAGTTGGCGCTGGATCTTTTTCCTCAACATTCCGGTCGGCATCATTTCGCTTTACCTGACCAACCGCGTGGTGGAGGACCCGCCGTACCTGGCCGCAATCCGCAAACGCCGTCTCTCGATCGACTACTGGGGCCTGGGGCTGCTGGTGGTTACCATCGGCGCCTTGCAGACCATGCTCGACAAAGGCCAGGAAGACGACTGGTTCAGTTCGCGATTTATCACCACTTGCTTTGTGATTTCCGCGGTGGGGATGGCGGTGTTTATCTATCGCCAGCTAACTGTTGAGCATCCCATCCTCGACCTGCGCCTGTTTGCCCAGCGCAACGTGGGCATGACGCAGTTCGTCATGTTTGTGGTGGGCATGTCGTTGTATTCCTCCACCGTGCTGATCCCGCAGTTTCTTCAGGAGATCATGGGCTACTCCGCACGGCAGGCCGGAATGGCTGTCTCATCCGGCGGAGTGGCGCTGATGTTTCTGTTCCCGGTGGCCGGCGCGCTTGCGCCCAAATTCGATCCACGCAAGCTGGTGGCCATGGGTTTCATCATCACCACCTTCGGCCTGTTTCGGATGACCGGAATCAATCTGGACGTGAGCTTCGGCATGGCGGTGAGTTGGCGTGTGTTTATCGCGCTGGGCCTGCCGTTCCTGTTCATCCCCATCAACACGCTTTGTTACGCGGGTATTCCGCAGGAGAAATACAACGAGGTGAGCGGCCTGACCGCGCTAATGCGCAACCTGGGCGGCAGCGTGGGCATCAGCTTTGTGACTACGCTGCTGGCTCGGCAGACGCAGAAGCATCTCTCCATGCTGGGCGCGCACACCGTAGCCGGCAATGGACCCTTCGATGTGTTGCGCAACGGCCTCACCCGAGCGTGGCAGCAGCGCGGCAGCGCCGCGGCGGACGCGATGCAGCGCGCCGGCGCGCAGATATACGGAATGGCGCAGATACAGGCGCGCCTGCTGGCTTATGTTGACGTAATTTGGATCATGGTGTTCCTGACTGCGATCCTGATCCCTGTGCCGTTCCTGATGAAAAGGCCGAAGAAGGCCGTGGCGGCGCCGGTGGGACATTGAGGCACATCACTACACCGCCTCCAGCGCCTGCTCCAGATCGGCAATCAGATCTTCCTTGTCCTCGATGCCGATCGACAGCCGGATCCGCCCTTCGTTAATCCCCATGGCCGCGCGTTGCTCCGCGGTCACCGAAGCATGCGTTGTGGTGGCCGAGTGCGATGCCAGCGACTCTACCCCGCCCAGCGACTCGGCGCTCAAGAAAATCTTGATCGCTTTCAGGAACCGTCCAGCCGCTTCGCGCCCATCGACCTCGAAGCTCATCATGGAGCCGAAGCCCTTTTGCTGGCGAACGGCCAGGTCGTACTGCGGATGGCTCTTCAGCCCAGGATAGGCCAACTTGCTCACTTTGGGATGCGTCGAGAGGTACTCGGCCACCGCCAGCCCATTCTCCTCGTGCTGCCGCACCCTGAGCGGAAGCGTCTTGATGCCCCTGAGCACCAGGAAGCACTCGAACGGCGACATGATGCCGCCCGCCGCCTTCTGCACCAGCAAGAAACGCTCCTTGTGCTCGGGCTTCGACCCGATCAGCGCCCCGCCCAGCCCGTCCGAATGGCCGTTCAGGTATTTGGTGGTCGAGTGCATCACAATATCCGCGCCCAGCTTCAGCGGGCTTTGCAGCACCGGCGACAGAAACGTATTGTCCACGCTCACCTCCACGCCGTGCGCGTGGGCAATCTCGCTGACCCCGGCAATGTCGGTGAGAATCATGAGCGGATTGCTTGGCGACTCAATGTGGATCAGCTTTGTGGACGGCCGGATGGCCGCTTCCACGGCCTTCAGGTCGCTGGTGTCCACATATTCAATGACGATTCCGTATCCCGACACAATCTGGTCGAGCAGGCGCACGGTGCCCGCATACACATCGCGGGAGCAAATCAGGTGGTCGCCCGCGCGCAGCATGGCCACCAACGCGCTGATGGCCGCCATGCCGCTGGTGAACGCATGTCCGCTGGTGCCGCCTTCGAGCGCGGCCAGAGCCACTTCGAGGCGATCGCGGGTGGGGTTTCCGGCGCGCGAGTAGTCCCAGCCCCGGTCAGTTCCGATGCCGGTAAGCTCAAAGGTGGAAGAAAGGTAAACAGGCACGTTCACCGCGCCTGTGAGAGGGTCGGGATGCTGGCCGGCATGAACGGCAAGAGTGGAGTATTTGTAGTCTGGCATGGTTGAATTTTAGCTTCTAGCTCCTGGTTTCTAGCTTATCGCGGCAAAGCGGGTGAGGTGGATGCCCGCCTCGGTTCCGGAGCCGAATTGGCGTTCCATTTCGTGTTGCGCCATACTATGAGACACGGAGGCGTCCATGGCCATTCAGTTGAGTGCAGAAACCGAGCGCCTGGTGGAACAGGAGATCGCCAGCGGACGATTTCAATCGGTCGACGAGATTATCCAGCAGGGGATCGGCGCGCGCGAAGGCGCAGCCGAGGCGGAACGCTGGAAAAAACATCGCGAGGCCATCGAATGGACTCTCGATTTTGCAAAAAACCGAGCCTTGCCTTTGAACGGCATTACGATCAAGGAACTCATTGAAGAGGGGCGGCGGATGTGACGCCTTGGATCGTTGACGCATCGCTTGCTATGACTTGGTATTTAGCCGACGAGCAGGACCGGGAATACGGTCAATGGGTTCTGGATAGCTTGGCCGCCAGGGAAATGCGAGTTCCCGCACTTTTCGTTTATGAACTATCGAATGCGCTTGTAATGGCCCATCGCAGGAATCGCCTCGGATTTGATGTACTGCAAGAGGTCTTCAACAAGCTTTCGTCAATGGAGATCGCCGTCGATCCCGCGACGCGCGAGACTTCAGCCAGACTCGGGACACTTGCGCTGACGTATGGGCTCACTTCATATGACGCCGCCTATCTGGATTTGGGATTACGCACAGGATTCCCGATAGCGACCTTGGACAAGGCTCTCATCAAAGCCATGCAGACGGCCAGCGTCGATCTTGTAAGTCCGTAACCGATACTTACTTCGTGCCCGCCGCCACACCCTGCTTCGCCACCCGCACCACCGGAAAATACCCGGTCCGGGTGCGCACATTCAGCTTGCTCGTCCCTTTGGCTTCTGCTGTCACTTGCACGTGCCGGAAACCCGGCTCGGTGGTCGGCCTGGTGGAGTGGTAGCCCAGCGTGTACTGGTTCCTGATATCGCGGGCCACTTCGGCGGCTATCTGGTCAATCTGCTCAATGGACTTGGGGAAATACGCGATGCCGCCCGTCTCGGCTGAAAGCATCTCCAGCGCCCGCCTTGCGTGCCGCGCCTCGGCCCGGCTCATCTCGTCGCCAAACAGCAGCCCAACGGAATAAATCTCCGGCCCGGACAACTGTTGCACCCGCTGGATGGTCTGCTCCAGGTTGAGCGTCGAGGCGTTGTCTTCCCCATCTGTAATCAGGATCAGCACCTGTTTAGAGCGCTTGGCATCCGCCACCAGCTTGTCTGCCGAGGCCACCACGGCATCGTAGAGCGCCGTCCCGCCCCTAGATTCAATGTGGCTCAGCCCGTCGCGCAGCTTGTTCTCGTCCGAAGTGAATTCCTGGTCGATGAATGCCTCGTCGGAGAAGTTCACGACAAACGCCTCGTCTTGCGGGTTCGACGCCTCAATCAAATCCAGCGCGCTCTTGTTTACCGACGGACGCTTCTTCGACATCGAACCTGAGTTATCCACCACGATTGCAATCGAGACTGGAAGGTCGGTGTGTTGGAAGCTGATGAGGGCCTGCTTGATGCCGTCCTCGAAGACCTGGAAGTCTTCCTTCTTCAGGTCCGGAACCAGCCGGTTGCCGTCCAGCACGGTGGCATTCAACACCACCTCTTCCACTTCGGTGTGCAGAATGTAGCCCTCGCCCTGCCTGCCCACATGTCCGGTGGATTGAATTTGAGGGGGCTCGGTATCCGGCGACCTTACCGGGTCGCGATCCACGGTGAGCGGAGGGGCCTGAGTGTAAGGAGCCTGCGTCCCGGCGGAACCAGCAGGCGGGGTGGGCGAATGCTGTGCCAGCAGTGGGAGCACTGCCGCGGACAAGAGGACCGCGAATACCGCGTTATTGCAAAGGCGCATAGTAGCCGGTGCGAGCATGGACAGTCAGCGGAGGCAACCCTTGTGGAGGATTCACCTTCACTTTCACTTTACGCCACTTGCCGTCCCGGGTGAGGACCTTGGGCCGGTACCCGATCACATATTGGTTGCGCAGCTCGGTTGAGATCTTCTCGGCGATGTCTCCCATGTCGGCAATATCGTCCACACGGAAGAGCCGCCCGCCGGTCTCATCGCTCAAGTCGTTCAGCAGTTGCGGGCCGGTCCGCTCCTCGGGTGTAGAGGCATACGGATCGAATATCCCAATGGAATACATCTCCACATCCATCTCCCGCACCTGGGCGCGCAATTCGCCCTCGGTGTAGCGCGAGCGGTTGTCGCCCCCGTCAGAAACCACCAGCAGAGCTTTGCGCTCGTGCCGTGCCTCTTTCATCTTGGTCAAGCCGTAGTAAATCGCGTCCAGCAGCGCGGTACGACGGCCGCTGCGAACCGTGGCAAGCCGCGCCTGTATATCCTCCACCGAACTAGTGAAGTCCTCAATCAACTCCGGCCGGTCGTTGAATCCGATGACAAAAAACTCATCCTGCGGGTTTGCTGTCCTGATGAACTGCAGAATCGACTCACGAGCGCGAATCAGCTTGGTGTTCATGGAACCGGAGAGATCGAAGATAATCCCGATCGACACCGGCGCGTCCTCCGCGGCAAAACTGACGATATTCTGCTCGCCGCCGTTCTCGTAGAGCTGGAAGTCTTCCTTTTCGAGGCCCGTGACCAGGCGATTCATGGGATCGGTTATGGTAACCGGCACCAGCACCATATCCACGTTGAGCCTGATGCGCTCACCGGGACGAATCTTCAGCGATGCGGTTCCCGTGACCGCCGGCGCTTCAGCACCCTTGGGAGCGCCGGTGTCCGGCGTGGCCGTTGCCGGGGGCGTTGTGTGAACCTTGTTCAGCGGATCTTCCTGATCCTGCCCGCTCGCCGACGCCATGCACAGGATCGCCGCCAATGCGCAAATCCACGCCTGGCGGCGCAGCAGCCGAAGGTTGCCAAGCCCGCCCTGAATTGTCCGCCTGCTGTGGAGCGTTGTCATGTCGCAGCACCAAAGATTGAACGCGATATTAACACGATTGAGGGTTGGCTGGTGTCATCGTGTTGCACTTGCTGTGTCAATCGAGAATCATCCATTCCAACTACTGAAGTTGGACGCAGTCGAGAGCAATTGGGGATTCCCGGAGGATTGAACTGCGGAGGGGAGGAGCCCGCAGTTCGCCTGTGTTATGCGCTGGAGCCTCAGCCGCCGATTTGGCCCAGTTCACTGCTGAACGGGGAAGATGTCGAGGACAACATTCCCAGTTGCAATTTGACCGTCGTCGTTGAGACCGTATACTACATCGGTATTTTGGCCGTCTTGCTCTAAAATCGGCCCCAAGTAGACAAAATCGGAACCATTACAAAGCGCGTCGTAAAAGGCGGCCGTCCCCCCGTTGTTGTTGATGTAGAGCCCCGGGCCAAAGTAGTTGGTGCTGTCCCAGCATGTAGGCTCCGAGAAGTTGGCGAGATTGTTGGGGTCGCCCCCTACAACGTCTTCCACGGAAACCACACCCGGCCCGTACCCTATGATCTGGCCAAGCCCGTTGATGCCATCGCATCCTGCAGGCGAATCGAATTCAATGGGACTGGAATAAGCGCCCTTTGCATTCGGCTTGAGGAGCGCGCATTGACCGTCGGATACTCCTATAATCCAGCCTGCGTCATTGATGCCATAATAAGCGTAATCGATGCCATATAATCCAGGGAACGTCTTAAAAGGCCCTGAGCTGCTGGGAGCGTAAAACCCTACCCCTGTGTCCCAGTTATAACCGATAATTTGTCCGAGATTGTTGATTGCGACCGGTATATTGGCTCCCATGGACACAATGTTTCCATTAAGATACGTGAATCCCATAGGAGATCCTGGTGTGGATTCAGAATCCCCGATGAGTTCACCGAGGTGAAGCCCCGATGAGTTGTTGACCCCATTATTGAGTCCAACGAGGCCAGCGTTCGCTGGCAGGCCTTTGACCTTGGTGTAACTTGTAGGCGTCATATCCTTGACGCCGGAGCTTTGAACGACGGTGGCGTCCACGAGGTCGTCGTCGATATGAAGCGTTTGGCCGCCCCATTTTTCATTTACGTCGATTAAATACTGATGTATCCTCTGTTTGTTTGTCCAGGCTAGTGTATCGGTCAATGCAGAGCTCGTGCTGTGGTTCAACCCCCAGACTGTGACACGGTGGTCCGATCTCGATATGTAGCCGTCATCCGCATATTGCAAATTGTTGGCATCCCAGATTCCTCCGTAGACTCGGGCGGAGCCAGCCCCTCCGAGCAGATGCATCATTTCGTTCCAGCCGGCCACGTAGGCAGATGCGGAGCCTCCGCATTCCGCAGCAGCGAAGTTTTCGATATCCACATAGATGATGCTTCCGTCCAGTCCCAGAGAAGTGACTGAGTTGTATGCTTCTTTGGCCTGCTCCTCACCCTGAAACTCAGCCGTGTCGGGCGCAAAGCTGAACACGTTCGCGAACAAGCGGCAGTTCGGATACTTATCATCTTTGTGTGGGCCGCTGGCCGGATTATGGCAAGCGCAAGGTGCCTGTAGCCCAGACCAGATGGGTATGATGCCCCAGCCGTACCCCGCGACCTTATCAACCCAGGTCGAATTGAGTTTTGGATTAACCGGCCCACTGGGCGACCCTAGCGCGTATATTCCCACGTCGTAGTACGGGCTGGACGCCCACCATGCTTTCATCTGGCCCTCCGTAGGGAGGGTTGAATCATCAAACCCCAGGTGCTGGTCAATCCCGCTGACGTAAGGAATATGGTTCGGTGGAGCTTCGGACGGAACGGCCAGGCGCGTGTGGTGAATGGGTTTGTTTTGGATCGGCTAGGCCGGGTCCGTCGTGAGAGCGCTGTTCTTGGCGCGTGGGGTAATGGTTGTCCAAGATGCTCCGCCATCTATGGTGGAGGACAGGTTGCCTGAACAGTTCGCCCATCCTTCAAGTTGGCTATGGAAGCTGAGGCCGCAATTGTAGGAATTGATACTCGAATTGGCTCCATCCGTATTCCCACTCATCGGGAGAAGTTTCATCAATGCCGGCTGAGATCCACGAGGGGCGAAGGAATGAATCCAAGCGGAGCCGACAACGGTAGACGAGGCGATCTGTCCCACTGAGCTCTCCGCCAGATTCGACAAAACCCTATCCTGTTTCCATGTCCGGCCGCCATCCGCTGTCGAAAACAGAACAGCGGCCGACTTGTCCCCGTTACCGCCCGAATATGTTACGGGCTCATATCCGTTGAGACCATCGGTGAATACCGGTAGATCGTAGGTCGGGTACTTGGCTGGGGCGATCTCTTTGGGAGCCGGAAGAGCAACTTTGTGGAAGCTGTCTCCGCCGTTATGGCTTACGTCCAACTCGGAGGCCCCACCGGACTCCGCAGCTATCCACACATCTTGGTCTGTATGGGCAAGAATCGCGACAATTCTCGCATCTGGACCGTCCTTCGCCCAGTTCCATGTTCGACCCCCATCCGAAGAGGAGAGTAGCGTACTTGCGGCGAAGAGCGTATTGCCCTCGATGTCCAGGCTCAACCAACCGTGGAGTCTGTCGGCAAAAGCGATGGTTCCATGATCAACCAGCCCTCGCTCGCCGCGTTCCCTATCGTACTTCCATTCGGGAAGATTCGCTGTGGTCCATGTCGCTCCACCGTCGAAAGTGGAGGAAACAGTAAAAGTCCAATCCTCAAAGTTGTCTGAGTGCGGGAAAAGCACCCAGCCGGTGTTCGCGTCGTGGAAGAAGACCGAGGCATACTCATCATGGTTGGGGTTGGGCGGAGAAATCTCCTTCCAGTGCGCGCCGTTATCGGTTGTCAGAAGCAGCCGATTGCCGGTCGAAACCCAGCCGGTGCCGGAACTGAGCAGCTTGAAGTCTTGCACCGGCAGCGCCACGACCGGCATTTTTGCGATCTGCTCGGGTGTGAACGGGTGGATGGTGACCGCTCCCGGCACGGCGGGCTGAGTTTCACCGGGTGAGCTTTGCGCCCTCGCGGTAGCTGCCGTCAAGATTGCGATCAACACAAGAACGGAGTAAACCCATCGATATATCATGCATAGTTCCTTTTGGAGCGCAATCTTAGGCCGTTCGCCGGAGCGGGTCAAGTTACTTTTCGGTGATTTCACCCTGTTGTGACGCCTGAATGGCTCAACCCGGCCTCTGGTATTGCCTGTAAGTCACTAAGCCTATAGGCTGCGATTTCCACCTTGTTTATTCTTCTCTAAATACCTGTTCCGAGAGGGCAATCGAAATCGCACTTACGGGCGGCCATTCCGTGGAATCCGCAGCCGCTGGTCGGTCCCGCTTGGCAAGCCGATGGGAGGCGGCGCAGGGGCAGCGGATAGCGCGCGATCTTTCACTTGGATGGGCACGTTTCTGACAGGAGTTACGCGGGCCGTAGTGAGAGCCCCGTTACGGACGCGCGGGGCGATGTTGGCCCATGTCGCCCCGCCATCGATAGTGGACGAAAGGATGCCAGAGCAGTTCATCCACCCTTCATCTGCAGTAACAAAGCTGAGTTCGCAATTGCTAAAATCTCCGCTGCTACTATGGGGAGGAGCTGCTTTTCTGTCATTGGGGCGAAGTTTTACGAGCGCTGGATGCTGCCCCTTAGGCGCGAAGGGGAGTATCCAGGTGGAACCGGCAATGGTCGTCGCCGCAGTCCCACTTCCTGTTAGGTTGGATAGGATCCGATCCGCTTTCCATGTGCGGCCCCCATCCAACGTCTCGAAGAGAACTTCGGTTGAATTTGTGCCGTTGGGGCCGTAATAGCTTGCTGCTTCATAGCCACGGAGGTTGTCCTCGAATACCGGCAGAGTGTACGACGACGGCTGGCCGACGGGCCCGATGTCCTTTGGAGCTGGCAAGGAAACATCCTCAAAACCGTTCCCTCCCTTATGGCTCACGACCAATTCCTCTATTTTTCCTCCTTCGTTAACGCCGGGATGTCCAGAAACCCAAACATCCCCGTTGGGATAAGCGCGAATCTCACCGGCGAAGCCAGGGTTGTCATTTGATGCCTGCCATGTTCTTCCCCCATCCGAGGTTGCAAAGAGGCCGGCAGAATTGAATGCTGAGCCGGTTTGGTAACGAAATATCAGCCAGCCGTGGAGCTTGTCGGCAAACGCAATGGCGCCCCCGCCAGCGAGCTCAGGAGCGCCCTGTGCAGGGTCGCCGAGGGGAATCTTGATCTTTGTAGCAGCCCAGGTCGTACCTCCATCGACGGTGGAGGAGACGACAAAATCGATGTCGTCTTCTGTGTTTGCCACATAGTTGAGTACCCAGGCAGTGTCTGCGTTGATGAAGACGACATCATCGTAGCTGTACTGGTTCGGGTTGGGCGGAGAAATCTCTCTCCAGTGCGCGCCGTTATCGGTTGTCAGAAGCAGCCGATTGCCGGTCGAAACCCAGCCGGTGCCGGAACTGAGCAGCTTGAAGTCTTGCACCGGCAGCGCCACGACCGGCATTTTGGCGATCTGCTCGGGTGTGAACAGCGGGGCAGTTGAGGCCCCTGCGGGGGGCGGCTGAGGGGGAGCGAACGTTCCTTGCGCCCCCGCGTTAACCGTGAAAAGGATTGTTAACACTGCAAGAACAGAGAATACCCAACGGAATCTCAAGCATAACTCCCTTCGCGTCGGATCGTAGAACGACCGCTGGAATTCGTCAAGTTACCTTAGAAGTGCTTTCATCCTATGGCGACGCGTGAATGGCTCTAACTCGCTTTTGGTATTGACTCTAAGTTACTAAGTCCATCGGCTTCGATTCACACCTTGTTTATTCTTCTCTAAATACCAAATCCGAGATGGCAATCGAGATCGCTCTGGGTGGCTTATTCTCCGTGGCATCCGCAGCCACTGGGATACAATCGAGGCTGAGCGTGCAGGCGTCCCGATGGCGGCAACTTCGGGGTCCGGTGCGCAAATCCAATCGTTCCACGGGGAGCACGATTTTAGTATGGCCCGCATATATCCATTTCGCGCCTGGCGTTACAATCCCTCGGTCGTAAAGCTGGATGACGTTGTCACACAGCCCTACGACAAGATCTCGCCTTCGATGCAACAGGCTTACTACCAGCGAAGCCCCTTCAACCTGGTCCGCATCATCCTGGGCCTGCCTGAACTCTTTGACGCCGAGCGCGGCGAAAGCGTATATACGCGCGCGGCCCGCGACTTCAAAGCCTGGCGCGAACAGGGTGTCCTGGTGCAGGAAAAGGACCCGTGCATCTTCGCCTACTCGCAGCGATTTCGCGTGCCAGGAACCAGCGAAGTGAAGGAACGGCGCGGGTTTATTGCTTTGGGCAAGCTGCACGAGTACGCCGATCAGGTTGTTTTTCGCCATGAGCAGACGCTCTCCAAGCCCAAGAGCGACCGGCTCAACCTGCTGAAGGCCACCCACGCCCACTTCGGCCAGATTTTCATGCTCTACTCCGACCCGGCCGGCAGCGTGGAGAAGATTCTCTACGACGAAAGCGGCCCAGCCGAAGCCGAGGTCACCGACGAATACGGCGTGCTTCACCGCGTGTGGCGCGTCAGCGACCCGACGGCCATCCGGCTGCTTTCGACCGCCATGGCCGACAAAAAGCTGATCATCGCCGACGGCCATCATCGCTATGAAACTGCGCTTAACTACTCCAAAGAGCATGCGGTGGGGGCGCCGGCCAAAGCCGAATACGGCGTCAACAACCTTCCTCAGCCTGCTTACCCCGAGGCCGCGGTGATGATGACGTTCGTGAACATGGATTCCGATGGCCTGGTGATTCTGCCCACCCACCGCGTGGTCCACAGCCTTCCCGGTTTCGATCCCGCGGCCTTTGCAGTAGCAGCCGAGGAGTTCTTCACGGTGGTGCCGCTGCTGGCCGCTGAGGCCGCCGGCTACATTGAGTTGCTCGGCAAACAAGTGGGCACGGCCTTTGTCGCGGTCACCGGCTCGGGCGCTTTTCTGCTTCGCTCCAAACCAGAAGCGGTGGCCGCCGCGCTGGCCGATCTGCCCGAGCGCCAGCGTAACCTCGACCTCAGCCATCTGCACTCGATCATTCTCGACCGCTTGCTCGGCCTGGACGAGGAAAAGGTTCGCGAACAAACCAATCTCAGGTACCTTCGCGACGCTGGCGAAGCCGTGGATCTTGTCCGCCGCGGAGAAGCCAATGTCGCTTTTCTCACCAATCCGGTTTCCATGGAGCAACTCCGCGAAGTGGCTTTTGCAGGCGACGTGATGCCGCAAAAATCCACCGACTTCTTCCCCAAGCTGCTGAGCGGTTTGGCTATCTATGCACTCGATTGAGCGTCTGAATAGGAAGGCTCCTTTGATTCCTTCAAAACTTCGCCGGTGCCACATGAAAGTTTTGGCCTGGAGTGGGATTCTCTTCCTGGCGAGCTTGCCGGTAGTCGCGCAGAGCGCAAATCCATCCAAGGCGGAGTCTCCGTTACCCGATTCGCAGGCGCCGGTGATGATCCAGTCTCAGCCCCAAGCTCCCGCGGCCGCGCCGGCTCAGGCCGTGCCTACTCAGCCGACGCTCTCGGCCAAAGCCCTTGCCGCGCCTAACGTCACCATCCTTGAAGACACGATGATACAGGTGATAACCAACGACGAGATAGACAGTAAGCGCGCCCGGAATGGCACACCCTTTGCATGCACGGTGAACGAAGACGTGGTTGCCGGCGATGGCCTGGCCATTCCCCGTGGTGCAACCGTTCATGGCGTAGTCGTCAAGTCAAAAAAGGCTGGCGTCTTGACCGGCAGCCCCGAGTTGACCTTGAAGCTGGTTTCGCTCGACCTCGGCGGGCGCAATTACCCCCTCTACACCTATCAGTTCAAAGTAACGGGAACGAGCAAGACCGGGCCAACGGAGACCAAAGCCGTTCGTGGCGCCGCTGTGGGAGCAATCGCCGGCAGCCTGCTTGGCGGCGTCAGCGCTAAGGGTGGAACCGTGAACGCCAGCACGGGCAACCCCGTGAGCATGGCGGTCGGCGCTGGAATCGGAGCTGGCGTAGGCACAGCGGTCTCAGCTGTCACGCCAGGTCCGGTAGTCCGGATTCCATCCGAGGCGCAGGTGGATTTCTATCTGGCCGCTCCCATCACGGTAACAAAAGTGAGCGCAAAAGAAGCAGCGAGGCTGGAAGAGGGGCTTCATTCCGGTGGCCCAAGCCTTTACTTGCGTAGCGATACCCCCTGATAATGCCATGTGGCGGGCAGACAGCAGGCACAAGCGTATAGACCGCGAAACCGGCTGGATTACCGAGGTAAGTCTTTGTTGGCAAGGCCAGAAATCCCGTACCGCTCCGCAGCCTGCAGCCAGGGTCTACGTCCGTCCCTCTTGTTCTGGATTCTGACGACACTCGCAGCGGCCTCGAATCTTGCAGGCGCCCAAGCCGCGCCCGCAGCTCCTCAAGCCCGCTTTGTGGTCGTACTCGACGCAGCGCACGGCGGCGACGACGCCGGAGGGCGGCTCACTGGCGGCATCCCCGAGAAAGCTTTCACCCTCGCTTTGAGTGTCCGTCTCCGGTCTCTTCTTGCCGCGCGCGGCATGCAGGTGGTGACCACGCGCGAATCCGACTCGACCGTGGACCCTAACCGTCGCGCCGACATAGCCAACCACGCAAATGCCCAGGCATGTCTCAGCCTGCACGGGACTGAGAGCGGCTCCGGGATCCATCTGTACACTTCGTCGCTGGCGCCAGCCGAACCGACCCGCTTTGCTGCGTTCAAAACCGCGCAGGCAGCCTGGGTAACCCGCTCCCTGGCCCTTGCCGGGGTGGTGAACAGCTCCATGCTGCAAGCGGGTTTGCCGGTCACCCTGGGCCGCACCACACTGCTGGCCGTCGACAGCATGGCCTGCCCAGCCGTGGCCGTCGAAATCGCCCCGAAAAGCCCTCACGATCGCGCCACTGGCGGGCCGCCGACTGCGGATCTGGACGATGTCGACTACCAGGCGCGAGTTGCCGAAGCACTCGCGGCTGCCCTGCTGGAGTGGCGAACGGAGGCGCGTGAGCCGTGATTCCCCGCTACCAGACCATTCTCTTCATTGTTCTGCTGGTCGCTTCCGTGGCCATGGGCGGAGTGCTGTGGCAGCTGCGCGAACGCGCCCACCAGCGGCTAATCGCCGGCCAGGACTCCGCGCCCACCCAGGCCCCCGCTGTTGCCCCAGCCGAACAGGCTACTCTGGTGGTGGCCAACGACGACGACAACACGCTGCTGCGGCAAGCCCAATCCCTGCCGTTGCCTCAGGACCCCGGTGAGCGCGCCCGCGCCATCCTGGGTAAGCTGCTCGATTTATACGCTGCCCATGGGTCCGCTCACCCCGTGCCTGGAGGCTCCGGCTCTATTGCGCAGGTTTTCCTGCTACCGGTCTCGGCCCAGAATTCAGAATCGGGAGCGGCCCCCGGCAGCAGCAATGCATCCGGGGCCATGCCGCGCGTCGAGGCCAAACCCGCCGCGCCGAAAACCAGCGATCCGATACCGAGCGACAGCGGCCCGCTGCTGGCTGTCGTCAACCTGACCGGGGCCTTCGTGGCAGGCCACCCCTCCGGCATTGAGACCGAGACACTTACCGTGCTATCTCTTTGCGGGACCCTCCACGCCAACTTGCCGCGCGTAACCCAGGTCCGCTTCCTTGTGGACGGCAAGCCCGGCGCAACGCTTGCCGGGCACGCTGACCTGACGCGCACCTATTTGGCCACCGACGATGTAGCGCAGCCGTAACCGATGCAGCTTGCTATTGCCGTTTCTATTCCTCTGGATTCGCAGTATTATGAATCAGGAGCAACTATGTCTCGCCCTGTAGCACATATCACGGCACCTTGGCCCACTCTAGAAGAGATAGAGCAGCGATTTCCTATCCCAAAGGCCCGCAGGAAAGAGTTTCAGGCATATTTGGACGAGTTCAAGGCCCAACTTTCCAATCGGAAAGAAGCACCCGTGACTTCTATCGAACCGGAAAAGAGGCGCAAGCGTGCCTCCGCTGACTGATCCAACCGCTGTTTTCCTGAACGTTCCCTACGACGAAGAATTCCGCAGCCTCTATCTCGCTTACATCGTTGGACTCTACCAGTTGGGCTTCGTTCCGCATCTGACCTCCGAAATCCCGGGCGGAGGTCGAAGGCTGGACAGAATCATTCAGCTTATACAGAGCTGCCGCTATTCCATACACGATCTCTCCCGAGTCGAAGTGAGTGTTGCGCCCTCGGCAACGCCACGGTTCAATATGCCCCTTGAATTGGGCATGACAATTACCTGGCAGATTCTCAACCCTGACCAACATACATGGTTCGTTTGCGAGTCGGAGACCTTTCGGATCCAGAGAACAGCGAGCGATCTGAATGGAACCGATGCCTACATCCACGGCGGCAAGGTGGAGGGCGTCTTTCGTGAACTCTGCAATGCTTTCCGGCGCGACAGTTCCCCGTCCGTGCCAGACATGTTAGTGGCCTATCGCGTAGCCGATAGCGCGCTCAATTCATTTCTCGACAGAAACGGGACGCGCAACCCATTCGACCGAAGCGTCTTTATGGATCTGTGCAGGTTGCCATCGCGTCTTGCAGCTTGGATTCGCCACACTAAACCTGCGGTTTAACAACCATGACCCACACCATCGGCGTATTCGATTCCGGTTTTGGCGGCCTCACCGTCCTGCGCGCGCTAATCCGGCGGTTTCCGCGGGCCCAGTTCGCATTCCTCGGCGACACGGCGCGTCTGCCCTACGGCTCCAAGTCGCGCCGCACCATCGCCCGCTACGCCGCGCAAAGCGCCCAATTCCTCGTTCGCGAACAGGGCGCCGAGTTCCTCGTTATCGCCTGCAACACCGCCAGCGCCCTCGCCCTAGACGCCATTCAGGACGCCGTGCCTGTCCCGGTTCTCGGCGTTATCGAGCCCGGAGCTTCCGCAGCCCGCGCCGCTTCCCGCTCCGGCGACGTGCTGGTGATGGCCACCGACGCCACCGTGCAAAGCCACGCCTATGCCACCGCCTGCCGCGCCCGAGGCCTTCGCGCAATCGAGAAAGCATGCCCGCTGCTGGTGCCGCTGGTTGAGGAAGGCTGGACCGATCCTGACACTCACACTGGGGCCGTAACCGCCGAAGTGATCCGCATCTATCTTGAGGAACTCAACGCCCAGGCCGCAGCCGAGGGACTCGATCCCGATACACTGGTGCTCGGCTGCACGCATTACCCGCTTCTCCGCCCGTTTATTTCCCGCGCTGTTTCCCCCGGCATCCGAGTCATCGATTCCGCCGAAGCCGTCGCCGATGCCGCCGCGCTGATCTTCGCGCAGGCAGAGCTCCCCTGTCCCATCCTTCCGCAGGCTGGTGAAGGAACAAAGGAGGAAATCGACCCTCAAACTGCCTTGCGCTTCTTCGCCACGGACTCCGTTGAGAAATTCGAGCGTCTCGGTTCCCGGTTCCTGGATCGTCCAGTCGGCAAAGTCGAGCTTGTTGACCTCGGCGGCTGATATTCTAGAGTGACTGATATTCTGTCTATTGATTGGTCTGGCATCCCCTTTTGCATGGGCCATGGAGGAAGAAAGAAAGCATGATCAATTTGGCGGGTAAGACGGCCGTGGTCTTCGGGCTGGCCAACAAGCGTTCCATCGCCTGGGGAATCGCCCAAAAACTCCACGAGGCCGGCGCAACCCTGGCCATCTGCTATCAGAACGAGCGCATGAAGCTTGAGGCGCAGAGCCTCATCGAGGAACTCGCCGGCGCATCGGGGTTCCAGTGCGACGTATCCAACGACAACGAGATCGAGACCCTTTTCGCGGCGCTCCAGCAGAAATACGCCAAAGTCGATATTCTCGTCCACGCCGTCGCATACGCCCCGGCGGCGGATTTGCGCGGCGAATTCATCAACACTACCCGCGACGGCTTCCGCACCGCACTGGACGTCAGCGTCTATTCGCTCATCGCCGTTACTCGGGCAGCCGCCCCACTGATGACCGAGGGCGGAAGCATTATGACTCTCAGCTTCTACGCCGCTGAAAAAGTGGTCCCGAACTACAATGTAATGGCCGTGGCCAAAGCCGGACTGGAATGCACGGTCCGATACCTCGCCTGGAATCTCGGCCCCAGGAATATACGCGTCAACGCGATCTCCGCCGGCCCCATCAAGACCCTCGCGGCCCGCGGCGTCGGCGACCTCAGCGAGATGATGAAGTCTCACTCCGACCGCGCCCCGCTGCACCGCAACGTAGACCAGCTCGAAGTAGGCGGAGCGGCTCTGTTCCTGGCCAGCGAGCTCTCCAGCGCCGTTACCGGCGAAATACTTTATGTAGACTGCGGATACAACGTTATGGGATTCTAAGGAAGCACTGAACAAGTTGTTATCGCGTACCGGCATTCCCTCAGGGGCTAAAGCCCGTGTTGATTTTACGGCACTTACGGCACGACTAAAGTCGTGCCCTTTCAAAGCATCGACTTAATCGGAGATTCGCGAAGTTCGATCAGTTCTGTAACCGATACTGCTTTCCCTTTCTGCATTGTCAAACACCGTGGAGGGCCCACTTGGCTGAACGAATGGTCGAACCGAAATCTGTCTTGAGCGCCAGGGAAGTGATCCTCTGGTGGGAGTGGCGCAGGCTGCTCTATAACGCCATTGTTCTCGTCATAGGACTGGCTACTTTCGTCGGATTCGAGTACATGATGAGCAAGGCTATCCCACCGGGCGAGGATGCCCAGGAGCCGATGGATATGATCATCGCCATCGTTGTCTACGCAGCCATCTTAAACATTTGTTACACCATCGGCTGGACGCACGAGTTGAAAGAGCGGCAATCCGGCTCTGGCCGCCGCGCCGCGCGCGCGCATGGAAAGCAAATATTTCGAGTTGGCCTGCTGCTCTCCTGCTTGGTAACTTCGCTGCCCTTTTGGTATGCGTGCGTTTACTATTTCGCCGGCTGGGGACACAAGCACTGACGGCTTCCGAATTCCATTACCCGCCTGAAATCTGCTTGAGGTAACTCACCAAATCCAGCCGCTCCTGCGCCTTTACAACCAGGTAGTCCATATCGTTGCCCGGAAGAAACACATCGGGATCGGCAAGCCACTTTGGCAGCGAGTTATCGTCCCAAACAATGTTTGCCTTTTTCAACGCCGCGGAGTAAGCAAATCCATCCGCCGTTCCGGCAGCGCGCCCATAGACGCCCCGCAGGTTCGGTCCTTCGCGGTTCACCGTCAAAGCATGGCAGCCGGTGCAGCGCTTCTCAAACAGCGCCTTGCCCCGCACCGGGTCGCCCTCGCCGGCCATCCCGCCGCCCGCGCCCGCCTGCTGGACCGCGTGCGCCCAATCGCCCAGCGACTTCACGTCCGCATCGCCCACACCCGCGTTCCAATGAATCGCCCGATATTGCAACGGCGGCATCTGGTGCGACTTCGCTTCCTGCACAATCTTCGCCGCAAGCGTCTGCCTTCGGTCAGCCGGATAGGTGTCCCACAGGGAAAGATTCATAGCTTTCCGCGCTTCCGCAATGTCCCGCTCCATAAGCCACGAAGCCGGCGCGAAGTGCCCGTAGAATCGCGCCCTGGGCTGGTTCGAATGGCAGTCAGCGCACTTTTCAATCAGAATGGCCCGCACCTGAGCCGGGGCTTGAGCGTTGGTCAGGATGGACGGCTCCGCGCCCTTCGCCAGGAAGAGGCCCGCGTCTCCAAATGGATGAATGCGAGCCAGTGCAACCGAGGCCACAAGTGTAATTGCGCAGCCGGCAAGCGCGGCACGATCTCTCTTCACGACATTTCCTCCAGCGACGAATCGACCAGTGCAAGGTGGCTGTGCCTGGCAATGTATTTTACTTCGGCAATGCCCAGAACGCTCTTGAGCTTGCCTGCGGGAACAGCCATGGGCCCGGCGTGCGGAGCGGAGCCCGGCGCCGGCTGCGGAAACGCGGTCGACATCGCTGTATGGAACGCCACATTGCCTTCAACCTTCTGCACCACCTGGTGAATGTGCCCGTTCAGCACCGTGACTGAGCCGAAGCGCTTCAGGTAGGTCAGCGCCTCAGCTGCATCCGGCGTGCCCCATCCCCATTCTGGATATACCATCCACAGCGGAATATGCGCAAAGATCACAATAGACGTCGATGCCGGCAGGCCGCCCAGGTCCGCCTTCAGCCAGCTCAGTTGATCTGCACCGAGTTTCCCCATAGCGTCCACCTGCTGGCAGTTGTTGAGGCCAATGAAGTGCACACCCTTGTGCGTAAAGCTGTACCAGCCCCTGCCCTGCGTTCCTTTGCCGAATCGTTCCAGATACATTGCCCCATCGTCGCTGGCGATATCGTGTTCGCCGGGAACATAAAACGTTTCTCCGGCCTTGACGCCCTTGATAAGCTGCTGCGCAGTATCGAACTCAACGGGCTTGGACGAGTGGGTAATGTCGCCAGTGTGCAGCAGCAGATCCGGAGTCCCCGGCAGTGCGTTGATCTTGTCCAGCGCCAGTTTCAGCGTCCCGGTCACATCCGTGTTCGCCGGCTTGTTGAAGCCGATGTGGCTATCGCTGATCTGGACGAAACTGAAGCCCGAACCGGCATGTTGCCGTGCAGTCTGGCTGCCCGGCTCCGCGGCAAAAAGTCTGGATGTGGGCACTCCGCCCGCCATGGTCCACAGAAGTCCAGTTCCTGCCCAGGCCATGCAGCTCAAGAAATTTCGCCGATCGATTCCATCGTTTTCAGCCGGATTGTTCCGAGCGGGTTCGGCGGGTCCGGCTGGTTGAACCTGCGTTTGTGCCGGGATTGCGCGATTTTCATCCTTCATGGGAAATCCTCCACGAATGCAAACTTGGCAGCGGGCCTTTTATTCCCGGAATCCGAGAATAATTTTGCTGAATGCCGGTTCTCATAGTTGAAGAGAAGATGAGATAGTTCGAATGTGACGATGCGGTTGCCATGGAAACGATCGGCTCCTGAAGCCGCTTCTCAAACTTCGGCGTTTGAGCAGCTTGCGATACCGCTTTTTCCTTCGCTCTACAACGTCGCCTTCTGGCTCTGCCGCAATCCCACCGAGGCGGAGGATCTTGTGCAGGAGACATTTCTGAAAGCCCTTCGCGGATTCGCAACCTTTGAGTCAGGCTCGAACTTCAGGGCATGGATATTTCGCATCCTGCGCAACACCTGGCTCACTTCCCGCACGGGCCTCGCTGCCCAGCGCACCATCGCGCTGGAAGATGAGTTGGAGAGGGGCAATGAATCAGGCCCGGCTCCGGTTCCCGAGGGCGCCATCGACCGGCAGACTCCTGAGTTGAATCTGATCCGCCTCGGGGACCAGGCCGCGCTCCGCGACGCAATGGAGAAACTCCCCTCCCCGCTGCTCGAAGTCATCCTGCTTTGCGACATCGAAGAGATGAAGTACAGAGAGATTGCCACCGTTCTCGATATTCCCATCGGCACCGTGATGTCGCGGATTGCCCGAGGGCGCAGAGCCTTGCGCGAATGTCTACTTGCTTCTGAAGCACAGTCCAGCGAGGTCCGCGCATGACCGATCACCTCACTCCCAGCTTGCTCAACGCCCTTGCTGACGGAGAGCTTTCAGCGGATCAGCTTGTCGTTGCGAATGAACACCTTGCCGGCTGCCTACGTTGCACGTCGGCTGCGCTGTTTCAAACCATGCTCAAATCTGCGACGGCAAGAGCCGGACACCGCTTCGCTCCACCGCCGCAATTCGAGGAGCGGCTGACGCGCCTGGTTCGGCAAGAGGATGGCCCGCCCAAAGCGGCCGTACTAAGCACAGCTTCGGGGTCCGTGAGGGTATTTGGCTTCGCCGGTTGGGCTACCTCATGTGCCCTGCTGCTGGTGTTCGCGAGCATTTTCGTTTTTCAGCGCGACTCGCGTCGGATCGCCATCGCCTCATCGGAATATGCCGGCCTGGTTACCGAGATATGCGATCAGCACGTGGCAACGCTGGCGGCGAACCTGCCGCCGCAAGTGCTCTCTTCCGACAGGCATACGGTAAAGCCCTGGTTTCAGGGCAAGATACCTTTCAGCTTTAATCTCCCTGAGAATTTGCCCAGCGACACAAAGCTCGAAGGGGCCAACCTGACCTACCTCCACAACCAGCCCGCCGCCCTGCTGCTCTACAGCATTGGCAAGCACCGCGTGTCCGTCTTCGTGCGGCAAAAGACAACTGCCGCATTGTCCAATGGATTATTAACTGAACACGCAGGATTCTATGTGGCTCGTTTCGGCACCGACGATCTCGATGTGGTCGCGGTCAGCGACGTGGATCCGGCTCGGCTTTCTAGTCTCGTTTCCCTGATTGAACAGGTCCAAACGGGGGCGCGCAAGTAGGGCAGGTGGACGGCCGCAACAGGGCAGGCAACTCCGCCTGTGTCAGCGCAATCTCCTGAGGACCTGCCCAGAAACTGCCACCGCTCGAACTGTTCTGATACGGCAGGGCGTTCGCAGCCAGATGATATCACTGCTAGCACTTTCCTTTTTTTGTAAAGGTTTACACGCGCAATTATGTGCGCAAAAACGCACCAAAAACGCTCTTATTCGCGCATAAATCCCTTATTTACGCTGTTTTTGCACTGTTTGTCACGCTTTTGCATGTGCTTATAAGCTCATGCTAAGCGAGCCTTTGCGTGCGCATTTAGCCACACACACGGCGATGCGCCCTCGACAAAACTGCCCCACCTGCCGGAGTAGGGTAGAAAAGTCAACTTTTTCAAAGTTGGCTGCGACCCGGGCCTCTGGCCGCTACAGACGGTCCATCGCCTCCGCGGGAGCATCGCTCACCCTGGCAAGAACAGCTTTGAGTCTTTCCAGCGACCTCTTCGCTACCCCACCGCCGGCAGCCCCGCCAGAGCCATCGCAATCTCCTCCGCCGGGTACTCATAGTTCTCCAGCTTGCCCGCCTGGTAGTCGAGATACGATTGCATATCGAAGTGCCCATGCCCGCTCAGGTTGAACAGAATTGTCTTCTGTTTGCCTTCTTCCTTTGCCTTGAGCGCCTCGGCTATGGCCTGCGCAACGGCGTGGTTGGCCTCGGGTGCCGGCACAATTCCCTCCGCGCGTGCAAACGTGATGCCCGCCGCAAACGCGTCCAACTGCTGCACCGTAGCCGCCTCGATCAAGCCCAGGTCCAGAACATGCGACACCAGCGGCGCCATGCCGTGGTAGCGCAGCCCGCCCGCATGGATCCCCGGCGGCATGAATGTCGAGCCCAGCGTGTGCATCTTGACCAGTGGAGTCAGGTGCCCGGTATCGCCGAAGTCGTATAGAAACTTGCCCTTGGTCATGCTGGGGCAAGCCGACGGCTCGACGGCCACAATGCGGGCGTTCGACTGGCCCTTGATCTTGCGGCCCACATAGGGCATGGCTAGGCCGGCGAAGTTGGAACCGCCGCCGGCGCAGGCTATGATCACGTCGGGCTCGTCGTCGGCTAACGCCATTTGCTCTATGGCTTCAAGACCGATCACTGTCTGGTGAAGCAGGACATGGTTCAGGACGCTGCCGAGCGCGTATTTGGTGTGCGGATCCTTCGCGGCAACTTCCACGGCCTCCGAGATGGCAATCCCCAGCGAGCCGTTTGAATCGGGATGGGCCGCGAGAATCGCCCTTCCGGATTCTGTCTCCATGCTGGGGCTGGCGGTGACAGTGGCTCCAAAGGCCTCAATCAGGGCGCGGCGGTAGGGCTTCTGGTTATAGCTCACCCGCACCATAAAGACTTTGCAATCAAGCCCAAAGAACGAGCAAGCCATGGACAAGGCCGAGCCCCACTGCCCCGCGCCAGTCTCGGTCGATAGGTGCTTCGTGCCCTCGATCTTGTTGTAATAGGCTTGCGGAACGGCGGTATTCAGCTTGTGCGACCCCGCCGGGCTTACTCCCTCGTACTTGTAGTAAATATGCGCCGGCGTATCCAGGGCCTTCTCCAGACGGCGCGCGCGGAACAATGGCGACGGACGCCACTGCGCATAAATCTGCCGCACGGGTCCGGGAATCTCGATCTCCCGCTGGGCGCTAACCTCTTGAAGAATAAGGCCCATGGGAAACAGCGGCGCAAGGTCGTCCGGGCCAATCGGCTGCAGCGTGCCGGGATGCAGCGGCGGCGCCAACGGCGTGGGCAGATCGGCAAGAATGTTGTACCAGGCTTGAGGGATGCGGCTTTGCGGAAGGTTATATTGGATGGTTTCCATGCGCAGCATTCTAGCAGCCCATGTGCGCGAGGCGCTGTGACCTCGCCAAGATGAAGATGACTCTCTAGCCTGCTACGGCCAGGTGAGACAGGTTTGTCGATGGAGCCCCGCCGCTGGTGCGGTTAAATGCGAACATTGCGATGTTGAAACGGGCTGCCGAGCATGTGCCAATCTGTTCCGGCAAACGTGTGACCAATAGTGCAAAATGGCATGATTTAAGCCCGTTTTTGTGCGAATTAGGCGTAAAAAACAGCGTTTTCGACGCTGTTTTGCGCGCAAAAATGCTTGTTTGGGGCGAGAAAGTGCATGCAATGCATGCAGATGGTTGCGAGAATTCAGCTTTCGGCTTTTAGGTTTCAGGTATCAGACCGCCCTTACTTTGTGGGCGGGTCAGTGGAAGGGCATCCGGCTTCATTCGTTCCCCTGCGGACAAGAAACTGCATGGAGGATGGAAGAACCCGAGGGCCGGCGGTTGGGCTTTGTGCTCTCCCACTCATCGAGCAAAAGGCACTCGATGAATGGGGCACGGAGGGTTTCATCTTCTGTGGGTCGGCAGAGTCGGTGAGGGACTAGAAGCTGCAAAATGCTACCGCGCGTTGGTTGACGTATGCTTGGTTACGATCTCCGATCCGGGAATCCAGGATGGTGTTGCATGAAATCGCCCCACGGAATACTCGCCGCTGTGTTCGTCCTTGCCGCTTCCGCTGCCCTTCTTCCGGCCCAGTCCAAGGACGCGGCAGGCAGCCAGGATTCGCCGCTCGTCTCGCGCTATCCCGGCTCAGTCATCGATAACTACAAGACTCGCGACTTCGATGACTTCAGCTTTCCCATTGGCCCAATCAGCAATGGCGCGCCCAAGAGCAAGACAATCGAAGGCAAGATTACTCGAATTGAGTACACCAACCCGGCAGGCCGCTCGGCACTGGAAATCTATCGCAACTACGAAGACGCGCTCAAGGGCGCAGGGTTTGAACCTGTTTTTGTGTGCAAGGCGGATGCCTGCGGCATAGCTCGCTTCCACATGACGCCCGACTGGGCCGACTTATGGT
>Ga0302275_10001691_pt1 | contig 23619 bp, 23 predicted proteins | sample III_Bog_N2_2_FD_200229 | JGI IMG/M metagenome (GOLD analysis project Ga0302275, IMG submission 200229) | Peat permafrost microbial communities from Stordalen Mire near Abisko, Sweden - III_Bog_N2_2 | ecosystem: Environmental > Terrestrial > Soil > Wetlands > Peat | place: Sweden: Abisko... | reverse complement strand
TCCAGCGGCCACGGTAAAACGGCCGGCCGCGGCGGCAAAGGCCAGACCGCCCGTTCGGGCAGTTCCATCCGCATCGGCTTTGAAGGCGGTCAGATGCCGCTTATCCGCCGGATCCCCAAGCGTGGTTTCAACAACGCCCGTTTCACGACCGCCTATAGTCCGGTCAATGTTGGGGAATTGAACCAGTTTGAAGACGGTGCGCGCGTGGATGAAACCGCCCTGCGCTCAGTTGGTCTGGCTAATGGTCCCGTGCTCGGCGTCAAAATTCTCGGCAGCGGCGAATTGACCAAGAAGCTGGTCGTGGTGGTGAGTGCCATCAGTGCCTCGGCCAAAACGAAAATTGAAGCCAAGGGCGGCTCGGTTGAGATCATCGCCAAAAAATCTCCGGCTCCGGCCAAGAAATAATCGAGCTGTAGAATGTTCCGCTCCATTGCCAGCACCCTCAGCAATTGTTTCAAGATTCCGGAATTAAAATCCCGGATTTTGTTTACCCTCGGCTTGCTGGCGGTATGTCGTCTGTTGGCGGTTATTCGAATTCCCGGTTTAAATGGCGACGCGCTGTCGAACTTCTTCAAGAACCACAGCGGCGACGGCGGGTTGCTCGGGATGTACAATACGTTTGCCGGCGGTGCCTTCGAGCATTGTGCGATTGGTTCGCTGGGCATTATGCCCTACATCAGCGCGACCATCATCATCCAGTTGCTGACTGCGGTTGTGCCCCGCCTGAGCAAGCTGGTGCGCGAAGAAGGCGGTCGCACCCAGATCATCAAATACGGTCGCTATCTTACGGTGTTGTTGTGCATTGGCCAGGGCATCTATTTTGCCAAAAGCTGGCTGCATCCTCAGGGACAATTTCAGGGCCTGACCGAGAAGCTCGTGCTGATTGACAATACTTTTGCCTATTACTTTGTGACCGTAACGGTCATGACGGCGGGCACAATGCTGTTGATGTGGCTGGGTGAGCAGATCACCGAACGCGGCATTGGCAACGGTGTTTCATTGGTGATCACCATCGGTATCCTGGCGCGGCTGCCGCGGGCTTTCACGGCGTTGGTGGACATGTTTCATCCGGCGGGCGGCCTGGAATCAAATTATCACTTTGCCGGCACGGGTGTGCTCTTGTTGGTGTTGTTGGTATTAGTAGTCGGCGGAGTCATCGCCATCACTCAGGCGCAGCGTAAAATTCCTGTTCAATATGCTCAGCGGGCGGTGGGGCGCAAAATGTATGCCGGCGGAACGTCCTTTATGCCGTTGCGGGTGAATTACGCGGGCGTCATGCCGATCATCTTTGCGCAATCCATTTTGATGTTTCCCAATCCGGTTTGTCTCTGGTTGGCCAGTGCGTTCAAGCAGACTCCATTTATTTCGGATTTCTTTCGCAACGTGGCGCAGATGTTAAATTACGGTAACTGGCTTTACATGGGCATTTACTCACTGATGATTTTGTTTTTCTCGTATTTTTGGGTGGCGACCCAGTTCAATGAAATCCAAATCGCCGATGATTTGAAGAAAAATGGCGGCTATATTCCCGGGGTGCGTCCGGGGCAGGGTACGAGTGATTACCTGCATCACGCCATGAGCCGGATCACGCTGGCGGGGGCAATTTTCCTGACTATTATCGCAACGATTCCCATCATTTTGGGCAAACATTTGCAGATTCCTCAGGATGTGGCGCAGTTTTTCGGCGGCACCAGTATTTTGATCGCGGTCGGCGTATTGCTCGACACGATGAGGCAGGTGGAATCACATCTGATGATGCGCCACTACGACGGTTTCCTGAAAAAGGGAAAAATCCGCGGCCGCTTCTGAGATTTTGTGGCTGGAATAAAGCTCAAGTCAGAGGACGATTTGAAGTTGATGCGTCCGGCCGGGATGGTGGCCGGAAAAGTTTTGGACGAGATTGCGGCTTTCATCCACCCGGGAGTGACCACCCGGCAGATTGACAATTTTGCGGCGGAGCGGATCAAGAGTTACGATGCCAAAAGCGCGTTTCTTGGTTATCGCAAATATCCGTGCCACACGTGTTTGTCGGTCAACGATGCCGTGGTTCATGGTATCGCGTCGGATCGCGAATTGAAATTTGGCGATATTGTCAGCGTGGATGTTGGTGTGTTGTATAAGGGTTTTATCGGTGACACGGCGCGGACGGTGGCCGTGGGCGGCTGTGGCGTCGCGGCGCAACGGCTGTTGGACGTGACGGAGCAATCGCTTTATCTCGGCATCGCCCAGGCGAAGCCGGGCAACCGGGTGCTGGATATTTCGCTGGCCGTTCAACAATACGTTGAACAAAACGGATTTAGCGTGGTGCGCGAGTTTGTCGGCCACGGCGTTGGACGCACGATGCACGAAGAACCGCAGGTGCCAAATTTTGACGAGGGCAAGAAGAACTCGCCGAAACTGAAGCCGGGCATGACGATTGCCATTGAGCCGATGGTGAATGCGGGCCGGCACGACGTAAAAATCCTGAAAGACGGCTGGACAGTGGTGACGCAAGATGGTTCACTATCTGCCCATTTTGAGCATACCATCCTCGTAACGGACGGTGAGCCGGAGATTTTGACATGCGTGAAGATGCCTTCCGCGTCGAAGCTCGCGTGATCGAAGCGTTGCCCAATGGCACGTTTTGCGCGGAACTGGCCAACGGTCATCGCCTTACGGCGTTTGTGACCTGGCGGGATGAAAAGATTTTTGCCGGCGCGAAAGTCGGCGACACAGTAAAGTTGCAATTGACGCCTTACGACTTGAGCGTGGGGCGTATTTTAATCGAAACAAAAAAGATTTAGCATGAAAGTCCGAGCATCCGTCAAAAAATTGTGTGAGCACTGCAAAATCGTGAAGCGGCGCGGAGTCATCCGTGTCATCTGCACGAACAAACGCCACAAGCAACGTCAAGGTTAATTAAAAAATTATGGCACGCATTATTGGTGTGGAAGTTCCGCCCGGCAAGCGCATCGACATTGCGCTCCGCTACATTTACGGCATTGGCCCGGTCAACGCGAAAGAGATCCTCGAACGCGCGAACATTGACCCGTCCATTCGCGCAAAAGATCTGACCGAGGCGCAGCTCTCCCAGATCGTGCACGCGATCCAGGAAGGCAAGTATGTCATCGAAGGCGACCTGCGCCGCGAACTCGGCATGAACCTCAAGCGCCTGCAGGGTATCAAGTGCTACCGGGGCATTCGCCACATGCGCAGCCTCCCCGTGCGCGGCCAGCGCACCCAGACCAACGCCCGCACTCGCAAAGGCCCGCGCAAGACGGTCGGCGTGTCCCGCAACCCCAACGCCAAGACCGGCATCCACTAATCCCTGAATTTCATTATGTCCGAAGAAAAGAAAAAACCTGCCGCGCCGAAGAAAGAAAAAGAAGTGAAGGCCGATGCCGCTGCCGCTCCCGTGGCCGAAGCCAAGCCGGCCAAGAAGGATAAGGCTCCCGCGGCGGAAGCGGCGGCCCCCGCTGAACCGGTCGCACCCGTGGTGCCCACCGCCGCCGACCTGCTCGGTGAAGATCCGAACGCCAAGAAAGTCGTCAAAGCCAAGCACGCGAAGAATATCGTGTCCGGCGTGGCGAACATTCTCGCCACTTTCAACAATACGCAGGTCACCATCACCGACGCCCAGGGCAACCTGATCGGCTGGTCGAGCGCCGGCCGCGTGGGTTTCAAGGGTTCGCGCAAGAGCACGGCTTACGCCGCGCAGATGGTCGCGCAGGACGCCGCCCGTCAGGCTATGGCCCACGGCATGAAAGAGATCGAAATTCGCGTCAAGGGTCCCGGCTCCGGTCGCGAATCCGCGATCCGCGCCTTGCAGGCCATCGGCCTGGAAATCAGCTCCATCAAGGACGTGACCCCGGTGCCGCACAACGGCTGCCGCCCCCGCAAGAAACGTCGCGTGTAAACAAATCTCAAATTTCAAATCTGAAATCATAATTTATGGCTCGTTATACAGGTCCCCGCGTCCGCATCAGCCGCCGTTTCGGAATTCCGATTTTCGGCCCGACCAAATATCTGGAACGCCGCAACTACGGTCCCGGCGTCCACGGCCCGAAGTCTCGCCGCAAGACCACCGAATACGGTGAAGGCCTCAATGAGAAGCAGAAGCTCCGTTATTACTACGGTCTGATGGAGAAGCAATTTCGCGGCGTCTATGAAAAGGCGTTGCGTCGCCGCGGTGTCACCGGCGAGATTATGCTCCAGATTTTGGAGACCCGCCTGGACAACGTGGTATTCCACCTTGGCTTTGGTAACACACGCGCCGCGGCGCGCCAATTGGTCAATCACGGTCACGTCACCGTGAATGGCCGCAAGGCCGCCATCGCCTCATTCGCCTTGAAGGTAAACGACGTGATTGTCATCAAGAACAACAACGTGTCGCGCCAGCTCGCGACCAAGAATTTGGAAGTGTCCGCGAGCCGCGCGGTGCCGGACTGGTTGTCCCTGGACAAGGAAGCGTTCAAGGGTGTGGTCATGCGCATCCCGACCCGTGACGAGATCCAGCCGATTGCCAATGAACAGGCCGTCGTCGAATTTTATTCCCGCTAAACCGTAAACAATAAAAACAATTACACGGGCGATTCCGGCCGGGAATAAATCAAGCCGGTGCCGCCAGATTAAAATTGTTGAAAGGATACCATGCCAGTTCGTTTAGGACGTTTTGAAATGCCCAAACGGTTGCAGAAGGATGAAGCCTCTGCCACCGAAACCTACGCCAAATTTATTGCCGACCCGTTTGAAACCGGTTACGGCCATACCGTTGGCAACTCCCTCCGCCGCGTATTGCTTTCCTCGCTGGAAGGCGCGGCCATCACCTCGTTGAAGGTGGACGGCGCGCAGCACGAATTCGCCACTGTCGAAGGCGTCGCCGAAGACGTGACCGACATCGTTTTGAACCTGAAGAAAGTCAAGTTCAAGGCCCACACCCGCGACGAGCAGACGCTCTTGCTCTCGGTCAACAAGGAAGGCGCAGTGACCGCCGCCGACATCCAGACCAACCAGAATATCGAGCTCGTGAATCCCACGGCGCATATCTGCACGCTGGACAAGAAGAAGAAATTTGAGATGGAGCTCACCGTGAAAATCGGCCGCGGCTTCTGCCCGAGCGACGAAAACAAGAAGCCCGGCCAGGCCATCGGCATCGTGGCGATTGACTCGATCTTCTCGCCGGTGACCCGCGTGCGTTACGCCGTCGAGGCCGCGCGCGTCGGCAACCGCACGGACTACGACCGCTTGGTGCTGGAAATCTGGACTGACGGCCGCATCACGCCCGACGACGCGCTGACCCAGGCGTCCGCGATCCTCGCGCATCACCTCGACGTGTTTGTCGGCTACGACAAGAACGCGGTGGAATTTGAAGAAGCTGCCGACAAGCAGGACGACGAGAAGGCCAAGCTCAAGAAATTGTTGAACATGAGTGTCAATGAAATCGAGCTGAGCGTCCGCGCCGCCAATTGCTTGAACAACGCCAACATCACCACCGTCGGCCAGCTCGCGCTGAAGACGGAGCAGGAGATGCTCAAGTATCGCAACTTCGGCAAGAAGTCGCTCAACGAAATCAAAGACAAACTGACGTCGCTCAACCTTTCGCTCGGCATGAATTTCGAGCCGGGCCTCGTCGACGCGCCGAAGGAAGAAGCCCCCAAAGCGGAATAAGGATTTGCCATGAGACATTTGAAGCGCACGGCCAAACTGGGCCGCACCTCGGAACATCGCAACGCGATGCTCGCCAACCTCGTTTGCAGCCTGATCGAACACAAGCGCGTGACGACCTCCCTGGCCAAGGCCAAGGCCGCCCGTTCCGTCGCCGAAAAGATGGTCACGCTCGGCAAGAAAGGCACCCTGCAACATCGTCGCCTCGCGGTCGCCCGGTTGCATCAGGAAGCCGCCGCCAAGACCTTGTTCACGGAAATCGCCCCGGCCTTCAAGGATCGCCGCAGCGGTTACACCCGCATCATCAAGCTCGGTCAGCGCCAGGGCGACGCCTCCCAGAGCGCAATCTTGGAATGGGTGGACACCGTCGCCCCGACGCCTGCTCTCGCCGAAGCCGCTCCCGCCGCTGAGGCTAAGCCGGAAGAGAAGAAGTAATTTCAATTGAAAACACGAAGCCCGCTCGATAGAGCGGGTTTTTTGTTTGGCTGGCGCTGCTTGCGCCGCCTGGGGCTGACTGGCCAATTTCCCGTGCAAAATATTTCGGCCATAGCAGTTTCCCGGGACGGTTGCACTCAATCTCCGATCGATTTACAGACGAACCGGGATTTACGGTACCACGAGACGGTTGGTAGCCAGTAGTTGGCGTTGGACAACTGAATTTAATTGGGTTGTATTCACCCATTCCACGTGACTATCGGCAAAAGCCAAATTGCCGCCCTTAAGATGGATTTCGAACGTCCAATTCATGTCAAAGTTGGTGGTCATAACAAATAATTCAGGATTCACCGACTGACCGTTGGCCGAAAGATTCCGGTCGCCAGCAATCAAGGTTTGCGTTGGGTTGTTGGTATGCGAAGCATCTGCGTTGAGAAAATAGCTGATATTTAAATCAGTCAGGGTTTGAATATTGGTTGCCGCTTGCCGGTTTTATCGAGCGGACAGACAAGGTTTGCCGGGTGAATTGAATAAGCTGAAAGTTTTTTGAGAGCCGGAAATGCGTATCGACTGTAAATGAATGCCGTCGCGCCAGCATTCGTGGCTGGCACTCGCATTGGAAAATTTCCCGAGAAGTCGTCGGCATACAAAATTAATCCCAGGTCAATTTCTTTGAGGTGATTCATACAAGTGAACAAAGGACTTTTGCCACCACCTACATGAGCGGGAAGCAACAATGCGAATATGATGACAACCAAGGCAATTACCACCAGCACCTCAATCAGCGTGAGTCCGCTGGTTTTCCCGTTCCCCGGAAGTGTTTTCATGCCTGCCTCAACTCTAACTCCGCCCGCTCCGGCGACAAGCCCATTTTTTCGTCGGCGCCAGCCCCGTTCGGAGCGAAATCTTTTCAGCCTCAGCCAGGTAATTCTAAAGCTCCACCAAGAGCCGCACATTTCGGTCTTTTTAAACAGCAATAATGAAAACGCAGGCGAGAAAATCTCGTGGGCGGGAAGGGAAGAAAATCAAATTAAGGAACGGTGAGCCGCTCGCTAATAAGAGGTTGCTCTTGAAACAAAGTGGTCAAAGCATTGTCTTTATCCCATTCGCCTTGAACATGCCCGTCAGCAAAGCCAATGAATCCAAATGGATGATAACCCTGATTACCGTGCAGTTCCAGCGTCCACCCCATACTGGTATAGTTTGTGAACGTAAACAGCCCCGGTTTCACTGGCCGACCATTCGCTAGCAAATGGCGGTCACCCGCCAAAATGGTATTCACGGGATTGCTTGTGGTTGCATCCACATTGGCAAAATAACTGACATTTTCTTCAAGCAGGGGATTGTAATTTGTCGCAGCGAACTTGGTTTTGTCGGCCGGGCAAGCAAAAGCCCAAATGTTACGCGGCATATATGGTGAAAGTGGGCGGAACTGGAGACAGGCGTAACCGCTTGAAATCATCTCCATAGATCCTTTTTCTGCGCTGGGGATTTGGGCGGGGAATTTGCCACCGTGGTCTTCCTCCCACATAATGTAAGCAATACCAATCTGTTTGAGATTGCTCGCGCACGAAAGCCCTCTGTATGGTCTTCTCCTTTGCAGCAAGTCTGGCAGCAGTAATGCGGCTAAAATTGCTAGAATTGCCAGAATCGCGAGCACCTCAATCAGCGTGAGTCCGCTGGCTTTTCCGTTTCCCGGAAGTATTTTCATGGCTGCTTCAACTGTAGCTGCGCCCGATCCGGCGACAAGCCCGTTTTTATTCCCGGCAGGTGGTGGGAAAGACCCTGAGCCATGCCGCAAACATCAACGCAGGCAGAATATAAGGAACAGCGCGATCAGCCCCAGCGCGGTGAGCCACCAAACCCAATGGATGCCGCGCGGTTTGGGACGGGGGGAACCAAACTCCTCCTGTACAAAATCGTCGTAGTCGAACTTCTCGTCGGGGATGCTGAGATGGCTGGCGTAGGCGGAAGCGGACCAGCCGGTCGTTTCATCTGCGCCGCAACCAGGACAGGCCTTGGCCTTGGGCGGCACCATCGCGCCGCAGTTGGGACAAACCTCGGGAGACATTTTTCGAGTGCGGAGTGGGGAATTCGGAGTGCGGAAGGGCGGCCGGCGCGGCGGGTTATTCCGCAATCCGCAATCCGCATTCCGCACTTGGTTCACCCGCCGACGCCGGCGTATTCCTCGTCGGTGCGCAGGTCGAGACCCATAAGGACGTAGTCGTGGGTGATGGCTTGCATGTCTTTGACGTAATCTTCGAGCCGCACAAGCTGGTTGAAGCCGAGCATCGCAAACATTTTCATGGCCGCCGCCTGTTCGGCGATGAATGCCGCCTCCACGCGCTCGAGCCCGGCCTGGCGGGCGAAGTCGAGGATTTCCTCGACGAGTTTGGTGGCCAGGCCGCGACCGCGATATTTGGGATGCACCAACACGCTGACGCGGCCGATATGCCGTTTCCAGCCGCCGAGCCGTTGGTGCAGCGTGGCCACGCCGACGATCTTGTTGTCCACCACGGCGAGCAGCGGCAGGTTGCGGCCGACGTCAATGTTTTTGCACCAGTCGCGGATGACTTTGAGGTCCTGCACGCGGTGTTTGATGAACATGCGCTCGGGTTCCGGGATGTCGAGGAAGAGCTGGTGAAACTCCTGCTCGTCTTCGGTCTTGAGCACGCGCAAGGCGGTTTTGCTGCCGTCCTTGAGCTTGATGTGTTTGGGAAATTTCTGCAGTTCGAGTTCAATGCTGAATGACATAGGTACCTTTCTTGGCGGCACTGTGCGCCTGTCGTTGGTTTCCTGCAATAAAATACTTCAGGTGAACGCCGATTTGCCGGCCATGCCGGTGGCCGCACGGAGGGGGTTTAATTTCACTTCCGCGGGGTCGAGGCTCCAGCGCGCCGCGAGCCGGGGTACTTTTTCGTAGTTGCTTTCCCCGTCCAAAATCGTCGCCATATGCTCGCCGTAACCGTACAGGCGGACGTCCACTTCGATTTCCGGGATGGTTTCAATGCCCTGATTCCATACCGTTTCGCCCGCCCAAGCGTAGGCGCGGGTCACGCAGCCGTGATCCAACCGGGCCCAAGCGTGATGATGCAGCAGACGGCTGGCGTAAAAATATTGCACATGGCCGAGCGTGCGGCTCAACGCCGTCAGAAACAGGAAGGTCGCATCCACATCGTCGGAGGGATTCGGCAGGCCCATGCCGGTGACAATTACCCAGTCGTGGACCCTCGGGCTGATGAAAAACTCGTGGTTGCCGCGTAGGCCTTCCGCCCAGGAGCAAGGTTCCGCGCGGTTCAAGCCCAACGCGAGCCGGACGGCTTCAGGTGACGCGGCCCGGATGGCGAGCCAGCAAATCGGTCGCGTCGTCGCGGCTGGTTGGAACGGGAAAAAATTCTGGGCCGGAGCAATTTTTTTTTGAACCCGCCGGTTCCAGCGTTGGACGGCCAGCATCCAACCGAGAATCATGAAACCAATGCCTAGGGCCAGCCCTTGCATGGCGAGCAGCAGTAGCGCAATGAGATCGTCCTGACTCACGCCCCAAATTTAAGCCGACTTTCAGCCGATTCAAATTAATTCCGCAGCATTTTGGCGGTCGCTGGTGGGCGTTGGGCTTTCCCGGGATGCGTCCGGGCCGGTGCCGGGCGCAAACCGTCGCGGCAACTCGCCGCCAGCCAGTTCAGATATTTGGGGTTGCCGGCCTGCACCGGCAGGACCAAGAATTCCGGCGTATCGTAAGGATGTAGGGCGAGGATCAATTGCTCTAGCGTGGCCAGCCGGGTTTTCCGCGTTTTCAGGATCAGCAGCACCTCGGCCGACGATTCAATCTTACCGCGCCACCAGTAATGCGATTCAATTTTGGGAGCCAGATTGGCGCAAGCGATGAGCCGGGCCGAAAGCGCTGCCCGGGCCAGGGTTCGCGCTGCTTTTTTATTTGGGGCGGTAACGAATACGATGCTGAAATGAGCGGCTGGTTTCATGTCTGGAAAACAATCTGTTTTGCGCGGACTATTTGTAGTTAAAAGACCAGCCTCAACACAAGCTTTGTTAGAACGGCATTTAGTTGAAAATACCGCTCCATGGATACATTGGTCGGTAAGGGCAGTCTTGGTTCACCAAGAATAAAAGGCGAGTCAACTTTCTCCCTATTCAACTGCTGCTTCACGGCGTTTTACTGGAGGGCTGTAAGGTGCCAAATCGGTTATTGACAGCCGACGGGAAGGGACTGAAGCATTAAACCTGACATCGCTTTATCACCGTCGGCTTCCGGCAGGCCGGCAATCGGACAGGAATTAATGCGCTGGGCTGGTATGTTCCACGACTTAAGGCCAAAGCGGCCAGAACCATAGTCCCGCACCAGCGGATGTTTGCGAAGATGTCCGGAAATGGAATTGGGCGCCACGGACCGGAATTGCTGGATTCGCTGCAAAACTTCGGCACTGGTCAACGGTTGGCCGGCTAGTTCAAGAATGTTTTGGATGAGGTCTTTGACATATTCGCGTTCCTGGATTCCCCAATCCGTCAGCGCAAATAGGAACTTGCCTAGATCCGCAAACCGGGCGTCCGCCCGGAGCAGGCACGCGAGTTCGTAGGAGTTGGTCTGACGCGTCCAACCAAACTCATGTTTTTGGATCAACTCTGGCGTTGAAATCGGGCGCTTCTCCTGGTTAAGCAATTGTGCGAAATCATTTTTGACCCGGGTGCGAAGGTTTTTTGACAGCTTAAAATGTTGACGCAGTCCATAGGTGCGCGGCCCCAGCAAATAATAGCCCTGTTTTTCGGTGAGGGCCTGGCCCAAAGCCCGGGGATTCCTTTGGGCGATGTCCCGGCCAAATCGTGCCGCCATTTTTTCCAAAATTTCCTCCGGAGTTAGCGGCGTGTCGCCGGATTGCAGGATCAAGCGAGCCAGGTCGGTGGAAAGCACCTCGTGTAATTTAATGGTCGGCTGGCCGGGTGGGTGAAATTCAACCCGGAACCGGCGGCTTTGCCGCAAAACATTTAAAAACTCTTGCACGGTCAGTTTGGGCAACTTGGCCAGTGTTTGGGCAAAAGCTTCCGGCAAAGCCAGCGCCCGCATCGTTGCTTTCAGCACCGATTCCAGTGCAACTTCAACTGCGCCCCGGCGGTAGTGCTTCGCGGCACAGGTGCCGATGCGTCCATGCCAGGCGGGGATTGCGGGGTTCAATTCACACAACAACCGGACGTAAAAAGTGGCGGAATAGCGGGGCGGACGAACCGGGTGGCCCTGCCATAGTTCAAACAAATCCGGGGTAAGCGGGCAGACCATTTCGCAGCAGGTTTTTTCAATTTTGCGCAAATACGCGTCCAGCCTGCGGCTGCCAGCTTTCAGCAGCAGCCGGGTGGTTTTGTTTTCGATCAACCGGATGCTTTCATGGGAGAGATTAAATTGCGCCCCCACTGATTCATAGGAGGGCAATAACTCCCGGCCACCGGATAATCTCCGCTCCAAAATCTCCGCATCGCGCGCGGGCAATTCCAAAATGAGCCGGTCAAGAAAATCCGCCAAGGCCACGGGGGGCCAGCTGACATTCGTCCCGAGCATGGTTTGGAATTGACCGGCAGCAGCTTTTTCAATCAAGGCAACCAGTTCAGCGATGGTGGTTTTGCCGCAGTTTTTATAGTTTAACAACGCCGCGATGGGGACACCATTAAGGTCGCCAAGTTGGACCGCCATTTTGGCCGCCACCAGTTTTTCCAAACGCACCGAGAGGGGCAAGTCAGCAAACTTCAATCCCTGGATTCTCGCTGGGACGGTGAGATGGCCGTCAGCAAGGATGGAAAAAGATTTTGAAACCGACAACGTTTTACCCTGGATCCTGCCCGCCGGTGATGAATGTTGCACCAAGTTGCCATTCCCTCTGGCGCCGCCACCCATGCGGCCGAGAGTTGCCCGGTTTTCACCTGCCGGTTCGGGCAGGTTTTGCGTTTCGGTGGCTGAACCGACTTCGGATGAGGTTGAATTTATTACCACCCGGACAGGCTAAAGAAGGCCGGCGGGACGCACAACGCCACCCAGCGGAATAATATCGCCACTTTGCGACTAGCGGGCGGTAATCGTAGGCGAGCCAAACTGCCGGCGATATTGCAATGGGCTGAGGTTTTTGCCCGCCCGAAAATAGCGGGAAAAATGCAGCCCGTCGGGGAACTTAAGCGCGGCGGCGATCTCGTTGATCGGCAAGTGCGTTTCCACCAGCAGCCGGGCGATTTGATCCGTACGCGCCCGGCGAATTTCGCCTTGAATGGAAGCCTTGAATTCGCGGCGGAAGCGGCGTTCCAATGCGCGGCGGGAAAGGCCAGCGGCCTGCGCCACCTCAGTTACGGTCATCGGTCCGCGCGCCCGGTTGCGAATAAAGCCCATGGCCCGCGCCAGCGCCGCATCCGCGACCGCCACCACGTCCGTCGAACGCCGGGCCACCATGTGGGAGGCCGGCACGAGGATGGACCGGAGTTTGGCGCGTTTCCCGCGCATCCGTCGGTCAATGGCCTGTGCCGCTTGGTAGCCGCCGCGCTCAAAGTTGATCGCCACGCTCGACATGGCTGGGTCAGCCAGGCCGCAGGCTAGCTCGTCGTTGTCCGCACCAATGACGCCGACCGCTTCCGGTACCGCCAGTGCGGCCAGCTTGCAGGCTTCCATGATCTGAATTCCCAAATCATCGTTGCTGGCCATCACGCCGACTGGCTTCGGTAGTGAAATGAGCCATTCCACCAGTGCCTTGCGTTCCTTCGACCAGTGGATTTGATCGGGCGGCGGCGTGAGATATGCACCGACGGAAAATCCGGCGCTCCGGACCCGCTCGGAAAAGAATTTCCGCCGCTGTTCCGCCCAAGGCATGCGCCGGTAGCTGCAGGTGGCAAAATACTTGAAGCCGCATTGCAAAAGATGCTCCGCCGCCAGATGTCCGATCTGACGGGAATCACTGACGACGTTGATGAATCCGGAGATTTCCCGGCGGCGGTGGCCCACCACGGCCACCGGAATACCGGCCGCGCGGGCCGCGCGTAATTGGTCCGGGGTGATCAAGAAATCGCGCGCAATGATGCCGTCGGCATCAAGTGATCTGAGTCTTGGACCGGTCATCTCCATACCACCGGGTTGCCAGAAAAACGACCAGGGGCCATGGTAGCGGGCGTAGTCGGCGACGCCTTTGAGCAATGCCCGCCCGGAAGCCCGTGAAGACTCCATCAGTAAAATGATTCGGGGAATTCGGGCCATCAGGAAAAAATCATAAGATTAAGGAGATCGCTCGGTTGAATTGCGGATAACCGTGGCCCCGGCGGCGGGCCGGGAACTGAAGATCGTGGCCTTGATACCGGTCTTGGCCTCGTATTCGGTCGTGATTTTATTGGTGATCGCTTCAACCGCTGCAGTTTTAACCAGCGCCACGGAGCAGCCTCCGAAGCCGCCTCCGGTCATGCGGCAGCCATAGACGCCGCCCCGGTAACCGATGTCCTCGGCAATCTCCACGACGGCATCAAGCTCCTTGCAGCTGACCGCATAATCGTCCCGAAGCGAGGTGTGGCTGGCATACATGAGGTTGCCGACGCCCGGCCAGTTGGACTGGCGGACACCTTCGGCAGCGTGGAGCGTGCGCTCGATTTCGCCGATGACATGCCGTGCGCGGCGGTAAACCACTTCGCTCATTTTACCCTTTGCCCTTTCCAGTTGATCCGGCGTCGCGTCGCGCAGCGAGGGAGCATCCAGAATCTTTGCGGCCAGTTCGCATTCGGCCCGGCGTTTGGCGTACTCGCCGCTGCCGAGTTCGTGTTTGACGTTCGTGTTCACGACGAGCAAGGTCACCGACGGGTCGCTCATCGGTACGAGTTGGGTCTGGCGTGTCCGACAATCAAGCAATAGCAGGTGGCCTTCGCGACCCAACACGGAAATAAACTGATCCATGATTCCGCACGGCACACCGGCGAAGTCGTGCTCGGCCTGCTGGCAAAGCAAAGCCTTTTCGACCGGATCCAGCGTTTTACCGACGACCGCCTCCAGCAATGTGGCGGTGCAGACTTCGAGCGCGGCGCTGCTGCTCAAGCCGCTGCCGAGCGGCACGGTGGAATGCAGCAGGACGTCGAGATTGCCGGGGTTGAGGCCACGGGTAAGGAAGCCGGCCATCACTCCGCGCGGATAATTGCCCCACTTGGGCGTGCTGGGCCAGACGGGGGCGGACAGGTCAATCGTCACCGTCTCCTTTTCGAGCGTGCTACAAATCGTGATGAGGTTCTGATTGTTCACGGGCCGGTCCGCCGCCATAACGCTGTAATACCCGATGGCCATGGGTAGGACGAAACCGTCGTTGTAATCAGTATGTTCGCCGATGAGGTTGACGCGTCCGGGAGCGGCAGCCAGCCAGCGCGGCGGCCGGCCGTACATTTTCTGGAATTCAGCAGCGACATAGATGGCGAGTTCGTTCAGATTCATGAAAAAAAAGGGCGCCGAAGAAAATAATTCTCCGGCGCCGGTAAGGCAATTCACCGATTCAGGTAGTCGGCGGGTTCTTCTTACCCTTGACGGCACCAATCAGCATCAGCACACCGAACACGAGGAGGACGATGCCCCAGATGAGATTGATATTGATGCCGAGTGAGAGCGAACCGGAGCGGTCAGCCACACCATAGATGGAGAGCAGTGCGCCGATGAGCGTGAACATTAGGCCAATCGGCCAGCGGATATCGAGTCCCATAAAATAATTTCTTTCAGTCGGGTTGAGGGTTCACCAGAAAATCAGGTTCAGGATGACGCAGGCGATCAGCAGGATGACGCCAATGAAGCCTGGCCGTTGATAGAACGGCAGGCTGTGATCTACGGTTCTCGGCGTGAGCGAATAGACCAGACCCTTCAAGTCGGCGTCGGTCTTTTGCGACTTCGTCGCGAGTGAAATCACCAGTGTCAGGGTGAAGCAGACGACGAACGCGATGATGGCCAGCCAGAAGTTTTGCGCCATTTCGCTCGGGAAAATCTGAACGACATGGAGGTAGCCGCCCTTCATGGAGTTGATGACGTGGCCGGCGGCGTCGAGGTTGCTGCCGACGCTGGTCAATGCATGGAACAGCGCGGCCCCGGCGATGCCGCCGAAGAGGCCGAGGAAAGCGCCGGTGCCGGTCGTGCGTTTCCAGAACATGCCGAGCAGGAACGTCGCGAACAAGGGCGCGTTCACAAAGCCGAAGACGAGCTGGATGATGTCCATGGCGTTGTTATACATCGAGGCGAAATACGCCGCGCCGATGCTCAGGACGATGCCGACAATGGTGATGAACTTGCCCATCCAGAAATAATGCTGGTCGCTTTTGTTCTTGGCGAAATAAGCCTGATACAAGTCGTAGGTGAAAACGGTGTTGAACGCCGTCACGTTGCCCGCCATGCCGGACATGAACGACGCGAGCAAGGCGGTCAGCGCAAGGCCCATCAGACCGGCGGGGCAATATTTTTTCACGAGCGAAAGAATGACGCTGTCGTAATCATTTTCCGCCACGCTGTTGTAAATTCCTTGTTTGATCTGTTCGTCGGAAAGCTTGGTGGCGGTGTTGGCGGCGACCAGCGAGGTGATTCTGGTGGCATCCACCTTCTTGCCGAGCGCGGTGCCCACCGCCGTGACCGCGGCGGCTGGGTCCGCTGGGTTGGCGCTTTGCACGGCGACCACGGCTTGGTTGTAGCTGGCTTGGGAAATGGGCGGCGGCGGGATGCGGTAACCTTTGTCCGGCATGGCCATGAGCGCAGCGGCAATCATGCCGGGAACGATGACGAGAAACGGGAAAAACATTTTCGGCACGGCGGCGACCAGCGGTGTGTTGCGGGCGGCAGTCATGTTTTTGGCCGCCATCGCGCGCTGCACGACGAGGAAGTTGGTGCACCAATAACCGAACGACATCACGAACCCGAGGCCGAAAATCATCGCGAACAAGTCTACGCCGATGGGGTTATGCGCCGAGCCGGCTAGAATCGGCTTCCACGCGCTGGTCCAGGCGTCGGAAGCGTAATTGGTTCCCGTATTGATGTAGATTGAGGCCGGGTTGGTGGCGACGGTTTGGAGTGACTGATTCATCGAATGCCAGCCGCCGACATCCTTTAATCCAAGGTAAACCACCGGCGCGAAGCCGAGGACGATCATGAAAAATTGCAATACCTCGGTGTAGATTGCCGAGGTCAGGCCGCCTTTCAAAACGTAAAGCAAGACAACGCCGGAGCAGACCCACAATGCGACGTTGTAATTCCAGCCGAGCAACTGGTTCAGCAATTTCGCCAGCGCGTTCATTGAGATGCCGGAGGCGAAAATGGTCATCACTGCGAAGGCGATGGAATTCAGCGCGCGCACCCGCTCATCGAAGCGCATCTTGAGATATTCGGGAACGGAACGTGCCTTCGAGCCGTAATAAAACGGCATCATGAATACGGCGAGAAACACCATCGCCGGAATTGCGCCGACCCAGTAGAAATGCGCGAAGCTGATGCCGTATTTGGCGCCGCTGGCCGCCATGCCGACGAGTTCGAGCGCGCCGAGGTTGGCGGAGATGAACGCCAGGCCGGTCACCCACGTGGGAATCGAGCGCGCCGAGGTCAGAAAGTCCGAAGACGTCTTCATGTAGCGCGCCAGCGCCCAGCCGATGCCAATGACAAAGGCGACGTAAGCAATCAGGATGGTGTAGTCAATCCAATGGAGCTGGATGGGTTGCATAAGTATTGGGCGATATTATATCCGGCCGCGATTTTTGATGGTACAAAAATTTTTGTTTTACTTCATGGCCAAAAACCGATGGCAATTGGCTTGATTATTTTTGGTGAACAAATTGAGGATGCATAAATTTGTTCATTTCGTCAACAAATCAAGCTTGGTAAAAACAAATGCGCGATAATCCTTGATGCGTCCGGCCCCTTCGCTCTGGCGTGGGACATAGCGAAAACCTGAAATGGTCTGGGTTTTGCCGAGGTTCAAAATCAATTGATGCGGGTGGCCTGGTGATGCACTGCCCCATTGCGTATGCCAATAGTTCGCGGTCTGTCCGTCAATGGCGTTCGCTGCCGAGCCGTCCTCCTTTTCGAGTTCTTCGCTGTCCACATAAGCCACCGTCCAGCCATCGTGGCTGATGGCCTGACCGTTGACATCAAGCAAGTCCAGTTCCGCGACGGCGGCATACGGTTGGCCGTCCTGGGCGTTCAATGATTCGAGGCAAAAATATTTTCCAGTAGCCGGTGTGGCGAATTTAATTTCCTGCGTGTCAGTGCCCGGCGCAAAAGAGCCGCTATCGGCCATCATGCTGGAATCCAGGTTCAATTTTGCCGGTGGATGATTCTGGACATGGAAATCCAATGCCGGTCGTAGCTGGTCAAGAATGGGTTTTTCCATTCCGGCGATTTTTGGCTGCTGTGGGCCGAGTAAATCCAGTATTACAATCTGATTTAGGCCGCGGTGCAGCCAGCAACCCGGTGCAAAGGCCGTTTGGGATGGGCCGATGTTCCAATAACGGCCGAGGCAATGGCCGTTGATCCACAAATCGCCCTTGCCCCAGCCCCGCAAATCCAGAAACGTGTCGCCGGCGTGTTCCAACTGGAAAGTTCCGCGCCAAAAGGCCGGGGCATTTGTATCCGGTTTTACTCCGGTAAATTTTAAGCCAGCCAGCATTTTATCGTCGAGCGGCAGTTTGAAAATATCCCAGCCTTTGAGCACTTCGCCGTTCAGCTTCACCGGGGCAATGAGCCCCTTGCGGTCAGCCATTTCCGGACCAAAATTGACGCGCCCCATCGGCTCGACCAAGATGTCAAGTCGTGCCGGCGCGGCTCGTTCGGGCAGCAAAAGCTTCGCCGTCGCGCTGCGCCGGTCCAAAACGCCGACGCGTTTGCCGTTTAGATAAACATAGCCGAAATCGTGGATCGCCGCGACTTGGAGGGTTGTGGCCGCGCCCGCTGGTATTTTAGTGCGATACAACATGCAGCCGTAACCCTGATCATAGGTTTCCATGTTGCCGGGCAATGAGTCTTTTATTGCGGTGGGCAGATTTTCAAATACTGGCGCGGATTCTGTCAGTTCCACCGGGGCGAACGCGATAATGGGATTGGGCGGGGGCGGGGCTGGCAAGGTTTCGCCGGGTAGCAGATATTTCGCGAACAGTGCGCGCGTCTGGAAAAACTTCGGTGTCGCCCAGCCGGCCTCGCTGATGGGCGCATCATAATCGTAGCTGGACGTGTCAGGCTTGAACGGCCGGTCGCAGCCGGACCATAAACCAAAGGTGGTCCCGCCGTGCGCCATGTAAATGCTGAAGGAGGCATCGTGGGCGAGCATATATTCCAGATCGCTGAGATATTTTGCGGTGTTGCCGAGATGATGTGGTTGGCCCCAGGTATCGAACCAGCCGGGGTAAAACTCACTGCACATCAGCGGACCAGCCGGCTGAAGTTTGCGGAGTTTCGCAAAATTATGTTCCGGGTCGCTGCCGAAGTTGGCGGCTTGAAATAAATTGGTGAGCATCCCGTTTTGCATCTGGTCCGGCGGATTGCACTCAAAAAGCGGTACGTCAAAGCCAGCGTCCAACAACGTATTTTTAATATCCGTCATATAGCCGGTGTCCTTGCCAAAGAAGCCGTATTCGTTTTCCACCTGCGCCATGATGATCGGTCCTCCGTGCGTGATTTGGAGCGGGCCCAATTCGCGCCCAACTTCCTTCAAATACGATTTTACGGCTTTGAGATAACGCGGATCGCGGGTGCGGAGCTGGATGTCGTCATGTTTCAGTAACCACCACGGCGTGCCGCCCATTTCCCATTCGGCGCAGGCGTACGGTCCGGGCCGCAGAATCACCCACAAGCCTTCCTCCTTGGCGATACGGCAGAATTCCGCGTCATCGGCTTGGCCGGTCCAGACGAACTCCCCGGGCTTTGGCTCGTGCAAATTCCAGAACAGATAGGCGCAGACCGTGTTCAAACCCATTGCCTTGGCCATTTGCAAACGGTGTCGCCAATATTCCTTCGGCACGCGGGCCGCGTGGATTTCGCCGCAGCGGATTTGAAAACGGTTTCCGTCGAGCAAAAAATCATTCGTTCCAATGGTGAAGGTATGGGTGGTCGCCGCCACGCCGACGCCGGCGCGCGAGTGATCCGTGGTCAAAAAAGCCACAAAGGCTGTCAGAATGACGACGGCCAATCGGGGATTGGAAATGGTGCTAATTTTCACTTGGCGGCTGGTAAAGACCAGCGATCCCGCCAGCGGATCACCGGTTTGCCGTCCGGGTTAAATTCCAGGGGCAGCCATACGTAGCGGGAATCCTGCAGATCCCATTTTTTCCAGCGGTCAAACAGGGCGATGAACTGGTCGGGGTGGCCCGCCACCGGCAAGACATAACTGCTCTGGCAGAAAAATGTCTTGTCGGCATTGGTGCCGCTGCAGGGATTGCCCAGTTCCGTCCACGGCCCGAATATGTTGTCCGCCACCGCCGACCGCGCGGTGTTGGGATCCCAACCTGTGCAACCGGACGCGATTAGGTAATACTTGCCGTTTCGCTTAAACACGGCCGGAGCCTCCGTTGAACGGTTGATCATAATGCGGGCATATGTGCCATCTGGCTTCAGGTAGTCATCAGTCAACCGGGCAACGTGCAGCGTGGCATTCTCCTCGGAAGCATAGAACTGATAAGCAGTTCCGTCATCATCCACAAAAAGCGTCATGTCCCTCGCCATTTGGCCGGACAGAAAATCCCTGGCTAGATAGTTTTTTTCACCTTGGGTTTTATCGGCTCGCGTGACATTGACGGGCCAGACTCCGGCGTTGGGCCGGAAGCTTCCGCGGTATTTAAATGGCCCGGTCGGTGTGACACTCACTGCTACACCGGAGCGGGCGGCGGCATAGTTGGGGCTGTCCTGATGCAGCCACATGACGAACTGTTTCGTCCGGCCATTATAAATTACCTTTGGCCGTTCAATCACATTTTCGCAGGCGAGGTCGTGATCCGGGTCATTCGCCACCGACGGCAAGACGATGCCCTCATTTTTCCAGTCATAAAGGTTTGTGGAGGAATAACAGGAGACCCCACCGGCTAGCACCCGCGTGCCGCCCCAGGACTGGTTCAATTTCGCCAGATAAGTCCGGCCTTCCTTGAGTTCGCCATACCAGTAATAAACGCCGTCGTGGAACAGCACCCCGCCACCGTGGGCGTTGATGGGTTGACCACCGGTGTCCCGCCAGATTTCGCCGGGGGCAAACGATGATCTGCTCAGAGTCGGGTAATGGTCTGCAATTGGCTCAGCATGACCAATGAAGATTACCGTACCCAAAAATAGGCCAATGTTTACGGACTTAATCCAGTTCCACTTCATATAAACTGGTCAAAGGCCGTTTTGACTTGGATTGCATTAAACTTGGGATGGGAATTGTCTGCATGCAATGTAACCCATTTACTTTGGGGAAAACAGACTAAACCGGATCAAGGTTGGATCTGCGGTTTCCTCTCACTCACCACGGTCCGAAATTAAGGGGTTTGGGCAGAAAATATTCCAGGTATGTGCCTGTCCCGCCAGGTTGCTGGGTGCCTTGTCCAATTTGCGAAGCAATTGTTGCCCCTTTGCCGACACCGCCCCACTTAAAATTCATCCATTCCACATGTCCGTCTTCAAAAAGAAAATTTCCACCCGTCGGCAGACCTCCGCTGCCGGCATGATTTGAACTTGGCACCAAGCCGCCCAAATTGTCGGTCCAACTGCCATTAGCTCCACCCACAACTTCCTGGATTTTATCCATCATTATCGGGGCTCTCGAATAAGGGCCACTCAGTGATTTTCGGGAAAACCAATTGATTACCTGTGGGTATAGATAGGTAATGCCAGGTTGACCCGCTGCGCCTGTACGATAGGGGAGGGTGGAGTATCCGATGAGGTTGGGAATGTTATTGGCTTCCTCATATTGGCGATGGCCAGTATCAGTTGGGCAGTAAAGAACATCGTTGGCTGAACGCACTCCGGTTGTCGTGCTGCCAGGATTATTTTTAAATAAGTATTGCGGGTAAAATGTACTATTCCACAAGGTGTTTACATAGGCCATATCCTTGGCCCCATTAATGTCATTTTCAGGAAAGCTATTGTTGAAGTCCCCCGCATACATATTTATGGCTAGGCCCCATTGCTTGAGATTACTGGTGCATTGAATCTGATAGGCCTTGGCCTTGGCCTTGGCCAGCGCGGGCAGCAGCATCGCCGCCAGAATGGCAATGATGGCAATGACCACCAATAATTCAATCAAAGTGAATCCTTGCCGGCTTTGGCCATTCGAAACTATGTTTATTTTTGCGCTCATTATTTGTATATTACGGGAAGGAGCCGGATTCTCGGCCAGCTCCTTCCCATTGTTTGCCGTCACCCCAACCCCAAGTCGTGATCACGGATAGACCAGTTGAAAATATTCGTTCAGGTTGGTCTTGATAATCGTAATATTGGTCGAGTTCACTAATTGTGAACCGGCCAGCGTGCCCCAATCGGCGAGGATGTTGGTGCTGACACCTTTGTTTAGGTTGTTGGTCTGCTCCAGCAATCGCCAGCCGGTATGATCCGCCGGCCATGACAGTTGCAAATATCCCGATACCACCTTCGCCGTGATGTTTGTCCGGTTCATGGCAATGCCGGTGGCAATTCGCAATATACCATCCGTGGTCAGCGTGTTGGTATTCCACGCCAGACCGGCACCTGGCGAGGCTGGACTGATGGCCGCAAATGCCCCGGCGTAATTAGTAGCATTAAAAAGGGGGAAGAAATCACTGGTTGTCAAAGTACCCGCTAGATTGTTCACCACCAGTGTGCCGCCATACGTCAGGGTGTTAACCCCAAGAAGTTGGTCATTGGAAGGCGTCGTCTTGTTGATCTTTACGCTGGTAAAGCTACCGGAGGCAAGTGTCAAATTGTTGTCGATTGTCAGTGTCCCGGCACCCGTACCGCCGGGGGCCAAAGTGCCGCCAGCGGACACGGAAACCGCTCCTGCAATCGTGCCGCCGTTGCCGCCCAGCGTTCCGCCCGATACCAACACGTTATTTGTGCCGATCTGACCAGTAATCAGGAGCGTGCCGCCGCTAACCGTTGTGGTTCCGCTGTTAACATTCGATCCGCCAAGCGTCCAAGTACCGGCACCGCGCTTCACCACATTCAGCGGCGTGGCGCCGTCGGCCAAGTTTCCATTCCAGACGCCAGTGGCGGAACCCTGGAGATTCAGGTCAACCGACCCATAACCGGAAATGGTGTTGTTGGTCAGTGAACTGACGGCGGCAATCGTCAACTGGCCTGTGGTGGCATCCACATTCAATTCCGTGCCATAATTACCTGCCGCCGAGCCGGTGGCAAAAATCAACGGACCAGTGATGACATTGTTGCCGTTGAAATTGGCCACGTGTGGTGCGGTGGCCTCGGCGCCGGTATTCTGGCGGGTATCCAGTTGCAACAGCTGGCTCCAGACGATGCTATTGGAGAAGTAGAGGCCGCCGAATTTATCGGCACCCAAGACTTCGGTGGAACCGACATTGGTGTCCCCAAGCGCCCACGGATTATTGACAATAACATCGGACCAAACCACCCCGTTCCTGCCGGTATGGCTGCTGATTCCCGTCAGCACTGTGGTTTGAAATCCGCTGAGGTCATAGTAGCCCGTTCCGGTCATGGCATTTGGTATGGTCAGTACGCTGGCCGGACTGTTGGGCTGCAGCGCGGAATTATTGGTAATGATCCCGGGATTGGGGGTGCTGGCAATGGCCAGCGTCCCGCCAGAGATGGTGCCAATGGTGTAAGCGCTGTTGGTTGCGGTCAGCGCCGTCAGGCCCGAGCCATTCTGGAAAAGGGGCCCCGGTCCGCTAAAAACGCCCGCGATTGTCAACCCGCCGGCGTTATTGAAATTGATCGTGCCATAATTGGTTATGTAATTAGCCTGCAGCGCGCCGTCCACGGCGAGATAGCCGATCTGCAGCGTGGCGTTGGTGATGGTGGCGCTCGTAAAGGAGGCCGTCGTCTGTAATTCCAGCGTGCCGGTTCCATCGCCAGTGAGCAGCAGGCTCTGACCGCTGATGTTGCCGGCAAGCCATTGATACTGGTCAAAGGAGCTGGCGTTGACGGTCACGGCGTTGGGGTTGACGGTGTTAGAAACTGTCACGAAATTGCCACCCAGGTTGTACCCCAAACTGTCGAATGTAACGTTATTACCACCGGAGAATAGAGTTTCGCTTACGCCGCCATTGGTGGTCCAATTGGCCGTGAGGGTATCCCACGTGGTGGTGTCCGCCGCCGGATACCAAGTGAGGTTGTTGGGGATGAGCACGGCCACGTTGGCCACGGAACTGGTCACGACGTTCAGGCTGTTGAGCTTGTTGCTGACCACCACATAGAATTTGTCGCCATTGTCTGAAATCGCGACGGGCGGACTGGTGTAGCTCCGGTTGGTCGCGTTGAGAATCGGTTGATAACTAATCCCATATTTCCCAGATTAACTTTGCAAGCTGAAGTTATTTACTTACAATAAAGCCGCATAAACAAAGGCTTTCCTCTATGTCTAACCAACAAAAAAC
>Ga0302275_10001688_pt1 | contig 23659 bp, 24 predicted proteins | sample III_Bog_N2_2_FD_200229 | JGI IMG/M metagenome (GOLD analysis project Ga0302275, IMG submission 200229) | Peat permafrost microbial communities from Stordalen Mire near Abisko, Sweden - III_Bog_N2_2 | ecosystem: Environmental > Terrestrial > Soil > Wetlands > Peat | place: Sweden: Abisko... | reverse complement strand
TTGCGGGCCAGGGCGATGGCGTTGTTGGCGGTTTCGGCGCGATAGCCCCATCCGTCGAGGATGGTCAGAACGAGAGGACGCTTGTAGATGGACACGTAGAAAGGCACCTCAGGATGAATCGAAGTTCTCTTCTCCAGGATAACCTGCGAGGGGTTGGCTCTGATATGCGCACCGCTGCAATGGTGTGATCGGGAGCGGAGTTTGGCGCGTTCTTTGCGCCAAACGGAGTCGAAGGATCCGCGGTTGCTTTTCGGTTAGGAACTCACCTCTGAAACTTGATTCCCGCCGCGGCCCATCTTTCATCTGGGGTCTTGAATGTCTTTGACCTTGCGATCTTGTTCAAACGCTCATCCTCTTCAAGCGTAATGACTGCGAGCTTCCAGTATCGATCGACAAGCCTGGCCATGGTCTCTGCACTCAGCTTGTCTTTTCGATAAAGATTCAAGACTTTAAGCGCAAAACCTCGCCTCGGTGTTCCATGTTCCACTCTAAAGTGATCTCTTGGTTTCGCATCGGGAACGCGGCGGCGAATGCTTCTTGCCTTAACCGACCACAAAGCAACCTGGCCCACGTGGTGAGGTGTAGCACTGCCCCCCATGTGCATCTTTGCGTACAAATCGGCGAAGAGTTCCAAAGTCCTGATCGCCAGATTCATCGTCACCCCTTCCTCGCGCATCTCATCGACATGCCGGCAGGCGAGCGAAAGCTGCTCAATTGTCAAAGCATTCTTTGAAGATTTGTTGTCGATTCGGGGCATGGGGAAAGCATAGCAGAACCTCTGCCGCTTGAGCATTGCCGGAGAAGCGCAAAAAGCAACCGCAGGTCCTTCGACTGCGCTGCGCTCCGCTCAGGATGACAGATTTATAGGAATACGATCAATTGGATCTCATCAGAAAAAGCCAACGACGCAGTACGAACGGCTTGCCATCGCGAACAATTTGAGTTAGATTCTCGCCATGGAAGAGAAGGTCTATTTTACCTACATCCTGGCCAGCAGGAGCCACACGCTTTATATCGGCATGACCGGCGATCTGCTGAAGCGGGTCTTCGAGCATAAACAAAGGAAGCACGAAGGGTTCTCCGCGACATATAACTGCAACCGGCTGGTCTGGTTCGAGCGATTTCTGTCACCGGAGAGCGCCATTGCGCGGGAGAAGCAGTTGAAGGGATGGATTCGCGCGAAGAAGATTGCGCTGATCGAGAAGAGCAATCCTACCTGGAGCGATTTGAGCAAAGGGTGGTATGCGGTCGATCCGACGGTTGACAAGCGCGGTGAGCCGCTGCGGGTATTGTGAAAACAAAAGCAACCGCGGGTCCTTCGACTCCCTTCGCTTCGCTACGGTCGCTCAGGATGACAGGTTTGTAAGGGTGCGAGCAATTCTGCAAAAGCACGAACAACTGCAACGGCAAGAGCAAAAGCAACGACAAAAGCAACCGCGGGTCCTTCGACTCCCTTCGCTTCGCTACGGTCGCTCAGGATGACAGGTTTGTAAGGGTGCGAGCAATTCTGCAAAAGCACGAACAACTGCAACGGCAAGAGCAAAAGCAACGACAAAAGCAACCGCAGGTCCTTCGACTCCCTTCGCTTCGCTACGGTCGCTCAGGATGACAGCGCTGTTTGCTGCGCTAGATCAACGATGAGAACCAGCGTAGTGCAAACTGCTTGCCATCGTCAACCGTTTGCGCTACATTCTCGCCATGGAAGAGAAGGTCTATTTCACGTACATCGTGGCCAGCCGGAGCCACACGCTTTACATCGGCATGAGCGGTGATCTACTAAAGCGCGTCTTCGAGCACAAACAAAAGACGCACGAAGGATTTTCCGCAACTTATAACTGCAACCGGCTGGTCTGGTTCGAACGATTTCTGTCCCCGGAAAGCGCGATTGCGCGGGAAAAGCAGTTGAAGGGTTGGATTCGCTCGAAGAAAATTGCGCTGATTGAAAAGAGCAATCCTACTTGGAACGATCTGAGTGAGGGGTGGTATGGGGTCGATCCGACGGTGGACAAGCAAGGTGAACCACTGCGCGCAAGTTGAAAAGTGCCAGAGCAAAAGCAAGAACAAAAGCAAAAGCAAGTACAAGAGCAACCGCAGGTCCTTCGACTGCGCAGGTCGCAAAATGCGCGACCTGCTCCGCTCAGGATGACAGATTATAAGTATGAGGATAGCTCAAAAAGCAAAGGGAGAAGGCCGAAGCCACCTCCCTTCACATCCGACCAACACAAGACTACGATTAGTCGTTGTAGTTGAGGGCTTCGATGCCAAGGAAGACCGCGCCGCCGCCCAGCTCTTCTTCGATGCGGAGAAGCTGGTTGTACTTGGCGATGCGGTCGGTGCGGCTGACCGAGCCGGTCTTGATCTGGCCAACGCCGGTGGCGACGGCGAGGTCGGCGATGAAGGTGTCCTCGGTTTCGCCCGAGCGGTGAGAGATGACGGAGGTGTAGCCGTAGCGGCGGCCCAGATCGATAGCTTCCAAGGTTTCCGTGATGGTGCCGATCTGGTTGAGCTTGATGAGGATGGAGTTGGCCACGCCTTCTTCAATGCCGCGTTGCAAGAGCTCGATGTTGGTACAGAAGATGTCGTCACCGACCAACTGAATGCGGCTGCCGAGCTTGTCGGTGAGGATCTTCCAGCCCTCCCAGTCGTCCTCGGCCAAGCCGTCCTCGAGCGAAACGATGGGATACTGGCGAATCCAATTGTCATAGAAGGCCACCATTCCCTCGCTGGTGAGTTCGCGCTTGTCGCCCTTCTTGAAGACGTACTTCGACTTTTCCTTGTCGTAGAACTCGCTCGAAGCGGGATCGAGCGCGATGGCGATTTGTTCGCCTGGCTTGTAGCCGGCTGCTTCGATGGCTTCAAGGATGAGTTCGACCGCCTCGTCATTGGACTTGAGCGAGGGAGCGAAGCCGCCCTCGTCGCCGACGGCTGTGTTGTAGCCCTTCTTCTTGAGCACGCCCTTCAGAGCGTGGAAGGTCTCGGCGGCCCAGCGCAGGGCATCGGAGAAGCGCTCGGCGCCGACCGGCATAATCATGAACTCCTGAAAATCGACGTTCGAGTCGGCATGGGCTCCGCCATTGAGGACGTTCAGCATCGGGGTGGGAAGGATGCTGGCGTTGATTCCGCCCAGATAGCGATAGAGCGGAATCTCCAGCGTCTGGGCCACGGCGCGCGCGGCGGCCATGGAGACGGCAAGTATGGCGTTGGCGCCCAGCTTGGACTTGTTCGGCGTGCCGTCCAGGGCGATCATGGTCTGGTCCAGCAGCCGCTGGTTGGAGGCGTCCATGCCTTCCACTTCGGGCGCAATGACCGATTCCACGTTGGCAACGGCCTGGAGAACGCCTTTGCCTCCGTAGTGGCTCTTGTCGCCGTCGCGCAGTTCCACGGCCTCATGCTCGCCGGTGGAAGCGCCCGAGGGCACGATGGCGCGGCCCAATGCGCCGCTCTCCAGAATCACGTCGGCTTCCACGGTCGGATTGCCGCGCGAGTCGAGAACCTCGCGGGCGCGAATGGCAACAATCTCAGTCATATCAGTCCTCATAATGTGGTGCTGCAGCCGGGCATTCAGGTTTGGCAGTTTCGGACGGCGATCCACGGCGAGAGTCTCTCCGGCAGCGCTTTGAATCGTACCCAGGAGCTTCTGCACGTTCGCAATTCCTCTCCGTCCAACAGGGGGAAAGGGAGTTGATCTCCCCTATGAATTCTAACAAACCGGGCCGGCGCAAGCCGGGCAGCGGCGGCAGCGGGGCCAGGTTCTTTCCGCCGCGGGAGGTGCATTGGAACGGGTTGCCTTTGTTGATTCGTGGCGCTCAAGGCACTTGTCCGCCCGCTCATTGCTTCTTTGGCAGCCGATCTGCGCTAGCCTTAAGTTGGGCGAGTTGGCGCGCGGTTCCCACCCGAAGCCGGGGCAGCGCGCACAACTTCTCCATTGCGACGGAGTCTAAATCATCAGAAGATTCTCTGCCCGCGCAGGAGAAAAAGGAGACTTGGATGAACCGGCCGATTCTTGTATATGCTTTGTGGTTCATGGCGACTGCAGCTCTGGGAGCGCAGGAGGCAAGCCAGCCGAGCCCCTACCAGGGAACATCGAACCCTCCCCCGGACGACACCATCGTGACTTCCTCGACGCCGCAGGCCAAGCCACCGGCCGGGCATCGGGCTGCGCCAGCGGCCGCGCCCGCACAGGCCCAGCCACAGTTCGAACCGGCTGCGGCCACTCCTGCCGCGAACTCGGCTGACCCGGATGCGGGAATTGTCGCGGCCAACGAGAGCGCTCCCGCGACGGACCAGCCGGCATTGAGCACACGCAGCCACGCCCCCGATCCGGATGGAGATATTGTGCATCCGCAACCGCCGGGTGTTGGCGAGCTTCCGGAGGGCGCAACCATTCGCGTCGAGCTGCTGGACCGGCTCTCGACCGTGAGCAGCGAGAAGGGCCAGGCCTTCCGCAGCAAGGTGGCCTCGGACGTGGTTCAGGGCGACCGAGTATTGATTCCAGCCGGAACGGAGATTGACGGCCAGGTGGCGGAGGTTTCCAGCGGGCATCCGGGCGGCCATGGCTCCATGCGCCTGCGGCCGGAGACGATGATTCTGCCGGACGGCTCGCGCTACCAACTGCACGCCGACCTCAGCGAGACTCTGGGCGTAAGATCCAAAGTCGGCTCGGAAGGCGACGTGGTGCCAGCCTCGCGCCTGAAGCGCGACGGCATTGAATATGGCGGAGCGGTAGGCGCCGGCGCAACGACGGGCGCGATCATAGGCGGCCCGGTGGGCGCGGTGACCGGAGGCCTGATCGGAGCCGGCGTCGTTACCGCTCACCTGCTTATCAGCCATCCGCAGGCCACGCTGGAGTCAGGGACCGTGCTGGTGTTCACACTGTCGGAACCGCTGCAAATGGCTCTGTCGGGGGTCAGCGGGAACTGACTCTCCTTACAAGGCGTAAGGAATAAAGCTAAAATGGAGCCAGAGGCGTTTTCATGGCTACCGCGGCGGTGACTTCCAAAGGGCAGATTACGCCAATCCCACCCCACGCTGAAGCGCGGGGCTAACAACCACTGCGCCTACGGCGCGGGCGGCGGGACGCAGCCCGCATGGAGCGCTTCCACACAGGCCCCTTTGAAGGGCCGCCAACCGTCAAGCCTCCGGCTTTGCCGGAGGATACTTACTGAGGACCGTCCGGAACAGTCGAGAAGGGTCAAGAAATTCCTACAAACCCTTACGCCTGAATCGCCTGGATATGTTTCCCTGATTGCATTGATCGAGCTTGCTTGGGTTCTGCGTAGCCGATACCCTCTGAACAAGGCGCAACTAATCCAATGCCTGGAGCGATTGCTCAAATATCCCGAACTGGTGATTGAAGACCACACGGAAGTGGAATTTGCACTGCGCCAATTTTCCCAATTCAAAGCCGATTTTGCCGATTGCCTCATCGAACGGTTGGGGCACGCCGCCGGTTGCGGAGAGACTGTCACCTTCGACGTGGATGCCTCCCGGTCCGCGGGGATGAGGCTGCTTTAGGACGCACATCCTCCGCCGATTGGCCGAGTAGCTGGAACTGGCGCCCTTGCCGCCGCGTATCACTCTCCAAGCGCCCTCCTCCGGCGTCCAAACGTCATGCAGACATTCTCTGACACTCTCGGCCAGGTCTTCCAAGCCATGATGGCGAACAAGCTGCGCACTTTCCTGACGATGTTCGGGATTGCCTGGGGTGTAGGCTCTCTGCTGGTGCTGGTGGGTTTGGGTGAGGGCTTTCGCAGCGGCCAGCACAAGAACTTCGCCTCATTGGGGAAGGATCTGGTGCTGATGTTCAACGGCACCATCCCGGCGCTCGCCAACCAGCACACCGGGATGCGCCCCTACGAGCTAACGCTGCGCGACGAGGAGGCGATGCGCCGTCTGCCGGAGTTGCGCGGCGTTACCGCCGAGCTGGTCCGCTCGGATCTTTACGAAGTGAGCCAGTGGAGCAACACCTCCGGCCACGTGAGCGGGGTCGAGCCCAACTGCAGGGTGGTGCGTTACATTCCCATGGCCCAGGGGCGCTTTGTAGACGACGCCGACCTGCATGAGAACCGCCGTGTAGCCGTGCTGGGCCAAAAGATCGCTCAACTGCTTTATCCGGGCCACCCGCTGCTGGGCGAAACCATCACGATCAACGGCACCGCCTTCGTCGTCATCGGAGAGGTAGACAAGATCGGCCGGGGCAACAACACATGGGACGATCAAAAGATCTATATCCCCATCACCACCATGCAGGAGATCTTTCCGCTCAAAGGCGACAACATTCCCCGCGATGCGGTCTTCTCGCTGCAATATCAGCCGACCACCAAGGGCGATGCCGTGGCCGCGGTGGCCGCCGTGCATCGCGTGATCGCGGAAAACCACGGCTTCGATCCGAGCCTGACAGACGCCTTCTACGATTGGGACACCGTGAAGGAAGAGAAGATGATCGGCGCCATCTTCGATGCGATGGATATCTTTTTGGGCGGAGTGGGCATTGTGACGCTGGGGCTGGGCGCGGTGGGCATTATCAATATCATGCTGGTTTCGGTGACCGAGCGGACGCGGGAGATCGGCCTGCTGAAGGCTCTGGGAGCCACCAAGCGCAGCATTCTGTCGCAGTTTTTCTGGGAGGGCCTGCTGCTGACCGGCATCAGCGGACTGATAGGGATTGCGTTTTCAGCGGGATTCATGTGGGTGTTGCAGCAGGTTCTGACCGACAAGATGCCGGGCTGGGATCCGCCGCGGCTGGTGCCGTGGTCGGCAGCGCTGGCCATGGGTTCGCTGGTGCTGAGCGGAGTGGCCGCCGGCCTCTACCCGGCTAGCAAGGCGGCTGCTCTGGACCCGATTGAGGCGTTGCGGAGAGAGTGAAAGAGCAGCTTCTAGCTATTAGCTTTTAGCTTCTAGCTTTTAGCTTCTAGCTTCTAGCTTCTAGCTACTAGCTACTAGCTACTAGCTACTAGCTAAGTCGATACGGTTTTTGTGAACTGGATTCAAGGAATCTGCGGTTTTGGACATATGAAATGCGTCTTGCAATCTCATTGGGGCAGCCTTTAGCTGGCAGCTAGAGGCTAGAAGCTAGAGGCTTAAACATGCTGAAGGACATTCTCGGCCAGGCGTGGGAGGCGATGGTTTATAACCGCCGCCGCACCGCCATTACGATGATCGGCATGGCCTGGGGCATCGCCACGGTGGTGCTGCTGCTGGCCTATGGCGCAGGATTCAGTCACGCCATCGAGGCTATCTTCGCCGAATGGGGCACCAACACCATCGGCTTCTTCCCCGGCAAGACGACCGAGCAAGCCGGCGGAGACAAGGCGGGCGTCCGTGTCCGCTTCACGCTGGACGATGTGGATCGCGTCGCCAACGCCGTTCCCGGCATCACGCATATCTCGCCATTCGCCTATAAGGATGTCACCGTGCAGAACGATCTGCACACTTACACCTGGGGTGTGAACGGCGTTCGCCCCTCCTATCAGGACATTCTGAAGCTGGATACCGATCAGGGGCGCTTTTTCAACGGCGCCGAAGATCAGCAGCGCGCCCACGTCTGCGTCATCGCATCCGAGGCCAAGACCAAGCTCTTCTCCGGCAGTTGGGCGCTGGGCGAAACCATCCGCCTGAATGGCGTACTTTTTACCGTGATCGGCGTCCTGCACCCCAAGATGCAGGAGGGCGACGACAACGACGTCAACCGTCAGATCTACGTGCCCTTCAACACCATGAGCGACCTGAAAGACACGATGTACATCGACGGCGCATGGTTCAGCTACCACGGCGACAACGAAATGGCCGAGAAGGCCCTGCGCGAGACCTTGGGCGCGGCCCATCACTTCCGCCCCTCGGATCATGAGGCCGTTCATGTGGCCAACCTGATGACCCAACTGCACCAGTTCAGCGCCCTCAGTATTGCCCTGCAGGTGCTGCTCTCGCTGGTGGGGGCGCTCACCCTGGGCATCGCGGGCATCGGGTTGATGAACATCATGCTGGTGGCCGTGCAGCAGCGCACCCGCGAGATCGGCATCGAGAAGGCGCTGGGCGCGCGCCGCTGGCACATCCTCACGCAGTTTCTGGCCGAGGCCCTGGCCATCACCGGCGTGGGGGGAGTTTGCGGCATCGCCCTGGCTTATATCGTCTCGATGATGGTGGGGCGGATTACGTTTTATAGCGCACTTGCCAAGAATGCCGAGGCCGCGGATATCCGCCTGATCATCTCGCCTGCTTCGGTGATTGTGGCTACCGTCATTCTGGCCATCACCGGCCTGGTCAGCGGCATGATCCCGGCCATCCGCGCGGCCAACCTGGACCCGATTGAGGCGCTGAGGTACGAGTGAGGGAGGGACTAAGGGACTAGGGACTAAGGGACTAAGGGACTAGGGACTAGCACCGGCCTGATGTAATTCCATGATTTATTGGCGAACACCCAATTTGCCGTTATGCACCAGAAAGGGGCTGCAAAAGGCTGACACTGCGAGGTGCTTCCTAGTCCCTAGTCCCTTAGTCCCTACCCCCTGGTCTTACACCGGCGGCAGCGCGTCGACCACAGGGACGCCGGGAGGCGGCGCGAAGTGAAAGGTCTCGGGAGGGACCGGCGCATTGGGCTGCTCGCCGGTAAAGGTGAAACGGGTTAGCGCGCCGTCAGCCTCTTCAATTTCTATGCCGGTGATGGTTCCGTCGGCGGTTACGGTCAGCGTGAGACGCGCGACGCGCTTCTCCTGTCCCTTGGGTTGGCCGGTGAGCGTGAACTGGCCGTTGGGCGCGGCGGCGAGCGATAAGTTGCTCAGCTCCTTCTCCAACTCCGTGTGGCCGAGGAGAAAACGCAAGGGCGAGCGAAGATCGTCCAGCTCTTTGGCCGGGATGCGCTGGACTTGAGAGTCGCCGCGGGAGTAGAACCAGGCATACTTGCCGTCGAGCAGGAAGAGCTTGCCGGGCGGGTCGCTGTACTCCCACTTCATGCGGCCGGGTTTGAGCAGCAGCAGCGTTCCGCTCTCGGTGCGGCGCATCCCCAGGCCCTCATAGCTCTCGGTAAAGCCGGCTCTGAGCGAATGAAGCTGGTTGTAATGGCGGTCGACGCGCTGGGCCAGCGCGTGCGCGGTCGGCGGCGAGTTTTGTCCAAAGGACAAGAGCGCGGAGACGCCAAGCGCGGCGGCCAGAATCCAGCCGCCGCGCCGCAGGAGTCGTGTCTTGCTCATTGAACGAGTTGGGTGCAGTTGGTGCCGCCGGTGGGGTCGGCCTTGATGCCGGCATCGTCCCCGCAGAAGCCGTTATCCCCGGTCTTGCCCGGGGTCTGCGGTACGGCGGTGACGGTGTATGCCGTGATGCGATCCGTGCCGTTGACCGTCACTTTGGAGCAATTGGTAATGGCAAAGATATAGCCATCCTTGAAGCCTGAGGTGAGGTCTGACTTCAGGAGCTGGGCGGCGGTTGGCGAGGGAGCGCCCGCGCCGGGATCCCCGCCCAGGGCGGTCAGCGAGCAGGAATACCCATTGGTTGGATAGTTTTGCGCATACATGCTCTCGGCCATCTGGATGGCCTGGATGGACTTGAGCGCCGAGATCTTGTTGGCGCTTCTCCGGAAGGCGCCGACAGTGGGAATCGCCAGGAGCGTCAGGATCACGACGATGGCCATGACGATCAGCAACTCCATCAGGGTGAAGCCGTTGGGCTGGCGGTTGGGGTGGGCTCGGCGGGTGCGGCAATTCGGATTCTTGCGATTCATTGGGTTTCACTGCCTCGTGGAGCGGCCGGAAGACTTCGGCCCTTTCGAGAAAATCCTACAACGAATGGACGCGGAAGGGAAATGGGACGCTCGAAATGCAGATGACAGATTACAGATGACAGATTACAGATGACAGATTACAGATTACAGATTACAGATTACAGATGACAGATTACAGATTACAGATGACAGATGACAGATTACAGGTTACAGATGACAGTCTGCTGAATTGGGCTCCTGAACTGCCATCTGTCATCTGTAACCTGTCATCTGCGATCAACACCCCAGCCTCGTCCGCGCTAGCTTGACCCCATCCAGGCGGCCCAGAAGCGTAACGGCGATGCGCTCGGGAACAAAGAGCTGCTGGGCCATGGCCTGCACCTGGGCGGCGTCCACTTCGCAGATGCGGGCGATGATCTCCTCCACCGAGATGAACTCATGGAAGTACATCTCCTGGCGGGCCAGGTTGGCCATGCGCGCGTTTGAGCTTTCAAGGCCCATGAGGATGTTGCCTTTGACCTGGTCCTTTGCCCTGGTCAGTTCTTCCTCGCTGAGCGGCTCCTGCTTGAGCTTGCGGAACTCCTCCAGAATCAGGTCCACCACCTGCAAGGCCTTGCCCGTCGAGGTGCCGGCATAGACCAGGAGGGTTCCGGTGTCGCGGTAGGGGCTGAGGTCAGAGTAGATGGAGTAGGCCATGCCGCGCTCCTCGCGGATGGTCTGGAAGAGGCGCGAGCTCATGCCTCCGCCAAGGACCGTATTCAAGATGAGCGTGGCGTAGCGGCTGTCGTCGGTAATGGGAGGCGCGGGCACGCCGAGGCAGATCTGCACCTGCTCAAGGGATTTCTTGTTGCGCATCACGATGCGCGCGCCGGGCTCCGGCGCGGGCAGCTCGTGGAGCGTCTCGCCGCCGGCCAGCGCGGAGAACTTGCCCGCCGCAGCCTCCACGAAGCTGTCATGATCCAGGTTGCCGGCCGCGGAGAAGATGATGTTGCCGCCATGGAAACGGTCGCCGTGGTAGGCGACGAGGTTCTTCCGGTCCAGCCGGGCCACCGTCGCCGTAGTCCCCAGAATCGGCTTGCCCAGCGGATGATCCTTCCAGAAGGCCTGCGTGAAGAGCTCGTGGACCAGCACGTCCGGGTTGTCCTCGTCGATCTTGATCTCCTCAAGAATCACGCCGCGCTCGCGCTCGATGTCGGCAGCCGCGAAGACCGGGTCGAGCACCAGGTCAGCCAGGACATCCAAAGCGATGGGGACATGCTCGGCCAGCGACTTGACATTGAAGCAGATGGTCTCCTTGCCGGTGAAGGCGTCCAGGTTGCCGCCGATGGAGTCCATCTCGCGGGCAATGTGCTGGGCGGAGCGGGAGCGGGTGCCCTTGAAGAGCATGTGCTCGACGAAGTGGGAGATGCCGTTCGACTCGGCCGGTTCGCAGCGGGAGCCGGATTTGACCCATACGCCCATAGCCACGGAACGCATGTACTCCATGCGCTCGGTCAGGACGATCAGACCGTTCGGCAGTACGGTGCGGCGCAGGTTTCGCTCGGTGGTCATCATGCTCCAGTGGACAGTGGACAGTGATCAGTGAACAGTGGTCAGTGAACAGTTGCCGAATTCGATTGTAGGCCAAACGGGCTTGCGCGGGCTGCGGCGTGGAGGGGAAATGCTCTATGCTGGGCCCAGCCATGAGCGAGGATTCAAGCCAACTCGTCCGTTTAGACGCCGGTGAGCCGCCGGAGGGAGACAGGGCTTCTTCCCGGAATCGGGCGCTCTTCGGCCTGGACGCGGAGGCGCTGGCGGCATTGATGGCGGAGGCGGGAGAACCGGCCTGGCGCGGCAGGCAGTTGGTCGAAGCCCTGTATCGTCAATGGATTACGGACCTGAGCGAGATTACTACTTTCCCCAAAACCCTGCGCCAGAAGCTCGGCGCCGAAGGCTGGCAGGTCGGCCGGCCGGAGATCGTTCAGGTCTTTCAGTCCGTGGACGGGACGGAGCGGTACCTTGTCCAGGGCCACGGCGGCGACGGGCTGACTGTGGAAACCGTCTGGATGCCGGAGGGCGACGAGGGGGAGAGCGGCGACGGCAGCGACGCGGAGACGGCAGGTGAGGCCGAGAGAACCTGGCAGCGCGCGACCATCTGCGTCTCCAGCCAGGTGGGCTGCGCGGTCAACTGCCAGTTCTGCCTCACGGCCAAACTCGGCTTGCAGCGGAACCTCAGCGCGGGTGAGATTGCCGGACAGGTGGTTGCGGTCCTCGCCCGTCACGGCGTCGAAGTGGGCCGAGACCGGGTGAACCTGGTCTTCATGGGGATGGGCGAGCCGTTCCTGAACTACGACAGTTTCATGGCCGCTGTGCGGCTGCTGGTTCGGGAGGTTGGGCTGAGCCCGCAGCGGATGACCGTCTCGACTTCCGGCATCGTGCCGGGGATCGAGCGCTTTGCCCAGGAACCGCCGGAGCTGCGTCCCAAGCTGGCCATCAGCCTGAACGCGCCAAACGATGCGATTCGCGCCGAGATCATGCCCATCAACCGCAAGTGGCCCATCGCGGCGGTGATCGAGGCCGTGCGCAAGGTCCGGCTTCGCCCCCGTGAGCGGATTACATATGAGTATGTTCTGCTGGGCGGCGTCACCGACCGGCCGGCGCACGCTGCTGAGGTGGCGCGCCTGGTGAGGCGCACCGGATTGCCCGCCAAGGTGAATCTGATTGCCTGGAATCCAGGGCCGGGGATTGAGTACGCGACGCCGCAAGCCGAAGCTGTGGAAGCCTTCCGGCGCGTGCTGGCCGATGCGGGGATTCCAGCCTACGTGCGCAAGCCGCGCGGGCGGGAGATCTACGCGGCCTGCGGGCAGTTGAAGCGGACAGTGGAAGGGTAAGCCGGTTGCAGCTTCCTGAGTGACAAAAGCCAGGTTTTGAGCACCGGGCAAACCTTGACGAGGCTGCCGTTCCGCGCTACGGTGAGAATATGAACCTGACCGTCGAAATCCCGGACGATCTGGCTCGCAGCATGAGCGCTGCCGGCGGCGATCCATGCCGCCGCGTGCTGGAGGCGCTGGCTCTGGACGAGTACAAGAGCGGTCGGCTGACCAAGCCGGAGTTGCGTCATGCGCTGGGCTTCGCGACCGGTTATGAACTGGACGGATTCCTCAAGAAGCATCGAGTTTGGATTGAGTATGACGCGCAAGACCTGGCCCGTGAGCGAGCCAGCCTGGACCGGCTCAGCTTGTGAAGCGTGTCGTCGTTGCCGATACCAGCCCCATTCTCTATCTCCATCTGATCGGTGAGATCGAGCTTCTTCCGGCTCTCTTCCATGAAATTCATCTCCCTGTCGAAGTGTACAACGAGCTTTGCCACCCGCAGGCTCCGCAATCTCTTCGCGCCTGGGCGCTTGCTAAGCCGAGCTGGCTGTCGATAGCCTCGGCGCCCGTACTGACCGATCCTGAGACCGCCTCATTGGACGATGGTGAGCGTGCGGCCATCGCGCTGGCAGAGTTTCTTCTCGCCGATCTGGTTTTGATGGATGAAAGAAAAGGCGTGCGTGTCTCCTTGCGAAAGGGATTCGAGGTTGCCGGAACGCTGGGCATTCTGGACCTTGCCGCGCGGCGCGGTTTGATCAACCTTGCCGTCTCCTTTGACCGTTTGAAGACAACCAACTTCCGCTATCGGCCAGAGATGCTGGAAGATTTGCTTGCGCGCCTTCAGTCAGGCATCGGATGATTGCGCCGCTGGTTGAGAATGGGGATCTCCCAACCATTTCGCAAAGGACGCGATCGCCGCGCGGCCGCGACATCTACGCGGCCTGCGGGCAGTTGAAGCGGACTGTGGAAGGGTGAAGGCCGCAAAGCCTGGCATGGCAAAGCGGCCTCGCCGTTAGTTGCTGGGCATTTGGATGGGCTTCACGCTGCCGCAGTCCGGGCCTTTGTAGACGGAGGTCGCCGACATCGACATATCAATGGGCATCGAATTCGCCCCGTGCGTCGTGGTGCCCTTGATATGCATTTTGGTGGTGCTCGTGTTGGCGTCTACGAAGGTAACTACTATGTCGCCGGTGGCGTTCATCTGCCCGGTGCAGACCATCGTGGCCGTCATGCCGGCGGCGGTGACTGAGACATTTGTCATCTTGCAGTCGGAGTTGTGGCTCGGCGGGGTGGGCGACGGGCCGCCGTACTTGTTGATCATCTCCTGCGTTACGCAGACCTGGGAGGTGTGGGGTCCGCCCATCATTCCGCCCATCCCGCCACCCGGCGGCATCTGCATCCCCGGCGGCAACTGCACGCCCGGCGGAAGCTGGGGCATCTGTGCGTTGGGCGGCATTTGGGGCATCTGCTGGCCACCCATGTTCATCGTCGCGGTAACCTCCCACAGGCCGGCCTTTCTTCCGCCCTGCGCCCAGGCAAGGAGCGCCACGGCAAAGAGAGAACAGCCCATCGTGATCCAAACCAGAGTTTTGCGCATCGAACCTCCTCTTTCATTTCGCGCCGGCTCCAGGCCGTGCGAATCTACACTTTATCGCAACGCGGAATCGGCAGGGAAGAGAAAACTTAGGCAGGGTTGGCGGGAAGCGCGCCGCCCAGGGCCAGCAGCGCGCCGGTCACGCGGCCGGCGGCGTGGCGGACGACGTTTCCCTCGCTGGCGAAGTCGCCGGCTATGCAGCGCACTCCCAATGCCTCGATGCGATCGATGTCGGCCTCGATGGGCGATGCGCCCTCGTCCGCGTAGCGCGCCAGCGTTTCCGGCGAAAAGGCCCTTGTGTTCACGAGCGCATAGTCGAAGATGGGAGCGCCGGTGTGCTCATAGATCCGTTCAATGTGCTCGGAGGCCGTCAGGCCCAGGCTCTCATTGGCCTCGGTCATCAGGTTGCAGATATAGACGCGCACGCCGCGGGCACGGGCCAGCGCCGCCGGGATGCCCTGGACCAGCAGGTTGCAGATGAGCGAGGTGTAGAGCGAGCCGGGGCCGACGGTGATCAGGTCGGCGCGATCAATGGCCTCCAGCGTCTCGGGCAGCGGAGCGGCGTCGGGCGGGTCGAGCATCAGTTCCTTGATGCGCTTGCTGCTGGCGGTGATTTTGGTCTCGCCGCGCACCTGGGAGCCGTCGTCCATGCGCGCCACCAGCGTGGCGTTGGCCGTGGTCACCGGGTAAATGCGGCCCCGCGTGGCCAGAATCTTCGAGGCCAGTTGGATGGCGTGGGCAAAGTCGCCGGTGATCTCGGTGAGCGCAGCCACGAAGAGGTTGCCGAAGTTGTGTCCCTTGAGGGAATCGCCCCGGCTGAAGCGGTGGGCAAAGAGCTGGGCCAGCAGGTCTTCTTCGGTCGAGAGCGCCACCATGCAGTTGCGCAGGTCGCCCGGCGGGAGCATGTTGAAGGCCCTGCGCAGCCGGCCGGAGGAGCCTCCATCGTCGGTGACGGTGACCACGGCGGCCAGATCGGCGATGAGGCCCGTCTCTTGCGCTGGCTGGTTGGGGGCGGTTACATGACCCTTCAGCCCGCGCAGCAGTGTCGAGAGGCCTGTGCCGCCTCCGATGGCCACCACGCGCAGCGGCCGCGCCGGCACGCACCCCGCAACCGTTTGCAGGAGAGGCTCGGGGCTTGATTCCGAGATGTGAACAGAATTCAATGGAAGCTCTAGGGAACCTCAGGATACAACAGCTCGGTGAACCGCGGGTCGTCTACCATGCTCTGGAAGTCGTTATCGACGCGGGCCTGAAGCCGGTTCCGGGGGTTCATTTCGATAGCCAGGGCAAGGTTCCTCAGGCAGTCCTGTGTTTGCGCGGTCATCGCGTCCAGGAGCGCCAACCCATACAGGGCGTAGTCGGCCTCTGCATGAGCAGCCAGGATGTTGTTGAATTGTTCGCGCGCTTCCTCGTAGTAGCCGGTGTTCAGCAACGAGATTGCATAGTCATACTGCTCTTCCGGCGCAAGAAAAGTCAGGTTGCGCTCTTCCATCTGGCGACGGCATGTGTTGATGTACATTTTCGCGCGCTCCAGCAGCTCAGGCGGAGCGGTGGGGAGGAGCTTCTCGAATGCGGCCAGCGCCTTGTCGTACTTCCCGTTCTGGAGCAGCAGCAGGGCGGCCTGATAGTGCTGGATGGCCGGTCCCGTGCCCGTGCTGGGGTGGGCGACGGGTTTGCCGGACGGTAACGGTTCCTTCTTGCGATCGTGCACCACGGATCAGGCCTCTTGCGTCATGGTTTTGCCAAGAGCATGCACACTTTCAAAGGCGGTTGAGCCGGATCGTTGCCGGCAGAAACCCCGCGTCCGGGAGTTGCGCTGCTTAGGCACCCTTTATACGCAGAACCCCGCCTCACGTCAAGGCAGCTCCCCCGGCTGGCTCTTTTCGCCGGAGAAATTGCCCTCGGCGGCAGGGGCGGAATGGCCATAAATGGCCGGGTTGAGAGAGGGGTCGTTGTACATCTTCAGTTGGCGATAGAGCTTGAAGCGCCGCGTCCCGGCCAGAGTTTCGCGCCACAGGGCGTCAAGGCAGGCGGCCAGGTCGGCTCGCTGCTCCTCAAGAACGGCGAGCCGGTCAAGGTTGCGCCGGGCGTGGCCGAATGGCGCGCCGGCGCGGGCGGCCTCTTCACGGCTGTGATAGATCTTCAGCGCCAGGATCGAGAGCCGGTCGATCATCAGCCCCGGCGACTCGGAGTTCAGAGCCGCGGACGGGTTGGGCAGACCTTTGGACTCAAGCCAGGCGAGCAGGGTGCGGTCCAGTTCCTCGGCCAGGTCGTTGCGGCGCTGGTTGGTCGCGTCCACGCGCCGCTTTACCCCGGCCAGCTGGGCGTCGGTTGCGCCGGGAGCGCGGGCCTCGTCCTCGATGTGCCAGAGCTCGAAGTTGGCGCGATGCTGGGTGCGGACCAGGCCGAGCAAGTCCGCGTCCGGGGCCGGCGCGGGCTCTGGCGCTGCCGTTTCCGCCGTCTGGTGCCAGGCGCGGGTCTCGCGGTCGTGCAGGTTAACGATGAGGTCTGCCGAAAGCACTGTGGGTTTTCCTTGGTGTGGACGCCCGATTCAGATTGCAGTGTTCATGGTAGAACTATCCACGCACGGAATCCAATCGAGTTTGATTCCCCGAGAGGGCGTCTGTGATAATCTCATCCCAATCCCGTGGCTGCCGAGAAAAACAAGCTTTACTACGGCGACAACCTCGAAGTCCTTCAACGTTCGGTCAAGGACGAGTCGGTGGACCTCGTCTATCTCGACCCACCCTTCAACTCCCGCCAGGACTACAACGTCCTCTTCGCCGAAAAGGACGGCACGCAATCCAGCTCCCAGATTCACGCCTTCGAGGACACCTGGGAGTGGAACATCGACTCCAAGCGTGCCCTGGAGCAGGTGATCGAGCAGGGAGGCCGCGTCGCCGACGCCCTGCGCGCCTTCGAGTCCTACCTCCACGGCTCCGACATGATGGCCTATCTCGCCATGATGGCCCCGCGCCTAGTAGAACTCCACCGCGTACTCAAGGAAACCGGCTCCATCTATCTGCACTGCGACCCCACCGCCAGCCATTATTTGAAGATTCTGATGGACGCGGTTTTTGGACCGCAGTTCTTCAAGAACGAGGTTATCTGGAAGCGAACCAGCGCACACAGTAGCGCGAAGCGATGGGGGCCGGTTCATGACTTGATCCTTTTCTACTCCAAGAGCGAGGGCTCGACATGGAATCGCGTGTATCAGGGATATACCGCGGAATACCTCGAAAGATTCTACCGGCATGAAGATGAGGGCGGGCGATATACGCTCGGCGACCTGACTGGAGCAGGCAAACGGCAAGGAGAATCGGGATTGCCCTGGCGAGCCGTTGATCCAACGAAGGCAGGAAGGCATTGGGCCGTTCCCAGACCCCGTCAGGCCGGTCTCAGTTGGGATGAACTCAGTGTCCAGCAAAGGCTCGACCAACTTGATCTTGCAGGATTGATTGTCTGGCCTTCCAAAGGGGGAATTCCACGATTCAAGCGGTACCACGACGTCGATCGTGGTGTTGTTGTTCAGGATGTGATTACGGATATTGATCCCCTCTCGACGCACGCAAAGGAGCGCCTCGGCTACCCCACCCAAAAGCCGGAAGCTCTCCTCGAACGCATCATCAAAGCCAGCTCCAACGAAGGCGACATTGTCCTCGACCCCTTCTGCGGTTGCGGAACCACCGTCCAGGTCGCCCAGCGCCTCAACCGCCGCTGGATCGGCATCGACATCACCCACCTCGCCATCGGCCTCATCAAGAAGCGCCTCTCGGATGCCTTCGGGCCGGAGATCAGGGCCACGTATGACGTTATAGGTGAGCCCACTGACCTGGCAGGCGCGGCCCAACTCGCCGCCGAAAACAAGTTCCAGTTCCAGGCATGGGCGCTTGGACTTTGTGATGCGCGAGTCGCTGAAAGCAGCAAAAAGGGTGCGGACCGTGGGATTGACGGCCGCCTCTACTTCCACGACGACGAATCGGGAAAGTCCAAACAGATCATCTTCTCGGTGAAGGGCGGCGGCGTTTCCGTGCCACAGGTTCGCGATCTTCGCGGAGTCATCGAGCGGGAAAGAGCCGAGCTCGGGGTCTTTATTTCCTTTGACGAACCCACCAAACCCATGCTTCGTGAGGCCACCGAAGCTGGCTTGTACAAATCAGCCGACGGCACATCCTACCCAAGGCTGCAAATCCTCACCATCCAGCAGCTTCTCTCGGGCTCACAGCCCGAATACCCCCTCCACCGCCAAGACGCCACTTTCAAGAAGGCCCCCCGCAGCCGCCCCGCAGCCGCCCAAAACCTTACGCTGCCCCTGCTCCCACCAGATTGAGATAGGAGCAAGTTCGCGGCACCAAAATCAGGACCAGGAGCAAGCATGGACAAAAGAGGACAGCATCCGCATCGCCGTTGGAACCCTCTGCGCCAGTCGTGGGTGCTGGTTTCGCCGCACCGCACACAGCGCCCATGGCAGGGCGAGGTCGGCCAGAAATCCGCGCCTTCGGGCATGGCATACGACCCGCAGTGCTACCTCTGCCCCGGCAACCAGCGGGCAGGCGGAGCCGTGAATCCGGCCTATGAAGGAATTTTCTCGTTTGAAAACGATTTTGCTGCCCTGCTGCCGGATTCCCCAGCCGAGATGGAACCGCCGGTCTCGCCGTTGCTGGTGGCAGAGCCTGCCCGCGGCCTCTGCAAGGTTCTGTGCTTCCATCCAGACCACAGCCTGACGCTGGCTCGCATGACCCAGCCTGAGATTCGCCGCGTGGTGGACGCATGGGCGCGGGAGTACCAGGAAATCGGCTCCCTGGACTGGATTGAGTACGTGCAGATCTTCGAGAACCGCGGGGCCATGATGGGCGCCAGCAATCCGCATCCCCACTGCCAGATCTGGGCTACAGATTTTGTACCTGACGAGCCGGCCGCCGAGACCCGGGCCCAACGCGAGCACCTCACCCAGACCGGCCATTGCCTGCTCTGCGACTATCTTGCCGCCGAACGCGCCGCCGGCGAGCGGGTCATCTTCGAGAACGAGCACTTTGCGGCCCTGGTTCCCTGGTGGGCCGTCTGGCCCTTTGAGGTTCTCATCCTCAGCCGCCGCCACCTGGGCGCGCTGCCGGAGTTGAGCGACGCCGAACGCGACGGGCTGGCTGACACTCTGAAGCGGATGACCACCCGCTTCGATAACCTCTTTGAGACCAGCTTCCCCTACACCATGGGCTTCCACCAAAGCCCGGCCAGCGGCGGCGAAGATCCAGAGTGGCACTTCCACGCCCACTTCTATCCTCCGCTGCTGCGCTCGGCCACCGTGCGCAAGTTCATGGTGGGCTTTGAGATGCTGGGGATGCCGCAGCGGGACATAACCCCCGAGGATGCCGCCCAGCGGCTGCGTGCCTGCCAGGAAGAGCACTTCTGGCCGAGAGCCTGAGTCCGGCTCGGCGCTGCGTTTTGAATTCAGGCGGACCGAAGTGTACACTTGCGCTGTCCGCATGGAGGAACCTTTGATGCGCATTGTCTCGTTAGTGATTCTCACCGCGCTCAGCCTTGCCCCGATAGCAAGCGCGCAAACTGGTCTGCGGAGGCTGGGGGGCAATACAGGCGGTCAAGCCGCTCCGGTTTCCGTGGACAATACCGCCTCCCCGGCAATTTCCGCGGTTGTCTCGGCGGTGATGCCGGGAGCGGCCGGCATGGGAGCGGTAAAGGGTTTGCCGTTTTCAGCCACGCAGACCACCGTGCGCGAGCAGACGCTCTCCGACGGCACGGTGATCCGGAGCACGGTCGAGGTGCAGCTCTGGCGGGATTCCGAGGGGCGAATGCGCGCCGAGAGCATCGTAAAGCCGAAGTCCGGCGACTTGCCCCAGACTCATGTCGTGGCCGTCTGGAACCCGGCGGAGAGGACGGAGATGAGCTGGGTTTCAGGAAGCCAGCCGGGGACCATTGCCACGGTGCTTCATCTTCCCGAGTTGCAACTGAATGGCATGATGAACGCTCAGCCCGCCCCGTCGCCGGGCGCGCTTTCTCTTTCACAGCGGAGCGCAACTCCGGCGGCTGCGCAGACCTCTCTTGCCAGTCAAAGCGCCGCAAATATCCACACGGAGGCTCTGGGGCCGGACACGATCTCCGGCCTGGATGCCACCGGCGCCCGCACCACACAGGTGATTCCCGCCGGAACCATCGATAATGACCGGGATTTCACGGTGAGCTCGGAGACCTGGACCTCAGCGGAGTTGAAGATCACGGTGCGCCAGACGACCAGCGATCCACGCACGGGGACGGTAACCACCGAATTGACCAACATCGATCGTTCCGAGCCGGACCCGGCGCTCTTCAAACCGCCGGCGAACTCAAAGCTGATGGACGTTCCGGAGCCGGCGGCCGCCGGGTCGGGCGCGAAGCGTTAGCGCAGAACCAGGATTACGTTAGCCTCAATGGACTCGTTGAGTGTCGCCGCTCCCAGAACAGCCTGGGCACGCGGCTTGGTCTTCGCTCGCGGGGGCTTCCTTGCCTGGGTACACGCTGGCCGGTTGAGGTTCGTGGTGTCCCAGGTCCCAAAGGCGGGGCCTGGGGCACCCGCCCCTTAGGCTGCTACAACTTCAATGCGGTCTTCGGCGGCTTTGGTCTCCGGGCCTACCACAATCTTGACGGTGCGTCCGAGGCGGAGCAGGCAGTCCATCATCTTCATCTCGCTTATACCGCGAAACTGGCCGCGCAGCATCTTGGAGAGCTTCGGCTGAGTTAGGCCCAGAACCTTCGCCGCTTGCTGCTGGCTCCATCCGCGCTTGCGCAGAATCTCCCCAATCTGCGAGACAAGTTGCGCCTTCACCAACATCTCTTCCGCATCGGGAAAGCCCAATTGCTCGTAGACATTCATGCTTTTTTCTGGATGATTCATTGCTCAACTCCTTTCGCCAGTGCCTTGGCTTCCTTCAATCGCTTACGAATCAAATCCATATCCGCGCTGGGAGTCTCGATTCCGTGTTTCGACTTCTTCTGGAAGCAGTGCAGGACGTAGACGGCGTTTGCAAAGCGCACCGTGTAGACAGCACGGTAGGCATCGCCGCGCCAGTCTTCGACAATCTCCAGAATCCCCGCCGAGCCGAATCCCTTGAGCGGCTTTGCATCGGGGTGAAGCAAGCCGATCTGGGCCTGGTACAAGGCAAAGCCAAAGCCCTCCTGCACTTCGTCCGGCATGGCCTGCAAATCCTTCTTTGCCGAACCAATCCAGCGCAACTCCCTGAGCGCTTGCCTCATCAGTCAATTATGTCCACTTTGGTATAAGCCGTCAAGCGCGATAGGCAAAGGCGGATTTGACTTTCGATCTCTTTGGCTTGTGGAGATCAATTCCCAGCCACCTGCGGTGGGGCTAGCGGCTCGCTCTTCGCTCGCAAGGGCTTCCTTGCCTGGGTAGACGCTGACGGGTTGAAGTTCGTGGTTTCCCAGGTCCGAAAATCCGGACCAGGGGCACCCGGCTTTATTGCATCCCTGCTTGATTCCCGTCAACACTGCCTAACTCAAGGGGAATACTGTCCAGGCAGAATATGAGCGTGCATAATCTCTTCACCTCTTCTCTGAAGCTTACGATCTGCTAAAAGAAACTTGCAAGCAATAAGCAAGTGGTTGTCAGGCTTCCGCTCCTACCGGCTTCCGGCGATCATTTGGGCGGCGTGCTGGAGGCTGGTTTCGGTGACTTTAGCGCCGGAGACCATGCGGGCTACTTCGTGGGTGCGGGCGCGCTGGTTTCACCGCAGGCGGCTTACGGGTTGAGACTCCTTTTCGTTTTGGAAGGCGGCAGATAGTTTTCGCCGGTGACCACCTTTCGCCCGGTCTTGCTTTCAAGTTCGAGCCGGGCGCGATGGGCAATTCCGCCGCCAGTCTTTGCGGCCTTCTTGTTGGCGGGCAAGCCCACTGCCGCCCCGGTTTCCGCAATCTGACGCGTGGAGAGCTCGGCCAGGGCGGTGAAAATGAGTTCGGCCTCGCTCATGTGATCGCGAAGATTCTGGGTTTCAAGCCCTTTCAAATCCTTGTGTTCCTTGACCGAGACGCCGGACCATTCTTCGTGAATGAGATTGGTGAGGATGGCGAACTCTTGCCCCTGCCTTACCTCGTGAGTGGCCCAATAGTCGGTCAGTTTGTTGCGCGTCTCCTGCCCGGTCATGCGCTGGGTAATCCACTTTTCGCTGCGGCCCAGCTTGCGCCAGCTTTCCCTGGTCCGCTCCAGAGCCAGAGCGGGATCGGCTAATTCCCGCAATCGTTCATGGCCCACTTTCGCCAACCAACGCTTGAACGGCTCCGCTTTAGGCGATGGGATCGATTGAACCAAGCGCAGTATTCCAGGGACGTTCCAGCATTGCATTTTCTGGATTCCCCCCTCAGTTTCAAATGCAAGCGCAAGGGGGGGGACAAATTGTCCCCCCCCTTTGAGGGCATCTGCGAGGGAGGGGTCGCGGCGGCGCAGTTTCTTGAGATAATCCGACGGATTAGTCGAGTCCGTCAGTGCTTCGACGATGTCGGATACTACGAACCACCACTCCTGTTCGTGGAAAACCCGGCGGACAGGACGTTCTTCGAAGAGAGTCATCTCGTTCATGGCAAACCCTCGATTAAATTACCGGCTGCCGGCGATCATTTGGGCGGCGTGCTGGAGGCTGGTTTCGGTGACTTTTGCGCCGGATAACATTCTGGCTACTTCGTGGGTGCGGGCGCGGTCGTCCAAGAGTCGGACCTGCATCTTGGTGCGGCCGTCGGACTCGCGTTTGTCGATTAAGAAATGCTGGTCGGCGAAGGCGGCGATCTGGGGCAGGTGAGTTACACACAAGACTTGCTGGCCGCGGCTGAGGGATTTAAGCTTCTGGCCGACGGCTTCGGCGGCGCGTCCTCCGATGCCGATGTCGATTTCGTCGAAGACCAGGGTGCGGGGGGTGGGCTGCTTCTTTTTGGGCTTGACGGCACCCTCTTCGACGCTGACTTTGAGGGCCAGCATGACGCGGGACATTTCGCCGCCGGAGGCGATCTGGTCGAGGGGCTTGAGGGGCTCGCCGGGGTTGGTCGAGATGCGGTATTCGACCTGGTCCCAGCCGTTGGCGGTCCAATGGGCGGTGTCCGAAGTGCTTCCCTCAGGGGCTAAAGCCCCGGCTTTTTTTGCGGCATCAGCGGCACGACTAAAGTCGTGCCCTTTCAAAGCTGCAAAGCCTTCGGTTGGAGGGGCGCCGCTCTCGGCACGACTAAAGTCGTGCCCTTTCAAAGCTGCAAAGCCTTCGGTTGGAGGGGCGCCGCTCTCGGCACGACTAAAGTCGTGCCCTGATACAAAGCTCTGCTTTCCATCCTGTTCATCTTCGTTGGCCGCTGGCGATTCGGCGGAATGGACGGCGAGTTCGAAGCGGACCTTCATGGCGAGGGAGTTGATCTGGGCTTCGGCCAGCGTGGCGAGTTTGGCGGCGGCGGCGTGGCGCTCGGCGCTGAGGGCGCTGGCGGCGGCGCAGTAAGCGGCGGAGGCGGAGGCGAGCTCGG
>Ga0302275_10001685_pt1 | contig 23695 bp, 20 predicted proteins | sample III_Bog_N2_2_FD_200229 | JGI IMG/M metagenome (GOLD analysis project Ga0302275, IMG submission 200229) | Peat permafrost microbial communities from Stordalen Mire near Abisko, Sweden - III_Bog_N2_2 | ecosystem: Environmental > Terrestrial > Soil > Wetlands > Peat | place: Sweden: Abisko... | reverse complement strand
GGATGGTTTGGTGATCGAATGTCCATCCCCAATGCCTTTCCAGTCGGCGATCGGCTTCAAAATCAAATTTTGAGCGCGTCGGGTTTGGAGCCCCGGAAGTGCGCGGCGCCAGCTTGTCATTGACAGTACCCCCGTGGTGACGCGGCCTGCATTGGCCGGGGAAAATGGTTTTCAGCGCGCACTTTTTCGTTAGACTACGCGCATGAGTTTATTGCCTTTTGGAAAACTGGCGGCGGCCAAGCCGCGCGCCTTCGTGCCGCAAACCATTGACTTGGGCGACTGGCAGCAGGTCGCGCCGTTGTTCGACCAACTGGAAGCCCGCGCGGCGCAGGCCAGGTCGGCGGCGGCGCTGAAGCGCTGGCTGCTCGACTGGAGCGAGCTGAATGCGGCGCTGGATGAGGAGTCTTCCCGGCGCTACATTGCGATGACCTGTCACACGGATGATGCGGGTGCCGAGCAGGCCTATTTGCATTTCGTGGAGAAGATGGATCCGCAGATCAAGCCCCGCCAGTTTGCGCTCGAGAAGATTTATGTGGCGCACCCCGCCCGCGCGAAGCTGTTGCAAACCGGGGCCGGAGCCAAACCGCCCGGCAAGGCCGCCAAGCCGGCGCGTTATACGGTGTTTGACCGCGATGTGAAGAACCACGTGGAATTGTTCCGCCCGGAAAACGTGGCGCTGGAAACCGACGAGGCCAAGCTGTGCCAGCAATACCAGAAATTGATCGGCGCGCAGACGGTGAAGTTTCGCGGGGAGGAGAAGACGCTCGTGCAGATGGGCCGTTATCTCGAGGAACCCGACCGCGCCCTGCGGCAGGAGGCGTGGGAACTGGTGGCGCAACGCCGTTTGCAGGACGTCGAGAAGTGCGAGGAGATCTTCGACCGCCTGATCCAATTGCGCACGCAGATCGCCAAAAACGCCGGGTTTGCGAACTACCGCGATTACGCCTTCCGCCAGAAAGGCCGGTTTGACTACACCCCGGCCGACTGCCTGAAATTCCATCGCGCCATCGAGAGCGAGATCATGCCCGCCGTGCGTGAAATCCAGGCGGACCGCCGGAAACAAATGAATCTGAAAAAGCTGCGGCCCTGGGATCTGGCGGTGGATCCGCAGAATCGCCCCGCCTTGAAGCCGTTTGGCGAGGTGGGCGAAATGGTGGCGCGCACCCAGAAGATTTTCAACCAGCTCGACCGCGGACTGGCGGATGGATTTCAGCAGATGCAGGATTTGAAACTGCTCGATCTGGCCAACCGCAAGGGCAAGGCCCCCGGCGGCTATCAATCCACGCTGTCGGAGGCGCGCGTGCCGTTTATTTTCATGAACGCCATCGGCGTGCAGCGGGATGTGGAGACCATTCTCCACGAGGCGGGTCATGCGTTTCATGCCCAGGCCACGCGCGGCGAGGATTTGTATGCGTATCGCGGCGCGCCCATCGAGTTTTGCGAGGTGGCCTCGATGTCCATGGAGTTGCTGGGCAACGAATTCCTGGAGGAATTCTACGCGCCCACCGAGGCCAACCGCGCCCGCAAGACGCATCTGGAAGGCATCCTCGGTTTCTTCCCGTGGATGGCCGTCGTGGACGCCTTCCAGCACTGGGTTTACACGCACGCCAGACACACGCGCGCGCAGCGCAAGGCGGCCTATCTGGAACTGATGGACCGCTTCGGCGGCGACGTGGACTGGACCGGCTGGAAAAACGTGCGCGCGTTTTCCTGGCACCGGCAATTGCACATCTTCCTCCACCCGTTTTATTACGTGGAATACGGCATCGCCCAACTCGGGGCGCTGGAAGTGTGGGCAAATTCGCGCCGGAACAAGGTGAAGGCGCTGAAAGATTACAAAAAAGCGCTGGCCCTGGGTGGCTCGCGTCCGCTGCCGGAACTGTTTCACACCGCCGGCTGCAGTTTCCGATTCGACGCCGCCACCATCCGTCCGCTCATTAAACTGGCGGGCAGCGTGCTGAAGCAGCTTTAGTATTAGTGGCCCGGGCGTCCCGCCCGGGCGTTTCAATCAAACTGAATAGGTTGCGAATTGGCTTGGTCATTCGGGCTTGGTCATTCTTTCGTCATTCGCCATTCGTCATTAGACATTCCCCTTGAGGGGACGCACATTCCCAATTTCCAGCGCGAGGTCTTCCACCATCCAATTCGCGCGCGCGGCCTGCAAGCGGTCCGCCGCCGCGCCGTGCTGCCAGACCGCATAGCGCAACGTCTGGGCCAGATCTGCTTGCAACGGCGGTTGCGCCAGCAATCCGGCGATGAACCCCGACAGCAAATCCCCGCTGCCGCCCTGCGCCAGATGCGGATTGCCGGAGCTGTTCACAAATATTCCGCCTTCGCTGCGGCCGGTCAATGTCTGGTACCCCTTCAACACCACCCAGCAATTGCCGTAGCGTTTGGACAGTTCCCGCAAGGCGGTGACGCGATCCGCTTGCACCCTTTGAATCGCCCACTTCAACAACCGCGCGGCCTCGCCCAAGTGCGGGGTGATCACGCGTTGTAGTTGTTTGCCCAGCGGTCCCGCCGCCAGCAAATCCAGCGCGCTGGCATCCACGATCACGGGGAATTTCGCGTCGCGCCACCAGAGCTGCACCCAGCGGCGGAGATTGTCCGCCACCTCCGGCGCGGCCAGGCCGGGGCCCACCAGCAAAGCGGAGAGGCTGTCGGGGAATTTGATTTCCGGCTGCCAGGGAGCGACCATGGCGGATTGCAATTGCGAGGCCACGACCGGATAGACATTGGGCTGGGTGAACACCGTGGCCAGGCCGGGTTGCGCGCGCTGCGCCCCCCGCGTGGCCAGCACCGCCGCCCCGGCATAACCCAGGCTACCCACCACCAAAGCCAGGTGACCAAAGGTCCCCTTGTGTCCAGCCACGGTTCGCTGCGGCGGGAAATCCTGAAAATCCTCCGGTTGCGACCAAAGCAACTCACCCGCCAGCGGACATGGAAGCAAGCCCACGTCGCCCATTACTTCGAGCCGCCCGAGATAAGGCCAGGCGGCGGCGGCCAGCATCCCGATCTTGGGGGCGCCCACCGTCAACGTCAGACTGGCTTGAATGGCCGCCCCCATCGGTTCGCCGGTGTCGGCATTCAAGCCGGAGGGGACATCCACAGCGAGCACCGGACGATTCGCGGCGTTGATGGCGGCGATGAGTTGCTGCCAGGCTTCGTCGAGCGGACGATTGAGGCCGATGCCAAACAGACCATCCACGATCAATGCGGGCTTTGCGCGCAAGGCTTCCAGGACCGGCGGCGCGGCCTCCGGATGGAACACCTCAATCAGCGTCACTTGGCGGCCGGCGAGCCAGCCTTGGGCGGCGCGGACATCGTCGCCGTTATGGCCTTTGCCCGCGAGGAGAAGAATGGAATCGCCCTCGCCCGTGAGTTGCCGGGCCCGGTCAGCGATGCGGTGCCCCACGCGGCGGATGACTTCGGCTTCCGTTTGACCCGCCGCCCAAGTGGCCGCCTCCCACTCGCGCATCATGGCGATATTGATGACCGGCACAGACATGGGTTTAGCGTGGCACAAGCGCCCCATTGGTAAAGCAGAATCCGGTGCGATGCGACCGCCCCAGGGCCGCTCTAACGTCGCCCTAATGGCAAAAGCATTGACCATGCAAGGGTGGCAGGGGCCACTGGCCCGTCCTGCCGGGCTACCAGCCCGGCTGAGCGGAGAGAGGCGCACGGTGGGAAACGGTCTCCGCATGCCAAAAGATGGCCTCGCCCGTTCCGTCCGGCGGATCGCCGGACGGTACGGGCCAGTGGCCCGTGCCCCCCCTAAACCGCCGTGTCGTAACCTGATTGTAACATATCCGACATGTGGCTGTAACCTCACGTCCGCATCCTTCTGCGCGTATCCATTAACTAACCTTTATTGACAATGACACAACAACCAGCAACGAAACTGCTCTTGTTCGCCAGCGCCACGGCGCTGGCCACCCTTGCCACCACCGCTCCAGCGGAGTCGAGCAATGACTCCCTGATTAACAAACTGGAGCAGAAAGGCATCCTTTCGGCGGATGAAGCCAAGCAGTTGCGGTTCGAATCGGCGGCCTCGGACACCAATCTGCTCAATCAGCTGCCCGCCTCCAAATGGAAGATCGCCGATTCCATCAAGACCCTCGGTCTCTACGGCGATTTGCGGTTCCGCTATGAATACCGCGGCGTGGATAATACCATCGGGGCCTCGCCGGACACCTTTTATCGCGAACGCATGCGCTATGCGTTGCGCTTTGGCTTGAAGGGCGATTTGGTGGATGATTTCAGCTATGGCATCCGCCTCGAGACCGCCAACAATCCCCGCTCGCCCTGGAACACTTTTGGCAATAACACCACCGCCGGCGCGGTGACGCCGTCCGACAAGAACACCAGCGGGATCTATGTGGGCCAGGCCTTTTTGAACTGGCATCCCGAATCCTGGTACGAAATGAGCATCGGCCGCATGCCCATGCCGCTCTATACCACGCCCATGGTGTGGGACTCGGACATCAATCCGGAAGGCGCGTTTGAGAAGTTCAAATACACCGTCGGCGCGGTGGATTTATTCGCCGATTTCGGTCAATTTGATTATCAAGATCCCGGTTCAGCCAACCGCTACGTCACGGGCGACACCTTCCTGCTGACCTGGCAATTCGGCGCGAATGTGCGTTTGCCCAAGGACATGTCGTTCAAGATTGCGCCAATGTTTTACAATTACGCCGGCAGCGGCAGTGCGAGCAGCGGTCTGGGCCAGACCTTTGTCGGGCAGGGGACCAGCACGGGCGCCAATACCGGCATTCCAGGCGGGAGCGCGCAACAAACGCTCAACCAGGAAGGCATCAACAACCTTCAGATCGTTGAAATCCCCGCCGAGTTTAACTTCCGCATCAACCAGACGCCGCTGGGCGACTTGCAGGCGCGGGTCTTTGGTGATTTCGCCTATAATTTCGAGGGCGATGACCGGGCGGCGGCAGCCTACAACGCCAACCGCCCCGCCTTCCCGGGCATGAACGGGCCGGCCTCGGGCAAAAACTTTGCCTATCAGGTCGGTTTCGGCATCGGCTCGGCTGGTCCGGTATATGGACCGACCCAGGGGTTGGTGTATGGATCGTCGTTCAAGAAACACCAATGGGAAGCGCGGGCTTACTGGCAGCATATCGAACAATATTCCCTGGACGTGAACTTGATTGACTCGGATTTCTTTGAGGGCCGCGCCAACCTGGAAGGCATCTACTCGGCCATTTCCTACGGCATCTCGGATGCGATCCTTGCCACGATCCGGTATGGATATGCCAATCGCATTGACAGCCAGCTCGGCACCGGCGGCAACAACTTGGACATCCCCGGCATCAACCCGATCAAGAATTACAACCTCGTGCAGATGGATGTGACGTGGAAGTTTTAACTGAATCGTAACGTGAAAAGCTGAAGCCAATCCGTTAACCTGAATTATCAAATGAATAAACTCGTCGTTTCCCTGATCGCCAGTGCCGCGGTCTTTGGCGCACAGGCGCAATTGATCAACGGTGCCGGCTCCTCCTTCGACTATCCCGCCTTTACCAAGTGGTTTGAGGCATACGGGGCGAAGGATGCCGCCGTGCATTTCAATTATCAATCCATCGGCTCCGGCGGCGGCCAGCAGCAGTTGTTGAAGGAGACCGTGGACTTTGGGGCCTCGGACGCGCCCATGACCGATGAAAACATGGCCAAGGCTCCGGGCAAGATCCTGCACATTCCAGTGGTTGCCGGCGGGGTGACGATCACCTATAATCTGCCCGGGTCGCCCAAATTGAAGTTGGACAGCGACGTGATTGCCAACATCTATATGGGCAACATCAAGAACTGGAATGACGCCAAGATCGCGGCGCTCAATCCGGGGGTGAGCCTGCCGGATTTGGCAGTGGTCCCGGTCCATCGGTCGGATGGCAGCGGCACGACGTTCATCTTCAGCGATTATTTGAGCGCGGTGAATCCGGCTTGGCAGGACACGGTCGGCAAGGGCACGGCGGTGAAGTGGCCTGCGGGCGTGGGTCTCGGTGCGAAGGGCAGCGAAGGTTTGGCCGGCCAGGTCAAGCAGCTCCCCGGGGCCATCGGCTATGTGGAGCTGGCTTATGCGGATAAGAACCAGATGGCCTATGCCGATGTGAAGAACGCGGCGGGCAATTTTATTTCGCCCGCGCCGGATTCCGTCAGCGCGGCGCTGGCCACGGCGAAGATTGCGGCGGATTTCCGCTTTTCGATGGTGAATGCGCCGGGGGAGAAGGCCTATCCCATTGCCGGTCCGAGCTGGGTGCTGGTTTATCAGCAGCAAAAGAACGCCGAAAATGGCAAGAAGCTGGTGGCCTTTTTGAAATGGGCTGTCACGGACGGCCAGAAGTTGTCGCCGGCGCTGGACTATGCGCCGCTCCCGGAGGCGATCCAACAGCAGGAATTGCAGTTGCTGGACACCATCAAGTATTAATTTGGTCCGCCACCCGCTGAACGCTGGTGGATTTTGGACGAAGAGCGTCGTTCCTCCCGCTCTTCGTCCCTTTAATTTGGAGCGGGGGAGCAGTTGCAACATGTCAAACCCAAACCAGGGAAAATCGGATGTCAGCCCATGGGGCGACCGCGCTTTCAAGGGATTAACCCTGATGATGGCGCTGTCGGTCTTTGTCTTGATCGTCCTGATCGGGTATGAGCTGGCGCACGGTTCCGCCAAGGCCATGCGGCTGTTTGGCTGGCACTTTCTCACCAGCAGCGACTGGGATCCCGTCAACGAAAAATTCGGCGCGGTGCCCTTCATTTTTGGCACGCTGGCGTCTTCGCTGATTGGGTTGATGATCGCGGTGCCGCTGAGCATTGCCACGGCGGTGTACCTGACGGAACTGGCCCCGTTGTGGATCCGGCAGCCGCTGACCATTTTCATTGAACTGCTGGCGGCGGTGCCCAGCGTGATTCTTGGTTTGTGGGGCATTTATGTCATGGTGCCCTGGTTGCGGGTGCATCTATTTCCTTTTCTCCAGCATACCCTGGGGTTTCTGCCATTCTTTCAGGGGCCGATTTATGGCCCCAGCGTGCTGGCCGGAGGGATCATCGTGGCCATCATGATCCTGCCGATCATCACCTCGGTGTCGCGGGAAATCCTCCGGTCGGTGCCCGGCCTCCAGCGCGAGGCCGCCTATGCGCTCGGGGCCACGCGGTGGGAGGTGACGCGCATCGCGGTGTTGAGCTATGCGAAGAAGGGATTGTTCGGCGCGGTCATTCTGGGCTTGGGCCGGGCATTGGGCGAAACCATGGCCGTGACCATGGTCATCGGCAACAGCCCGCAAATCGCCAAATCCCTCTTTGCCCCCGGCTACACGCTCGCCAGCGTGGTGGCCAACGAATTCAGCGAGGCCACCACCGACACCTATTTAAGCGCGCTGTTTGAGGTCGGCCTGGTGCTGCTCGGGGTCACCGTGCTGGTCAACGCCCTCGCCCAATTGCTCCTGAAGACATTCGCCGGCCCCGGCGTCAAACCCCAAAGCTGAGCATGACCGCCCACAATCATCACTGGCGCAAAGCCAAGAATGGCCTGATGCAGTCGCTCACCTGCGTCTGCGCGGTGCTGGTCATTCTCCCGCTCCTGCTGGTGTTTTTCCAGCTGGTGGCGCGGGGAGCCAGTTCCCTTAATTGGGCCTTCTTCACCCAACTGCCGAAACCTGCGGGCGAAGCTGGCGGCGGCATGGCCAATGCCATTGCGGGGACGTTTGTTTTAATGCTGCTGGCCTCCACGCTCGGCGTGCCCGTCGGGGTGCTGGGCGGGGTGTTCCTCTCGGAATACAGCCACCGCCATCTGAATTGGTGGATCCGGTTTGGCGCGGATGTCATCAACGGCGTGCCCTCCATCACCTGGGGCATGGTGGTTTATGCGCTGATGGTCCTGCCCATGAAAGGCTTTTCCCTGCTGGCGGGGGCGGTGGTGCTGGGCCTGATGATGATTCCACTGATCATGCGCACCACCGAAGAGGTGTTGCAACTGGTGCCCACCGGCTACCGCGAAGCCGCGCTCGCGCTGGGCATCGCCCAATGGCGCGTGATTTCCCAGATCGTGCTCCGCACCGCCCTCAAAGGCATCATCACCGGCGTGATGCTGGCCCTCGCCCGCGTGGGGGGCGAAACGGCGCCGCTGCTGTTCACCGCGTTTGGCAATGCCTACTGGACGCATCGCCTCACCGAGCCGGTGGCCGCGCTGCCGCTCCAGATTTTCAACTACGCCATCTCGCCCTACGACGACTGGCACCGCCAGGCCTGGGCTGGCGCGCTGGTCTTGATTTTGCTCGTCAGCAGCATCAACGTCTGTGTCCGGGTGCTGACCCGCGACCGCTTTGCCAAACGCGGCAGTTGAGAATTCGCCCATGGACGCCCTCCTACCATCAACCATGCCCAACGCCACTGCTGAATCCAAACCCGCGCCGCCGGCGGTTCCGGCGGTGTCGGCGCGCGGCCTCTCCATCTTTTTTGGAAACAAGGCCGTGCTCAAGAATGTGACCATCGACATTGCCGCGCGGGCCGTGACGGCCATCATTGGCCCCAGCGGCTGCGGTAAATCCACGTTTTTGCGCTCCATCAACCGCATGCACGAGTTGAATCCAGACGCCCGGATGGAAGGGGAAATCCGCCTGTTCGGCGACAACATCTATTCCCGCGACGTCGAGCCGGTGGTGGTGCGCCGCCGGGTGGGCATGGTGTTTCAGAAATCCAATCCGTTCCCCACCATGTCCATCGCCGAAAACGTGACCGTGGGCTTGCGGCTCAACGGGCTGCGCGATAAAAAACTGCTCACCGAGCGCACCGAGCAATCGTTGCGCATGGCGGCCCTGTGGGATGAGGTCAAGGACCGGTTGCATGCCCCGGCCATCAGCCTTTCGGGCGGCCAGCAGCAGCGGCTGTGCATCGCGCGCGCCCTGGCGGTGCAGCCGGAGGTGCTGTTGATGGATGAGCCGGCGTCGGCCTTGGACCCGCTGGCCACCCAAAAGATCGAAGATCTCATTATCGAGTTGAAAAAGGACTACACCATTGTCATTGTGACCCACAACATGCAGCAGGCGGCGCGCTCATCTGATTTCACCGCGTTTTTCTACCTGGGTGATCTGGTGGAATTCGGGGCCACCACCCGGATTTTCACCAACCCCACCCAAAAACGCACGGAAGATTACGTGACGGGACGCTTCGGCTGAGCTAATTTGAAGGATTATTGACCGACTGATTACATTTGGACCATGGAAAATCATTTTGATATCGGATTGGGAGAACTGCGGCAGAAATTGCTGCTGATGGCCAGCCGCGCGGAAACCTCCGTGAACGATGCGGTGCAGGCCCTCATGCAGCGCAGCTTTGACCTCGCCAACAAGGTGCGGGCCGATGATGACATCATCGACCAGTTTGAAGTCGAGATTGACGAGATGGCCATCCTGCTGTTGACCCGGGCTCCGCTGGCCAGCAACCTGCGGTTGGTGACCGTCGCCATGAAGGTCTCCCAGAACCTGGAGCGCATTGGCGACGAAGCCACCAAAATCGCCAAACGCGCCCGGGATCTGGCCCAGGAACCCCCGGTGAAAATCTCCCTCGACCTGCCGCGCCTGGCCGGCATGGCGCTGGCCATGGTCAAGGACTCGTTGGACGCCTTTGTGCAGCGCGATTCCGCCGCCGCGCGCGCCCTGATTCCGCGCGACAAGGAGGTGGATGCGCTGAATCGCGAAATGCACGCGCAACTCGCGCAGTACATGATGGAACATCCCGAAACCATCGCCCGCTGCCTGCATTGGATCGTGGCGGCCAAGAGCCTGGAACGCATCGCCGACCACGCCAAAAATATCGCCGAGGAAGTGGTTTATCTTTGCGAAGCCCAGGATATCCGCCATCACCAACATCGGCCGGTCGGTTCTTGATCCGCAAAATCATGTGGGCCGGGGCTCTTTTCGGACGGCTTGAACCCGAAATCCGAAATGGGCAACGAAATCGAAAGGACCTGGCGCGCGCCCAGCGCGGTAGGGCGCGTCACTCCGTGCGCGCCGTCGTGGCAAAGCAAAATGCGTTCGCCAAACCGCCTGGTCTCGCGAAAAATAAGCCGTTGCGATGAACCTGAACGCGTTGGTTGGCAGACGGCGGCGCGCAGAGGACTGCACGCCCTACCGACCGCAGATTTGCCATGGCACAACGTTGGTAGGGCGCGTCACTCCGTGCGCGCCGCGCCTGCAACGGGAATGGACAAAATATCCCCAGCGTCGTCTTCCCAACCCGTTTCCGATCCGCGTTTTTCCATGTTCCCTCGTCCCGACTTCGGAGTTCGGGTTGAACCCGAAATCCGAAATGGGCAACGAAATCGAAAGGACCTGTCGCGCGCCCAGCGTGGTAGGGCGCGTCACTCCGTGCGCGCCGTCGTGGCAAAGCAAAATACGTTCGCCAAACCGCCTGGTCTCGCGAAAAATACGCCGTTGCGATGAATCTGAACGCGTTGGTTGGCAGACGGCGGCGCGCAGAGGACTGCACGCCCTACCGACCGCAGATTTGCCATGGCACAAGGTTGGGCGCGTCACTCCGTGCGCGCCGCGCCTGCAACGGGAATGGACAAAATATCCCCAGCGTCGTCTTCTCAATCCGTTGCCGGTCAGGGCATTTTCCAAGTTTCCCTGTTCCAGCCTCGGCGTTCGGGTTCATCCGTGTCCATCCGTGGTTGTAAATCCTTTTCACGGAATCGTTCCGGCTGAGTCGTCACGCGACCGTTACCTTCAAGCCGTCCCAGGCCAGCGCGATGCCGGCGGGAAGTTCCGCCTGGGCCTTGTCGTGGTCGTAATCGTGCGTGAGGTGGGTGAAATAGGTTTCCCGGGCATTGATGCGCCGCGCCGCCGTCAGCGCCTCGTCCAGGCACATGTGGGTCGGATGCGGTTGGGGACGCAACGCGTCCAGCACCGCCACGTCCACCCCGCGCACCACCGCCATCGCCGCCTCGGGGACCTCCTTGCAATCCGTCAAATACGCCAGCCGCTTCTGCCCCGCCTGTTCAAACAGGAAGCCCGTGGTCGTGATCCGTCCGTGCGGCAGATCCACCGGCGTGATTTTCAAATCCCCGATGGCAAAGGGCCCGGTGATGACGTGTTCCTCGGGCATGAAATAACCCTTGGGCCAGGGACCCTGATGAAACGCGTAGAGAAAGACCCGCCGCAGATGGCTCATGGTGTTTTCGCCCGCATAGATCGGCAGCGTGACCCCGCCGCGCAGATCGCAAAAGCGGCGGCAGTCGTCCATGCCCAGAATATGATCCGCATGCGGATGCGTGACCAGCACCGCATCAAGCCACTGGATGTGCTCGCGCAGACATTGGGTGCGGAAATCCGGCGGCGTGTCCACCACCAGCCTGACCTGGTCGGTCACCACATAAATGGCCGGACGCGTGCGCCAGTTTTTGGGGTTGGCCAGGTATTCGGGCGGATAGTCCACGCCAATGAGCGGCACCCCTTGGGAGGTGCCGCTGCCGAGAAAAGTAAATGCAAACGCCATCGTCAAGTCAGGCTAACAGAACCGCCGTGGCGGGTGAATGAAAAATGGACCCTGCCACTTAAGCCAGGGCTGAACTTTTTTGCATAAAAAAAACACCTTGGACAGCCTATGTCCAAGGTCCCCTGATATGCTAAAGCCAAAAAGATCAATCCATGAGCCCACACAACGCCAAAATTGCCCCCGAACCTCCGGGACGAACGGATGCACGCGAAGGTCAAACGGCCGGACACAGCGACGTCCACTCTGCAACCCCAACCCCATTGCGATCAATCAAGGTCAATCAAGCCTAATCAAGGTAAATCAAGGTAAATCAAGGTGAAAAAAAATTGTCCGCTGCGTCTCCAGCCTATCCAGGTTGCCGCCCGCAGGCCATCCGTCGTCGTGAATGTCGTCGTGAATCGTTTTTCCCGCCTGGCTGAGATTTCCCCTAAACCTATTCCGTGCGTTGAACCCCTGAACCTGTGCCCATCCAGCGATCCCATATCGCCAATACGCGGGAACAACTTCTCCTCAGTGGGAGGGCGGTCCAACTTCCGGGTTCATGGGCAGGAGTCAGAGTCAGTCCGAGTGGGTCCGACCTTTGAAAATCGAAAATCACCCCAAACCATGAACCCAGTTCTCCCATGGAGGCGTATTTAGTTGAATCACTTCCGACTTGCATCTAAATTGCACTAATGTCCCGAAGCATTGATGGGTACGTTTCCGGCCTGGATCGAGTTTTTGCGGCCTGGCGGTCGAGATTTGTCAGGCAGGTCAACACCCTAATCCTGGTTGCGGCCGTACTGTTAGTAGGGTCGGCGGCGGGGTTATCCGCACCGGCCTCTGGGGCCATGTCAACGCCGGTTCTCAGCGGCCACGTGCCCAAGCTCACCCGGCAACTGCCCACCCTGGGCCGGCTCGACGCCCATTACCATTTGCAGGTGGCCATCGGTCTGCCTTTGCGCAATCGGGAACAGCTTACCAATCTGCTCGCAGATATTTACCGCCCAGCCAGCGCAAACTTCCGCCATTTTCTGAAGCCGGACGAGTTCGCGGCTGCCTTCGCTCCGAGCGTGGCGGATTATCAATCCGTGATCGATTTCGCGAAGTCCCATCACTTGACGGTGACCCACACGCATTCGAACCGCACGCTCGTGCAGGTGAGCGGTTCCGTGGCCGACATTGAAAACGCGTTCCACGTCCATCTGCAAACCTTCCAGCATCCCACCGAGAACCGGATCGTCTTTGCGCCGGATGTGGTACCGTCATTGGACTTGAAGACCCCCGTGCTGGCGATCAGCGGTTTGGATAATATTGTGCGGCCGCATCCGCAACTGCATCCGGCAGGCATTACTTCGCTTAGGGTCCGGCCCTTGGGCGGTGGCGGGTCAGGTGGCGGCGGCGGCGGGGGTGGGGGCAGCAACACCGGCCCGTTTGAAGGTTCTGATTTCCGCAATGCCTACGCGGCAGGGGTTGCGCTGGACGGCACCGGCCAATCGGTCGGGCTGTTTGAGCTTTTTGGTTTCAATCCCCAGGACATCATGGATTATGAAGACGAGGTGGGTATGCCCTACGTCAACGTGCAATCGGTTTTAATTGACGGAGCCAGTGGCGATTCATCGAGCGTGGATTATCTCACTTACCCGGGTTATCTTGATTATGCCTTGGAGGTCACGGGCGACATTGAAATGGCGATCGCCATCGCCCCGGGGTTGAGCAGCGTGCTGGTCTATGAAGGTCCGACGCCGCTGGATTTGCCACCTTTGGGAACCAACTTTGTCCAGGATGCAACCACCACGGCCCAAATCAACGACGTGCTGAATCGCATGGCCACGGATGACCTGGCCAAGCAGTTGAGTTGTTCCTACGGGTTCGATATCAATCTTTCGACGGTGCAGATCTTCCAGCAATACGCCGCCCAAGGACAGAGCTTTTTCCTGGCCAGCGGCGATACCGGAGCGTATTCGGGGACGGTGGACGAACCGGCCGATGACCCCTACATCACGGTCGTGGGTGGTACCACCTTGACCACCACCTCGGACGGAGCCTGGTCCTCGGAAACCACTTGGCTCACTCCCGCCACAGTCGATCCCATCGACGGTAATACCCCCGAAGCCTCCTCGGGCGGAGGGATCAGCCTTACGTATGGCATCCCGACCTGGCAACAGGGCATCAGCATGGCCGCCAACCAGGGCTCCACCACCATGCGCAACTCGCCGGATGTCGCCATGGTGGCTGACAATCTCAATATCGTGTGGGGCAACGACCTTATTGGTCAATCGACCGATTTCCCGGAAGGGGGCACCAGCATGGCCGCTCCGCTCTGGGCCGGTTTGGTGGCGCTGGCGAACCAACAAGCCGCCGCCAATGGCCAGCCGCCCATCGGCTTCGCCAATCCGGCGCTTTACGCCATTGCAAAAAGCAGCAGTTACCAGTCCTGCTTTCACGACATCACCACTGGCTGCAACACGAACAGCGCCAGCCCAACCAAATACCAGGCGGTGGCCGGCTACGATCTTTGCACGGGCTTGGGCACGCCCAACGGCGGCAATCTCATCGCGGCGCTGCTGGCTCCGCCGGCTGATAATTTGCAGGTCACGCCGCCGCTGGGCTTCACGGCGTCCGGAGCCGGGGGTGGGCCGTTCACGGTGACGACGCAGACTTACACCTTGAAAAACACCGGTTCCCAGTCCTTGAACTGGAGCCTCGTCAATACTTCCGCCTGGCTCACCGTTTCTGCCATCGCCGGAAGCCTGAAGCCGGGGGGCAGCACTGCCGTCACGATCAGCCTCAACCCGAACGCCAATAACTTTTTGATCAACCATGCCACTGGCAACGTTGGGGTGAACAATCTCACCGCCGGCACGACCCAAAACCGCCAGTTTGACCTGTGGGCGGGCAACGGCGGATTTGAGTCCGGCGACCTCACCGATTGGACGCTGACCGGCAGCTCCGATCTGGTGTTTGCTTTGGCCGCCGACGACGGGGATGTGGCTGGCACGGCCGCCTTGGCGGGTCAACCCGATGGAGTGTTTGTGCGTTCCGGCCTTTACGGAGCGTATCTTGGGGAGTGGGCATGGAGTGGTTACCCGGCGGTCGGTTCGCTGGCGCAGGCGGTGGCCACCACAGCCAGTCAAAAATATCTGGTATCTTTCTGGTTGACTTGCGTTCCCGACAGCACGGGGATGACCACCAACAACGAGTTTATCGCAAAATGGAACAACTCGCCGCTCTACGCTCAAACCAACCTGAACGCATTTGGCTGGACCAACCTGCAGTTCGTCGTTCCAGCCACCGCCGCCCGGACCACGCTGGAATTTGATTTCAACAACGACCCGGGCGCCTTCGGCTTGGATGATGTGTCGGTGCAGCCCGTTCCCCGGCCGGTTTTGATTTCCGCCGCCGCCGCCAGCGGCAAAATCGCCTTCAGTTGGGGCGGATATTTGAATGTCTCCTATCAAATCCAATCCACCACCAATCTCAGCAATGCCAGTTGGACCAATGTGGGCAGTCCCTTGCTGGCAACCAACAATATCATCAGCGTTTCCCTGCCGGTTGGCAGTCCTCCCAAACAATTTTATCGTGTCATCCTGTCGCCATAGCATTAAACCGGTCGCCGCCCCGCCACGGAGCCGGAATAAATTTGCCGTCGAGCCGTGAAAACTGGCAGAATTCCATACCACCACCATTCTTAAAAAGCATGAAAATCAACCGCCGGGAATTTCTGGAGCGCTCCGTGGTCATGGGGGCCTCCGCCGCCCTGTCGATCAACGCCTTGGCCGACGACCCATCTCCCGCCCAGGCCAAGGCGGTCCGGCTCGCCACGGATGTCCTCGAACTTGGCCCCACCAAAATCAAAGTGTCCCGCATGGGCGTCGGCACCGGCACCTACGGCGGCGGGCAAAGCTCCAATCAAGTCCGGGCGCTGGGGCTGGACGGCGTGGCCAACATGCTCAAGTCCGCCTACGACCATGGCATTTTCTTTTGGGACACCGCCGATTCCTATGGCACCCATGACGCCATCAAGACGGCCTTGAAAACCGTCCCGCGCGAAAAAGTCACCATTCTGACCAAGACCGACGCCATGACGCCGCAGAAGGCGCAGGCCGACATCAATCGCTTCTTGAAGGAGCTGGGCACGGACTACATTGATATCCTCCTGCTGCACACCCGCATGCAGGCGACCTGGCCGGAACTGGACAAAGGCTCCATGGCGGTGATGTCCGCCGCAAAAGAGAAAAAGATCCTGCGCGCCGTCGGCATCAGTTGTCACTCCGTCGAAGCCATGAAAGTGGCGGCCATGAATCCGTGGCTCGATGTTTGCATGGTGCGGCTCAACCCCGCCGGGGAACGCATGGACGCCGACCCGGAAATTGTCCTGCCGCTGGTCCGGGAATTGAAAGCCAATGGGAAGGGCACCATCGGCATCAAGGTTCTCGGCGAGGGCTCCTTGACGGATGGCAATCAACTCAACGATGCCCTGCGCTATGCGCTGGCCAAAGATGCCCTCCAGTGTTTCTCGCTCGGCTGCGAGAGTGTCCTGCAGGTTTTGGATAACGTCAACCGCATCAAAAAGCTGGCCGTGCCCGTCTGAAGGATTTCCGCAGTCACTTCTTCCTGGCTCGCTGGCACAGATATCTGGCAAAGGAAATGAGCCCGGAAAACTTGTACGACGGATCAACATATTTTTCGATCACATAAAACGCAAAGTAGTAAAACCGGCAGAAGCTCCAGACGGTCACGGCCAGAAAAAATGCGGTCTGCCATTTGAGATTGTCGAGCAGCAGCAGGGCGGCGGCGGCGGTGCCCAGCAGCAGAAACAGGAGGCCCTTGAATTTGATCCAAAAAGGCGTGAGATCTTTCATAAGGCGGCCGGTTCATTCAGCAGGTTCAAAATGGTTTCCGCCGCGCGATCCGGGGCGCCCGGCGGGCCCAGCGAGGCAATGACTTGGGCCAGTTGCACCTTCACCAATTGGCGGCGCAACGGAGTTTGCAGCAGCGCCAGCGCGGCGTGGGCGAGGTTTTCCGCGGTCAAAGCGTTTTGCAGGAATTCGGGGTAAACCTCCTCATTGGCCAGCAGGTTGGGCATGGTAAAGGTTTTGACCGTGATCAAACGGCGGGCAATCTGGTAGTTGAGCCAGGAACCTTTGTAAAACGTCACCGCTGGCACGCCAAAGAACGCGCATTCCATCGTCACCGTCCCGGTCTTGGCCATGGCCAGATCAGCTTGGGCGAGCGCCGACGGCAGCTCGCCGATTTGCAGCGTCAGCCCGGGAAAACATTGCTCCCCCAAGCGTTGCGTGCCATCCAGCGTGGGGGCGGCGGGCGAACGAAGCTTGCCGGGCAGTCGCCGCGCCATTTCGCGGTGGATCAACGACAGCAGGCGCGTCTCCGGCAACACCATGGTCGCCTTGGCGAGGGGGAATTTGTCCTGCACGATTTTCCAGGCATCCAGCAGCGGGGGCAGATGGCGGCGCAACTCGCTTTTCCGGCTTCCCGGCAGCAGCAGAATCCTGGGCGATTGGCTGGCGTTGAAGGCCGTTTCAAGTTCGCGGGGTTGCGTCCCGGCAAATCTTCCCACCATCGGGTGGCCCACAAATTCCACCCGCAATTGCGGCACGCGCCGGGCGTACCAATCTTTCTCAAACGGGAAGATGCTCAGGAGCAAATCGTAGTCCGCCGCCATTCGGCTGGCGCGCCCGGGACGGGAAGCCCAAACCTGCGGCGAAACAAACTGCACGACTTTCGGTTTCCAGGTGCCAAAAGGGTTGTTGCGGACCTGTTGCTGGATCGCATGGCCAAAGCGCAGGTTGAAGCCGCCGTAATCGATGCCAATGATCACATCGGGCTGGCGGGCGGCGGCGATCGCGAGCAATTGCTGCATCAGCCGCCGCAGTTCAAAGATCCGGGCCAGCACGTCCGTGATGCCCACGACGGAGAGCCGGGACATGTCGCGCACCAGTTCGACCCCGGCGGCGGCCATGCGGGGGCCGCCCGCGCCAAACAACACGGCGTCCGGTTCCCGGGCGCGGAGGGCGGCGGCCAGTTCCGCTGCGAGCAAATCGCCGCTGGCTTCGCCCGCCACCAGCATGAACGATCTGGGTTTCATCGGTGGTTGAATTCTGCCCGGCTCAGGTTGCCAGTTCGGCCAGCTTGTGTTTGGCGCGGCCACTCTCAATCGTCTCCTCGGCCAAGGTCCAGCCCTCGGCCAGGGAGCGCACCCGGCCGGCCACCCACAAGGCCGCGCTGGCATTGAGCAGCACGGCGTCGCGTTTGGGGCCGCGTTCGGTGCCGGCCAGAATCCGGCGGATGATCTCCGCGTTCACCAGCTTGTCGCCGCCGCGCAAATCCTCCAGCGTGGCCGGCTGCAACGGAAAGTGATCCAGCTCCAGGACGGAGGAGGCCACGCCGCGTTCCTGGTAGAATTCGGTGATCTGACTGGGCCCCACGGTGGAAAGTTCGTCCAGATGCCGTTCGCCGGCCTGGCCCGCCACCACCATGCCGCGCCGGATGCCGAGGGTTTGCAACGCCTGGGCCATGGGGCGGCACAAATCCGGGCGCGGCACGCCCACCAGCATGGCCGACGGCCGGGCCGGATTCAGCAGCGGACCGAGGATGTTGAAAATGGTGCGGCGTCCGCGCTGCGCGCACAACCGCCGGGCCGGGCCGATGTGTTTGAAGGCCGGATGAAAATTGGGGGCAAAAAAGAACGCGAAACCGTGTTCGCGCAGGGAGGCGGCGGCCTCCGTCGGCGATAAATCGACGCGAATGCCAAGCGCTTCGATCACGTCCGCGCTGCCGACGGAGGATGTCACCGCGCGGTTGCCGTGTTTGGCCACGACCACGCCGGAGGCGGCGCAGAGGATGGCCACGGTGGTGGAGATGTTAAACGTGCTCAAATGGTCGCCGCCGGTGCCCACCACGTCCAGAATTTCCCGGGAATCGCGCCAACCGGGGTCAATCGGCGCGGGCACGGACCGTTCGCGCAGGGCGGCGGCAAACGCGGCAATCTCCTCCGGCGTTTCGCCTTTTTGCGCCAGGGCAATTAGAAAATCCGCCTTGGTTTCCACGGCGACGGACTCGTCAATGAGTTGCGCGACCGCCGTTTGGATTTCTTCGGCGGTCAGGTTCTGCAGGACGGCCAGTTGGTTTGCAAGGATTGCCAGCACGCGTCAATTCTACGTGCTCGGAGGAAACTCACAAACTGAAAAACGTGGCAGGGGCGTGATGACATGATGACAAATTGATGGTCCATTGAGTCATGTTTTCAAAAATTCTTTCTTCGGCCGGTCGGCAGGGTTCCACGAATGCAGAGAAACAATGCGATACACGGCAAACCGATAAAGCAAACCAAACCGACAATAGCAGCGGCGATCTCCTTGCGATGAAAGGCAACGACGTCATCGTGGAAAGACCACGGCACAATGCGTCCGATAAAGAAGCCAAACAAGGCCAAGCCACAGATGCAAAAGGCAAACATCCAAAGAAGTCTGAGTAGTGTCTGTTTCATTAGCGGTCCAGTGGACTGACAATTTTCGGTTTATTTATGGATCATGGAATTCGTCAGGTTCGGCCAAAGATTGCACCCAGGCGGAAGAATCCCCCAACGCCTTCACTGGGCCTCCCGGTCTGAGCGGATGGTGGCGCGGGCCTCGGCACGGGACAAAGGTTGCGAGGTGAGGAACAAGCCGGCCCGATTTTTTTTGAGTTTGACGACGGGAACCTCGCGCTCCACGATTTCCATCAGGCGGATGCTGCCGTCCGGTTGCGGGGTGGCATCAAAGGCTTTGCCTGGCTGGAAAATTCCCCTGGCCGCCAGCCGTCCGCGTGAATCAGCGATCAGTTTCACAGCGGGACAATCCCACCGCAATGAGCCGATGTCAAGCAGACACTCCACCCACCAGCCATTCTGATCTGATCTGATGGGCTCTAATCCCATCCTCCTGACTTATCCATCGCGGTGACAACCATCCAAACCGCATCTTCTGCCGAGCGCGCCTCGCCACGAACATAAGCGGCCTGCCACGGAGCCTCATTCTCTGGCATCAAATACTCGACGTAATAATTTCTCTCGTCCAAAGCCGAGATGATCACGAACCACGGTGATGTGTAGTCGTCTTGGGAAAGCAGACAGAGCCGGTAATGCGAAGTCAATCCAAAGATACGCCGGTCATCCGGCAACGCTCTTAAACGCGCTATCCAGTCGAGCATAACCTCGCCACCTTTGCGTGTGACTGGTTCGCGAGAATCTGCAAGCTTGCCATAAAACTCCTCAAGTGTGGAGTGCTTCTGGTCTTTGCAACGAGTGAGGTGCATGGTGATGGCGGCTTTACTTTTTGGATGGCCTCGAACGCCAGTCCGCCGCCACAGCTCACTGGTTGACGTGCACGACCGTCGCGGGCGGGAAGCCATTAAAATACGTCGAGGAGGCGTGGCTGTAGGCGCCGATCTGCTCGCTGTACAAGAGGTCGCCCAGTTCGAGATTCGCGGGCAGGTTTTCCGCCATGGAGACCACGTCCAACGCGTCGCAGGTGGGGCCGAAGACGGAACAAATCTGGGTCGTGCCGCGCTTGAACGCTTTGAGATGATAATGGCAGTGGTCGAAAATGACGCCGGAAAAGGTGTGATACACGCCGTCGTTGATGTAATAGCAGAGCTTGCCGTCGCGGATGGCTTTGCCGACGATCTTGGAAATGCCGGTGCCGGCGGTGGCGCAGAAGAAACGGCCGGGTTCGGCGAGGATCTGCACGTCCTTTGGGAACAGGCGGTCCAGTTCGGCATTGATGACTTTGGCCAGGTTGCGGAACGGTTTCACGGTGGCGTCGTAGGGCGCGGGGAAACCGCCGCCGATGTCCAGCAGGTTCATCTTGGTGTAGCCCCGGTCGCGCGCTTCCTGGTAAATGTTGGCGGAGAGGTTGATGGCCTGGACGTAGTTGTCGAAATTGGTCGTCTGGCTGCCGACGTGGAAGCTGATGCCTTCCACGGTCAGGCCCAGGCGGTCGGCTTCCAGGATCATGTCCACGGCCTCGCCCGGCGACGCGCCGAACTTGGAGGACAGTTCCACCATGGCACCGGTGTTGGCCACCTTCAAGCGCAGCACCAAGCCGGCATGCGGCGCATATTTTTTGATCTTCTTGATTTCCTCGAAGTTGTCAAAGGTGACGAGCGGCTTGTATTGGTCCAACTGCTGCAACGTCTCGATGGGCTTGATGGGATTGGCGTAAATGATCTTGTCCCAAATCCAGTCCTGGCGCTCTTTCTCCGGCAGGTGCCTGATGTTTTGATAGACGTTCTCGAACTCGGGCATGGAGGCCACGTCAAAACTCGCGCCGGCCTCGTAAAAGGTCTTCACGATGGCGGGATCGGAATTGGCCTTCACGGCATAGTACGCCTGCACGCGCGGCAGGTACTTTTTGAACATGGTGTAGTTGGCACGCAGTTCAGCGTGGTCCACCACAAACAAGGGGGTGCCGTGCTGGACGGCCAGTTTTTTAAGCGCGGTTTGCGAGATCATGGGACAAATAGGTCAACAATTCTTGGGGTGTTAGTGTCGAGCTCTGAAGTTGGGACGGGAAACTCGAGACAGGTCTTGATCGATAGCGGGTCGGGAAGGCGACGCCAGGGAAAGGTTGCACGCGCTGGTTCCAGGCGCGGCGCGCACGGAGTGCCGCGCCCTACCAACGATGGGCTGGCGACAGGTCTTTTCGATTTCATTGCCGACTTCAGAGTTCAGGTAAATATCAGTTTCAGCAGAACGTTGAGTTATATGGGAATGAAACGCACGGGCGGGACGCCCGTGCCACCATGGTTCACGCAGCGTTCACGAGGAAGTTTTTAAACTGCCACGGGTCGGTCAGGTCCAGGTTGGGCTGGCTGTAACCCGGGAAGGCGTTGGGGTAATGCTGCAACGGGGTCCAATCCGAGGGCTTGGAGATGAACTTGCCCAGGTACGGCTTGGCAATCTTCAGGATGAAATCGTGCGGCAGGTCATCCGGCACCACGACACCGCGTTCGGGATTTTTCACCATCCACAGGATGGCGGCGACGACGGAGATGGCGACCTGCATGGTGGTGGCGTTCTGGTGCGGCACCAGCTTGCGGGATTGCTCGATGCTGAGGTCGCTGCCGATCCACCAGGAATTATAGCCATGGCCCATGAGCAGCGCGCCCAGAATATCGGAGCCGCTGGTGATCTCGTCGTTCAAGATGCGCGCCTTGGGCTGCAACTCGTAGTCATAACCGCGGAGTTCGTTGAGCGAGGCAATGGCCACGTCCGCCGGACAGTAGGCGTAATGCACGGTGGGGCGGTACACGGCCTTGCCGTCCTGCCAGACGGTGAGGCGGTCGGAAATGGTGAACGCTTCGCCATGGCGCACCACCATGCCGCGAATGCTATAGTTGGGCACCCAGGAGCGCACCCAGGTGTTCATGCCCATTTGCGCGAGGCAAATCTGGTTGCGCGGGCCTTCGGTGTGTTCGTGGGCCAGCGGCGGCAATTCCTTCTCATGGGTTCCCCATCCCATTTCCGAGGTGGTGGTGCCTTCCTCGCGAAAGCCTTCAACGCTCCAGGTGTTGACGAATTCGTTGACCTGCTTGGGCACGCTGGTGACCTGGGTGTCGCGCTCGCTGCAATGAATCACCTTCACGCCCAACGCTTGCGCCAGTTGGTTGAATTTCTGGTCGGCAATCAACTGCTGGACCCGTTCCGCCCCGGCACCGGTGATTTTCTGGTCCTTGAGGGAGCGGCGGCCGATGTCAATCAGGCCCTGTTTGGTGAAATGGGAAATCAGGCCGGGGTTGGCGCCGTGTTCCAGCACGGCTGTGGGGCCGGGTTGCGCCCACTGGGCAGTCATGCGGCGCAGGTTCATGTGCCGCCAGTAAAGGGTCATTTTCTGGGGCGTGGCGTTGAGGGAATTCTGATAGGGATCCCACAGCTCCACCGAGGTATTAATATAGAGCACGCCATGGTCGTGGCACCATTGGAGAATTTCCAAGGCATCAATGTTCCACGCGAGGTCGATCAACAAATCGCCGGTGCCCAGGTGTTTGCCGAGGATTTTTCCCAGGTTTTCGCGCGTGATGCGCTGGCGCGCAAAGTTGACGCCGCGTTTGAGCCAGGGCGCGAGGGCGGCCTTGCGGTCCTCGAAATCCATGACCGTGATGTTTTTGGCCGGAGTCGCCAGGTGCTTGACCAGGATGGGCAGCGCGCATTGCGCCACCGCGCCGTAACCGACGAACAGGATTTTGTTTTTGAATGACAGCATGACAATATATTTGGAGCGCCACTGTGTCGAAAAAAATTTCGGCTTACAAGACTTATCCACAATGTTGCCAAAAATTTTCATGGCAGCGGTGGGGCTGGTTGCGGCAGCCAAGGATGAATCGGCGGGATTGTTGGTGGCGGCGGGGGGCAAGGCGAATGTGAAGATGGGATCGGTGGTAGAAACACCGCTCATCCTTGATGCTTCAAGGGACAGGATGAACAAGATGGACAGGATATTTGGTGAGATGGCGGGTGGCATGGGGTTCGAATGTTCAGGCTTCAACGTTTCATCCTGTTCACCTTGTCCAGCCTGTCGCTCTCCGCGCGGGCAGATGGATCGGAGACGATGGCAGCGGTGTAACATAGTGTAAAAACAGGTACTTGCATAATGTGTTTCTTAAAAGTGTTCAGCTTGGACGCCGGATGGTGCGGATACAGGAAGAAACGGACGGGAGGGGGCTCTGGATATGACCACCCCTCACCCTCAATCCCCCCTCAATCCCTCTCCCCGTTGAGGGGAGAGGGAAGTCAGTGGCGACGCGGCCGGGCATGTTGGGCGCTTTGGCTACGAACGTAACTTGTTGTAAAATCAGGCACTTGCATAATTTGTTTCTTAAGAGTAAAGCATTGGGAAAGTGGCAATTGGGATGGCTTGCCGACTTGGATGTCAATAGCGGCGTACAGGGAGTGACGCGCCCTACCACCCGCAGGTTGGCGGCGATGCGTTGGGTAATTGTCGGATACGTTTTCAAAGCGTAAATAGTGATATTACGGGGTTTTTTGATGATTTTTGGGTTCGGGCACGGGGTGTGGTCGCAAGGGTTGCGCAAGGCGGGAAATCATTCGTGAGCCCCGGACGATGCCATGCCACAAAGTGCCTGCTCCGCAGGCAGACGGAGTCGCAGCGCGACTCTGTCCACCACCGGAGGCTGGCGGGGCATGGAGGTTTTTGGTTGG